>ERZ779885.4971-NODE-4971-length-10023-cov-6.449338_pt1 | contig 10023 bp, 8 predicted proteins | sample MGYA00511554_ERZ779885 | MGnify/ENA primary metagenome ERZ779885 (study PRJEB29588, sample SAMEA2160998) | human gut metagenome | biome: human gut; feature: human-associated habitat; material: faeces | place: Denmark | collected 2008/2010 ... | reverse complement strand
TAGAGCAGAGGACTGAAAATCCTCGTGTCGCTGGTTCGATTCCGGCTCTGGGCATCTTTTTTATTTTATAAAGAAATTCAAAGAGTTAACTTTCAGAAAGAATGAAAAAACCGAAAGTTGACTCTTTTTTTTAATTCCTATTCAATAGGAATTAAGTATGATATAATAAAAATGAAAAAATATGTTTACAAAGGGATAAAAAATGACATCAATTTATAATAAGTTGAAACAACTACAATACAAAGAAGATTATCCTTTTCACATGCCAGGACATAAAAGAAATTTAAAGATCGATTCATTATTAGATGCGATTTCCAAAATTGATATTACAGAGATCACAGGATTTGATGATCTTCACCATCCAGAAGAAATGATTCGAGAATTGATGGATGATTTAAAACAGATTTATGGAACAAAAGAGAGTTATCTACTGGTAAACAGCAGCACTGCGGGGAATTTAGCTGCAATAGCTGCATTGTGTAATATTGGAGATAAGATACTGGTTGCGAGAAACTGTCATAAGTCAGTCTATCACGCGATAGAATTGTTGGGACTTGATCCAATCTATATTTATCCAGAGATTGATGAATATGGAATCTGTAAAGGCATTACGAAGGAACAGATAGAAAATATTATAACAAAAGAAACTTCAATTAAGGCAATGGTCCTTGTTTCACCAACATATGAAGGAAGAGTATCAGATATCGAAGGAATATCAGATGTTCTGCATCGAAATAATATACCATTGATCGTAGATGAAGCTCATGGGGCTCATTTTATTTATCATGAGGCATTTCCAGAGAGTGCAGCAAATAGCGGAGCAGACATTGTGATACAAAGTCTGCACAAGACATTGCCCGCATTTACGCAAACGGGATTACTTCATTTGTGCACAGATTGTGTCACAAGAGAAATGATGCAAAAGAAATTGTCAATATTTCAGAGCAGTAGCCCATCCTATGTGTTGATAGCATCAATTGAACAATGTATCCACATATGTAATGAAAATCGTGGATATTTTCAACAATACTACGAAAAATTGTGGATACTACGTGAAAAACTAGAAGAATTAAAATATATCAAACTGGTACCAACGGATGATATTGGAAAACTTGTGTTTTCGGTAAAAGACACGACAATATCTGGAGAAGAACTATTTGAGATTTTAAGAGACAACTATCATTTAGAGATGGAAATGTCAGAACTTTATTATGTGATCGCAATGACAAGTGTGTGCGATACACAAGAAGGGTACGATAGATTGTATCAGGCATTAAAAGAGATCGACAGTGAGATCACAAAAAAGAATACAGAGTATTTATTTTTGGAAAATGATTTTCATCAAAATAAAAAGATGTTAAAACCAGAAGAAGCTGCAACAAAAGATCGAATACAGATTGATTATGATGATGCAAAAGATGAGATTGCAGCGGAATTTATTTTTTTGTATCCACCAGGAATTCCACTTGTTGTGCCTGGAGAAGTGATCGATAAGTATGTGATCGATAAGATCAGACAGTATGAGCAATATAATATGAAAGTGATAGGACTGGATGATCATAAAATATATATAATAAATAGATGAGAGGATATAAATATGGGATTATTTTTGACCGTTGAAGGACCAGATGGAGCTGGAAAAACAACACAAATAGAATTACTAAGAGACTACTTATCTGACAAAGGTTATGATATAATAGTATGTAGAGAACCTGGCGGAACACCGATCAGTGAGGCTGTAAGAAATGTGATCCTTAACAAAGAATTTACTGAGATGGGACATATGACGGAATTACTGCTTTACGCAGCTGCCAGAGCTCAATTAATCGAAGAAGTCATTCGTCCGGCATTAGAAGATGGAAAGATCGTAATCTGTGATCGATTTGTGGAATCTTCTGCAGTCTATCAGGGAATTGCCAGAGGAATGGGAATTGATCTTGTTTACAAAGTAAATCAATTTGCAATCGGAGATACGATGCCAGATCTGACTATTATGATCGATCTGGATGCAGAAGCTGGTATTTCAAGAAAGAAAAAACAGGCAGAGCTGGACCGAATGGAAAGCGAGACAATTGATTTTCATAAGAAGGTTGTTGAAGGATACAGACAACTTGCGAGCCTGCATCCAGATAGAATCTATACTGTTGACGGAAGTCTGACGATCGAAGAGATTCATCAGAAGATTGTTTCACAGGTCAACAAAAAATTTCATGGTAAAGGGTGATGTAGTATGAAGAGTTTTGATGCAATTATAGGACATAAAAAAATAATTTCTCATTTTGAAGAAGCAATCAAGACGGGAAAAGTTTCCCATGCCTATTTATTAAGTGGCGAAGATGGAAGCGGAAAGATGATGATCGCAAAGGCAGTTGCGAAGGCACTTCTGTGCGAACACAAAGATGGATGTGGAGAATGTGCAGCATGTAAGCAGGTGGATTCATTAAATCATCCAGATGTCATTTATATTACTCATGAAAAGTATGAAATCAGAGTTGATGATATTCGAAAAGGGATCAATGAGACGATCGATATTAAACCGTATAGCGGAGATTATAAGATTTATATCATTGATGATGCGGATAGAATGAATGCAGGAGCGCAGAATGCCTTATTAAAGACATTAGAAGAACCACCTGCATATGCAGTGATTCTTCTATTAACAAACAATAAGGATAGATTGTTAGATACGATCCTCTCAAGATGTGTGTCAATGACATTAGGAAGTGTCAGAGAAAGCGAAATTGAAGATTATCTAAAAGCCAATACAGGGGCAAGTCATGCAGATATCGCATTTGCAGCAGCATTTTCACTTGGGAATATTGGACGTGCATTGCATGTACTGGATACAGAAGAATTTAAAGATATGCTGAATGATACAATGAACGTGATCACTCATATGAAGAGTATGGAGATTTATGAAGTTGTATCGTATGCGAAGAGTCTGACAAAATATAAGAATGAGATTTATGATTTCCTTGATATCATTATGGTATGGTATCGAGATATGCTGATTCTTAAGACAACAGGATCTTTAAATCAACTTGTATTTAAAGATAAATACCGTCAGCTAAAAGATCAGGAGATTTATATTTCATTTGAGGGAATCAGTCATATTCTTGATGAGGTAGAAAAGGCTAGAAGGCGACTGATCGCGAATGTTAATTTTGAAGTGGCAATCGAAATGCTGCTTGTGACGATAAAGGAGAATGGTAAAGTATGGTAGAAGTAATTGGAGTGCGATTTCGTACTGCAGGAAAGATATATTTCTTTAATCCAAAGGAATTTCAGGTAAAGTCAGGAGACCACGTGATCGTGGAAACTGCCAGAGGAATTGAATTTGGATCAGTCGTTTCTGAGAGAAGACAGGTAAAGGAAAAATGCATCGGAGATGAATTAAAACCTGTTTTAAGAATCGCAACCAAAGAAGATGAAGAAAGGGCAGCGAAGAATAGAGAGAAAGAAAAAGAAGCATATAAGATCTGCCTTGATAAGATCAAGGAGCATGAGCTTGATATGAAGCTTGTATCAACAGAATATACATTTGATAATAATAAAGTATTATTTTACTTTACGGCAGATGGACGAGTTGATTTTCGTGAACTTGTAAAGGATCTGGCAGCAGTGTTCAGGACAAGAATTGAATTACGACAGATCGGCGTCAGAGATGAAGCCAAGATGCTTGGTGGTATGGGAATCTGTGGAAGAAAATTATGCTGTAATACATTTTTATCTGAGTTTGCACCTGTTTCTATCAAGATGGCCAAAGAGCAGAATCTGTCACTGAATCCGACAAAGATTTCAGGAGTCTGCGGAAGATTGATGTGCTGTCTTAAGAATGAACAGGAAACATATGAGTATTTAAACAGTAAGCTTCCAAATGTTGGTGAGAAATTAAAGACAAAAGATGGCGTAGTTGGAGAAGTTCAGAGAGTAGATGTACTTCGACAGAAGGTAAAACTGATCGTGGAAGATGAGAATGGAGATAAAGAAATCCAGGAATATAAGATTGATGATCTTCTGATGAGAAAGAAAAAGCCACAAGGATGTCAGGGATGCAGCAAAGGATGCAATAATAAGAATCAAGGATGTAATAAAGGACATGGAAAGAGAAAGAATTGATGATCTTGGGATCAATGGTTATCAGATCATCCAGAAAGAACAGGGATTTTGTTTTGGAATGGATGCGGTTCTTTTATCAGATTTTGCACAAGTTAAGAATGGTGGGAGAGTTCTAGACCTCGGTACGGGGACTGGAATCCTCCCAATTTTGATGGAGGCAAAGACGAAGGCCGTTCATCTTACAGGGCTTGAAATACAGCCAGAGATGGCGGAGATGGCGGCAAGAAGTGTCAAATTAAATCATTTAGAAGATAAGATAGAGATCGTAGAGGGTGATATCAAAGAGGCTTCTGCGATTTTTTCGCATGATAGTTTTGACACGATCACATCAAATCCACCATATATGATCGGACAGCATGGACTTAAGAATCCGTCGGAGACGAAAGCAATCGCAAGACATGAGATACTTTGTACATTTGCGGATATCACGGCAGCAGCTAAAAAGCTTTTAAAGAATAAAGGAAAGCTGTTTCTGGTACACAGAACATTCAGATTGTCAGAGATTTTATGCCAGCTGTCTAAGGATGGATTAGAGCCAAAAAGAATCCGTTTTGTGCATCCATACATTGATAAAGAACCGAATATATTTTTATTAGAAGCAGTAAAAGGCGGAAAGTCAAGAATGACAGTTGAGCCTCCATTGATCGTTTATCAAAAAGAAGGAAAATACACAGAAGAAATTTATAAGATTTATGGAATGAATCCGGAGGAATAAGCATGAGTGGAACATTATATTTGTGTGCGACACCGATTGGTAATCTGGAAGACATTACTTTTCGTGTGATAAACACATTAAAAGAAGTTGATCTGATCGCAGCGGAAGACACAAGGCACAGTATCAAATTATTAAATCATTTTGAAATTAAGACAAAGATGACAAGTTATCATGAGTATAATCGTGTGGAGAAAGCAAAAGTTCTTGTAAAGCAGTTGCAGGAAGGAAAAGATATCGCACTCATTACAGATGCTGGGACACCGGGAATTTCAGATCCAGGAGAAGAATTGGTAAGACAGTGCCATGAAGCAGGAATCACAGTTACTGCATTACCGGGAGCATGTGCGTTGATCAATGCACTGATCATCTCTGGGCAGCCAACAAGAAGATTTTGTTTTGAAGCATTTCTTCCATCAGATAAAAAAGAAAGAAAACAGATTCTTGATTCTCTGGAAAATGAGACAAGATCTATTATCATTTATGAAGCACCACATCGTTTAGTAAGGACTTTGGAAGAACTACATGAAGTGCTCGGAGACAGATCCATGACATTATGCAGAGAACTCACAAAGAAGCATGAGAGCGTTTTTAAATCAACACTTGGGGAAATCCTTGCCTATCATAGAGAAAATCCGCCAAAAGGCGAATGTGTGATGATCATAGAAGGAAAATCATTTCAAGAATTAAAAGAAGAGAGTCAGGAAGAATTTCTAAAGATTCCATTGTCAGAGCATATGAACCGTTATATGGATCAGGGATATTCAAAGAAAGAAGCGATGAAACTGGTAGCCAAAGATCGAGGTGTTGGTAAGAGAGAGATTTATCAGCAGTTGTTGGAAGAGGAATAAAAATATATCAACAAAAAAGGTATGGGAAAGAGACTGTTTCAAGTTTTGTGTAAACACAAAAAACTGATATAAGATTAATCAATAGTTATGAGGGTTATGAGTCAAATTTTGACTCATAGCCCTTATCTGCATTATACAAAAGATTTTAGGCATGTCAAATAAACCTGTCTAAAAACACAGATTTTTAATACATATATTTTTCTAATCGTTCTTCAAAAAATATATCTAATTGTGCACGGATCTGGCTCCAGTCTCTTCTGCGACCAGTCCATTTTTTTGTGATGTCCATCGTTGCCAAATAAAGCATTTTTAATAAGCTGTCATCAGTTGGAAATACAGTTTTGCTTTTTGTCACTTTTCGCAACTGACGATTGAATCCTTCGATGGCATTTGTTGTATAAATAAGTTTTCTAACCTGTTCTGGATATTTAAAATAAGTAGCCAGTGTTGCCCAGCGTTCGCTCCATGATTTATAGATTTTTGGATATTTTGAGTTCCACTTTTCTCCGAAATCTTCAAGATTTTCTAAAGCGATCTCTTCCGTTGGTGCAGCATAGACTGCCTTTAGGTCAGCCATTACTTTTCGATTGTCTTTATAAGATACATATCTTGTGGTATTTCGTATCTGATGAATGATGCACTGTTGTATCTCTGTCTGTGGAAATACAGCTTCGATTGCCTGTGGAAATCCTGTCAGTCCATCCACACATGTGATCAGAATATCTTCAACGCCACGATTTTTCAGCCCATTGATGATAGAAAGCCAAAATTTAGCACTTTCATTATCACCCACATACATTCCAAGGACTTCTTTTTTACCATCCATGTTGACCCCAAGAGCGATATAAACAGCACGTTTTACAATTCGGCCTTCACTTCGCACATGATAGTGGATTGCATCCATATAAACAACTGCATAGACTTCTTCCAAAGGTCTTTCCTGCCATTCTTTTACGATCGGAAGGATCTTATCTGTAATCCTGCTGATCGTACTGTCTGATATATCAATGTCGTAGAGTTCTTTCATGTGAGATTCAATATCTCCGGTCGTCATGCCTTTTGCATACATGGAGAGAATCTTTTCCTCCATGTCCTGGGTAACAGTATTCTGATATTTTTTGATTAATCTGGGTTCATATTCGCCATTACGATCACGAGGAACAGCGATTTCCATATCCCCATAACTGGTATGCATGGTTTTCCCAGAATGACCATTGCGACTGTTATTGGTATCTTTATTACGATAATCATATCTGGAATAGCCTAGTTCCTCATTAAGTTCTTCATCCAGAGCACCTTCAAGGATCACTGACATCATATCACGCATGATTGCATTAACATCTGTTCCATTTTTTACACTGATATCATTGTCCTTTAAATATCCTTGCATTAATTGTCTTAATGCTGCTTTTTGTGGTGTGTCTCCTTTTCTTCTTCCCATAAAAAAACCTCCAAACTGAGTAATATTATCTTACATCAGTTTGAAGGTTTACACAAACTTTGGGATACTGATATGTAATGACCTTTGTCAATAGTAAATTAACAGAAATCACAACAAATTTTTATTTTATTGTTTCTGAAGATATCCAGAAAGAGTTCCGATGTATCAGTTCCCGGCATTGGCCACTCTGATATACGTGGATTGGTTACCAACAGGTCAATGGTCCGCCGCGAACTCTAGCTGTCTCCCTCACGTGGATCACAGATATTACTGTGCCAACAGAGTTTCCTCGTAGATAGTTCAAACCTAAACATGTTCGAAACTCTTTCGGGATGCCTTCAGTTGCAACTTTAATTACAGGCTGGATGATGTATGCGGCAGAGACCGGCTTACATCATCTTGATTATCATTTATAGCACATCGATCAGTATGTCAAGACTACACAGTACCGCCTTTGGCGGCTTGGTCTTGATATGGTGATCGATGTGTTATATTTATATTAGTAAATATTATCTGTCATCATTCCCCATATGAAACAAGCAAGCTCTCTTGCAATTGCTGTTTTTGCAATATTATATTTCTTGCCATCTTTCAGAACCATCTTATAATAGCGCCGTCTCAGACGCTCATTTGCCCTGTCTGCATAATTGATTACCTGCGGTGAATTTCCCGCCTGTCGTGATCTTAAGACTCTTGATTTATATCCGATCTTTCCACGGGTATAACTTTGTGCGGATTCTACCAACAGTCTGCGTACATGGGTATTCCCTGCTTTTGTAATGCCAAGTCCGTTTCTGTCATCGCCACTGGAATGCTGTCCAGGTACCAATCCAAGATACCCTGCAAACTTTCGTGCAGATACAAAACGCTGAAAGTCTCCAACTTCAACAATTACAGATAACGCAGTATGTGTCTTGATTCCTAGAAAACAGGTTAACTTACTGACAGATTCTTTATACTCTTCTTTGGATGCTAGTTCTTCAATCCTCTGATCCAGACGGTTCAGTTTATCTGTCAGAATTGTATAAGTCAGCAGATATTCATCCAGGATCTCTTTGTAAAGCCCTGCTGGTTTTAATGATCTCAGCCATTTCACATGTTTTGCTGTCCAGTTACCACTTCCATCATACTGATAACCCTGACGTAAACAGAAAGAAAGGATCTGTTGTTTGATCTTTTTCAATTCCGCTTTATGATCATCACGCATACGGATGAATTCTTTTGTCTGATTATCTGTTTCCGTTGGAATATGTACCGGACTGTAATTGTGCTGTGCCAAGGATCTGGCAATGATCTCCGCATCTCTTTTGTCTGTTTTGATCCGTCTTTTGCTTCGTTGTTCGAGCATTGTAGTTGGTGCAAGGATCACACATTCCACATTAAAATTTTCCAATTGATGATACAAAGAATACCCAAGGCATCCTGCTTCGTAGCCACACACAAATCTTGTATCCTCTCCATATATAGTGCGAAGAAATGCAAGATATCTTAATACATTCTTGTAACTGGCTGGTGTTCTCTGGTAATGAGATGCCTTTTCATCTTCATATTTGCAAGAACAAAGAGTAAAACTTTCCTTATGAACGTCCATTCCTACGTAAACTGTGTTATAATTCATATAATGACCTCCAATTTGTATGCGGTAATCCCTGTTACCATTGTTAGTTTTCAATTCATAGTATACAGGTAAATCCACGATCCTACAAACTTGGGGGTCATTACATATTGTCTCCCTCGAGGCTAGAGAAATACTCCACTATTTTGTTCTGTTCCGCATTTGCAGAAAATGGAACAACCAGATTTTTTATCTCCTCATTGTGAATATGAACAACCGATTTCCCCTGTGCTTTTTTCGCTAACTCTCGTTGTGAATTTCCATGTGAAATAGAAATTGCCAAAAACGCTGAATTAATATCTTCATTGGGACTTACAACATTTAAATCTCCACCAAGTATAACCCCTGATTTATCAACGGTTGCAGCTCTTGCGATGTCTTCTGCCGTTTCTCCTGATGCAGGAACAATAACTTCTCCGCCTTTGCTATATACAGAACCGTCTTTTGCTTCTACATAAGTGTCTACTTCTGAAATACTGGTTTCGTATTTAGTATATAATCTTCCGTACAGAATAATCGGTGTTCCAGACTCGATTAAATCACCTTTTGAATAGCCACTTCCCTTACTAAATTCAGCTATATCTTCCAACTTACGCTGTTCCCAATCATCAGTAAATCCTGAAAATCGAATTTCTGGAACTTTTTCCCCATTTTGCGGAAACATTTTTTGAAGCATATATTTTTTCAGTCTTTTTGTTTCATCACACTTTCGCTGGTGAAGAGTGATGAGATAGTCTAGGCTATGTAAGGTTGCAGATATTTTCTTCTGTTCTTCAATTGAAGGGATCATCATTTCAAACTCACACAATGTCTTATAATATAATCTTGTGCGAGTTCCACCTTTCTTCTGTCCTTTACAAAATGCCCTAAACCTATCACTTGAATTAATATGTTGGATTATAAATTCCAGATCATTATTTTCTGATGAAATGAATACCGGATATTCGCGGCTTACCAAGCCTTTTTCTAGCACATTTATATTCAAGTGGAAGATGTCATCATCGCTCATATGTCTATATGTACATGATCCCTTTGGAACAATACTAAACAGTGTTTCATCACTAGTTGTTGTCTTCCTATCTCGAAAATCACTTTGATACATTAGACCACTTCTCGATGAAGTTAAAAGCGGCAATCCAGATGCCATGGTCGCATATTCCGACAATTCTTCTGTTAAATCTCCCAACTTACGCTGTTCCCAATCATCCTGATATCCTTTAAATCTAATTATAGGTTTTGCCATATCCATTACCTCTCCATCCTTCCAATCAGCTCATTTAATGAA
>ERZ779885.4963-NODE-4963-length-10033-cov-5.048106_pt1 | contig 10033 bp, 7 predicted proteins | sample MGYA00511554_ERZ779885 | MGnify/ENA primary metagenome ERZ779885 (study PRJEB29588, sample SAMEA2160998) | human gut metagenome | biome: human gut; feature: human-associated habitat; material: faeces | place: Denmark | collected 2008/2010 ... | reverse complement strand
TATCAGAATGGCTGGAGACTGGCGTGTGTCAGCACCATCAGGGGCGATGTTGAAGTGGAAGTGCCGGACATTGCATCCGCTTACCGGAGCCGCATGAAAGTGGCAGACCTTAGTTCACCGAGTGAAATTGCAATTTTTGAAGATACGAAAAAGAAAATTACAGACGCCGGCCTGGAGCTGAAAAACAGCATGCAGGTGATCAAAATCTCAATGGAAGAGCCTACTCTGGATGATACGATGCCGGATAACGAGAGAGTAACCTGGGCTGTACAGGCAGCGACGGGGCTTGACCGGGTACGGATTCCGTACTCTGTACTGAAAAAAATGCCGGATGTCCTTCGGGAATCCCATTTTCAGGCACAGTGTGTCGTCCGGGTTACGCCAAATGACGTCTTTTTATACGATATGCTTCCAATGGAAGCAAAAGCAGTTGTCGGCGGTCTCGTTGTCGACATTGGAACAACGACAGTTTCTGCACTGATCGTGGATATGCTGAGCGGAGAAATCCTGGCAAAAGCCTCTTCCGGAAACGGACAGATCCGGTATGGTGCGGATGTTATCAACCGTATCATTGAATCCCAGAAACCGGGAGGCCATGAAAGACTGCAGAATGCAATCATCAAAGAAACCTTAAACCCGATGATTTCCAACATGTGCCGCGCAGCGAAAATCAGCAGTCAGCAGATTTACCGTGCGGCGATTGCCGGAAACACTACCATGGAGCATCTGATGATGGGCATCAATGCAGATCCGCTTCGGATGGAGCCGTATATTCCGGCCTTCTTTAAGACAAACTCACTGTTTGCATCGGATGTCAATCTTGCAATTCATCCGGACGCCCATATCATTCTGGCACCGAATATCGGAAGCTATGTGGGCGGAGATATTACTGCCGGCGCGTTGGTCAGCATGATCTGGAACCGGCCGGAGATGAGTCTTTTTATTGACCTTGGTACCAATGGCGAGCTTGCATTTGGAAACTCTGACTTTATGGTAAGCTGTGCCTGCTCGGCCGGACCGGCCTTTGAGGGCGGCGATATCAGCTGTGGCATGCGTGCGACCGACGGTGCGATTGAAAAATGTACGATCGATCCGGAGACGATGGAACCTTCGTACCATGTTATCGGAGATGAGGGAACGAAACCGATCGGCCTTTGCGGTTCCGGTATCATTGATGTGATTGCGGCGCTGTTCCGCGCGAAGATGGTCAATCCGAAGGGTAAATTTATCCGTGAGGGAAAACGGATCCGCCACGACAAATATGGCATGGGAAGCTATGTCATTGCGTTTGAGGAGGAGGCTGGAAGTGTCCGCGATGTTGAGATTACCGAGGTCGATATCGACAACTTTATCCGCGCCAAAGGCGCGATTTTCTCAGCGATCCGTACGATGCTGAACTATCTGGATATGGATGTTTCCATGATCGAGGAGGTTTACGTAGCGGGCGGTATCGGAAGCGGCATCAACATGAAAAATGCCGTTACCATCGGTATGTTCCCGGACATCCCGCTGGAAAAATTCCATTACATCGGCAACTCTTCCCTGACCGGCGCGTATTCGATGCTCTTATCGACAGCGGCAGAGAAGAAGACGTACGAGGTTGCCCGGAACATGACGTATCTGGAGCTCTCGACCGTACCGACGTATATGGATGAATTTGTAGCGGCCTGCTTCCTGCCGCACACGGACACAGCGATGTTCCCGTCTGTAGAAGTATAAAAACGGAAGTGAGAACCTTTTTTTGAGAGGAATTGGATTCACATGGCAGTAGACTTGAATTACGAAAAAGACAGCAAAGAACGGATTCCCTATGAACATTACCTGGAAGTATACCAGAACGCGGATCCGGCGGAGATTTCCAGCCGGTGTAATGTACCGTATGACGCCGAAAAACACGAGTTTACGGTATCCCTGATGGGTGTTTCCTACCGGATTTCCTGGCCGGAGTACCGCGTGCAGCATCTTGGAGATGACGGCACAGACGGTCCGGTGATCGGCTGGGATCCGCTCGAGGAGAAGCCGAATGCAAAAATTCTGGTGCTGCGCTATCTGACCGAGGGCGGAGCTGCCCCATCCACCGGAAAATTCCTGACATACCGGGAGATTCCGTGGGGAGAGGTTTATTTTAAGCAGTTCCAGGGAAGATGCCTGTTCCGTCTGGCCTTTGGCTTTGGCGGAAAGCTGGATGCATTCCGTGAGATCATGGAACGTGTCGGCGCTCAGGCGATTTCATCCGGTGATGTCGGATATGAGCTGGAGTTTATGAAAGGGCTTTTTGTACGACTGATTTTATGGGCAGGAGATGATGAGTTTCCGCCGTCCGCGCAGATCCTCTTTTCGGACAATTTCCCGGCTGCATTTACGCAGGGAGAGGATATGGCGGTTGTGGGAGATGTCACAATTGATATGCTGAAGGCTCTGGCTGCAAAATAGTTATGGTTTGAGGCCATCAGGATGGCTTCTGGATCGAAAAAAATAAGCGGAGGAAAATAACATGGGATTTTCAACAGTACCTTGCAATGAGTTTGTAGAAGTGCTCGGTTCCAAAGCACCGGTTCCGGGCGGTGGCGGAGCTTCTGCACTGGTTGGCGCTGTCGGCACAGCGCTTGGCAACATGGTTGGTGCGCTGACAGTAGGTAAAAAGAAATACGCGGATGTCGAAGAGGAAATGAAAGAGCTGATGGCGAAAGCAACCACGCTTCAGGACGAACTGCTTCACCTGATCGAGCGCGATGCGGAAGTATTTGAGCCGCTCTCCAAAGCATACGGCATGCCGCGTGAGACAGAAGAGGAGAAGGCAGAAAAAGCAAGAGTTATGGAAATCGTGCTGAAGGACGCCTGCTCCGTGCCGATGGAAATCATGGAAAAATGCTGTGAAGCGATCGATCTGATCGTGGAATTTGCAGCAAAAGGTTCCGCACTCGCAATCAGCGATGCGGGCGTTGGCGCAGCGTTCTGCAAGGCTGCCTTAGAGGGCGCTTCCCTGAACGTATACATCAACACCAAATCCATGAAAAACCGGGAATACGCAGAAGAGCTGAACAAAAAATGCGATGAGATGCTTGCGGTTTATACCGTAAAAGCAGACGAAATTTTCCAGAACGTACTGGGAAGACTGAAAGCCTGAAAACAAACGGCCAGAGAAGCTTCCCGGCAGCAAGCGGGTTGCAAAAGGAGTTCTCTTTGACCGAAAAGAAAAGCGGAGGATAAAAAAATGGCAAAACAGTTATTAGGAAAAGAAGTAACAGCAGCATTAAATGAGAAGATCAAAGCAAATGTAGCAGAGCTGGAAGCAAAAGGAGTAAAACCGACTCTCGGAATCATCCGTGTCGGAGAGAGAGAGGATGACCTTTCCTACGAAAGAGGAGCAACCAAACGCTGTGAGACCTTAGGCGTTGCATACGAGAAATTCCTTCTCCCGGCAGACGTTACCCAGGAAGAGCTGATGGCTACCATCGATAAAGTAAACAAAGACGATTCCATCCACGGCGTTCTGATTTTCCGTCCGCTTCCGAAACATCTCGATGAGGCAGCAGTCATCAAAGCACTCTCCCCGGAGAAGGACGTAGACGGTATCACAGACGGTTCCATGGTAGGCGTATTCGCCGGAACAAAACAGGGCTTCCCGCCATGTACTCCGCAGGCCTGCATGGAGATCCTCGACCACTACGGCATCGACTGCACCGGTAAAAAAGCCGTTGTCGTAGGCCGCAGCCTCGTTGTAGGAAAACCGGCAGCCATGATGCTGTTAAAGAAAAACGCAACCGTAACCATCTGCCATACCAGAACGAAAGACATGCCGTCTGTAGTTAAAGAGGCAGATATCGTGATCGTAGCAGCAGGCCGTGCAGGTGTTGTAGATGATACTTACCTGCGTGCAGGCCAGACCGTTATTGATGTCGGAATCAACGTAAACGAAGAAGGAAAACTCTGCGGAGACGTTGCATACGCAAAAGCTGAGCCGATCGTTGAGGCAATCACACCGGTTCCAGGCGGTGTAGGATCCGTTACCACATCTGTTCTGGTCGGCCATGTGGTAGAGGCTGCCATGAGAAAAAACAGCTGATCATAGGCTGAAGATAAGAATGTGACAGAAAAAAGGCACTGTGCGTCCGAAAAAAGGGCGGCGGTGCCTTTTTTGCATGCGCGGCAGTGCAGTTTTGGTGATAGGAGAGGGGGCCGGCTCATAGAATATAACAGTACATAGCAACAAAGATCAAAAGGGGGACAACAGCGCATGGATGCATATTCAGTATACCGCGATATTCAGAAACGAACGAAGGGCCAGTTCCTGATCGGAGTGGTGGGGCCTGTACGGACGGGAAAGTCCACCATGATCCGCCGTTTCCTGGAGGTGCTGGCACTGCCGTATCTTTCGGAAAAGGAACAGGCGGAGGTACGGGATGCCCTGCCTTTAAGCGGGGAGGGAAAGACGATCACAACGGTGGAGCCGAAATTTGTGCCGAAAGATGCCGTGGAGCTGCAGCTTGGGGAGGGCGATCCGATCCGGCTGCGACTGATCGACTGCGTCGGCTTTCTGGTGCCGGACGCGGCGGGAAATCTGGAAAATGAGAAGGAGCGGATGGTGAAAACACCGTGGTCCGAGCAGGCGATTCCGTTCCGGGAGGCGGCGGAGATCGGTACGAAGAAGGTGATCGCAGAACATTCCACGATCGGTCTTATGGTGACGTGCGACGGATCGTTCGGCGAGCTGCCGCGGGAGAATTTTCTGCAGGCGGAGGAACGGACCGTTGCGGAGCTCAAAAAGCAGGGAAAGCCCTTCCTGATTCTTGTGAATGCGAAAAAACCGTACCGGGAGGAGACACAGCGGCAGGTAAAGGAGCTTGAAACAAAATTCGGCGTGGCAGCGATGGCGGTGAACTGCGACCAGCTCCGCAAAGAAGATATTCTGCATATGCTCGAAAAGGTGCTGTATGAGTTTCCGCTTCAGCAGATGGAATTTTATATTCCCAAATGGGTGGAGCTTCTTGCCGATGACCATCCGCTGAAGGCAGAGCTGCTGCAGAAGATCCGTGAGATGTGCAGGGAAAAGACGCGTCTGAAGGATGCAGTGGGCGGAAAAACAGCGATTGCCAGTCAGTATGTCAGCCAGACACTGCTGCAGTCGATGGATCTTGCGAGCGGTACGGTGAAGGTGCGGATTGAGGTGAAAGAGCAGTATTATTATGAAATGCTGAGTGTACTTGCCGGCGTGGAGATCAAAGGCGAGTATGATCTGGTGCAGACGATCCGCGAGCTGTCGGCACAGCGGGAAGAGTACCGCAAGGTAGAGGACGCGATTCATGCGGTGCGCGGATGCGGCTACGGCGTCGTGATTCCGGGGAGGGAGGAGATTCAGCTGGAGGAGCCAGCCGTGATCCATCAGGGAAACAAATACGGCGTGAAAATTAAATCGGTGAGCCCGTCGATTCATATGATCAAGGCCAACATCGAGACGGAGATTGCGCCGATCGTCGGAAGTGAGCAGCAGGCGGAGGATCTGATCGCCTATATCAAAGAGAGCGCAAAGAGCCCGGAGGGAATCTGGAATACCAACATTTTCGGCAAATCCGTCGAGCAGCTCGTTGACGACGGCATCCGCAGCAAAATCGCCCAGATCACCGAGGACGGCCAGGCAAAGCTCCAGGATTCCATGCAGAAAATTGTCAACGACAGCCGGGGCGGAATGGTGTGTATTATCATTTAATACAAAAGCTGTTCGAATATTTTTGAGTAATTGTGCAATAATACTTGAAAAGCGAACCAAAATAGCGTATAATCCGAATTGTGAAAAGAAAAGAAGAAAAATGTAACTTCCTGGAATGTTCGATGATCTCATTATTTTGAACCTACATTTACTTTAAACGGGAGGCTTATTATTGTCATGTGGATGTCAGGCCACCCTGGAAACAGACGTCAGTGGAAGGCAGAAATGATGACTGCGGCTACCCACCTAGCTTGCGTTGCTAGGAGTCAAAGTATGGGAAACGGCATTCCGGGGTTACAAAAGAGAAAAAAGAGAATCATGAAAATGGTTCTCTTTTATACGTTACATACAACCAAAAGGAGAAGGAACATGAAAAAACAGGGTTTTGGAACAACAAAAGACGGAAAAGAAGCATTGCTCTACACGCTCTCCAATAAAAACGGAATGGAAATCAGCGTAACCGATTACGGCGCACATCTGGTATCGGTTCTCGTTCCGGATAAGGATGGAAAGAAGAGAGACGTTGTCCTTGGATTTGACTCCGTAACCGGCTATGAGACCGACGGAAGCCATTTTGGAGCCACCATCGGAAGAAACGGAAACCGTATCGCGGGAGCAGCATTTGAACTGCACGGAAAAACATACCAGCTGGCAAAAAATGAGAACAACAACAACCTGCACAGCGGCCCGGACGGATACGATTACCGCCTCTGGGACGTAGAAGAGGCGGATGACAGCGCCGTTACCTTCGTTCTGATGAGCCCGGACGGAGACCAGGGATTCCCGGGAAACTTTGAAGTGTCCGTTACGTATACCCTGACCGATGAGAACGCCGTAGAAATCCACTATGAGGGAAGCTGCGATCAGGATACCGTTGTCAACATGACAAACCACAGCTACTTCAACCTGGCAGGCCACGATGCCGGATCTATTGAGAACCAGACACTTGTCTTAAAAGCGGAGCAGTTCAGCCCGGTGATCGATTCTGCATCTATCCCGACCGGCGAGCATGCACCGGTACAGGGAACCCCGATGGATTTCACCAGCGAGAAAGCAATCGGAGCAGAGATCGAAGCAGATTTCGAACAGCTCAAACTGACCGGCGGCTACGACCACAACTTTATCCTGGACAAGGCTGTCGAGGGAAGCATTGAGCTGATGGCAGTCGCATCCTGCAAAGAGAGCGGCATCACCATGGAAGCCTTCACGGATCTGCCATGCGTTCAGTTCTACGCCGGAAATTTCATTGCTCCGGTTACCGGAAAGAATGGGGTATTCTATGACAAACGCAACGGCTTCTGCCTGGAATCTCAGTATGTGCCGAATGCCATCAACCAGGAGGGTGAGGAGAAACCGATCCTCGAGGCAGGCGATACTTACGACACCACAACCGTATACAAATTCATTTTCTAAGATCCTATTCTAAGATCCTATTTGAGAAACAGCATAAAAAAGCTCCCTTCCTGCAGCGTCCTGTGAAAACAGGAGCGCAGGCGGGGAGCCTTTTTATGGGAAAATATGCAGAAAACGAATTCTGAAAAAACAGAAAAAGAAAAGACCCTGTTTTCGAATCCAACAGAATCTTACCAGTTATGTCATATTCTTTTCAGAGGTGGGTAACCGCTTCGCCATCTGAATCAACCTGCAAGCGGAATAGCAGACACCTTTAAGCGGAGGATGGCGCCTGACTAAGAACAGGCGAAACCAGAATCTGAAACGGTTTACCCGGCCGTTTAATGCAATGCATAAATCTCGCTCGAAGGTTTCTAAAAATCTAATCGAAAATTTTCAGACATTCCATATCCCATAATAGTCTTTGAATGGAAGCTTTCATCGGAAGCATCAACCCTATGCATACAGAGCAGGTTTCCTGACTTACAGATCATCGTTCCACATTCCTTCTCATATGTTGCGGACATACAATGGATTTGTTATGCTTCACTCCCTGATTACAGTGACCGGATCGCCCAGGAATCTCACCTGAATTCCCTCTCTCACCAAAAGACGGATCTTCTTTTGATGCACTCTGGATGTTGATATGAAATTTATACACAACCGTACTATATACCATAGGGCGGTATTTGTCAAGGAAAAATCGCAAAAAGAAAAGGAATCAGACAAAAAGCCGTGTGCATAGAATGAGATATGAAGAGAAAAAATGATAAATTGGAACTGATACTGTTAGGAGTGGGGATTCTCCTGCTGCTGTTATTGTTTGTTGTGAAGCGCCGTCTGGATGCGCCGGAAGAGACAGCGACAGCAGAAAGCAGGACGGAGACGATGGAAGGCAAAAAGCAGGAGGAGACGATACAGAACATGGAACAGGAAAACGCGGCTTTTCTGAACAGTAAAAAGGAAGAACAAAAAGAAACAACGGCAGCCGGACCGGTGCAGATCCGTGTCCTTCTGACGGACTGCGGAAAGCTGGGATACGCACAGAAACAGGTGTCCCTGCGTGGAAACGCAAGCCTTTCCATGAACGACGGCGCATACATAGCTTCCCCGCAGGAGACGATCTGTGTGACGGAACAGGAATGCGGGGAAGTTGTGCATGTGGTGCCGGCCGATGAGACGGCGGGAACGGCGGTTTCCCTGACGGGAAAGCCGGAGGACGAGACGGTTTATCCGGGAAGTTTTGTCATCTATAAAAGCGAAGAGGGACTTCTCGTTGTAAATGAACTTGATCTGGAAATGTATCTTCGGTATGTCGTGCCGAGTGAGATGCCGTCCTCCTATGAAAAGGAGGCATTAAAAGCACAGGCGGTCTGTGCGAGAACGTATGCGTGTGCCAGAATTCGTGAAAAAACGTGGGAGAACTACCACGCGGATGTAGACGACAGCGTGGAAAGCCAGGTCTACCACAATATGGAAGCGCAGCCGGAGACAGACGCTGCGGTGGCGGAGACAGAAGGAAAAATCATCACCTGCGGCGGGGAACCAATTCAGGCGTATTTTTTCTCAACCTCCTGCGGGAAGACGAGTACGGATGAAGTGTGGAATACGGCGGAGACGGCAGAATATCTGAAGAGCGTGACGGTAGGCGGGGAGAAGCAGGAACCGGAGACGGAGGAGGCGTTTGCATCGTTTATCACCAAAAGGGACAGCACAAGTCTGGAAGTGGAGGACGGCTGGTACCGCTGGCAGGACATCCTCAGACTGGCCCGCCTCGTGGTCACGAGCCGGAATGTCGGCGACGACCCGCTCCTCCACGAAAAGGCAAAGCAGCTGGACGCCACCGGGGCCCGCATCCTGTTCGCGCCGGTGGAAGCGCTCCCCATGGCGAGCAGCGCCCTGCGCGCCCGCCTTGCCGCCGGGGAACGCTGTGAAAACGAACTCCCGCCCTTGGTGCGCCGTGTCATCCAGCGCGAGGGGCTGTACCGGGAAACAAAAGGAGACGAAGATCGGAATGACTCTGAAACAGGCAAAAGAGCTTGTGCGCAGCCGCCTGAGCGATCAGCGCTATGAGCACACCCTGAACGTGAAGAAAATGGCCGTCAAGCTGGCGAAGCGCTATGGGGCCGACGAGGAGCAGGCCGCGCTGGCGGCGTTGCTGCACGATGCGGCCAAGGAGATCTCCAAGGACGAGATGCGGGCCATCATGCGGGCGTACCCCGAATACGCCGAGGGCGGCGAAGAGCGCCCGACCCCGGTGTGGCACGGCATCTGTGCCGCCATCCTGGCCCGCACCGAGTGGGGCGTGGAGGATGAGGCCGTCCTCTCGGCCATTGCCTGCCACACGGCGGGCAAGCCGGGCATGAGCAGGCTGGATAAGATCCTCTATCTGGCCGATATGACCAGCGCCGAGCGGGACTGGTCGGGCGTGGACAAGCTGCGCAGGCTGGAACGGAACGATCTGGATGCGGCCATGCTGGTGGCCCTCAAGCAGACGAACGACTTCGTGCTGTCTCAGGGCAAGCCGCTCGACCCCATGTCCAAGGCCGCTTACGAGGACATTCAGGCGCAGGTGGAGGCCCGTGCCGGAACGACTTGAAATCTGTCCGACCGACCGGAAATGAAAACCGATTGCAGATTGTGGGGAAGGATGCTATACTAAAGGATATCATGAATGTGAACCGACCCCGAATGAAAAAGCTGGAGGAAATCTAGGAATGAGTCAAGCTCCGCGCCGCATCAACACCCAACGCTCGCTGAACCGCCCGACGGAACAGCGGCCGACGGAGGCTCCTGCCTCCCGCCCGGCTCCGCTGCAGGGCCAGCCGGATTTCTTCGAAGAGCCGTCTGTGCCGCATCCGGAGCAGAGGCCCCGTCCGGCTGCCCCGGCGCATCCGGCCCCGTCAGCAGGCACCGGTGGAAACGGCGGCAGCA
>ERZ779885.4961-NODE-4961-length-10034-cov-3.891071_pt1 | contig 10034 bp, 5 predicted proteins | sample MGYA00511554_ERZ779885 | MGnify/ENA primary metagenome ERZ779885 (study PRJEB29588, sample SAMEA2160998) | human gut metagenome | biome: human gut; feature: human-associated habitat; material: faeces | place: Denmark | collected 2008/2010 ... | reverse complement strand
GCCATCAGCGGCACCGCCGGCAGCGCCGGCGGACACCCACGGTTCGGCCAGCGGGTCCAGGCCCAAGGTGTCGAGCATGGCACGCACGGCGAGCAGCGCCTCACGCACCTCGGCCTTGGCGGTTTCGGAATCGGCGCGGTCAGCCAGCTGTGAAAGCAACGTATTGCCGGAACGGATGGCGGTGAAGATCGCGGCGGTTGCACCAGACACATTGACATCGTCATTCATGGCGGCCACGAAATCGGCGGGCAAATCGTCGGCGGAGACGGCAGTGACTTCCTCGCGAGAAGGCTGTCCACCCAGCGCCACACCGGCACGCTCGATGAAGTTCGAGACGCGGTCGTATGCGGCCTGCGCCTCGACCAGCGCCTGATCGGACCATTCGAGCATCGACCGGTACTGCACGGAGCCCAGGGCGTAACGCACCACCCAAGCGGAATGCTCAGCCAACACGCTCGGCACGGACAGGCCGGTGCCCAGCGACTTCGACATCTTCTCGCCCTTGGCGGTCACCCATGCCGAATGCATCCAGCGCGCAGCGGAGGGGTAGCCGGCCGCACGGGTCTGAGCCATTTCGTTTTCGTGGTGGGGGAAGCGCAGATCCAAGCCGCCGCCGTGAATGTCGAAGCCATCGCCCAGGTAACGGTGGGACATGGCGGAGCATTCGATGTGCCAGCCAGGGCGGCCCACGCCAAACGGCGTCGACCAACGGGCGTCCTCGGGATCGGTGTCCTTCGGAGCCTTCCACAGGGCGAAATCACGCGGATCATGCTTGTCGGGGGAGGCATCGGCCGGGTCGACCGGATTGTACTTGTCGGCACCGGTGGCGTCCATGGACGGGCCCATGCGGTCGGCCACGGCGGCGGCCTCATCGACTTCGGAGGTCTGCTTCTGGTGAGTGAGTTCGCCGTAATGCGGCCAGGATGCCACATCGAAGTACACGTTGCCGGTGGGCTTGCCGTCCGCATCCGTGACCACATAGCCGTGACCGTTGTCGAGAATGCGCTGAATCAGGTCGATCATGTCCGACATGTGGCCGGTGGCGCGAGGTTCCACAGTGGGCGGCAGTACGCCGAGCGTGTTGTATGCCTCGGTGAATTCGCGCTCGTAGTAATAGGCGCGGGCCCACCAACGCTGGCCTGCGGCCGCGGCCTTAACGAGAATCTTGTCGTCGATATCGGTCACATTACGCACAAAAGTGACTTTGTAGCCGAGCTTCAAAAACCAGCGGCGCACGATGTCGAACGCCACGGCGGCACGGATATGGCCAATATGCGGTGACGATTGCACAGTCGCGCCACACACATAAATGCCGACTTCGCCCGGCTTGAGCGGCACGAAATGGCTGACCTGGTGCGAGGCGGTGTCATACAGATTCAGGCCTTCTGCGGCCTTGGCAACATGCACCGGCGTCAGGCTTGAAGGCATGACGGAAATGTTGAAATCCTGCGGTTCTTGGCTGTTTCCCATAACACTCAAGCGTAGGGTCCGAACCAGACATGCTGAATCGTTACTCGAAGAGTTTGATGAACGCTTCACAGGTGGGGCCCGAACGAGGTGACAGACGGATGAGAAGCGGGACAACAGTCTCGCGAGAACACGTCTTTGACCGCTGCGGAAACTGCGAGATTCATGGATTTGCCCTGCTCGTTACGCAAACGGGGAACGCTCGTGCCACAATAGAAGTCATGGCCACACCACAAGTGCTCATTTTGCAACATGTCCCATGGGAACGCCCGGGACGCATATTGTCGAACCTCGAGGACATCGGTCTTGAGACGGTGACGATGAATATCGTCGACAAAAAGAAACCGGACTTGCCTGATTTCGGCGAACTGGCTGGCGTGGTAATCATGGGTGGGCCTATGGGCGCGCTTGATTACGATAAGTATCCGGGGCTGAAGGCAGAAGCCAAGTTGGCGCGTGCCGCCGTGGCTTCAGGCAAGCCGATTCTCGGTGTATGCCTGGGGCATCAGATTATCGCCACTGCGCTTGGTGCGCAGCTGCGCAAGGGCGATGCGCCGGAGATTGGGTTCGCGCCGATCAAGCGTGTGGACAAGCATGACTTCTTCTCCATGTGGGATAAGCAGCTGACGGTGCTGCACTGGCATAACGACGTGGTGGGCCTGCCCGCGGAAGGCCAGCTGCTGTCGCGTTCGTCTTCCACCAAGGTGCAGGCATTCCGACTGGGATCCGCGCTGGGCATGCAGTTCCACCTGGAAGTGTGCGGCTCGCTGCTGGACGAATGGCTGGATGAGCCGAGCATGGTCAAGGATCTCAAGGCCGCGGGTGGTTCCAAGTCCCAATTGCGCGAGCAGTTCGCCCAATACGACCAGCTACTGCAACCGCTCGCCGAGCAAGTGTTCTCCGGTTTTGCGGCCCGCTGCAACTCCTACGCTCAGACGCTGAACAAATAACGTTTGCGGGCCGCCGCTGGGCAAGCGTGGCGCTACATTGGTGAGTCATGCCGACTTATGACATTGGACTGGAACACGTTTCGCTCGCTTTCGCCACCAAAACCATCTTCACTGATGTAACGCAGGGTGTTTTTGAAGGCGACCGCATCGGCATCGTCGGCAAGAACGGCGACGGCAAATCCACGTTGCTGCACCTGTTCCGCGGTGCTCAGGAGCCGGATTCCGGCCGCGTGACAAAGCGTGGCGGACTCACGTTCGGCATGCTTGACCAGCGTGATCCCCTTGATGACAACGCCACCATTCGCGAAGCCGCACTTGAGGGGCGCGCCGACTACGAATGGGCATCCGATAACACTTCCCGTGAAATCGTCGAGGCATTGCTCGGCGGCATGAGCCTGGATGCCAAGGTCGGCTCCTTGTCCGGCGGCCAGCGTCGCCGCGCCGATTTGGCCCGACTGCTGCTCAAGGATTGGGATATTCTCGCACTTGACGAGCCCACCAACCATCTCGACGTGGTCACTATCCACTGGCTTGCCGAACATTTGAAGAACCGCTGGTCCAAAGGCCAGGGCGCTCTGTTGCTCGTGACCCACGATCGCTGGTTCTTGGACGAGGTCTGCGAATCGATGTGGGAAGTCCACGATGGCGTGATCGAGCCGTTCGAGGGCGGCTATTCCGCATATATGCTGCAGCGCGTGGAACGCGATCGCCAAGCCGATGTGCGCGAAACCAAGCGCCGCAATCTGGCTCGCAAGGAGCTCGCATGGCTTTCCCGCGGTGCTCGTGCCCGCTCCACCAAGCAGAAGTTCCACGTCAAGGCCGCACGCGAATTGATTGCCGATGTGCCGCCGATGCGTAACACACTTGAACTGAAGCAAATGGCCACCTCCCGTCTCGGCAAACAGGTGGTCGATTTGGTCGACGTGACGCAGATTTTCGAAAAACCGCAGGGCATGGCCGATATCGACCCGGATGTGGCGGCGCTCTCCGCGTCCGCTTCCCGCGTGGATGTGGTCAACGCCATGTACGCCGAGCCGCAGCTGCATGGTTCCGTTGAGGTGGCGGTCACCGACCTGACTGACCCGCGCCTGGTGGACGCCGGCGTGCCGGAAGCCGTCGAGTCCGCTGAGGAAGCGCGTAAGAAGGCCGAGGCTGAGAGCGGCAATCCGCAGCTTGCTGACGATCGCGAGGTTCGTCGCATGAACACGGGTGGTGAAACCATCGGCGGTGGCACTGCTGCAACGGATTCGGATGATGACACTGCTGCAGCCGGTGTCACCTCGGCTGCACGCAAGGTGACGGTTTCCGGCCGTGAGATTTTGGATGATGTGACTTGGCTGATTGGCCCCGGCGACCGCTTCGGCATCGTCGGTGCGAATGGTGCCGGCAAGTCCACGCTGCTTAAGTTGATTGATGGCACACTCACCCCGACCGCAGGCCATGTGAACATTGGCAAGACGGTGAAGTTCGCGGTGCTCTCGCAGCGCCTTGATGAGCTGGAGAAACTCGGCAAGTACAAGATCAAGGAAGTGCTTTCCCGCTATAAGCCGAGCTACATTGTGGATGGCAAGGAAGTGACGCCGGGACAGTTGATGGAGCGTCTCGGCTTCGAATCCGCACAGCTCATGACGCCGATCAAGGACCTCTCGGGCGGGCAGAAGCGCCGCATGCAGCTGCTGCTCATCCTGCTCGACGAGCCGAACGTGCTCATCATGGACGAGCCGGGCAACGATTTGGACACCGACATGCTCGCTCAGGTGGAAGACCTGCTCGACGGATGGCCCGGCACGCTGCTTTTGGTCACGCACGACCGCTATCTCATGGAGCGCGTAACCGACAACCAGTATGCGCTGATCAACGGGAAGATTCGCCATCTGCCGCGCGGTGTCGACGAGTATCTGGAACTTGTGGGGCGCACTACCGACGAGCGCGGCGGCGTGGTTGCCTCTGCAAGCGGGAAGGCCTCTACCTCCAAGCAGACTTCAACGTCGGTGGACGAGCAGGCGACGGGCGCTGCGTCGAAGCTCTCGGGCGGCGAGATTCGCGCGTTTCGTAAGTCGATGGCGTCGGCCGAGCGCAAGATGGACACGCTGCGTGGCAAGATCGATGGCATTCACCAGGCAATGACCGAGGTTGATCCCTCCGATTACGTGAAGCTCGGTGACATGCAGAAGGAAATCAAGCAAATTGAGACGCAGATTGAAGCGCTCGAGGAAGAGTGGATGGAGGCCGCGGAGGCGCTCGGCGAGTAGGCGCTTTCGGCGTGCAGCCTGCGTGCTATTTGCGGCCCGCACGTGCCTTGCGTCTTTCGGCGTGCAGGCCCTCGCGCCCTCGCGGCGGTAGCCTCCTCGCGAGGGGAAATCGTACACCGCGAACACCCCTTCGGTCCCTGACTACTCACGCGGGCAGCGCCGCTTAAGCGCCGCGGTTTGGCGTTCCGCCAGGCGGTTGACCTATGCGCGCGTCGAAAGGCTTGCGATCAGCTTCGCCTCAGCGTCGCGGTTAGGGGAGGCGCACGCTTGCGCGAACGGCAGGTTCTCGGGATCGAGGCACTGCTCGACAGGCACGCTGATCGGGTGGAAGAGCACTTCGAGGTCGCGTCCACGCTCGGCGGCTCGCGCCTCCATGTCGGCAATCAGGCCGGGCGTGGTTTTCTGCATGCGTCCCGAGAGAACGATGCCGGAAAAATCGGCGACGTGGCTCCCTTCCTCCAAATCCTCGCGGCAGTGCGGGGCGAGAAGGGCGAGCAGCGCGTCTTTCACGAGGTTGACAGGCGAAATCGCCGCGATGCGTCGCGGGCTCTTAAGGTGCGGGCCGATTGGCTCAACGGGGATGCGCGCGGTGGTGACGACGCAATCGGTGCGCCGGCAAGCAGCCAGGAGCGCATCGTGCACGAGGGGCACCATGTGCGTGTGTTGATGCGTGTCGACACGGAGATTGCGACGCTGGTCGGGGAAGGCCTCGAGATAACGCTTGATCTGCTCGCTGAATTCGCGGGCAAGCTGCTCGCGAATGCCGTCACGGTCGCTGGTGCGCAGCGTCGATGCCATCAGGTATCCCATAAAGGAATGGGAGAAGGTTCCGCGCTCGTTCACCAGCAGCGGCACGTCGTCAGGGTTGGAGACAGGATGCCCTTCCACGATATTGAGGTGCAGGCCAAGCTTTATCTTCCCCGCGTCGACGAAGGGACGGACAAGCTCGGCGCATTCCTTGAATGCAGGGCTGTTCGCGAACATGCTCATGCTCGACAGGGCTCCATGGCCGCCGCATGCGTCCGAAAGCTCAAGGATGGCCTTCGATTGCTCGACGGTAATCCCAAAGTCATCTGCGTGAATGATGAGCGCCACAAGCCTCCCTTTCGTGTTCGTGCGCGGTGTTTGTCTTCAAAACGCTATCTTTTTGAAGACAAGCGAGACAAACGAAATAATAGTACTCTCATGCAGGTGCGTTATTGGGGATCGATTGCTCGGGAGGGTTTATGAAGCGTGCGAGCGGAGCAGGGGCGCAGGGGGTGCTTTCGTCTCGTTGGTTCCATCTTGTCGTTCTTGCGCTGGGATCAGCGTTTGTGCTTGTGGGGGCTTTCCATGGCTATATCTGGTTCGATGAGAGCTATTCGGTTGCCATAGCGAACCATTCCTTCTCCGAGATTTGGCGCATCGGGTCAGGCGATGTGCACCCCGTGCTCTTCTACTGGGCGTTGCATGTCCTCAACCTGGTTTTCGGGCAGAACATTCTTGCATATCGCCTGTTCACGGTTTTGGGGTCGGTCGCCCTTGCGAGCCTTGGATACACCCATGTCCGTCGCGATTTCGGCTGGAAGCCAGGTGTGCTGTTCACCGCATTCGTCCTGTTCATTCCCTATACCGCCATTATGGCAACCGAGATTCGCATGTACTCGTGGGCGACGTTTTCCGTCATGCTGTGCGCGCTCACCGCGTGGCGCATCGCGTGCGCTTTGCGCGAGCCGGCGTGCGAAGGCTCTGTGGCCTGTGTCCAGAAACGCGCGCAGGGGAAGAGACTTCTTGCGGGAGCGCCGCTTTCGTGGTGGGTTGTCTTCGCTGTATCGAGCCTGGCCAGCGCATACCTGCACTACTTTGGCGCCATGTCCGCCTTTATGGTGAACCTGCTACTGCTCATTTTCTGCATCAACCGGGCTGCCCGTCGACGTGGCGCGACGGCTTTGGGGGTGCTCGTGGTGAGCGCTGCCATCCAGGTTGCGCTCTACGTGCCGTGGCTTCTGGTGCTTGTGCGCCAGATGGGCGTCGTGTCGAACACGTACTGGGCGAACATGGTGTTTCCCGTCACCTACATCGAGTTCGCGACGTATCCGGTGCGAACGAGCTTCGTGCATTTCGCGTTGGAGGGAAATTACGGCGCCGTGCCCCAGGTGGTGGGGCGGGTTCTTCTGGCAGCGACGCTCGTGTGGCTTTGCGCGTGGGCCATCTGGTCTCTCGTGCGCCTGGTGAAGCCGCATGTTCTTGCAGGCGAACGTGCGGAAGGCGGCTCGCGCGCTGCGACGGGGAAGGCCGCGGGACGTGAGGACTTCAGAGGGCGGGCCGCTGTTGGCTCCGCGGACGAGGGCAGCTCGTGTTCCGCGAATGCGCCCGACGATGGCGGCGAGCTTCCTGCGAATTTCGCCCCCGAGCCCGAAAGCCCCCGAGCCCAGCGCGATTCGCTTTCTCGGCGCTTTGCCCTTTGGGCCTCGCGCGACTCGGTTGCCCCCGTGCTTTGTGCGCTCGCGATTTACCTGGGCGTTTTCGCGATTTCCTTCTCGGCTTCCATCCTGATGGACTCGCTTATCGTGTACTACCGCTACCTCGGGGTGGCAATCGGTCCGCTCCTTTTTGCGGCGGGAATGCTTCTTTCCCGCATTCGCTCGCGCGTACTCGTCGGTGCGGCATGCGCTATCCTTCTTTCCGTCTCCGCCCTCAACATGACGCTGCTCGTCGGCGACTTCTACAGCTCCGACAACCAGGAGGCGCTCGACGAAGTGCGCCAAACGGTCGATCGCGTGACGCAGGAAAACGACGGGAAGGCGCCGCTTGTCGTCTCGTCCGACATCGGGTACATCAGCCTGACTACGCTTGCCTACCCCGACGTTCCCCAAACGTACATGGATTGGCAGAAAGGCAACTGGAACTTGGCGTATGAGGCGTATTCTCCTACTCTCACCTGCAAAAACTCCTGGGAAGAGATTTTTGATGGCTACCATGGCCCGATTGTCGTTTTGGGACAGACCCAAAACGGCGTCATGTCGCGTGACGTTGAGGACCTCTCGAAGCGCGATGGGTTCGAGCTGCGGGAATCGGGCACCCGCTACCGCCCTTACGAACGCGCCTGGTTTACCGTTGCAGTCATCGATAAAGAGTAGGCAGGGCGCGCGTTGAGGGCTTCCAAGGGGTCGATAAACGGCATTTCGCGAATGAGCTTGCACCAGGAGATGTGCGCGGCTGATAAGCTGAGGTAGGGGCAGGCGACTGCTGGTGTAACCTCGTTTTCCGCACCGTGCGACGTAGTCGCCATTGAAGGCGCTTTCCATTTATGTGCGTCTTGTGTGCGCTTTAGCATGCTAGAATCCTTCCGTTGAGAAAATGTTTTCACGCGAAAGGGACCAGTTTGAATTCGCCTCGGCGGCTGAGTCTTGAGGTGCGGGCTCGACTGTTCGCTTTCGCGCGGGCGCAAGGGAAAGGGAGGAAAGTGGACTCGTTTTTTAAGATTTCGGAGCGCAAGAGCACGATCGGAAACGAGATCATCGGCGGCTTGACGACGTTTCTCGCGATGGCATACATCATCGCAGTGAACCCGAATATGCTGGTGGTCGCAGGTGTTCCGTTCGATGCGGCGCTCACGGCGACGTGCTTCGGAGCGGCGATCATGACCATCGCGATGGGCCTTATCGCGAACCGGCCGATCGCGCTTGCGTCTGGCATGGGCATCAACGCAATCGTGGCGTACACGCTCTGCCTTGGCGGCGCTGCCGTCGACTGGCGCGTGGCGATGGCCATCGTCTTTCTGGAAGGTATCGTAATCCTTATCCTGGTTGCCTGCGGTTTGCGCAAGGCGGTCATGGACGCGATCCCCGTGAGCTTGCGCCATGCAATCGGCATTGGCATCGGTTTGTTCATCGCATTCATCGGTCTTAAGGGCGGCGGCATCATCGTCGCCAACGAGTCGACCATCTTGGGGCTTGGCGACCTGTCGGCGCCGGTTGCGATCGTGTCGCTGATCGCGATCGCGGTTGCCGTGGTGCTCCAGGTTCTCAATGTGAAGGGCGGCCTGCTCATCTCCATCATTGTTGCCACCATCGCGGGCATCCCCCTGGGCGTTACCCCGCTTCCCTCGTCGTGGAGCTTCGGGCTCGATTTCTCGGCCTTCGCGGCACCGTTTCAGACGATTCCCGGCACCGACACGATGGCTATCGCGCAGGTCTTCCTGCAACCCGCGCTGCTGCTGTTCGTGTTCTCCCTGCTCATGAGCGACTTCTTCGATACCATGGGCACGGTCGTCGCCGTTGGTGAACAGGCTGATTTCGTCGACGAGAACGGCGACGTGAGGGACATTCAGCCGATTCTCATGGTCGACTCCGCCGCAGCCGCCGTCGGCGGTTTCGTGGGTGCAAGCTCGGTCACGAGCTTCGTTGAGTCCACTTCGGGTGCTGCCGCCGGTGCGCGCACGGGCCTCTCGAACCTGGTGGTCGGCGTTCTGTTCGTGATCTTCGCGTTCGCATCGCCCATCATCGGCATGGTGTCGAGCTCCGCGACCTGCGGCGCGCTCGTCGTCGTTGGTTATCTCATGCTTTCCGACGTCATCAACATCGACTGGACGCGCATCGAGTTCGCATTCCCGGCGTTCGCGACCATCATGGGCATCCCGATGACCTATTCGATCACCAACGGTATCGGCTTCGGCTTCATTTCCTACTGCGTGATCATGCTGGTCACCGGCAAGGCGCGCGAGGTTAAGCCCCTCATGTGGGTGGCTGCCATCGCGTTTTTGGCCATGTTCATCTTAAGTTAGCAGTTTCGTTCGCCGCGCTCGAAGGGCCTCGCTTGTCGAATCGCCTCCTCTCTCTGAGGCCGTTCGACGGCGAGGCCCTTCGCTTTCTGGCGCCCGACCGTGATGACGTGATATCCAAGGTAACTTAAGGAGTTGCGTCGCTTGGCGTCTGCAGCGATTCGGCCAGCTCCTTGCAGTCTCTCCCTCGATGCTGGCCATATTGCCCAAGAGGAATTATTCCTCAGATGTGGTGAAGCCTATTCTCGCATTCGCCTCGCGCGTCATACAATGATGCTACATTGCCGACGGCCGTAAACGCGACGGACTGAAAGGTTGTGAGCTATGGGGACCAAGGATTGGAAAACGGCGCTCGTTACAGGGGGCGCAGGCGGGTTGGGGTTCGAGCTTGCGCGGCAGTGCGCGGCGCGCGGGATGGACGTGGTGCTTGTCGGCCGCAACGAGGAGCGTCTCGTCGAGGCGGCGGCACAGCTGGAGTTCGAGCACAACATAAAGGCCCACGTCATCGTGTGTGATCTCGCGAAAGTGGGCGCGGCGGCGAAGGTTTCCGCCCGCGTGCGCGAGATGGGGCTTGTCGTCGATGTGCTCGTGAACAACGCAGGC
>ERZ779885.4957-NODE-4957-length-10039-cov-11.070813_pt1 | contig 10039 bp, 13 predicted proteins | sample MGYA00511554_ERZ779885 | MGnify/ENA primary metagenome ERZ779885 (study PRJEB29588, sample SAMEA2160998) | human gut metagenome | biome: human gut; feature: human-associated habitat; material: faeces | place: Denmark | collected 2008/2010 ... | reverse complement strand
TGGTGCATTGCTACTGTATGCTGCCGATCTTCAAGGAGGCAAAGGAGGACTTTGCGAAAATCGTGGACATTTTGAAAAAATGAGATCGGAACCGGGCGCGTGATGATTGAAACACGGAGGGAAGGCCATGGAACGAAAAGAAGCCATTCGCGGTGCGTACCGAATGACGGGCGGAAACAGTTTTTATGACGGCATGATCACCTGCTCTACTCTGAGCGGGAAAGCGGTGTGCCGCTTGGTGTGGGCAATGAACAAGGCGGAAAACGACGCCTATCTGGAAAAGGCAATGTCCGGTATTCCGGAGCATTTCTCCGGCAAGCTGCTGGAAGTGCCGGTGGGAACAGGGATTCTGACCATGCCGGTTTATCAGACTATGCCGGAGGCGGACATTACCTGTCTCGATTATTCGCCCGATATGATGAGGCAGGCACGGGAAAAGGCTGACCGCCTGCACCTGAAAAATGTAACCTTCCGGCAGGGAGATGTGGGAGCACTCTCCTAACCCTATGGCATACAACGAGTTGTTCGCCCTTGCCTTCGTTGCGCCCTATGTGGCAAGCGAAAAGAAAATTCCACCAACGGCCGTGCAGGAAATGATGCGCCGCTCACTCTATCATATCAAGTGGTATTTTGCAAAGACCGACTTGAATACCGACAAGGGCAAGGCGGAGAACAAAAAGAGCGTTGTCAAATACGCCAAATGGTACACGCCCGAAAAGGAAGCGAAATACCCGACCTCCTTCAAGGTGGATTTTGTCGGGCAGCCGTATGAGGGTGCCTGTTACTACCGCATTACCCGCTGCCCGATTTGCATTTACGCGGAGAAACTCGGTGTTTCCGAACTCATGCCGTTGTTCTGCGAACTTGATGAAGTGATGATCACGCTTCAGCACGGCGTGCTGCACAGAAAACAGACGCTGGCGAATGGCGGAGAGTATTGCGACTACTTTATTACCGGAAACAGAGAATAAACGGAGAAGCTCGTATCGGTCAATAGCTGATACGAGCTTCTTTTCATATTTTTTAGATTGTGTTTCTTCAGACCTTCCACCCGGCGGCCTGCTGCCGCTCCACCACGAAGCGGCGGTAGAGCCCGTCAACAGCAACCAGCTCGTCATGGGTGCCCTGCTGAACGATCTCACCGTGATCGATAACAAAAATTTGGTCGGCATGGCGCACGGCTTTCAGCCGGTGGGCAATCATAATGACCGTCTTATCGTGGGTCAATTCCGCAACAGCCTCCATCAGCTCCTTTTCATTTTCGGGGTCAACATTGGCAGTGGCTTCGTCCAGAATGATGATGGGTGCGTCCTTCATGATGGCGCGCGCGATGGAAATTCGCTGACGTTCGCCGCCGCCCTGCACGTCCCAGAACCGCGCCACGAGATTGCACAGCGTGGTCTTGCCGGAGCCGGAGGGGCCGACAATAGTTCTCCATGAAGTAGTGTCCGTGGGACACGCCTGTGCGGTCATAGTCCCAATCCCAAGTGACGAATTGAACGCCGTATTTGCTTGGAGTACCTGCCAGCACCGTGCCGGCAAAGTCAGCGAGGATACGGTAGTCGCCATCCAGCCCGCTGGCTTTGAGCTGTGGGGCGGCTTCCATAGCGGTCATATACTCCAGCGTCTTCGCGGCGATGTCCTCGACGCGATATAGGGCATTCTCTGCCTGGGGCGTGTCCGCATCCTCCCGGCGATAGAACACGCTACCCTTGCCGGTGATGCGGCAGAGGGGTGCGCCGTTCCAAAGGACAGGCAACTGCTCTCCCTCCACCGGCATGGTTTCAAAGCCTGCACGGTGCAGGGGAATACGGACTTCTTCAAGGTAGCGAAGCTGACGGCTTGTGTTTTGGGTGTCCATGTGAGCGATCCTCCTGTTGTAAAAAAATGAGGCCGGAGAGGTCTTCTCCGGCCTGCCGTTTCAGACGCTACAACCAGTGCCCTTTTTGAAATGAAAAAGGGCGCCGCTTTCTCAGTCCGTCAGGACCAACAAAACGATGCCCAAGTCTTTGTGAGTTTTTATGAGAAAAATACCGCTGCCAGCCGTGAAAAACGCCGCTCAAAAAGGGCGCTGGCCGAATGCATCTGCCTGAAAAGGGAAAACGCCCGGTTCGAATCGGGGCAGACGCTCTGAAACAGCGATTTGCATCTATGGTTTGAAAGAAAAAATCCGGGCCTGAAAAAGCCCGGAAACGGTTGATGCGCCTGACTTTACGCCAGACGCATCAACCGTTTCGTTAATATGTCATAACTCAACACTATAGATTTTTTGAAATTGCTTTCAAAAAATCGGTGTATGACAGCAAGAATAACTTGATGCGCAGAGCTCACTTGTCTTTTGATTCTTCAGTTGTGTCAGAGACTGCGCCTTCCAGCAGGTCCGTCACGACCTGATTGAGCTGTGCGGCGTTCTTGGAGGTGATGACCGGTGTGTCCGACTGAGACTCAATGTCTTTTCTGGTTCGCCCAGCAACCTGGCCACCTGCTTTGGCAACTGCCAGATTCTCTTGGAAAGTCGTTGGTTTGCGATCTCTTGAAAACTGAGTGGTAGTCGCTTCCGCCAGCATGTTCAGCACCAGTTCCAGTGTGGTCATATTATCACGGAGATTCTCTTTTTTCAAGCCCTTCAGGTTCTTGTACTGCCGGGTGGACATGCCGGACCATGCACGGGAGATCTCATCCGTGAGGATGGCATACTCTACGCCCTTCTGCACACCGCGGGCATCCCATTCATCCGTCAGTTCTTTGCGGACTTGAATGGCCTGCAGCCGCTGGTTGATCCACTCACGGCTGTACCCCTTCTTGAGATAGGTTTCCAATGCCCGGTCAATGGTCAGCTCCGGGTCGATGGTCTCCTCGATACGCTCCCGACCGACCTGCCCCAGCCACAGCTTGAACGGCTCGGCCTTCGGTGAAGGAATGGACTGGATGATTCGGAGAAGCTGCTCGGTGTCGGCCACATCGGTCAGACGTTTCCGCCCATCCGAAGCGGTCATCTTCAACTGCTTACAATTTGTAAGCAGTTGGCCTGCACCCTCGTTATTCAACCGCTTCTTTAAAACTGCCCAATATGTACTGGCATGACGGGCGTCTGGCTGATCCGTCAAAACCGCAACAACATCGACAACGGAAAAGTACCATTCTTCTTTTTCCTCATCCCATGCGGTACGAATACGTTTGTCTTCAAACAGTTGGATCTTATCATTTTGTGCCATTTGAATCACCTCGTTCTGTCATGAATTCTTTCAAAAGTCCTTGGCAGCCCTCCAGCACATCTTGCCAGGTCGCCCCGAAGTCCTCGGTGTACCATGGGTCCGCCACATTGCCGGGACGAGCGGTGTGGTCCATCAGGAGGGACATCTTGCCGGCATAGTCGCCGCCGCAGATGCGGTACATATCCCGGAGGTTGGCCTGGTCCATGCCGATCAGGAGATCGTATTCGTCGTAATCCCAACTTGTCAACTGCCGTGCGGCATGGCCTTCGCAGGAGATCCCGTGCTCGGCCAGCTTGCGCCGTGCCGGAGGATAGACCGGGTTGCCGATCTCCTCCCGACTGGTAGCCGCCGATTCGATATGAAATTGCGATGCCAGTCCCGCCTTTTTTACCAAGTCCTTCATCACAAACTCGGCCATGGGGCTGCGGCAAATATTTCCATGACAGATAAACAGGATCTTCTTCATACTGCGTTCTCTCCGAAATCTCATCGTTGTCATCATTATACCACACATCGACCTTTTCGTCGAGAACACTTTCCAAATGCGCAGAATCCTCGATCATTCGCAGAAGCTCCGACTTGGATAGATTCTGTGCAGCGGCCTGCTTGATGTACCAGCGGCGGTTCTCTGCGGTCAGCTCCGTCTCCATGATGACCACATTCTGCGTCCAATTCAAGCGAAGCGCTTCGCCCAGCAGTTCCGGCATGTCGCTGTACAACTGCCAGAAGTCCCGCATCCGGCGCACATTGCGCGGAGAAAAGCCGGTCATATCCGGGTACTGTTCTTTCAAGAACTCCGCAGCGGCCACCGCCGCTCCCTTTTCCGAGCGGGTGCAGACGGCCTTGCCAATCTCGCAGTACAGCTCCATCTGCGGCAGATCCGCTTCCATGGCAGATTCCAGTTCGGCAAACATTGTGCTGTAATCCACAGCTTTTCGGATATTCATAGCCTCTCCTTTCCGGCGCACAGCGCCTGATTTAACCGCTCAAGGCAGAGAAAAGCACGGTGACATCGCCGTGTTTTTCTCTGCCTTGACCTATCTCAGATAACTTGTATGATCTGCTCCCAGAGCAGGATGTGCTTTTCATCAATGGCCCGGTTGTCGTGGTAATGGCCGAACAGCCAGTAATGATAGTGCGCTCTCTCCTTGACCTCCTGCAGAAAGTCTGTGAGCGGGTCTGCCTCATTGTGACGGTTTTCTATGAGTGCAATGCTGGTGGGAGCGCAGTGCGTGATAACATAGTCCACCGCCCAATCGACCTTGGTCAGATTTCTCCGTGCTTCAGCGTATTCCGCCTCAGAAGGCATCTCCTGCGCCCACCACGAAATGTGGTTGATGCGATACCTCGCCCTGGGCTTCCGCTGCAGCATCAGGAGCTTTCGCTCAAAATCCGGAGCGCCCGGTTCCAGAATACCGTCCTCCGTATCATGGCTTTTTGCCCCGCCCATGATGAAGAAGTGATAGCCTTCCAGCTCGAATATCTGTCCACGCATCAGGTGCAGGACATGAGGGCGAATACGGTGCACCTTGCCGCCGTGCCAGTCTTTCACCGGATATCGTTCCAGTGCATCGTAGTTTTCATGATTCCCGCAGACGAAGGCCATCGTAAACGGCAGACTTTCCAGCCAGTCCAATGCCACATCGTCACGGCTGTCTCCAAACCACACACCACCAAAGTCTCCGGCACAGATCACAGAGTCCTGCTTTGTCATTTGTGCCTGCTCCGGGAAGTATTCTGGCTTGAAGCGTTCAAAATTTCCGTGGCAGTCGCCGGTCACAAAAATCATCTGTCCACCTTCTTTCAGTACATAATTTTCTGGTAAATCTCAATGCCACCCTTCAGGGTGATTGCGATCTCGTCCTTGGAGAGGACTTTTACAGTCTCCACCAGTTGGCGGACAGCACTCTCGTCCCACTCTGTAATGTGGGGCGATGCGTTTTCCAAAGTCTGTGCGGCATCCTGGATGCGCTGATTGGCTTTTGCCTGTTCGTTGTTATCTGCGAGGATCCCGGAACGCTTTTCCTTCAGGAAAGTCTGCTCATCCAGGATCTCTTTGAACTGACCGCCATAGGCGGCAGGATCATCTGTGGCCTTTTCCAACAGTGTTTGGAATTGCTGCTCCAGTTCTCTCAGCCTGCGTTCAATGTCTCCGAGGCTCATTGTGCCACCTGGGAATGGGATGATCTCCGTTTCCATGGCATCTGTGATCTGCCGAATCAAGCTATTCTTGTCGGCCATGGCTGTGTTCAGGGCTGCGAGGATTGCTTGCTGGAGCGGTGCTTCATCCAGTGTGGGCGAGTTATGGCAGTATTTCTTGCCGTAATCCAATCGACTCACACAGCGCCACACGATTCGCTTTTCGCCGTTTCGTGTCCATGTGCAGCGACGATACAGGGTACCGCACTCACCGCAGACTAACCGCTCCGAGAGTGCATACTTGCTGGCGTATAGGCATCGGCTTTGGCGAAATCTGTTCGGAAACCCTTGCCGCCGTTATCGGTCGAAAAGCGGCTGTTGGGCTGATCTTTGATTTTAGAATAGAAGCATACTGTCTGCACCGTGGTCACGACACGGGTCAGCCCCACCAGATCAGGGTGATTTTTCTGGCTGAGCGTCTTAAACTCTACGCCAGGTTGGATGAAGCGCTTCAGTTCAGCGAGATTTTTGACTGCAACAGGCTTTCTCTGCTTATCCGATCTCTCCATGTTCACATCCCTCCCAGCGTCATATTGGGGCCGGGCTGCAGCTCGTAATCTTCCTGTTGGCGGGGATTTTCCTCGCCGTAGAGGTCGAAGACGATATCATCCACAGCCGTGCGGACGGTGGGATCGTCGGTCAGCACCTCATACCGAAAGCCTGTGGTCGGGCGGTATGGCAGCTCTTCCTGCATACATTTCAGGAAGGCTTCGGTATCGGTAAAGTCCTGTGCATCGCCATTGGCATAAGTGACGCGGCCCACCAGCGACTTTTCCTGTGCCATGTTCTGCCGCTGGACATCCAGATCATAGGCCGTCAGATATCCGTTATAGTCACCAGGGGACGGATTGCAGCGCAGGCAGTAGCGGTAATGCTCGGTTTCCACGATGTAGCCGTAGTTCTGCACATAGCCTCCGGTGATTTTGCCGCCGTGGTCATAGCAGAATCGCTCCATGGCGAAACGGCTTTTCAGGACGTCCTCCCGCATCGTGTCAACGACTTCTTGAAGCTCGGCCTTGAACGCAGGGCTGTTCAGCTCCTCCGGACCCCTCGGCCACCAGGTATGCCAGAACTCATTTCCGCTGCGACCGAAGTCCATGCGGATATGGCCGATAGTACCCCGCCGCTTATCTTCTTCGGGGTGCGGAGTATAAAATAGGCCCGCCTCATCTGGGCGGGCCGGACGGATATGGAATCTGCTCATATTTTCCATCATTTTCACCTCTTTCTTATGGTATAGCTACACAACATAGCACACATCGGCAGTAATAGCTACTGAAACATTTGCTGTCCCTGTGTCTGTTCGGGAAAAGGTGACTCTAAACGCCGCAGCCGACCAAACTCCGTTTCTACCACATGGTCATTTTCCATGCAGTCAGTACCATACTTTTCAAAGTCCATGTAACCTTCCAGTTCGCGGACGGCCTCATCGTCCAGTCCCAGCGTTTCCTGCAAGCGCTGCTGACCATAGCCGTAGGTATCTACGATGCGCTGGTAGTTATCCAGATTCTGCAGGAGCTCTAAAGCTCCACGCAAAGTTTCCGGCTTCTCGGCATCCAACACAGCGGCATAGGTCAGAAGCATCCCGTCCTTCTGCCAGATGCCTTCCAATGCTTCCGCAAAGTCGTTGTAATCCTCTACGGCAGGGCAATCCGTGTCGCAGATCAGTTCTCCAATATAAGGTACCTTGAAGCGAATATCACGGAGCATCGCATCCGCGAAAACATCGATGTCGAGGTAAGCCTTCACGGCGCTGAGGTAATCCTCGTCAGCGGGGAGGACGAGGGTGTAGTCCGGCTTTCCATCGACGCGCAATGTCATGCGGAGCATTTCATCCCGGTTCTCATCTCTCCAAGGTTCTGCCGGTGAAAGGTAGCTGCGGTCGATTGCCATATCCGGCGTCAGCAGACTGCGGGCATTTGGGACAAAAGCGCTGTATCGGGCGTAGTTGTACCCCTGCGGGTCAACGAGGATGCCGTCTGTTCCCTCCGCATCGAGGATGAGCAGGCAGTACCTGGCAGCATCATCGTGCCGGATGGCATTTTTGTTCTCTGCGATGAAATCATAGTCCGCCAGCAGCGCACGACTGAACTGCTGAAACCGCTGGGCGGGAAGTTCAATGACCTTGTCTACAACACAGGCTTCACCCTCGTACTCAGACTGCTTTCGCCTCAATTCTGCCTGAATGATCATGCCATGTCTCCCATCTCCATGCGGCTGCACTGACCGCCCTCCATGATCTCCGCCAGACTGGTATAGCCCTTGTAGGCAATATAGCCTCTGCCTGTAAACATTCCGTCCTCCTCATTCATGCGCTGCATGGCGTAGCCCTCGTAGTCATAAAACTCATCCAGATTCTCATCGTAGTCGAAGTGACCGGACTGCTGAATCATGTACCTGCCGTATTCCTCCGGTGTATGCGCACCGGGAGCGAAATCAAACAGGTCGAGATTCTCTACGAGGTTTTTGATCTGTTCCGCATTCTGCGGCTTTGCCAGCGTTATCACAGCGCCCAGCTTTTTCATGTCATCCGAGGATAACTCATCCGCTGCCTGTGCCAGTGCATTGAGGTCCGCAAGGTTTTCCTGTTCCATATCCAGCAGCACATCCACTTCATCCGGCAGTTGAGTATCCTCCAAGCGAAGCCGGACATCCGCAGGATCCGCGATGCCCGCACGCTGGAGAGCACGGTCGATCTCCTCCTGCACCATGGGGAGAAACAGCCATGTGATGTGTTCGGTGTCCTCCGGCTCGGCTTTGGAGGTCACCGCAACGGTGATGGCATTCGGTTCATAGTAATAGCAGGGGAAAAACCGTCCATCGTAGACCTGCTCCAGTTTCATGCCGTTGTCGTAAACCACGCCGTAGGGGGTGATCGTGCCACTGCCGCTCTCGATGAGCCGCCGTGCCGTTTCCTCACCGTCCAGAGCATCCAGTTGCTCCGTTTTGGCGCTGCCGCCGTGCAGATTCATGTAGTGATCCCGGCCAACAGCGGAGAGGTCAGAAAAATCTGTGATGACCGTGGCCTGTTGGCAGCAGAAGGTCAGGTTGATTAGATCCTTCAGTTCAAAAAGCTCCAGCTTGTGAGCCATCGCCTGAAACTGAGCGGCTTCGCCGGTATCAAAGCTATCCAGCCGTTTGGCAAGGTAGTTTAGCTCCTCCACATTGACCGTGAGCATCTCCGTGCGCTTGAGCACAGAGTAAAAGCTGTTGATCTCCTGTACCTGGCAGTCGGCTTTGACCGCATCGCCAATCTCCAGAGCCTCCAGCAGTTCCATGCAGTGTGCGTACTGGTCGTGGGGGATGGGGAACGGGATAGTTGCCACGCCATATTCCGGGTGATGCGGATTGCCGAGCACCGCTTGTATCATCATGTTTCATCCACTCCTTTTTCCAAATTCAAAACCACATCTCCGTACTTGGCCATCAGCAGTGCGCCGGTGATCAGGTGGAACGCCTCATCTGTGACCAATTCCGGAGACGCAAGGTCTGCAAGAGTGATATTGCAGCAGCCGACAGCAATGGCCTTCGCCGCCTGGTAAACACTATAGAGCTCCGGCTCAATCCCTCCGAGACAGACGCTTTGGAAGCCAAAGCCGTCGTTCCCGCATTTCCAGACCATCCTGCGCCAAAGGCTCTCATACGCCGTGAGCAGGAAGAGGGCGGCTTTGTTCCGGTCGGACAAGCGCCAGCAGCGTTCTCGCCAGTGTGTCCATCTTCGCCGGTGGGCATCGGACAGGAAAAATTGAGCCTTTTTTTCTCTGAATTGCTGACGCATCCGTTTTCGGAGCTGCGATCCCATAGAGGGTGCGAAGCAGTCCCTCACGAACGAATTCAACTCCAGTACGCCTGCTTCGATCCGTTCCTCCAGGCAGGTGCATTCGCACAGGCGGCACGGATGCTTGCGGACATAGTTCTGGCAGTATTCGCACGCCACATCTTTGGGCGTGTAATGGAATGGGCTGCGGTATATCCCGCCACCTCGGGGCTTTTGACCAGGCTGAGACATCATCAACTGCTCCAGCGCCTGCAGCGGCATGTCTCGCATGAAATAACACGGCATAAACGAACTCCTCTCTGAAACGAATAAAGGGCCGGAATCTTATTGCTAAGACTCCGGCCCTTACCGTTTGATATTACATTGTTTGCTCCTGCGTCGGTTCTGCGTCCTGCTGCTGGATACGCTCCATGATGTCAGGCAGACACTCCTCAATCTGCTTTCGTACCTCCTGAATCGTCTTTTCCTGATCGTATGACAGTTCAAAACCGCCCTGCAGGGTGTCCGTACAGCAGCGATAGATCTCAATAAGCTGCTCCTCCTGGAAGAGCTGCTGCTTGGGGATCAGTCCGGAGCGAACGGCAAAGTCCCGCTTCACCGCATCATAGTTGCCGGACGAATATAGACCGGTGTAGTAATGACCATGACATACGCCCTTGCGGTCAAAGCTCCAGTCCCAAGTAACGAACTGGGCACCATATTTGCTCTGGATACCGGCCAGCACGATGCCGTTGAAATCTGCCAGCACCTTGTAGCCGTCCTCCAGACCGTCGGCTTTCAAAAAGGGCGCCGTCTCCATCTGCCGCATATACTCCGCTGTGGTCCTGACGATCTCATACACCTTGTC
>ERZ779885.4956-NODE-4956-length-10040-cov-2.810416_pt1 | contig 10040 bp, 8 predicted proteins | sample MGYA00511554_ERZ779885 | MGnify/ENA primary metagenome ERZ779885 (study PRJEB29588, sample SAMEA2160998) | human gut metagenome | biome: human gut; feature: human-associated habitat; material: faeces | place: Denmark | collected 2008/2010 ... | reverse complement strand
CCGTTCGCTGGAAACGATACGGGACATCGTACGCTTTCTGGAGAAAGAAGATATGGAGGAGGAAGATTCCCCCTACCCTTGCCTTCGGAATCTCGCCAAAGATATCCTGGCATTCCCGCAATTGATCCAGAAGATAAATAATATACTTTCACCGTACGGAAAGATAAAAGACAATGCTTCATCCGAACTGGCACGTATTCGCCGGGAATTGACAAACACCATGAACAGTATTTCCCGTTCATTGAATGGTATCCTGCGCAACGCCCAATCCGAAGGTGTGGTAGACAAAGATGTTACTCCTACTATGCGTGACGGACGTTTGGTAATTCCGGTTGCTCCGGGGCTGAAACGGAAAATAAAAGGTATCGTGCATGATGAATCGGCAAGTGGAAAAACCGTGTTCATAGAACCTGCCGAGGTAGTGGAAGCCAACAATCGTATCCGTGAACTGGAAGGAGATGAGCGTAGAGAGATTATCCGTATTCTAGTGGAATTCTCCAATCTGCTGCGTCCTTCTATTCCCGAGGTATTGCAGTCTTACGAATTCCTTGCCGAGATAGACTTTATCCGTGCCAAGAGCTTGTTTGCCCTGCAAATATCCGGTATAAAACCCGCACTTGAAAATACACGCTTACTGGATTGGACCATGGCAGTCCATCCGTTACTACAACTCTCCCTCTCCAAACATGGGAAAAAGGTAGTTCCCCTCGATATAGAACTAACCGAGAAACAGCGCATATTGATTATATCCGGTCCAAACGCCGGTGGTAAGTCCGTTTGTCTCAAAACAGTAGGGTTATTACAGTATATGCTGCAATGTGGTATGCTCATTCCCATGCATGAACGCAGCCATGCGGGTATTTTCAGCAGCATATTCATTGATATAGGTGACGAGCAATCCATTGAAGATGATTTGAGTACCTATTCTTCTCATCTTACCAATATGAAGATAATGATGAAGAACTGCAATGAACGCAGCCTCATCCTGATCGATGAATTCGGCGGCGGAACAGAACCGCAAATCGGTGGTGCCATAGCCGAAGCCGTACTGAAACGTTTCAACCAAAAGTTAACTTTCGGTGTTATTACTACACACTACCAGAATCTGAAGCACTTTGCCGAAGACCATGAGGGGGTAGTAAATGGAGCTATGCTATATGACCGCCACCTAATGCAGGCCTTATTCCAACTTCAGATCGGTAACCCCGGAAGTTCATTTGCCGTAGAAATAGCCAGAAAGATCGGTCTTCCGGAAGATGTGATTGCTGACGCATCCGAAATTGTGGGCAGTGAATACATCAATGCTGATAAATACCTGCAAGACATTGTACGTGACAAGCGATATTGGGAAGGCAAACGCCAGACCATCCGCCAACGCGAGAAACATATGGAAGACACCATCGCCCGTTATCAGGCAGAAATGGAAGATTTACAAAAATCTCGCAAGGAGATTATTAAAAAAGCCAAGGAAGAAGCAGAACAACTGGTACAAGAGGCCAATGCCCGAATTGAGAATACCATCCGTACCATTAAGGAAGCACAGGCTGAAAAAGAAAAGACTCGCCAGGCACGCCAAGAGTTGACGGAATTCCGTCAATCGATGGAAGCTCTTGCCTCTAAAGAACAGGAGGAGAAAATAGCCCGTAAAATGCAGAAATTGCAGGAAAAGCAGAATCGTAAGAAAGAAAAGAAAACAAAAGATACTGATAACGGATTATCAGCACAGGAGCAGGCTGCGCAAAAAGCCAAGCAGGAAGCAGAGCGCCTGGCAAGCATTGTACCGGGAGCGATGGTGAAGATAAAAGGACAGAATTCAGTAGGCGAAGTCCTGGAAGTAAATGGAAAAAATGCCGTTGTAGCATTCGGTAGTATAAAGACTACCATTAAAGTGGAACGTCTGGAGCGTACAAACATTGTTCCGCAAAAGGTAGACAGTTCTACCAAGAGCACATTTGTTAGCAACCAGACGCAGGACAGTATGTACGAAAAGAAACTGAACTTCAAACAAGACATCGACGTACGCGGTATGCGGGGTGATGAAGCTTTGCAGGCAGTGACCTACTTTATTGACGATGCCATTCTTGTTGGGATGTCTCGCGTACGTATTCTTCACGGAACAGGCACGGGCATTTTACGTACACTTATTCGCCAGTACCTGCAAACAGTTCCCGGTATCAGACACTTTGCCGATGAGCATGTGCAATTCGGCGGTGCAGGAATTACAGTTGTTGACCTATAAATAAAATAGTATGAAATCAATCAAAGAACTCTACCGTATCGGTACAGGGCCATCAAGCAGCCATACAATGGGCCCTCGCAAAGCTGCCGAGCTATTTCTGGAAAAACATCCGGAAGCCTCCTCATTTAAAGTTACTTTATACGGTAGCCTTGCTGCCACCGGTAAAGGGCATATGACTAATATAGCCATAACCGATACCCTGCAACCTGCCGCTCCGGTAGAAATCATCTGGGAACCGAAAATATTCCTGCCTTTTCATCCCAACGGGATGAAGTTCGTTTCTGTAAATGCAGCAGGCAATGAAACAGATTCATGGACAGTATTCAGCGTGGGCGGTGGTGCTTTAGCCGAAGAAAACGATGGTGCATCTTCCGTCAACACTCCTGATATCTACTCTATGAACCACATGACTGAGATTCTGCAATGGTGCGAAAAAACCGGAAAAAGTTATTGGGAATACGTTAAGGAATGTGAGGAAGAAGATATCTGGGATTACTTGCAAGAAGTTTGGAAAACCATGCAGGCAGCCGTTCGCCGCGGACTGGAACAGGAAGGCGTATTGCCCGGTCCATTGAACCTGCGTCGCAAAGCCTCTACTTATTATATACGCGCCAGCGGATACAAACAATCCCTGCAATCCCGTGGACTGGTATTTGCCTATGCCCTTGCCGTAAGTGAAGAGAACGCTTCAGGCGGAACCATAGTTACTGCACCTACCTGCGGTTCCTGCGGTGTAATGCCGGCAGTGTTATATCATTTGGCAAAGAGCCGCGATTTCAGCGATATCCGCATCCTCCGCGCACTTGCCACTGCCGGTCTTGTAGGAAACATTGTAAAGACAAACGCATCCATATCGGGAGCGGAAGTTGGATGTCAGGGAGAAGTGGGTGTAGCTTGTGCTATGGCCTCAGCCGCTGCCAATCAATTATTCGGTGGCAGTCCGGCTCAAATAGAATATGCAGCTGAAATGGGATTAGAGCATCATCTGGGAATGACCTGTGACCCGGTTTGCGGATTAGTACAGATCCCCTGTATCGAACGAAATGCCTATGCCGCCGCCCGTGCACTGGATGCCAACCTTTATTCCTCATTCACCGATGGAATGCACCGCGTATCTTTCGATAAGGTTGTAGAAGTAATGAAAGAAACCGGAAACGACCTGCCTTCACTCTATAAAGAAACCAGCGAAGGGGGATTGGCAAAAGATTACCGACCAATGTAATTGAGTTACAAGCTACGAGTTACAAGTTGCTGCGCTATGTCAGTCTTTGAACTGCTAAACGCTATCAAGCCGCAGGACTCTTGTAGCTCGTAGCTTGTAGCTTTCTCACTCTTCCGGTGGATAAATCGTATCATCCTTTCCCATTACATTCACAGCATTCATCAGCCCTCCATCTTCCGAATAGAATAACTGATACTTCTGATTCCCCTGCTTCACTTCAATCACATATTGCATGGGTTGCAACGGATACAGCAAAAAATAATAATCATCTTGTACCCAGTTTGCATATTCGCTATTATTAAATGCAGTCTGGACAGCTCCGGGAACGTCATTCCAATATATTTCCGATTCTGTCATCCACCAGTTTCCATTGGCATCAAACCATATATCGGAATCTTTTCCGTCCAGCCAGCAATCGGCTACAAAATACGAGCTTTTCTGCTTCCAGTCTACGTCCGTAGCACTTGGATATTTCTGTTTCAAAGCCTGTGTTACAGCCTCCGGCACATCGATACTCTTATCATCGTCATCATCATCGCTGCATGCACTGAATGTCAATGCAGTCATGCACATCATCATCGCTAACATCAAGAATCTTGTTTTCATCATTTTCTCCCTCCATTAGTCATCCAAACTGACAAACTGTCCTTTCTTATTGAATTTCAAAGAGAAATCATTGGCAAGTTCCACCTCAATCCCCGTACTTTTACGCTCTATCTTAGTGATAATTTCATTAGGAAAATTAGCCTTTACGTAATCTTTTACAGAGGCTGGGATAAGGGCGGCAGGCACAGCATTCTTTTTACAGTCTACTTCCGTCCAATTACCTTTCTTGTCGAAGTCAATCTCCGTGCGGTCAGTCAGTGTCACTTCATACTTCTTGGACAGGAACTCACTGTCTATCTTGATGTATGAAATCTGCGGTTTACTGAAATACTGATTGATAAAGTTACGCGCAGTCAATGGAAGTTCCTTTACGTCTTTGGTAATCACATCACCGGCAAAAGCGAACTGAACGGCTACGATAGCCAATACGAGAATAGATAAAACCTTCTTCATAATCGTTATTGTTTTTAAGTGTTACTAATTTATTTCCTGTTTTTATTCACACTGCAAATAACGATACTGAATCGGGAAAGATTTGGGAATATTCGCCTTTAGCTTTTCTTTTGAGATTCTTTAACAAGCAAGAACAGATGCATTCCTTCCTGCCATTTATAAGTCAGACTGAGAGAGGCGGACAAAGCAATGGAACGGGCGATGGCAAGCCCCAAACCGGTAGAATCCTTCTTCCCGTCAATACTGCGATAAAAACGCCGGAACAACTTTTCTCCATCCAACGGATGTTCACCACTGTTCATGATAGTAAGAGAAGAAGGCGTAGTCGCTATATGCAGTTCACCGCCTTCACGATTATGCACCAAAGAATTTTTCACCAAATTGGAAACCAAAATCTGTGCCAGGGAAAGGTTGCAGCGAATCACGAAAGGTTCCGTCTCTTTCGTACGTACCAGATGTATTTTCTTGCCTTCATATATATCCATCAAATCAGGCAATAGTTCATCCAAGACTTCATCTACCGAAACATCTTCTGTTTCGGTATATTGTCCGTTTTCAATACGGGAAAGCAACAACAAAGATTTATTCAGTCTGACAGCTCTGCCCAATGTAGTATATATTTCATCCAGCTCTTTCAACTGTTCTTCCGTCATCGACTCATTCTCCGCAAGCAACTCAATCTTGCCACGAACAATGGCAAGCGGTGTCTGCAACTCATGCGAAGCATTTTCTATAAACTGCTTCTGTTCCTCATACGCCTTATAACTACGGTTTCCCATATCCACAGCCGCATCACCCAACTGCTGAAATTCCCGTATCTTCGTCGGGTTGTCCAACACCGGAAGCTCCTTGCCCGGCTGAATTTGTTGCAGCCAGTTCAGCAGGCGATGCAACGGGCGAAATACACTTTGCAGTATCAGTCGTGTCCCGATGGATGTGCAAATCAAAAACAGCAGAAACAATGCTCCCAAATACCACAGGATAGCCTCCACCATATCATCACGCTCCAAGATGGAAATCATCAGTTCCAATTCATAAAACTGCCCATCCGGCATACGGAAAGCCGTCTTTAGTACCCTCACCGGCTCATCTTCATCTTCGCTTTCTATATAGACAGTAGAGTCATAAAACTCTTCATCATAGTCCTCAGCTTCTTCTTCGGATATAGGCCGGAATTTGTAGAAAGACATCAATGTCCCCTCCGTATCAAGAATAGACGGGTCCATCAAGGCATTATTGATTAATATCTCACTGTAATTTTCAAGCGTATCATCCGTTTCATCCATCACTTCGTCAATAATGGCATAATAAAACAATACCCCCCATACCGCCATCAACAGCAATAGCAGCAATGAGAGTTTCCGATAGGTATAATGAAGCAGTTTCATACTTCAGAGAGTTTATAGCCAAAACCATATACTGCCTTCAGTTCCACGGTAGCCCCAGCCTGTTTCAGTTTACGACGAAGATTTTTCACTTGTGAGTAAATGAAATCCAATGAATCTACCTGGTCGATATTATCTCCCCACACAGACTCCGCAAGACTCATTTTATTAATAACGCGATCAGGATTGACTATAAAATAATAAAGCAGATCAAATTCTTTCCGGTTAAGTTGTAAAGGCACTCCTCCTACCTCTACCTGGCGCTTGTCAGGATACAGCAACAGATTTCCCATTGTAATGGAAACATCACCCTTTGCTTGTCGGCGGCGAATAACAGACTTCACCCGCGCATTGAGCTCGGCCAAATGGAAAGGCTTCGTAAGATAGTCATCAGCGCCCAATTCCAGCCCTTCCACCTTATCATCCAAAGAATCCTTGGCAGAAATAATCAACACACTGTCACTACGATGCAGGCGTTTGAGTTCGCGCAGCAAATCCAGACCGCTTCCACCAGGCAGCATAATGTCCAGCAGGATACAGTCATAATCGTAGTCATTCACTTTATCCAGTGCCGAAAAGTAATCGGCAGCAGTTTCCACAACGAAATGCTCTTTTACAAGGGAAATGCGGATCGTTTCCCGCAAATCCGGTTCATCTTCTACAATCAGGATTTTCATACCGGCAAAGGAAACTCATAAATTAGGAAACAATCTGGAATCTTTGATCAAATGCTGTCTGTTTCGTGCAAATCTTCCAGCAATTCTTCTTTCGCCAAGGATATTTTGCCATCGGCAGATACAGTAATCGATAGTGGAATGTAAAGGTCGGACTGCGGATAGCACACACTTGCCGCATAAACGATCCCCTGAGGTGTGGTCTTATCATACACCAGTCCCTCAAGGATAGAATGTTTCATGAACTTTGCATCCACTAACGAAGCAAAACTCTCTTTTGTAAACACCTTGTCAACAATAGACTTGCCGCCGGAAGTTATACGCAGAGTAATGCTGTTATCAACAAATTTATCTCCTTGTTCATTAATCACAACAGGTAAACTGTCATCCGGCCTGCGAACCACGCTCGATTGATATTCCTTACCTTTATACGTAAAACTGGTCTTACTATCAGATACCTGCATACGTTGCAAACCATTGGCATCCACACTGTCTTTCATCAGTACCTGTATATCTCCCCTATCCTCTTTTTTCTGAGAAGAACAAGCTGACAACAGCCACATCGCTATACATATCCAGAAGTAAAATACGTTTCTCATTCTACCATTTGTTTACAATTAACGGGAACAAAGGAACAAAAAGGGAGGCAAAAATGCAAGGGAAAAGCAAAAGAAATAAAAACGGGCGAAAATGTTCCGCCCGTTTCATAAAACTAATACCATACTATATTTTATTTATACCTATTGAATCTTGATGTTTATAAGACAACAGGAAAAGCAAAAAGTTTAATAGGATCTTTCGTTTTAACATAAAAAAGGAATACAGCCCGATATACCCTATCGTCTGCATCAAAGCCCGGCATATTACACTAATAAAGGCCAACAACTTACGGTACCCGGCTTCATTGAATTTCATAAAGCGCTTCCCATAATTTCCGGAGACAAAGAATACACCACTGCTTCCGGAAAAACAATCGTGATCAAAGCTAATCCCCATATCAGTGCGGCAGATTTGACTTTACGCATCGACTGTGAAGATCCGCTTTATAAGAAAATGACCGATGTAATACCTCAGTATAAAGTTTCTTTCTCTGCCTATAGCCACCAAGGAAGCTGGGCTTATCCGATACGCCCTGCCCATTGTCGGGAAGACGTGGCTCTGATGTTAAACCTAGCATACGCATTCTCTTCACAGGAATTCGCAGACGAACTGGAGAAATACAGAGGAAAGCTACATAGCGATAATAATAAGACAGTCATCAATGTCGATCAATTGAAACAGAAAGTACTAAACCACGGCGCATACCTTCTCGGACACGTCAGTGGTGTAAACGGTTTGGGTGGAGGCTACACTTTAGGTCTGGCAGAATGGTGCTTTCTACAGCATTATCCCGATGATGAATACAACATACATACCATCTTCCACGAAATAGGGCATTGCCTCGGATATGGGCATGATGGTAACATGACCTATGAGCAGACAGGGCCCGGATGGATTACCCTGGGACGTGCTGTCTATCTGAAGTTAGGTCAGGAGAAACGTCTCCCTGTTTACTCACGGCGTTTTATGCATACCCGTAAAAATGCGACTACCCTATACGGTAGTTCTAAATATGTAGGTTCCACATTCGTCATAGAAGATCCGGAACTGGATGCAATAGACGGCGGCCTCGGTTTTCATCCAGTAGAAGACAACGAAAACATTGCAGACGGTACCCCATTATCGGTGTCATTAAAATGGTCGGACGTGCCCGAAGCTACGGAAACGACTTTCAAACCTAAAGATGTTACAGCCTATCAGGATCGCATTTACATAGTTAATAATGCTACCGGAAACTATAGTATAGAAGTTTTCCAAGAGAAGAACGGGCAAGTAATCCATTGTGGACGTATCAGAAACTGGACACGCAACGGCACATCCGAAACTTTTGCCGGTGAACCCAATGGAATTACAGCCGCCCATGGCAAAATATATGTAACCAATACGAGTAGCCGGACAGATGTTTTTGATGCCACGACACTGAAATTTATAACATGTATCGGAAACGAATAGGGTGAAGGTAGCTATCAAACCGTACATGCTTTCGAAACTTTAGTAAAAAACGGTTGTGTATTCATCCGTGATAAAAGGCGTGTTTGCGTCTTTATGGAAAAAGATGTCACAGCGGATAATTGTATGCGCATACCGAACTACTGCCGTTTCAACAATGTAGGCGAAGTGATGGGAACATACGGAATGACAATAGATAAAGACAATATACTTTATACTACCCACATTGGTAAAAAGGAAATCTATGCCTATGATCTTACTACCATGCGTGAACAGAAAGTATTAAACCCGGTCCGCACCCTGAAGTTACCAACGCAAGCCTATGATGTGGTTTCCTGGGACGGTCGTATGTTTGTGACTTTAAATCAAAAGACAGAATGTCTTGTAGAAATCAATCCCCAGGATGGAAGCATCTTAAAAGACTATTCTACCATAAACGGAAAGTCTTTTAGCAATCCGGAGAAAATAGCCCTGGCCCGCCAGACTCTCTTTGTGATAAACCGCGGAACAGGTACAGTGACAAGCATCCCATTAAATGAATTGAAATAAGAAGAAAGAAATGAAGATAATATATATACTATTCGCAGGTTTATGCCTGCTTTCATGTGAAAAGACAAAGATAGAAGACGTTATCCGGGAAGTGGAACCGGACCAACCTTCATCCATACATTATTACTACTCATACAAAGCCGGAGAAGTGATTAATGCAGAAAAGCTTGGGTATGCTTCCGATGAATTCATGCCCGGTTGTACATATATATACGGTGACACCCTTTTCATTGCCAATACTCAAAACGGACATTTCAGCGTGGAATTATACAGTTTGTCCGCTCATCAGAAATTAGGTTCATTAAATACATGGACCTACAATGATGTAATGCAAACATTCGGTAATTACGTAGAGGCCATTTCCGTAGCTAATGAGAGGCTTTATCTCGCCAATATAAGCTCGTGCATTGATGTGTTTGATGTACATACACTGAAATTTATCACCCGAATCGGGAACCGTAACTGGGGGCATGGAAACACACAGTTGTTTCATACACATGCAATGGCTATTGTAGACGATTACATAATAGTGCGCATGAAAGATGGTCTGCAAGTAACCTTGCAAAGTGATGTGAGTGCGGAAAAATATCAGAATATAAATTACTACTCACGTGGAAGTCTGGATGGTTTCGATGTAAACAACGGATTTTATTCACATCAGATGGCAGTAGATACAACCGGATTGGTATTTCTCGCCGATTACGGACAATACGGCAACCGGAAAATACATGTGATCGATACTACCCTTATCCAGAAGGGAAGCAATATCACAATGACTACCAGTCAGACGCTGAGGTTGTGTCAAAATTGAACTGCACCCCAAAAGTTAGACATAAAACTTTAGGGGTGTTTTTTATGAAGTA
>ERZ779885.4955-NODE-4955-length-10041-cov-9.599740_pt1 | contig 10041 bp, 7 predicted proteins | sample MGYA00511554_ERZ779885 | MGnify/ENA primary metagenome ERZ779885 (study PRJEB29588, sample SAMEA2160998) | human gut metagenome | biome: human gut; feature: human-associated habitat; material: faeces | place: Denmark | collected 2008/2010 ... | reverse complement strand
CCGCCCCGAGGCACTCCGAAGCCTGCGTCTCGGCCCACGCCACGGCCAGCGTCCGCATGGCGTGGTTCTGGAACCCGAGCAGTTGCGCGGCGATCCGCTCGTCGCAGCCGTCCGCGGCGCACATGGCCCGCACGATCTCCGGAGCACCCTTCACGCAGAGGATGCGGCGGCCCGAAACGCCGCTCTCGATGATCGTCGCCATGTACTTGCGCTCGGTCGAGAAGGTCAGCCGGTCCACGATCTTCGCCCCGGCCCGCAACGGTTCGTAATCTTCGCCCCGGCCGCGCAGCCATTCGAGCAGCGCCCCCTCGGTCGGATTGCCGATGATATGCCCTCCGGCATCGAGGAACGCCGTGGAGTTGAGCGCCACGATCTCGGCGAAATCCCGTTCCGGCAGGTCGTCGTAACGCACCAGCTCCTGCACGTACATCCGGTTCTGCGTGAGGGTTCCGGTCTTGTCGGTGCAGATCACCGTCACCGCCCCCATCGTCTCGCAGGCGTGCATCTTGCGCACGAGGTTGTTGGTCCTGAGCATCCGCCGCATGGACATGGCCAGCGACAGCGTGATAGACATGGGCAGTCCCTCGGGAACGGCCATCACGATGATGGCCACCGAAACCATGAAGATATGGAGCACCTGCTGCGAAACGGTCAGCCAGTCCTGTTCGAGCAGGTCGCCCAGAAAGAGCGCCTTGCCCAGCATGACGCAGAAGATCAGAACCGAAAGCGCGATGCCCACCCGGCCGATGAGCTGCGAGAGCCGCGTCAACTGCCGGTCGAGCGGCGTCTGCTCGTCGTTCTGCACGGTGGCCTGCTCCGTGACGCGCCCCGCCTCCGAGGCGTCGCCCACGGCCGTGACGACCATCACGCCGTAACCGTCCGCGACGGTCGTGCCGCGCATCACGACATTCGACGGATAGGTGGCCTCCGGATCGAAATGCGCCTCGTCCACGGTCTTGTCCACCTCGGGTTCGCCCGTCAGGGTCGATTCGTTGATCTTCAGCGACACGGCCTCCACCAGCTCGCCGTCGGCGGGGACCGTCTCGCCGCTCTCGACGTAAACCACGTCGCCCACGACCACCTCGCGGCGCGGAATCTCGCGGATCGCACCGTCGCGCATCACCTTCACCGCCACGTCGTCATTGACCCGGTTGAGCCGCCGGAAACGCCGCTGGGCGTCCCACTCGAACCAGAATCCGACGCAGGTGGCCAGAATGATGGCGCAGATAATGCCGATCGACTCGGTGAAATCCTTGTGCACGAATCCGATGGCGAGCGACAGCACGGCCGCCAGCAGCAGGATGCGAATGATCGGATCGCGGAATTTCTCGGCGAGCAGCCGCCAGGCCGAATCGTCCTTCGGCGGCGTGATGACGTTGTCGCCGTGCCGTTCGCGGCTCTCGGCGACCTCTCGGGAAGTCAGTCCTTCGGGATTGTAACGGATCATTTTTCGGGTCAGATTTTATTCATGGAAAACTGCCGCGTCGAGGCGTCGAGCCGCACGGCGATAAACAACAGGATCGTAAAGGCGATGAGCGACGAACCTCCGTAGCTCATGAAGGGCAGCGGAATGCCCATGACGGGCATCAGCCCGACGGTCATGCCCACATTGACCAGCACGTGAAAGAGCAGGATGGCCGCCACGCTGTAACAGTAGATGCGGCCGAAAGGCTCCTCCTGCCGCTCGCCCATCCGCATCAGGCGCAGGATGAGCAGGCAGAGCAGCGACAGGATGACCGCCGCCCCCGCGAAGCCCCACTCCTCGCCCACCGTGCAGAAGATGAAGTCGGTGTGCCGCTCGGGCACGAAGCCGTACTTGATCTGGGTTCCCTCGAGGAATCCCTTGCCCCAGAGGCCGCCCGAGCCGATGGCTATTTTCGACTGGTTCACGTTGTAATCGACCCCCTGCGGGTCGTTGATGATGCCCAGAAAACTCAGGATGCGGTTCTGCTGGTGCTCCTTGAGGATCGAATTGAAGATGTAGTCCGTCGTCGGAAGGAAGACGAGCGACCCGACGAACAGCCCCAGCGTGATGAAGACATTGGACAGGTTCGCCCGGAAGGCGTAGACGGCCACCGCCGCGAGCGACAGCACCGTGACGATCAGCAGCGCATGGTAGAGGTCCAGCACGCCCGGCGCGACGAGCTGCGAGACGAGGCACAGCAGAATGCCCGCCAGCGCCAGCGAGGCCAGGTAGATGATCCGCGAACGCCACAGACCGTTCATCATCGCCTCCGACAGCGTGCAGACCAGGATGAGCGACACGAGGAGCGTCATCGGCGAGAGCAGGAACGAAAAGATGAACAGCGCGGCGATGAGCAGCACCGGAATGCAGAGCCACTTGTTGAGCCCCTCGCGGTAGAGTACGAAGAGGAACGAGCCGAGGACGATGCCCGAGCCGGTGTCGTTCTGCAGGACGATGATGAGCAACGGCGCGCAGACGACCATGCCGACCTTGAACAGATCCCCGGGCCGGCCGATCGAGAACGAGTAGTTGCTCATCACGCGGGCCAGCGCCAGCGCCGTGGCGATCTTGGCGAACTCGACGGGCTGCACGCGGAACGAGCCGAACTCGAACCACGCCTTCGCGCCGTTCACCTCGCGGCCGAAGAGCAGCGCGGCGGCGAGCATCGCCAGTCCGGCGAAATAGGCCGGATAGGCGAACATGTGATAGACGCGCGCGTCGAGCAGCAGGACCACCACGGCGACGATCCACGCCGCGCCGATCCACACCAGCTGCTTCATGTAGAAATGCGAGAAGGAGAAGAAGTCGGCCGCCCCCTCGTCGTAGGAGGCCGAGGTGATCGACAGCCACCCCGCGGCCACGATCAGCACGTAAAGCAGCACCGTGACGAAATCGACGCCTTCGAAAATACCGTTATGGCGGTTACTTGTCATAGGCGGGATAGTGGATTTGCATGTTCCGGACCCGTTCGAGCAACTCCGGACGGCGGATGGTATCCGTCAGGTAGTACTCCTCGAGCAGGCTGGCGATCGGCAGCGCGGCCGAAGCGCCGAATCCGCCGTTCTCGACATAGACCGAGATCGCGATCTTCGGGTTGTCCTTCGGGGCGAACGAGAGGAAGGTCGAATGGTCGCGGCCGCGCGGATTCTGCGCCGTGCCCGTCTTGCCGCAGACGTCCCAACCGTCGAGCCGTGCCATGCGGGAGGTTCCGTCCACGTTCACGCTCCGCCACATGCCCTCGACGATCGGTTCGAAGTGCTTGGGCTCGACCATCGTGTAGTGCCGTTCGTAGAAGCGCGCGTCGAGCGAATCGCGCCCCTCGACCCGCTTGACGATATGCGGAATATAATAGTAGCCCCGGTTGGCGATGATGGCCGCCAGGTTGGCCAGTTGCAGCGGCGTGCAGCCCAGAGCGTCCTGCCCGATCGAGAGCGAAAGCACCGTCAGCGCGTTCCACGACTTGCGGTAGCGCTTGTCGTAGTAGGCCCGGTCGGGCACGTACCCGTTGCCCTCGTCGAGGAAGTCCGAACCCAGCTTGCGGCCGAACCCGAAACTCTCGACGTACCGCTCCCACACTTCGTACCCCTCCTTGACGCTTCCGTATTCCGGATTCTCGAGGATGTCGCGGAAGACGTAGCAGAAATAGGCGTTGCACGAGGTCGAGACGGCATAGCGCAGGTCGAGCGGCGAGGCGTGCTCGTGGCACTTCATCTTGAGCCGCCCGGCCTGGTAGCCGCCGCGGCACACGTGCCGGTCCGAAGGGTGCAGCACGCCCTCCTGAAGCCCGATCAGCCCCTGCACCAGCTTGAAGGTCGAACCCGGCGGATAGCGGGACTTCACGGCACGGTTGTAGAGCGGCTGCCGCTTGTTGCGGAGCATCTCCATATAATGATTGCCGCGCTCGCGGCCCACCAGCTCGTCGGGATCGTAGGAGGGCGAGGAGACCATCATCAGGATTTCGCCCGTCGCGGGCTCGATGGCCACCGCCGCGCCGACCTTGCCGCGCATCAGCTCCTCGCCGAGCAGCTGCAGGCGTGCGTCGATCGTGCTGACGAGGTAACGCCCCGGCTCGGGCAGCGAATCGTAGAGTCCGTTCATGTAGGAGCCCTTGATCGCCCCGTGGGTGTCGCGCTCGAGCACCTTCACGCCCTTCCGGCCCTTCAGCTCGGATTCGTAGGCCGACTCCACGCCGCTGATTCCCACATAGTCGCCCGCCTTGTAGGAGGTGTAGCGCTTGAGCATCTCCTGCGTCACCTCCCCCACATAGCCCAGCAGGTTGCCTCCGATCTGGCGGGGGTAGTGGCGCACGGTGCGGTAGACCGTATAGAAACCGCGGAAATTGCACTCGTCGAACCGGAGCTTCTCCTCCTTGGAAAGGTAGTTGGCCACCAGCCGCGGCGCACGGGGATAGGCCCGGGCGTTGGCCAGCTCCCGGTCGAGCTTCTGCCGCGAAATGCCGGCCACGTCGCAGAGCCGCGCCGTGTCGAATCCGCCGCGGTCGAGGTCGTGATAAATCACCATCAGGTCGTAGCACTCGCGGCTCTGCACCAGATACTCGCCGTTGCGGTCATAGACCTCGCCGCGGGGCGGGTACTGCACCTCGGGGCGCAGGACGTTGCCGCGCGCCAGCTCGTCGTAGCGCGAATCGACGAGCTGGATATAGGCCAGCCGTCCCAGGATGAGCGCGAAGACCAGCAGCACGACGGCCTGCAAGGTCCGCATCCGGACGAAACCTTCGGAGCCGTTCATACGCGCACGGGAAATTTGACGGTGAAGATACGGGCGATGATCCAGACGAAAAGCGCCGTGACGGCCGAGCTGACGGCGATGCGCGCCAGCGTATGCAGCGCATGGCTCCACGAAAGGGTCTCCAGCACGAAGAAGACGGCGTGGTGGAGCAGCGTCAGGAGCAGCAGGTAGTCGGTGAACACGCGGCGGCCGAGGCGTTCGGGCGACGGGACTCCCCCCTCGCGCAGATTCTCGCGGTCGCAGAACAGGGAGAGCAGCGCCGGACGCAGGAAGGCGACGAGCAGCGTGGCGATGGTGTTGATCCCGGCGGCCCCCATCGCACCGTCCATCGTCACGCCCAGCGCCAGCCCCGCCCCGAGCAGCACGACGGGCGGCGTGTCGAGCGGCAGCAGCACGATGAAGGCGATATAGACGAGCGGATTGAGGTAAACGCTGATCGACAGGTTGTCGAATAGGAACACCTGCAGCAGCACCGTGGCTGCGAAGAGGGCGAGGTATGGTAAGGTGCGATACATGCTATTTCAACCGCGTATGTTGTTCGATCTGTTCGCTCTGCTGCAATTCCCGGATTTCGTACAGGTCGCGGTTGTCCACCAGCACCACGTCCGTCAGGCGCGACATTTCGGCCGCCAGACGGACCCGCACCGTATAGGCCGTGCGCGTTTCGTTCAGCTCGGCGCTCTCGACCTCCCCGATAAGCACGTCCTCGGGGAAATACTGCGAGAATCCGGTCGTCACGACCTCGTCGCCCGGCTGCGGATCGGCGTATTTCGACAGTTCGCCCAGCACGACGACGTGCGGATCCACGCCGTCCCAGTAGATCGAACCGAAGTAATCGGACCCGGCGAGCCTGCCGCTGGCGCGGAACGAGGTGTTGAGCACCGACATGGCCACCGCATACCGGTCCGAGCAATCGACCACATAGCCCACCATCGCGCCAGCGGGCGAAAGAAGGGCCATCTCGGGCTGTACGCCGTCCCGCAGGCCGCGGTTGAGCGTGATGAGGTTCTGCTGCCGGTTGATCGAGTTGGCCACCACCGAGGCGACGGCGAAGCGGTATTTCGACTCGCCGATCCCTTGCAGGCAGCTGTCCAGACGGCTCGCCGCCACGACCTCCTCGTACCGGGCCAGCCGCTCCTCGAGCTGCGCGACGCGGTCGAGCAGCACGCGGTTCTCGCTGCCCAGCGTGAAATAGCGGTGTACGCCGGCCATCAGGCCGTGCACGCCGCCGGCCAGTTGGTTCGAGCGAGCCAGCAGCCGCGCCTGCGTATAATGGGTCGAGTGCGCATAGTAACTGACGGCCAACGCCTCCAGCACCACGAACAGCACCGCCACATACACGCTGCGAATGAACTCGATCAGTTTGCGCAAAGTCTCTTCCCTTTAATTCAGATTGCGGACCGAGGCCCGCAATTCCGTTTTGTTTGTGCTTCGAATCCGGCGCGTCCGTTCCGGCCGCGCCGCCCCGCCCGAAAAGGCGAAGGAACACACCGCCGCTCCGGCAGCTATTTCATGAGGAACGAGAAGCGGTTGATGTTCTTCAGCGCGATTCCGGTTCCGCGCGCGATGGCCCGCAGGGGGTCTTCGGCGATATGGAACGGAATGCCGGTCTTCTCGTTCAGCCGCCGGTCCAGCCCCTTTATCAGTGCGCCGCCGCCGGCCAGGTAGATGCCGTTCTTTACGATGTCGGCATACAGCTCGGGAGGCATCGACTCGAGGACCTTCATCAGCGCCGCGTCGATCTTGGCCAGCGACTTCTCGAGCGCATAGGCGATCTCGCTGTACGACAGCGAAACGGTCTGCGGCAGCGCCGTGAGCATGTTGGGACCCGTCACGACAAAGTCCTCGGGCTCCTCCTCCAGACTGGAGCCCGCCGCGCCGATCGAACATTTGATCGCTTCGGCCGTACGCTCGCCGATGCGGATGTTGTGCTGCTGACGGACATAGCTCTGGATGTCGCTCGTGAAGACGTCGCCCGCGATGTTGATCGACTCCGAGCAGACGATGCCGCCCAGCGAGATGCAGGCGATCTCCGACGTGCCGCCGCCGATGTCGATGACCATGTTGCCTTCGGGGGCCTCGACGTCCAGCCCGGCGCCGAGCGCCGCGGCCATGGGTTCGTAGATCATGTAAACCTCGCGGCCGCCGGCGTGTTCGGCCGAGTCGCGCACGGCGCGGATCTCCACGTTGGTCGAACCCGACGGAATGCAGATCACCATCCGGAGCGAGGGGGCGAACAGGCTGCCCGAGGTCTTGACCTTCTTGATCATCCCGCGCAGCATCAGTTCCGTGGCGTTGAAGTCGGCGATCACGCCGTCCTTGAGCGGCCGGATCGTCTTGATGTTCGGATTGGTCTTCTCGTGCATCTGGCGCGCCTGATGGCCGATGGCCACGAGTTTGCCCGTATGCACGTCGAGCGCCACGATCGACGGTTCGTCCACGACGACCTTGCCGTTGTAAATTATCAGCGTGTTGGCCGTCCCGAGGTCGATGGCCAGCTCCTGTGTCAATGAAAAGATCCCCATAATCAGCTCCCCTGCAATTCTATATCTCAATTATCCAAGCGAATGGCACGTCCGCCGCGCATCCCGTTCCCTCCGGCGGGAACCGGCGGCCGAACATGCGCACAAAGATAAGAAAAAGCCCCGGATAAATTCCTATATTTTTTTCATTTTTTTATTTACATTTGTATCCCGAAACTGAATCGCTCCGCATGGAATACAAAATCGGAACAGACGCCCGCTGCGCCGTCATCGGCCACGGCAGCTGGGCGACGGCGCTCGTCAAACTGCTCACCGCGGGAGGACGGCGCGTGGGCTGGTACGTCCGCAACGGCGAGGTGCTCGAAAGCCTCCGCGCCGAAGGCCGCAACTCCCGCTACCTCGACGACACGGAATTCGACCGCGACCGCATCGCCCCGTCGGACGACCTCGACGCCGTGGTGCGCGAGGCCGAGGTGGTCATCCTGGCCGCCCCGTCGGCCTACCTGAAAACCTTCCTCGAACCGCTCCGCACGCCGCTCCGCGACAAATTCGTGGTCTCGGCCATCAAGGGCATCGTCCCGGGCGACTACCAGACCGTCGTGGAGTACATCCACGACCGCTACGAACTGTCGTACAAGCAGATCGGGCTCATCTCCGGCCCGTCGCACGCCGAGGAGGTCTCGCGCGGCAAGCTCTCCTACCTGACCGTCGCCTGCACCGACCCGGAGAACGCCCGCCTGATCGGCAGCCGCTTCGCCACGGACTCCGTGCGCATAAGCTGTTCGACGGACCTCTACGGCATCGAATACGCCGCGATTCTGAAAAACATCTACGCCATCTCGGTCGGCATGGCCGTCGGGCTGGGCTACGGCGACAACTTCCTGGCGGTGCTGATCGCCAACTGCGCCGCGGAAATGACGCGTTTCCTCGACGGGAGCTACCCCGCGCAGCGCAACACGCAGGTGTCGGCCTATCTGGGCGACCTGCTGGTGACCTGCTACTCGACCTACAGCCGCAACCGCCGGCTGGGGCTGCTCATCGGTCACGGCTGCACGGTGCGCAGCGCGCTGAACGAGATGACGATGGTGGCCGAAGGGTACTTCGCCGCCGACTGCATCCGCCACATCAACTTCCGCCACCGGGTCGAAATGCCCATCGCGGAGATGGTCTATGACGTCCTCTACCGGGGCGCGTCGGCCCGTCTCAGGATGAAGGAACTGACAACCAAATTAATCTGAAAGAATATGAAAACCGTAACACTGGACATTGCCAAAACAGGCATCGGGATTCCGGCCGACATGAAGGCCAAAGCGCAGCAGGCCAACGCCCTGCTCCATTCGGGCGAAGGCGAGGGCAACGACTTCCTGGGGTGGGTGCATCTGCCCTCGTCGATTTCGGAGGCCGACCTCGGGGCCATCGAGGCCGAGGCGGCGAAGCTGCGCGCCCGGGCCGACGTGGTCGTCTGCATCGGCATCGGCGGCTCGTATCTCGGCGCCAAAGCCGTGCTGGAGGCCCTGAGCGACCCCTTCAAGCTGCTGCACAAGGAGCAGACGCAGCCGACGGTCCTCTTCGCCGGACAGAACATTTCGGAAGACTATATCCATGAACTGCTCGACGCACTGAAGGAGCACTCGTTCGCCGCCATCGTGATCTCCAAGTCGGGCACGACGACCGAGCCGGCCATCGCCTTCCGCCTCATCAAGGCCGAACTCGAACGGCGCTACGGCAAGCAGGAGGCCGCGCAGCGCATCGTCGCCGTGACGGACAAGGCCCGCGGCGCGCTGAAGACGCTCGCGACGCAGGAGGGCTACCCCACGTTCGTCATTCCCGACGACGTCGGCGGACGCTTCTCGGTGCTCACCCCCGTAGGGCTGCTGCCGCTGGCCGTGGCCGGCGTGGACATCCGCGCACTCGTGGCCGGAGCCCAGGAGATGGAGCGCGCCACCGACCGCAGCGTGCCGTTCGAGGAGAACCCCGCGGCCGTTTACGCGGCCGTGCGCAACCTGCTCTACGCCGGCGGCAAGAAGATCGAGATTCTCGGCTCCTACGAACCGAAACTCCAGTATATCAACGAGTGGTGGAAGCAGCTCTACGGCGAGAGCGAGGGCAAGCAGGGCAAGGGCATCTTCCCGGCGAGCGTCACGCTGACGGCCGATCTGCACTCGATGGGCCAATACATCCAGGAGGGCGAGCGCACGCTCTTCGAGACGATCATTTCGGTCGAAAAGCCCGCCCGCGAGGTCCAGATCGAAGCCGATGCGGAAAACCTCGACGGACTGAACTTCCTGGCCGGCAAACGCGTCTCGGAGGTGAACCGCATGGCCGAACTGGGCGTGCAACTGGCCCACATGGACGGCGGCGTGCCGAACATCCGCATCGCCATTCCCGAAATCTCGGCCCGCGTGATCGGCTGCCTGCTCTACTTCTTCGAGAAGGCGTGCGGCATCAGCGGTTACCTCCTCGGCGTGAACCCGTTCAACCAGCCGGGCGTGGAGGCCTACAAGAAGAACATGTTCGCCCTGCTGGACAAACCCGGCTACGAAGAGGCCTCGAAAGCCATCAAGGCACGGCTGTAACAGCCGCACATAAGGCAGAAGGCGGAGTCTCCGGACTCCGCCTTTTTATTTTGCCCGAATCTACCGGGCCGTCCATGAAAAACAGCTTCCCGTTGGCACAAAAAATGCTCCCGGAAATTTATTCCACCGTCGATATGATTATGAAAGGACGTCCGTTATTGGTTCTGCTGCTGTTCGCGGCATCGGCAGTCATCCTCGCAGGGATGTACTACGCCGCGACGCGCGAGGGAACGACAACACGGCAGGACAAATGGGCCGGCGTGCCGTC
>ERZ779885.4949-NODE-4949-length-10053-cov-2.075315_pt1 | contig 10053 bp, 8 predicted proteins | sample MGYA00511554_ERZ779885 | MGnify/ENA primary metagenome ERZ779885 (study PRJEB29588, sample SAMEA2160998) | human gut metagenome | biome: human gut; feature: human-associated habitat; material: faeces | place: Denmark | collected 2008/2010 ... | reverse complement strand
GATCAGATGATGATCACTCTTTTGAACATGAGCATTACCGCAGGCTTTGCCGCCCTTTTGGTGATGGCGCTGATTATCTGTGTACTCTTGGGTAAACTGTACTTGATGCGTAAAGCTGCACGGGAAATCCGTACAGGCTTTGCACAAAAGCTGAACACCGACACCAACACGCAAATTGATCTTTCCAGTCGCTCCCGTTGTATGCGGGCGCTGGCCAACGATATCAACATGCAATTGCGCGTTCTGCGCCGTCAACGCTTACAATATCTGCAAGGGGATCGGGAGCTCAAAGAGGCGATTACCAACATCTCTCATGATCTGCGTACCCCGCTGACTGCGATTTGCGGTTATTTGGATCTTTTGAAAGACATGCAGACCTCCGAGGAAGTGACACGTTATCTTGCCCAAATCACAGAACGTGTCAACGCCTTGCGTCAACTCACAGAAGAGTTGCTGCACTATTCCATTGTCACCTCTGTACAGCCTGACAAAGCGGAAGCGCTGGACTTGTGCGGGTTGTTGGAAGAATCGCTTTTGTCCTTTTTGGGGGTTATGCGGCAAAAAAATATTACACCGACGATTGACTTACCGACACAACGCGTCATGCGCACCCTACCACGCGCAGCGGTACAACGTATTTTCGGTAATATCATCAGCAATGCACTGAAATACAGCGACGGTGATTTTACGGTATCATTAAACGAAGAAGGGACCGCAGTCTTTTCCAACACAGCGAAACATATTGACACAGTGCAAGTGGCAAAGCTGTTTGATCGTTTTTATACCGTTGAATCGGGAACAACCGCCACAGGCTTGGGCCTTTCGATCGCCAAACATTTAACCGAACAACTCGGCGGAACCATCACCGCACACCTGGAAAACGACCGGTTGTTGTCTGTTTTCCAAAGACGTTTCCGGATTCTCAAAATTTTTTGAAATCAGATCAATGATACCATGGAATTCATAATTCAAAAAACAAAAAAGGTCTATCAATTTACTGCAACAGATAAAAAAGCATCGGCGCCAAACGCTACCGATGCTTTTCTTTTTTGATCAAACAAACCTGTGAGAGGCATACAGAAACAATGTAACCATCGTTTTTGGTACCAATATCACGTTCTCGTTTTGGGATATAACCTCATTTGAAATTAACAGGCTTTATTTTTTGGATAGATGAACGGTGGCGCGCACCATCATGACAATTGCCATGCCCAATACAAGCATACAAATCAACATACCGGAAACGGATGTCATCCAAAATCGGAAATCATCGTTTCCAGGTGCGCTAAACCGCGCGATCATAGCCGTTTCCAAAGCGAACAGGGAAACAAGCGCAGCCGTCAAACTGATGACTTTCGCAGCGGAAAGCACAGGGCTGCCGTACTTTTGAAATTTTGCCACGTTGATACCGGCCGTGATCAGCGCGTAAAACGTATACAGTGCCATCAAATAGATCAAATTTCCCGGGTAAACAAACGCGCCGTCTTGATGGATGACCAACACGACCACACCCACAAGCACAATATTCATCAAAAACAACAACACACCGCACAGACGGTACCGGCGCCACTCCGACGGTAAATTGGTTCCCACATTGTTCTTGTTCACGTGACGCAAAAGCAAAAAACGCATCAGTGCCAAAAGCAGATAATACGCGGCAAGAGAGATAAACCAAGAAGAGTGGAACCGCAAACCGGAGATCAATTTGAACGCCGCATATAACGCATTGATCAAAAGAGAAGAATAAAGCGATATCATGGAACGGAAAATCGCATCATCCAAATAACGCGCGCCCAAGGGATGCTGTCGGATGTGACGTTGCAACGGACGGACGGCAAGGGAACGCTGCATACTGCGCACCACGCCGGGTGCACCGGTTATGGTAATCACCAATGCATACGAAGACAGCAGACAAGCAAGATAAAACAAGGGGGTATGCGGCGGGGTCGCATCAACACCCAACATCACAAACACAAATACAAACGAGGGTATGGCGATGGCGACCGTGAGACGCGGAGAAAGACAAAATGCCTTTTTCAGCGCTGCTTGGATATTCTGCTTCCGGTCCATCCATCCGCCTCCTTCCCGTTCTCATTTCAAAAACATCTCATACCTTTTATCACAAGGGTGGTTTGTCAGCGCCGCGTCGTACGTACCGTCTTTTGATGTGCATTTCGCGGCTCTTTACTACCCGACGGCAGCGCTTTTTGTTTGGCTGCATCCAATCGTTTTTTCCGATCCGAGGCGACACGATCCGCCGTTTTACACAAATAATGGTAGGACTTGCTTACACGCTGCAACCTGTGGTACAACCCATCGCTCAGAACAGTATCCTGCGCATTGTCCAAAAGCGCTTTCATCATACGACAAGTGTAATAACTTTCCAAAAAGGCATATTTTAGTACAAAAATCAATGCAATGCCCAAAAGAACGGCCAAATAAATATATGCGTTGAGCTTCATGACGCCAAACAACGCGCTGAGCCCCACGGCAGCGCCGGCACTGAGTATCACCGTTGCGGAAACCATCACAGCCGACATTTCCCCCGCTTTTTCCGTTAAGCGGCGCCAGTTGTATGCATATACCGCAACAGCCTCCTTCGCTGCTGCAAACACGGACAAATCCTCACACCAACAAATATATCCCATACATCCGTCCGCCAAAAACCTCAGCATCAAATGTTCCAAATATTTGCCGATGCGCAAAAGTGTTTTCATCCCCGGCACATCTTCCATATCATCGGTCACCGTTTCAAAATACCGCTGTTGTTGCGCAATGGCATGCAGCACCGTACGGTGCAGTTTGAAATATCCTCCCGCGTTGTGAAAACGCTTGCGGGATGCCTGCCGCTCTTTGTAAAACATATCCGGGTCAAATTTGCCTGTCGTATAGCAACGCATCATGGCGCAAATATGTGCCGCATTCCATTTGATCAGCACACGCTGATAAGAGAAAAAACCAACCAAAACACACAAAATCAGCCACAGCACAAACATAAACCATCCCAGTACGGGAGAGGCCAGCATGCTTAGCCCAACCATGATCGTAAATAGCCCCACGGCACATGCAAGCATCAAAAAACAAAGGCCAAACTTGACCCATGCAAACACGCGCGTACCGTGAAACACGGACAAAGATCGCATCGCTTATTTTCCGTCCTTTCCATGTGAGTTGTCAAACCGTTCGGTGCACATCGAATAAAAGAAAATTCGAAAAATACACAAACACACAAATGACTTTATGTCATTCCCATTTCGTCTGTTCCGCCGTATCGTACCTTTCGCATACGCGTCATGATTGACACGGCAAACAGACCTTTCAAACATAAAAACAAATGTTTGTTCTTATTTTATACAGTTTTATTATAACAATCCATGTGCCAAAATGCAAGCCTTTTTTCCCTTTTCCAACGTTTGACGATATGGCAGAATCAAACATGATCGCATTGATGATTTTGAAAAAATGGCAGTTTCTCCGTTTGACACGGAGAAACTGCCATAAAACATCCTATCACTTTTTTTATAAAACGGAGATACCTCTCAGCGCTGCGCTTGTCCTGCCGCCACTTGTTTACACACGTACTTGTTTATGCATCTGCGGAAACTGCTGCCATAGAATTGATCTCTGACTGTTCTGCATCATCCGCCGTTTCGCTTCCCTGTACCGCCTGGCTTTGTACGGCATCAGGCGCGGTTGTCTGTTCGGTTGCACTGGTATCCTGCGTCGCTTGGGTTTGTTGGGTAGACTGTGTATCGCCATTTGCGTCTTCCGATTGTGTTTCGCCGCTCGCAGAAGCTTCAGACGCAGACTCACTGTTATGATCAAGCAAAAATTCATCCACGGTGGAAATCTTGGCAGAGAGAATCACATAGTCTTTGGAATAACCGTCGCTGCTTTCATCCGCCCTGATTTCATCGTATTTCGCCTCATAATCAAGATTTTCCGCATCAAAAATAGCAAGATAAATCAGAATACGCTGTACTTGATCAATGCTGCTGTCACGGATCTCTACCAACGCATCGTCAAAAGAATCTGCACCCATTGCCGTGGGCAGGTATGCTTCCAGGGTCGTGTTGTTCTCAATGGCGTATGCATTGTAACTATCCAACGTGTTATGATACAACTGCAATGCCTCGTCACGCGGATACCCTTCTACCGTGGTATTTTTCGTCACCTGCGTCCAAATTTCACTGAGCATACGGCTCTGGCGTACTGCTTTTTGATATTCGTCGACCGTTTCGTACGTATCGCTGCTGCCATAATAGCTTGCCATCATCTCCGTATAATTTTTCACCATTTCATCGGTGAGTGTTTCAGGTACTACCGTCTGTTCGACTTTAGAAACGGTAATGGTATACGTCACAGCAAGGCCGTTGAGCGAAGTGTCCGACGTGCTATAACTATCAGACAGCGTCAAATCTGCCGTAAACGTCTCATCTTTGGCATGACCGAGCAACGCATTATTTAAGCCTACCACTTGCTCCGAGGTGGGATTTTCGGCAATGGTCAACGTCTTATCCGTCACAGCAAGACTTTCCTCTTCTGCACCGGTGTCCTTGCGCACGGCCGTCGCAGAATACGTGACGGTATCGCCCACCGCAGCGGCACGATCTACTTCTTCCTGCGTGCTGTTTGCCTGCAAAATACTGTCAGCTGTGGAAGCCCAGTATTCATCCAGTTCCTCAGAAGACACAGTAAGACCGGTATATTGTCCCAATGTCACATAATCAGAAGCCGTTACGTTTTGAAAATAAAATTCCTCTTTTCCGCAAGCGCTCAGCCCCAGCGCCAACACGCCGGCAAGCACCGCACAGAGCCATCGTTTTGCTGTATTCATGTCGTTATTTCCTTTCTTTGTTTGTCACGCATCCGGCATATCTCTTCCTATTCGATTCCAAAATGCCGCTGCTTGACCAAATCCTGTCTTATTGTATACCAAAAAGCAAAAAAAGTAAAGCCTGTCCCCTATGTTTTCTCAAGCAATTGCCCATTTTTCCGAAAACCAACACCGTTTTCTCACGATTTCATCACAGAACGGCACAACAGGCAATCAAAAATATGCGTATCAAGAAAACGCCGGCATTTCCAAAATCAGACGGTAATTTTCCGCCCAATCCGTCCCCTCCCAACCAAAATCATACGTGGGGCGTCCAGCCGTGAGGTAATCTTCCCGATCCATCTCAATACAATCTCGCAGTGAATATGAAGCTGTCTCTCCTGTATCGGGGTTTGTGAGCGTCACCTGAATTTGTGTGTCTGCCCCTGCCTGCAAAAGCGCGGTCAAGATATCGCGTCGTGCAAAAGACATGGTTGGATACACCGCTTCCCGCATCGGATTGCGCACACCTTCCACGTCAGCTCCGCGATCCAACAGCAATGTGACATTTTCAATTGCACCACCGGAAACAGCATATGTCAGCGCAGTGGAATCACCCGCCAACCGATTGATATCCGCTCCGCGATCCAACAACAGCTGCACCGCGTCGGTCATCTCATCGCTGACAGCCGCGTACATCAGCGCCGTACGGCCGTCCGCATCCGTTTCATCGACAACAGCCCCCGCATCCAATAACAATGCCGCAATTTGAGCCGCAAGTGTGTTGTCAGCCCCTTCCCGATATCGGCAGGCATACATGAGCGGTGTTTTACCGTTTACCCAAACCGTAACATCCTCCCCCGCCGCCAAAAGTGTCTGTACCATATCAAGGTCCTTTTCGCTGCAGGCATAACAAAGCGTCCCCTCTTCCGGTTCCGCCTCTGTTTCAACCGTCTCATCCGACGCCGTCACATTTGGATCGGCATTGGAGATATCATCCTTGTCTTTCTGCGAAAACACACCAAACATGGCAAATACATTGCACAACACGCACACAAGTGCACAAACACCCAACACGACCGAAGAGGCAACGTATGTGCGTATCGTTGTTGCTTGTTGTTTTTTTCGTTTTGTTTTTTCGCTGCGCAACAAAGCACGCCGTGCAAACCATGCGGCAAACAGACATGCCGCACTGCCTGCCAGCAACACGCCTGCGCAAATCCAAAGCCCCAGACGTACCGTCATTGTTTTATCCCATCATCTTTCGACGTTTGTAATTGCATTTCCATTTGTCTGCTGCCATGCTTTCTGCCACATCGTTTCACCGTTTCTGTCCCCATCACAGCATCGTACATGAAAAGTGAATGGCAATGAAACGTATCCTTTCAGCTGCCACAATCAAAAACGCGTCATGAAAGTAAATTGACCATTTCTGTGATCATGATAGAAACAAATCAATGTGGACAAATCTGTTTAACAACAGCGGATGAGATCCCCGCCGCAACATTCACACAAGCAATCCGCGCAAATCAGCGCAGAGCAGGCATCGCAACAATTGGACGAATTCGAAGTGGGCGCGCCGTTTTGGTATCCGCGTCCAAACTGACCCGTATTGTCTCGCAAGTTGTCTCGTGCCATTTGGTATTCCTGATTGTTCGGGTCCATATAACACGCGGTTTCAAAAAACCGTTGCGCGTCATAATACCATCCCTTTTGGAGAAAAATACAGCCCTTGAGAAAGTTCCACTCTGCATTGTGTCCCTCTTGCGGAACACGGTCAAGCATCGCCTCCGCCTCCGCATATCTTCCCGCATTGATCAACATACGAATGCGCGCCCACTCGCCACTTCCCCCCGTTCCGGGACGAAATGAACTGCCTGCGTTCCAGCCGCCGTTGCCTGTTGAACCGTGATTGCCAGCGGCTCGTTCCCGGCGAATCTGGTCATACGCCTCGTTGACTTCTTTCATTTTCTCCTGCGCCATATCGGCCAGGGGCGTGTTTTGATAATTGTCAGGGTGATATTTACGCGCCAGTTCGCGATATGCTTTTTTGATCTCCTCGTCGGTGGCATCTCGCGATACCCCAAGCACGCGATAAGGATCTGTCATGTCGTTTCCTTTCTGTTGTTTTTTGGCGGGGTACGTGCCACCGCCGTGATACGCGCACCGATAAACGTAAAACGGTGGGGCGTATATGTTATATGGTCATCCGTCTGTTCTTATGTACAAACGAAATGATGTTTGTTACTGCTACAATTGTTTAATGGATGGGTTGTTTCTTATTTTGTATCAGCCGAATTATTCTGATCGATCTGATCAGCCTGATGATCATCCTGATCAAAGGAGGTGGTGGAGCGTGCCTCTTGTGATGCTGACTGCATCTGAACCTGTGCCGTCTCTTGCAAACGACGTGCACGCCGTCTCTCTCCCGGATGTGACAACACTTCCTGCGCCGCATGGGGCATACCGACATACAACATATGGTACACCATACCGCTCTCCCCGTCGTGCTCCGGCAAACCGGTCAGATCCATTGCCTGACAAGCCCGTTCACACTCCATGGTTAACGCGCGGGTCAATAACGGCGTTTGCTGCGCAAGATACGTTTCATCTCCGCCGGATTGTAAGACCAAAGGATTATAATTTCCCTGACGCAAATCAGAAAAAAAGTCATCCACCGCGTCAACCATATAGATCCATTTTCCCACATGGTAACCGATCTCACCGGCGATCCGCCGCATCGCAGTAGACTCCAGCCCCGCTGAAAAAGCATCACGCAAAAGTTGTCCGAACACATCGGCAACGGCATCCAGCGACGGTTCCCGCTTTGCTTCCAATTCTGTCAAATGCTGTAAATGTGCACGCATCTGTTCGTTTAATTCATGCAATGCACTTGCACGGCGATACATCGGTTTGGCTGCGCCGGAAAGTACCCGTGCCGCAGCTCGTTTTGCGCCGGTTTGATCTGCAAGCTCATCTTGCAATTGATAATAGGTCAACAAAGCGGAAACATATGCGGCATATTGCAGTGCAACATCTTCTTTCGCCATGATTCGTCTTTTCACCGGGTGTACGGCGCATCGTTTGCGACAAAGAGTCACGGTTCGCTTCTGCAACGCCAATTGTACCAACACCAAGAACACCAAATCATACCGCAACGCAAGGGGAGACAGCCATCCGGTATTGTGCTTCATGCTACGGCACAACCCGCAATACAACGCCTGATAATACGTATGTTCCCACACGCGCAATGCAGGGACATATGGTCTGACATATCCGAACATGGCATGCGGACTCCTCTCATCTCAAGTATGACAACAAACGTCTCTCAGCTGCGTGTCGATTTTGTATGATATTACAAGGTTCACACAATGATACATTTTATTATACCCGATTCCATCGATTCGTTGTTGAACGAACTGTTAACAATACACAGCCCGACATGCTGTCAATTCAACTGCCGCCAACGCTTTTCTTTGTTTTTACGGGTGTAAAACTGCGCTTGTTCATTTTTGTGCAAAACGCCTGTCCCACCGACCATATCGATGTTTGCTTTGATACAACTTTTTTTGCAATGCTTCTTGACTTTACCATGCTAAAGTGATATAATCTTTTCGTCAACACCCCGCACCTGCAAATTTTCTCCCCCATGGGGACATTGGCGGGGAACAAAAACAAAAAAACAAATCTGAAAGCAAAACCTTACAAGGCACCGTATCATGTACGGTGAGAAAGGAACGAACAACAATGAAAAGCAAAAAACTTTTGGCCCTGTTTTTGGCGCTTCTGTGCTGCGTGTTGGCATTTGCCGGATGCAGCAAAGAGCAAGCTGATCAAACCGACGACGGGAACGGCGAGCGCGAGACACTGGTGGTCGGCATTACAGATTTTCAGCCGATGGACTATCAGGAAGACGGCGAATGGGTCGGATTTGACGCCGATATGGCACGTGCATTTGCAGAGTCCTTGGACATGGATGTGGAATTTATCGAAATCAACTGGGACCGCAAAGTCATGGAACTGGAAAGCGGTGCGATCGACTGTGTCTGGAACGGTATGACACTGAACGACGAGACGTTGTCCGCCATGGATTGCTCCAACCCCTACTGCCGCAACACACAGGTTGTGGTGATGCCCGAAGAAATTGCAGATCAATACAAAGATACGGATTCACTCAAAGATTTGACGTTTGCCGTGGAGGCAGGTTCTGCCGGCGAAGCAGAGGCCAAAAAATTGGGATGGAATGTAACCGCCGTGGATACACAGGCACGTGCTTTGATGGAAGTAAGCGCAGGAACCTCTGACGCTTGTGTCATCGATATGCTGATGGCCGGATCCATGACCGGTGCCGACACAAGCTACCCCGACTTGGTGCACACCATCATTCTCAATGAAGAAGAGGGCGAAACCTACGGCGTCGGCTTCAAAAAAGGCTCTGATTTGACGGAAAAACTCAATGAATTCTTTGTGGAAGCCTATGAGAACGGCACCATGCAGGAAACGGCGGAGAAATACGGCATTGCCGATGCATTGATCCCGCAGACCGATGACACGCAAGAAACCGCCGACGCAACACAGGCAACGGAGCAGACCCAAGAATCTGACGCAACACAAGCAAGCGAAACGTCTGCTGCTTAATTTGCATGAAACATCGGCGGATATATTATTCCCGGTGTATCTATTTCACATGTAAACCGTTTGGTACGGGGGAAATGTATGACACATTTCCCCCATCGTTGCGTTTTTCATATTTGCAACAACGACTTTTTTGCCGATTTCAAACATTAAAAAACGGCCCGGAGATATACTAACGGGCAAAAGTTTACGTTGTAAAATCTGAAAGAAGGTTTTATTGTAAAGCTCAATGAGAGATTTCATTGCGAAAATATCCCTGACGGCACTCTTCGTGCTGGCGATCTTCTCGGCATCGGCTGCCGAGAAGGTCACTTTTGAGGCTAATTCTCCGCTGACGGTCGCTGTCGGCGAGCCGTTCCGCGTGGAGTTCGCACTGAACGCGCAGCCCGAGCCGGGCTCGTTCAAAGCTCCTTCGTTCGAAGGGTTCGACGTGATCGCCGGCCCGGCCGAAGCGCAGGGACAGTCGATCCAGATCGTGAACAATTCGATGACGCGGGTTATCAACTACACGATCACCTACGTGCTCGTGCCGCAGGGCGCCGGGAACGTCACCGTCGGTGCGGCCGAGGTGACGGTCGAGGGGACTACCTACCGTACCAAGC
>ERZ779885.4948-NODE-4948-length-10053-cov-7.773955_pt1 | contig 10053 bp, 8 predicted proteins | sample MGYA00511554_ERZ779885 | MGnify/ENA primary metagenome ERZ779885 (study PRJEB29588, sample SAMEA2160998) | human gut metagenome | biome: human gut; feature: human-associated habitat; material: faeces | place: Denmark | collected 2008/2010 ... | reverse complement strand
TGGATCCATCAACAAGGCTAATCTTCTTTTATTATCTTTTCATGAATAATTCAGGTTATAGCAAATAAATTTGATTTTGATAAGCACCTTGATTTAATTGGCAATATAATATATGATATAAGTATGTAAGCTAACTAACTTACAATGGAGGTGATAAAGGTGGATGATTTGAATTTGAAAATGGAAAATGCTGAATTTGGTCAATATTTGCGTTCTGTCAGACAAGCAAAAAAAATATCAATTCGTCAACTTGCAAAAGCGGTGAGTAAAACACCTACATATATTAGTGATATTGAAAAGGGTAATAATAAACCTCCCGAAAGAGAGTTATTGGATAGAATAATTGCAGCATTGCATTTAGAAGAATTTCCGGATATAAGGAACAAGCTGTATGATTTAGCTGCAAAAGAAAGAAAAGATGTTCCAGCAGATATTAAAGAATATCTAATGGAAAATGAATCAATATTAAAAATTATTAGAACGGCAAAAGAAAGCCCAAATGAAAAGCAAATATGGGCAAAAGTATCGCAGATTATTTAATTGTGGAGGAATAGAAAATGGCTGAATTAAGAAAAGAAGATTTGTGGGTAATGGCGGATAAACTCCGTAATAATATGGATTCTGCAGAGTATAAGCACGTATGTCTTGGTCTTATATTCTTGAAATATATTTCTGATAGTTTTGAAAGAGCTTATCAAGAAATTTCTCAAGATGAATACGCCGATCCAGAAGATAGAGATGAATACCTTGCAAAAAACGTGTTTTGGGTGCCGCAGGAAGCGCGTTGGGAAACAATTAAAAACAGTGCTAAAGATCCAACAATTGGTCAGGTTATCGATAATGCCATGTATGTGATTGAAAAGGAAAACTCCTCTCTTCGTGGTGTGCTTCCTAAAGATTTTGCAAGAGCATCTTTAGATAAACGTTCTTTGGGTGAATTGGTTGATCTATTATCTGAGCTTGAGATTGGAAACGATAAAAACAAAGACACTTTAGGCTCTGTATATGAATATTTTCTTGGAAAGTTTGCACGTGCTGAAGGAAAACTGGGTGGAGAGTTCTATACTCCACGCAGTGTAGTTGAATTGATTGTAGCTATGATTGAACCTCACGATGGACGAGTTTATGACCCTTGCTGTGGTTCAGGAGGTATGTTTGTACAGAGTGAACGTTTTGTAGAAGACAGAGAGGGACGAATTGACGGACAATTAGCTATTTATGGGCAGGAATCCAATTATAATACTTGGAAACTTTGTAAAATGAATCTTGCTATCCGTGGAATCGAAGCAAACCTTGGTCAGCAAAATGCGGATTCTTTCCATAACGATCAGCACAAGAGTTTAAAGGCAGATTATATTATGGCAAATCCTCCTTTTAATATTAGTGACTGGGGCGGCGAGCGTTTAATAGATGATCCAAGATGGAGTAAATATGGTATTCCGCCTACGGGTAATGCCAACTATGCTTGGATTTTGCACATGCTGTATCACTTAGCGCCAAGCGGAACGGCAGGTTTTGTATTGGCGAATGGTTCGCTTTCATCTTCTACAATCAGTGAATACAACATTCGTAAAAACTTGATTGAAGATGATAAAATCGATTGTATTGTTACTTTGCCGGGTGGACTGTTCTCAACAACATCAATTCCTGTTTGCCTGTGGTTTATGGCTCGCAATAAGCTGAAAAACGGACACCGTGATCGACATGGAGAAATTCTGTTTATTGATGCCAGAAATATGGAAACAGAACCTTATGAGGATAGCCGTACGCAGAGACAGCTGACTGCAAAAACTATTGATGAAATCGCTTCTGCATATCATTCTTTCCGTAACCATGAGAAGAAAGCGACAAAATCAGATGGTACAGAGATTGAATATGCTGATAAACAGGGATTTTGGAAGATAGCAACATTGGAAGAAATTCGTGAAAAAGATTATAATTTAGCTCCTGCGAGTTATGTAGGTGTTGTCCCTATAGAAGAAGACACGGAACCTTTCAATGAAAAAATGAAAAGATTGACAAAGAAATTATATAAAGTAATAGATGAATCTCAAAAGCTTGATGAAGAAATTAAGCATCAATTAAATGAAATGGGATGGAACCAAGATTTCAAGGAGGAATAAGATGCTTTTAGGTGATTTAATTATTAATCATGACAATAAACGTATCCCATTATCAGCTAAGCAAAGGGAAAATATTGAAAAAAATTATCCATATTATGGTGCACAGGGTATTATTGATTATGTCGATGACTATCTTTTCGAAGGTAAATATTTGTTGATAGCTGAAGATGGAGAAAATTTAAGGTCTCGCAAACAACCAATTGCAACCATTGTAGAAGGAAAGTTTTGGGTTAATAATCATGCGCATATAGTTACATCAAATGAATTATCAAATCTTGAGTTTTTGTATTTTTGGTTAAATTCAAATGATATATCTGAATATATAACTGGTTCGGCTCAACCAAAGTTGAATCAAAACAATATGAACTCGATTGCGTTGCCTGATTTTTCTAGGGAGGAGCAGGATAAAATTGCAGAAAAGCTATGCGTGTATGAAAAGAAAATTAAAAATAATTTAGTTAACATAGCGCTATTAGTGAATGTAGCAAACGAAATATATAAAGAAATATTTATACAAAAGCCCAAATTAGCAGATGGGCAATATGCAGAATCAACTGTGTTTGAGAACGTTATAGAACTTAAGGAAAAAAACAAAGAAGAAAAAGATTACCCTGTACTTTCGGTTGTAAAAGAAGGCGAATTTAAAGCATCCGAAGATGTATTTACAAAACAAGTTTATAGTAAGAACACTAAAAATTATAAAATTGTTCGTCGCAATCAAGTAGCATATAATCCGGCAAGGGCAAATATTGGTTCTATTGCTATGCTCAAGGAGTATGATGTTGGGCTTGTCAGTCCGATTTACACTGTCTTTGAGATGAAGGATACTATTACTCCTACTTTCTTTTATTATTATATGAAGCAGCCGATATTTCAGGAAATGATTAAACACCATGCCATTGGCACAACAAGGCAGAACTTTCCTTTCGAAGCGTTTAAAATGTTTCCGATGGTTGTACCGCCGATGGAACTTCAATTGAAATTTGAAGAGATTGCAAAACCTATTGAACAGAAAATTGCAAAACTCAAAGAAGAAAACAAAGTGTTGGCAGATATTAGAGATACCCTACTCCCTAAATTGATGAGTGGAGAACTGCCAGTGGAAGTGGGTGAAAAATAGTGGTTGAAACGAACATAAATGCGATTAAATATATTCATTCAGTTCATGAATTCGTAAATGAGATAAAGCTACTAGATAAAGCATTAGAGTATTCCTCTCATTCTTCAGAATCTTCGGATTTTAAAAAGGGACGATTGTTCTTCCGTGGTCAAAGAAATGCAGAATGGAGTGTATGCCCAAGTGTTTTTAGGAATGATTTTTTATTAGAAGAAAGCAATATGTACAGTAGAATTTTGCTTTCAAGTCCTTCTGATTTTTTTGATTCAACTACCACATATGAAAAATTAACAAAAATGCAACATTATGGCTTGCCAACTAGACTGTTAGATGTAACTAGTAATCCTCTTATAGCATTATATTTTGCCTGTGAGAAAAATGAAAATACTAAAGAATATAAAAGCATAAAAAATTTAATTTCTGAAAAAGATAAAAGTATTTTATCTCCCGAAGCAAGAGAAATAGTTGAAAAGGCATTAATTGAAAATGAAACTTTCGGTGAAGTATTTGTGATAGCAGATGATCCGTTGGAACCTGATGATGATAGAGTTAAAGTTTTGGCAGAATTAGCTCATTTATGTAAAAACGAAAATTTCAATATCTCAACCTTTTGTATGAAATTAAGGGCTAATATGGAAGCAGATTTTAATGAAGAAAAATTGATTCAATACCTTAAAGAAAAGCCTTATCGAAGTGTTGTATCAAGTATGAATAATGTACGTATTAAATCACAATCAGGTGCATTTATTATATTTGGACTGTTATATGATGAACATGAGGTGGATTTATATTCATTAAAAAAAGTCCCTTTCGATATAAGAAATAAATGTGTTAACAATATAAAAAAGACAAGAAACGATTATCTGACTGATTTGCGTGATGGAAAAATTGTATTAGAAGATATTTTTACATCTGATTTAGAAAATGATATTTTTGAATATATTAAATCAGAATATACTAAGCTACCTTCATCAGAACCTTATTTTGTATCAGAATCTAAAAACATTGAAAAATTACATTCCTATGTTATACCACCAGAATGTAAAGGTATTATATTGGACGAATTGGAACAATTGGGTATAAGTCACGCTACAGTTTACCCAGAATTAGAGCATCAGGCAATTTACATAAAGAATACGACTACACAAACTTACAATAAGGAAATCGAGGATATTGATATTATCTTTGATAGAATATCAGAAAAGAATAAAGAACAGAAAAAGATATCTATGGATATTGATGCAGCAAGAGCCTCTTTTAATGATAGAGTCAAAAATAAAAATACTATCATTGAAAAAGCTGTACAAAATTTTGTTGATGATTCAAGTAAAGCTGCCTTAGCAGTAAAGTCAGTAAAAAAAGCTAAAAATTTATTTAATCAAACAGATTGGTTTAATTTTCCGGATAAAATATCCTCAAATAAAGTTATAATTAAACGTGAATTGAAACGTATAGGTCTTGACAAGGAAATATGTGAAAAAATTGCTGATTTGATAGTTAATAAAATGATTCAAGTAGAAAAATATAAGGCAGGTGAATAGAATGTCCAATTTTATAGAAAATGATCTTGAACAAGCTGTATTGGAGTGGTTTCAAGATTTAGGCTATCAAACTCAATATGGACCAGATATTTCACCGGGAGGAAGCTTTTCAGAGAGAGAAAGTTTTGGAGATGTTGTTCTATACGACAGGTTACATAGTGCATTAAAACGTATTAACAAACAATATTCCAATGATACGATTTCAGAACTGGTTAAAAAGATTACTCGTCAGCAGAGCTTGTCAATTGTCCGAAATAATGTTGCGTTTCAAAAATTATTAACCGATGGTATTGATGTAGAGGTTAAGCAGAATGACGGAAGCATAAAAACCGAAAAAGCTTATATTTTTGATGCCAAAGATATTGAAAATAATGAGTTCTTGGCAATCAATCAATACACTGTAATTGAAAACGGAAAAGAACGCAGACCTGATATTGTTGCGTTCTTAAATGGTATCCCTGTTGTTGTAATAGAACTGAAAAATGCGACAAACGAAGAAGTAGATATTGTTGATGGGTTTAATCAGCTTCAGACTTATAAAAGAGATATTCCGTCTTTGTTTTATTACAATGCCTTTATGATCACAAGTGATGGTATCAATGCAAAAGTTGGTACAATTACTTCCGATCTAGATCGCTTTATGTTTTGGAGAACAATTGACGGAGAAAAAGAATCGGGACTTTCTTTTCCACAATTGCAAGTTATGCTGTATGGAATGATGAATAAAAAGAGATTTTTGGACATTGTTTCAAAGTATAGCTTCTTTGTTCACGAGGAAGATAAGTCTTTCAAAATTTTGCCCGGTTATCATCAATTTTTTGCTGTAAATAAAGCATTGTATACCACTCACTTGGCAGCTTCTGAAAATGGAAGCAGAAAAGCGGGTGTAATTTGGCATACACAGGGTAGCGGAAAAAGTTATTCTATGCTCATGTATACTCGTCAATTGGTTTTAGAACTGAATAACCCGACCATTGTTGTTATTACTGACAGAAATGACTTGGATGATCAGCTGTTTACTACTTTTTCAAAAAGTGCCGATTATTTGCGTCAAACGCCCAAACAGGCAGACACAAGAAAAAAATTACGAGAACTATTGAGCGTTCAAGCTGGCGGCATTGTATTTACGACGATCCAAAAGTTTTCGCCAGATGAGAGTGACCAATTGATGGAAGCACTGACTACCAGACGAAATGTGGTTGTTATAGCAGATGAAGCACATCGCAGTCAGTACGGGTTAGAAGCAAAAGAAAAAGATGGAAAAGTTTCTTTTGGTTTTGCGAAACATATGCGAGACGCATTGCCGAATGCTTCTTTTATCGGATTTACTGGAACTCCTGTTGAGTTGAGCGATAAGAACACCCCTGCCCTGTTTGGTGACTATATTGATATTTACGATTTGACTCAAGCGGTTAAAGATAAAACTACTGTTCCGATTTATTATGAAAGCAGAATTGCAAAGTTAGATCTTCCGCACGAATTAAAGCCAAAGATTGATTATGAGTATGACAGCATTGTCGAGGGACAGGAAGAAACTTACGCCGAAAGTCAAAAGCGTAAATGGGCAAGGTTAGAAGCCATTGTTGGAACAGATAGTCGTATTGATGTAGTAGTGAAGGATTTCATTGCTCATTACGAACTTAGACAACAAGCGATTAATGGTAAAGTTATGTTTGTGGCTATGTCCAGAAAGATTGCATTAAAACTTTACTCAAAGATTATAGAATACCGCCCTGAATGGCATAGTGACGACATTGATAAAGGTACAATTAAGGTTATTATGACTTCTGCAGCATCTGATCCGCCTGAATTTCAGCCGCATTCAACTACTACATCTCAGAAAAAGCTACTTGCAAAGAGAATAAAAGATGTTGAAGATGAATTAAAAATTGTTATTGTTTGCGATATGTGGTTGACGGGGTTTGATGTACCTTGCCTTCACACAATGTATGTAGATAAACCAATGAGCGGTCATAACCTTATGCAAGCCATAACACGAGTTAATCGTGTGTTTAAAGACAAGCCCGGCGGTTTAATTGTAGATTATATTGGTATTGCAGATAATTTAAGAAGTGCATTAGCACAATATACACCGTCTGACCGAAAGACAACGGGTATTGATCCACAAGTAGCAATCGATCTCATGCTTGAGAAGTATGAGCAAATTCAAGGAATATTGCATGGATTGGATTACTCTTCTTATATAAGCGGCTCTGCAAGTGAACGAATGGCGTGTATTGTTTCTGGTGTTGATTTTGTTTTAGGTAAACCGGAAGATGAGAAAAAAGAATTTCTTAATTTGGTTGTAGAAATCGGCAAGGCATACGCATTATGCTCGACCTCTGAACAAGCTCAAGCAATCAATGTAGAGATTAGTTATTTTAAAGCCATTAAATCAGGTATTATAAAAATACTACCAAAGGACAAACAGAAGAAAACGAAAGATCAAATAGAATATGAAATTGGTCAATTGGTTTCCAAATCAGTTATTTCTGAAGAAGTCGTTGACATATTTGCTTCAGTTGGATTGAATAAACCGGATATTTCAATTTTATCTGATGAATTTCTTGAAGAAGTAAAAGGACTTCCACAAAAAAATTTAGCTCTGGAACTTTTACGACGTTTGCTTGATGGTAAGATTAAGGCGATAGCTAAAAAGAATGTTGTGCAAGCAAAGAAATTTTCTGAAATGCTTGAAGCCTCAGTAATTCAATACGAAAAACGTTCTTTAGAGACGGTAGAGGTTATAAAGGCTCTGGTTGATATGGCAAAAGATATGAATGAGCTTCATAAAAGAGGAGAAAAGCTGGGATTATCAGACGATGAACTGGCATTTTTTGATGCAATTTCGTCCAATGAATCTGCCAGAGATTTCTATGAAAATGATGTCCTAAAACAAATTGCTAAAGAACTAACCATCAGCATTAAAAATAATATTAAAGTTGATTGGGATGTGCGAGAAAGTGTTAGGGCACAGATGAGAATTACTGTAAAAAGGTTGCTCAGAAAATATAAATATCCACCCGATAAACAGGCAACTGCGGTGGATTTGATAATAGAGCAAGCTGAAAAAATGTGTGAAAATGAAATTTATTAAAAATAGTCCGCTCAATGGAGCGGACTATTTTTAATAAATCAACTTAGAATTTACAATTTCTCTTGCTCTGTAGTAAACAGTGTTCATTTGTGCAACTCATTCCGTCTGATCTTTTGCCTTAAGTTCTTCTGTTATGCCTTCACTTTTTGCAAGTTGCTTTACAATTTGAAGAAACATATTTTGAGCCTGATTTTCAATATCGACAAGATAGTCGTTTAGTTTGCCACTTGTCAAAAGGTTCATATAAATAATTTTGCGGTGTTGTTTCAAATATCTTGCGTGTCGCTGTCCCCATACTCCGATCGGCTGACCTTGTTGTTCAGGTAAGATGAGATTTGGCAGTAGATAATCTCCTACCTGAGTGTATGTACCACCCATTTGTTCAAATAATGATTTTTTCCATAATTCAAATATCCTCCTTTAATAAATTAGTAAATGGAGTATCATTACTGACGAAAGTATCAAGTGTAAATGCAGCGCCTAACTGAAAGCCTACAATAAAACTATCTAGTGCAGTCTCACCATTTACAACATTTGTTGCATTAACAAAATTAAGAAACTTTTTCTTTTCTTCGCCGGAAAGCTTAGATGTTAAATACTCCTCGGCATCGTTTAATACTCCAAGTTCTTTTGCCATTGTTTTATTTGTGCTAATGCCTCTTGCTTGCGGCTCGATATTGCCGTAATAAAACTGTTCTATAAATCCAGACATATCTTGTGTGCCTCCTTTCATTTACATTGTAAAAGAAAATGAGAATGATAACCAATGTGCCGATTATAAAAAATACCGAGAAAAACCGGTTACAGTTTTTCTCGGTATTTATCTTTGCCTTTACTTAGTCTGATAAATGTGTGAAATAAACGATTTTAAAATTACTTCTTTATTGGGCGTTAGTATATGAATTAGGCCTTTATGCTTTTTCAGGTACAACAACGGCTAATCCGCCTAGTGCACTTTCTTTTAGTTCAATTGGAAGTTTCTTTCCTGTTAGATTCATGGTTTGTACAACCATATCAAAACTAACACGATTCTTTTTTACGTTACGCAAATATTTGGCAAGTCTTGCAGCATCCACGCTTCTTTGTGCAGCTATTGCATTTCTTTCAATACAAGGAATCATTACGTATCCGCCAACTGGATCGCATGTAAGTCCTAGATGGTGTTCTAATCCAATTTCAGCAGCACATTCAATTTGTTCGTTGTTTTGAAGTTGACAATAAGCGACAAAAGCAGCGCCCATAGAGCAGGCAGCACCAACTTCTGCTTGACATCCAGCTTTGGCACCTGAGATGGTTGCGTTTGTCTGAATTAGATTTCCAATCAATCCAGCGACTTTAAGTCCTTGGATAATTGTTTTTTTAGGATATTTTTGATCGTGATAGAAATGATATACAAGACTTGGTAAAACGCCACAGCTACCCATGGTCGGAGCTGTTACGACAATACCTCCACTGGCATTTTGTTCGTTGGCTGCATAGGCATAGCTACTTAGTAATAAACTGTTTTTATCTTGAATATCACTACAACTTTGTGCGGATTGGTGTAATGCATGGGCTACTCGATCAATTTTTAAGCTTCCAGGTAAAACACCAGTCTTCTTTAACCCGGTATTAACTGTTTTTAACATTTGTTTGAAGATTTGATTCATGTAAGAGTCAAAATCAGAATCTTCTACTTCATCGATATATTGGTCTAAACGTAAATGACGTTCATTACAATAGACTTGAATATCATCCATCTTTGTGTGTGGATAAATTTCTGGGTCTACATTTCCTTTTTTACCATCGATTTCGATTTTACCGCCACCAATTGATACGAATGTATGTTTTGCAATTTTTGTATCCTTGTCAAATACTTCAATGATCATTGTGTTTGGGTGTTCAACAGGGGTTTTCATATCAAAAATGATCTCGCATTTACTAGTGCCTAACGTTTTTAATATGATTTTGTCTGTAAGGTGCCCTTTTCCTGTAAGTGCTAAAGAACCAAATAATGTAATTTTGAAGTTTGTAGCTTCTGGATACTGTTCATTGATATATTTAGAAGCCATCATTGGACCAAATGTGTGTGAACTGCTTGGACCTGGTCCGATTTTATAAATTGTCTTAATACTTTGCATGTTATTTTCCTTTCAGAATCTTAATATATTATATTGTATTTTTTTAAAAAGGGAT
>ERZ779885.4947-NODE-4947-length-10053-cov-9.809462_pt1 | contig 10053 bp, 5 predicted proteins | sample MGYA00511554_ERZ779885 | MGnify/ENA primary metagenome ERZ779885 (study PRJEB29588, sample SAMEA2160998) | human gut metagenome | biome: human gut; feature: human-associated habitat; material: faeces | place: Denmark | collected 2008/2010 ... | reverse complement strand
CTCTTGCTCCAAAACGCGCTTCCCACGGGGGACGGGACGACGCGCGAGAAGAAAGTGAGGAATGACTATGAAAAAACGACTGCTCAGCATCCTGCTCATGTGCTGCATGGTGCTGACGCTGCTGCCGACAGCGGCGTTTGCTGAGGGCGGCACGGAAGAGCCGCTCGTATGTACCTGCGAAACAGCCTGCACGGCAGAGAGCATGAATGCAAGCTGCACCGTCTGCGGTGCAGACGGTGCTCTGCCGGAAAACTGCGGGAAATATGCTGCAGAAAAAAGCGGACAGACAGGTGCGTCCGACGACGCCCCGGTCATTACTGCAGCAGATGTGCAGGCACTGATCAACGCACTGCCGGAAGCGGAAACAATCAGCGCGGATAACGCGGCGGACGTGGAAGCGCAGTTAGAAGCCATTGATGAGGCGAAGGTACAGCTTTCTGATGAAGATTTCGCGGTGCTCGATTTTACCCGCTATGATGCCGCGGCTGCCGCGCTTATGGCGCTAAGCGGCGAGCCGGGTGCTGCCTTCACGCCCCAGACTGCGAATGACCACCCCCATTGCTGCTGCGGCGGCAGCGTCACAGCGGGCGACCATGCCAGCCATTCCGACGTGACCTATACGGCATGGGACGGCACGAGCAGCATTACATATACCAACAATACCGCCTATGTCTATCTGACAGGCAATGCCACCCTCAGCGGACATCTGACGGTGGATGGCAAAACGCTTTACCTGTGCCTAAACGGCAAGACCCTTTCCAGCAACGGTACCGCTAAAATTCAGGTCAAAAACGGCGGACGCCTTGTCCTCTGTGACTGTCAGGGCGGCGGCACCGTCAAGGGCGCTACCTCTGGTTGGGGCGGCATGTGCGTCTACCTCTACAACAGCAGACTGGATATGTACGGCGGCAAGCTCACCGGCGGCAAAGTTACCGGTAATGGCGGCGGCGGAGCCATCGCTCTGGATGACAAGGATTGCGTGTTCAACATGTACGGCGGTGAGATTTCCGACAACTATGGCAGGAACTACGGCGGCGCTATTTTCCAGAACTTCGCGAAAAACAAGCCGAACGCTACCGGCGGTAATTTCAATATGTACGGCGGCGTCATCAAGAACAACTCGGCCAAGAATGGTGGTGCGTTCTTCTCCACCACCGGCGGCACCATCAAGATGACCGGCGGCACCATCTCAGGGAATGCAGCGACCCAAAGCAACAACGATGCCGGAGGCGGCGCCATCTATATGCGCGGCAATGGTAAGATCGACATTTCCGGCAGCGCGGAGATCACCGGCAACTCCTCCAGTCTGGACGGCGGCGCGATTCTGATGGGTTGGGGCGAGATCAACATTTCCGGCAGCGCGAAGATCAACAGCAATACCGCCAGCCGCTGGGGCGGCGCCATCTGCCTGCGCCAAGATTCTAATCAGTCGACAATGCTCTACATGCGGGGCGGCGAGATCTCGGGCAACAGGGCCAATTCAGAGGGCGGCGCGGTTCATGTGTTTGACAAGGACTGCCAGTTCTTCCTCTATGACGGCAAGATCACCGGAAACACCAGCGGCGACGGCGGCGCCATCTATCTGAATCAGGAGCCGTCCTGGCTGATTATGCAAGGCGGCGAGATCTCCGGCAATACGGCCACCGGCAACGGCGGCGGCGTATATATTTACCGCTCCGGCTCGGTCTGCGAACTCTATGGCGGTAAGATCGAGAATAACAAAGCCAGCGGCAATGGCGGCGGCATTTATATCAATCCCAGCAACAGCGGCCTGCTGAGGGTCGGAAACACCGCTGTCGTGAAGGGCAACACGGTTTCCGGCAAGGCCAACAATGTGTATCTGCCCTCCGGCAAGACGCTGACTATCGGCATCGGCATGTCCACCGGCGCGGCCATTGGCGTCACCACCGCGGACACCAGCTACCCCGTGGCGTTTTCCAATGCTTACGCCAAAGATTACGCGAAATGTTTCTTCACGGATGACGCCAATGCTCATGTGGAGTACAGGGATGACCAGAAGCTGTACCTTGTTTCCGGTGCGGTTGCGCGGCCCCTTACCGTGACCTTTGACCCCAACGGCGGCACGCTGGCCGAAGCGGACAAGACCAGATCGTTGACGACCGGCGATACCTACGGCACGCTGCCGGTTCCCAACTATGAGGGCTACGATTTCGCCGGTTGGTACACGGAGCAGAACGGCGGCACGAAGATCGAGAGAGACACCACCGTGACGGTGTTCGGTACGCAGACTCTCTACGCCCATTGGACGGAGCACGAATACACCGTCACGGTAGTTAAGATCGGCATGCCGGAGTGGGGTTCGGTAACACCTATGAGCACAAAGGCCAAGGCAGGCGAAACGGTCACGTTGACGGCAACACCGACAACGGGTAATCAGTTTCTGGAGTGGGTTTTCCTCAACAAGCCGGAGGGCGGCGGCTGGGTCAATCCGGTGCTGACCTTCACAATGCCCGCTGAGGATCTGACCATTCAGGCAAAGTTTACTATGAAAAATTATACCATCAGTTACACCTTGGAGGGAGTTTCCGGCGGAAGTGCCCGGTATGTCCGGTGGGGAGCCAAGGTATTCGATTACCTGCCTAAAAATCCCACGTATCAAGACTGGGTATTCACCGGATGGAAATGCGGTGATGTCACCGTTACTGAGGACATGACCTATGGCGATCTGGCAGGAAGCGACACGGTGAGTTCTATCCACATTATAGCGCAGTGGCACCAGCACGAATTCAATACCTGGACCAACGGTTATCCCGGAACACTGAAAACGCCTGCGGACTGCACCCACGATGCTGTTTACTACTGGAGATGCGTGTGCGGTAAGATCGAATACAATGACAATCATCTGTATGAGGAGCCGGGCACAGCGCTGGGTCATTTGTGGAGTTGGACGTCCAATGGCAACGGTACGCACACGCGGACATGCCGGCGTGAGAACTGCAACGCCACCGAAACCGATAATTGTTCCGGCGGCACGGCCACCTGCACCGCCAAGGCAAAGTGCAGTACCTGCAATGCCGAGTACGGCGAAAAGCTGCCCCACGACTTCACGGCAGAAACGGCAGAGGAGCAGTACCTGAAATCCGGCTCCAGCTGCACGGAGAAAGCTGTTTATTATAAGTCCTGCACGGTTTGCGGCCTGAGCTCCAAGGGGACGGACGGTGAGGCTACCTTTGAATCCGGCAGCGTTCTGGGTCACGAATGGGGCGCATGGGCATCCAACGGCAACGCCACCCACACCCGCGTCTGCTCCCGCGACGCCAGCCATACGGAAACCGAGAATTGCCACGGCGGTACGGCAGACTGCACGCACAAGGCTGCCTGTACGGTCTGCGGCGGCGAATACGGCGAGATGGCGGCACACAGCTTCACGGCTGAAAAAGCAGAGACGCAGTATTTGAAGTCTGCTGCAACCTGTACTGAAAAGGCGGTCTACTACAAGTCCTGCGCAGTCTGCGGTACCAGCTCCAAGGGAACCGCCGACGAGGCGACCTTCACGTCCGGAAAGCCGCTCGGCCATGACTGGGGCGCGTGGATGCTCGACGGGGAGGGCACACACAAGCGCGTCTGCACCCACGATGCCAGCCATGTTGAAACGGCCGGCTGCACCTACGGCGACTGGAGCACGAATCAAGACAGTCACTGGAAGACCTGCACCGTCTGCGGCGGAGAGGCTGAGCGGCTCAACCACGCCGACCCGGACTGCAACCATTTCTGCGACACCTGCGGCATCAAAATGACCGAGCACGACTTCACGGGAGAAATTGCGATCACGGCACTTCTGTACAAGGAAGCAAACTGCCTCTCTCCCGCACTCTATTACAAGTCCTGCAAGATCTGTATGCTGTCCTCCAAGGGGACAGCCGACGAGGCGACCTTTGCCGCCGGGGAAACGAACCCGGATCGGCACGCCGAAGAGCCGGGTGACTGGCAGCTTGACGGCAACAGCCACTGGAGATTCTACACCTGCTGCCATTTGGAGGTTGATCGCGGCGCGCATCAGGGCGGCACGGCCGACTGCCTTGCCCCGGCCCTCTGCGAGGTCTGCCAGCACTCGTACGGCGAGCTTGGCCCGCACCATTTTGTCGATCAGGTGAACGAATACCGGCTGAAGTCCGCCGCCACCTGCACAAGCCCGGCGGTATATTATCAGTCCTGCTCCACCTGCGGCGCGCAGGGCACGGAAACCTTTACCAATGGCGAACCGCTCGGCCATGACTATGGCGCGTGGACATCCAACGGGGACGGCACGCACACCCGCGTCTGCGCGCACGATGCAGCGCACACGGAAACCGAGAATTGCCACGGCGGCACGGCGACCTGCACCGCAAAAGCCGTCTGCGAGGTATGCAAGGCTGAGTATGGCGAAAAGCTGCCCCACGACTTCACGGCGGAGACCGTGGATGCAAAGTACCTGAAATCCGCCGCCACCTGCACGGAAAAGGCGGTCTACTACAAGTCCTGCGCGGCCTGCGGCCTCAGCTCTGCGGGGACGGCTTCGGAGGCGACCTTCGAGGCAGGAAACGTCCTCGGACACGACTGGGGTGCATGGACCTCCAACGGCAACGACACGCACACGCGCGTCTGCTCCAGAGATGCAAGCCACACGGAGACGGACAAGTGCCACGGCGGCGAAGCCTCCTGCACGATGAAAGCTGTCTGTGAGGTTTGTAAAGCGGAATACGGTGAAAAAGATCCTGAACATCACGCGGAAGGCTGCGAACTTGAATGGGTCGTCACCGAGACCGAGCATGAGCAGAAATATTCGCTTTGCGGCAAGGTGACCATTGCAAAGGAAAAGCACACCTTTGGCGATTGGACGATCATCAAAAGGCCAACGTCAAATCGGGATGGTGAAAAGGAACGTATCTGTCAGATTTGCCAGCACAAAGAGGCGAAAACGATTCCCGCCACAGGCAGCAATTACAGCTACTACACCATCAAGGCAACTGCCGGGGCTGGCGGCTCCATTTCTCCCTCCGGCAATGCTAGCGTCCGTGAGGGCAGAGATCAGACCTTCACCATCACTCCGGATAAGGGCTATGCTGTCGCCAACGTCAAGATCGACGGCAAGAGCATCGGCGCGGTGAAGTCCTACACCTTTGAGAATGTCAGAAGAACCCATACCATCGAGGTCATCTTTATGAAGGCCAACGGCAACCCCCAGACCGGCGTGTTTGTGGATGTTGCCACCGGCAGCTATTATGAGGACGCCGTGGATTGGGCAGTGGAGAACGGCATCACCACCGGTGTCAGCGCAAATCGCTTCGACCCGAACGGTGTCTGCACCCGCGCGCAGGCCGTGACCTTCCTGTGGCGTGCCGCCGGAAGCCCGGCGCCGAGATCGCGCACCATGCCGTTTACCGACGTTCCCGTGGGCAGCTACTATTACGACGCTGTGCTGTGGGCAGTAGAAAACGGCATCACCGAAGGAACCAGCGACACCACATTCAGCCCGAACTCCACCTGCACCCGCGCCCAGATCGTCGCGTTCCTCTGGCGTTCTGAAAAATCCCCGGCAGCGGGCACGGCCAATCCCTTTGCCGATGTGAAGTCCACCGCCTACTATGCAGGCGCTGTCCTGTGGGCAGTCAAGGAGGACATTACCAAGGGAACCACCAACACCACATTCAGCCCCGACGCGGATTGCACCAGAGCGCAGATCGTGACCTTCCTCTGGCGCTGCAAGAAGTGACCGGCTGACATACGGCCAAGCAGCAAAACCGCTGACATGACCACATAAGCGAACAATGGACAGCGCAGCGGATAGGCTTTTCGCCTTGACGCTGCGTTGTTCCTATTTCGCCACGAGAAACAAATCAATGACATTTTAAGCTGCGCCGCTATCCCAGCGCGGTAAGGAGACAGCATTATGAAAAGAATCACAAGAATCATTCGTCCGATCATCTGCATGGCCGTCCTTCTCTTTGCCATGACCACGGCAGTCATGGGCTGCTATCAGAAAGAGACGGAGCCTATCGACATTCCCGGCAGAACGCCTTCCGGCACATCTGCGCCTCAGCCATCAGCGACTCCCGCAGGCGAAGTTATCCCCTCGGTGGACAGGCAGGCAGAGTTGGCGGAAGCCAGAGCGAAGAATCCCGACACCGTGGCATGGCTGTATATTCCCGGTGCAGAGATTGACGATCCCGTGATGCAGGCGGAGGACAACGGCTATTACCTGAAGCTGGATGAAAACGGTGAGTATGCCATGTGGGGCTGCTATTATGCCCATTGTGAAAACGAAATCGGCGGCAGGGATAAGCTGGACAAAAACACCACCATTTTCGGCCACTCCGCCAGCAACTGCGACCCGGACGGTGTGCGGTTCACCAAGCTCTACCGTTATATGGACGCAGACTTTGTAAAGGAGCATCCGTATATCTATCTCTCTGTGGATGGTGAGGACATGATCTTTCAGATCACCGCACTGTTCGTCACGGATATTGGTTTTGACTATATTGCGCCTGATCCCACGGGAGATGATCTGACCAGCTTCTTTGAGACGATTGCGCGGAAAAACTGGCTGGATATTGACGGTGTGACCTTCTCCGAGGGGGATACCTTCCTGACCCTCTCCACCTGCTGCCGGAAGTACGACAAGACCAACAGCGGCAATCAGCGGCTTGTGGTCATGGCAAAGCTGCTGCCGGAGGGCGCTGCGGCGCAGGAGTTCACAGTGTCCCTTGCGGAGAATCCCGAACTGCCCTGATAGGGCATCATCCGAAAACATCACGCCGTTTACTCATGCATCCGTGCGGACGACAGCAAACGAAGCAAATGTTTTCAAATAGCGCAGCCTTTCTTGCAAGCGTCTCCGCACGTCCAGAAGGGAGTGCGAAAATGCTAACGGATAGAACATCAATATCAAAATGCTGGACCGCCCGAACCGAGGTTATCACCCCGATTCGGGCGGTTTGCTGTTCCATGCGAATTTTGCCGATTCCTGCAAGAGAAACGGGATTTAAGGAGAAAAACAGACAAGGGGACCTAAAGAGGTGCTGCTAACAAGGTTATAACCCCTGCGCAGGTCCTCTGCTTCGAGACACTTTGTCCCGAAGTTGGCAGCCCCGGCTGCCGATCTCCGCCATTCCTCCATTCAGACCGCAGACACAAAAATCTGAATGGAGGATATACAAATGACTACCATCAATCTGAAGGACTTTTATCCGTGGTACACCCATGATGAGTACATCGAAGTTTCTGATGAAGTGGCCGCCGCGCTGAAGGCGGACAAGCTTTATGAGGCAGCCTATCAGCGGAAGGTAATGCGTAACAAAGCGCAGTATTCCCTCGACTGCGACGATGGGATCGAGTATTCCGCCTGTCAGCATGAACCGTCCCCGCAGGAGTTGCTGGAGCGCAAGGAGCTGTTCTACCATCTCTGGAACGCGCTGAACTCTCTGCCGGAGGTGCAGGGCGTCCGGGTGGAGGCCCATCTCATTCTCGGTAAGAGCTACACCCGGATTGCGAAGGAACAGGGCGCGGACCGGAGTGCTGTCCGGCGCTCCGTAAAACGCGGGAAAACGGCTATGAAAAAATATTTGAAAAAAGTTTTGTGATTAGGGTCTCCTTTTGGCCGGTTTTTGTCCTTGGTATATGAGAGGAACTTTTTTAACCTCTCCGCAGCAAAGCAGCAGCGTGGCCCGCCCACTGTGCAGGCTGCCGCCGCCTGCTGTGCGGGAGCGCCGGGCTATGAATTGCTGTCTTATGACGGGCCGAAAAAATGAGCGCGGCGCTCCCACAATACCATAGGACTTCGAGACACTTTGTCCCGAAGCAGGTCAAGCGCGAAGAGCGCCGCCAGCGGCGGCGCTCTTTTGCGTCTTAACTACATGAGGAGGTTTCGCCATGAGGCTCACTATCCGCGAATTGGACAGGCTGCAAAGTGTAGATATTGGCGCGGTAGATCCGGCCATGCTGCCGGACGCGGGTAGCGTGGCGCTCAACGCTGCCCTGCCCCAAAGAGACCGCGTGTCCTGTTTGGTACAGGCAGGAATCAATCCCTACTGCTTCTGCGTCGGCGGTGTCGGCGTTAAGATTGAATTTTCAGAGGATGGGCCATCCCTACAGGACACATTGGCAGCGTTTCTTCTCCGTATTAAAAGCGGGCGATAATATCGTTCCTGCCTGCCGCTTCGAGACACTTTGTCCCGAGGCGGGACTTTCAAAGGCATCGTTGTTGTCCCACCCGAACAGAGGTATAATATAGGTGTAATGTGATAGGGAAGGAGGAACAATGGCACGCACAAAAAACAGAGAGTATCAGCAGGTTCTTTCCCCGGCTTACACCTTTTCCCGCCGCTGGAAAATGGGCGGTTACATCCGTCTTTCCAAGGAAGATCTGAAAAAAGCCCTCAATGGCAAGGATGACAGCAACAGCGTCAAAAACCAGCGGGACCTGCTCAATGACTTCTACCGCAAATATCAGGAGGAATTTGAAAGCATCACTGAATATGTGGATGACGGCCACACCGGGACAGATTCGGATCGGGAGGCGTTCCAACAACTTCTGGCCGACGTAATGAGCCGCAAGATAGACTGTGTTGTGGTAAAAGACCTTTCCCGCTTTGCCCGCAACTACAGCGACGCGGGTAGTCTGATCGACAACCTGTTTGTGCAGATGGGTGTCCGATTTATCAGCCTCGCGGAAAACGTAGACAGTTACAAGGACCCGGACAGCGTTTCCAGTATCATCGTTCCCATTACCAACGTAATGAACGATCAATACTGCTATCAGACCTCAAAGAAGATCCGGCAGGTGTTTGACTACAAGCGGCGCAACGGCCAGTATATCGGCTCCAACCCACCTTTTGGGTATGTCAAAGATGCAAAAGACCGTCACCACCTTGTTATCGACCCCGATGCCGCCGAGATTGTCCGGCTCATTTTCTCTTTGCTACTCAAGGGAACATCGAAACGGGGTATCAGTTTCTATCTGAACGAGCACGGTATTCCCAGCCCCTCGGTCTACAAGTTGGAAAAGGGCATGACGGTTTCCAACAAGCCGGACGGCAACACCCTTTGGTCGGGACGCATGATCCATACGATTCTCACCAATCCCATGTATACCGGTGATCTGGTGCAGGGGCGGTTTCGTGTAAAAAGCTACAAGGTACATCAGATCGAGACGGTGCCTGAAGAGGAATGGGTACGGGTAGCTGATACCCACGAGGCCATTATCGACAAGGCCACTTTTGAGAAGGTGCAGGAATTGCTGCTTCGGGATACCCGAACATCGCCACAGGGGCGCACCGTCCACCTGTTCAGCGGTTTTCTCAAATGTGCCGACTGCGGCAGAGCCGTTACCCGCTGTTCCGGCAAGAACAACGTGTATTACGCCTGCGCTACCTATAAGAGCCGTTCAAGAAATGCCTGCACAATGCACTCTATCAGTCATGCCCGGTTGGAGGCCGCCGTGTTGTACGCCATCCGGCAGCAGGTGCATCTTGCTGTCTCCTATTCAGAAGTCATCGCCCAAATCAATTCAGCCCCTATCAAAAAAAACCAGTCTTTCCGACTGGACGATACGATTCATGCAAAAGAACGTGAGCTTGCCAAAGTGACCCGTTATAAACAGTCTCTTTATCAGGACTGGAAAGACGGGGAGATCACGCAGCAGGAATACCGGGATATGAAGGCCACTTATGACCGCCAAATCAATGAGGTGTCCGATGTGCTGGCCAGACTAACCGCTGAACGTGCGGAGCTGGCAAACGGCGTTGACAAGGAACACCCTGCGCTGGTCGCTTTCAAAAAGTATCAGAATATCGATGCCCTGTCCCGTGAGTTGCTGATTGAGCTGGTGGATCATATCAAGGTCTATGAAAATGGCAATATCAGCGTCAAGTTCAAGTTTGCCGATCAGCTTCGCCGCATCGCGGAGTACATCGACGTCAATACCGCTGAATCCCCTGCATGGGCGGTTTGATTTCGCACTACATTCCCTGTGTCAGCGTGTTTTCCTAATAGGACGTGAACATATGCTCGTATCCATACCACCGAAATACAGCGTATCGCAGATTATGGGATATC
>ERZ779885.4934-NODE-4934-length-10078-cov-5.242841_pt1 | contig 10078 bp, 8 predicted proteins | sample MGYA00511554_ERZ779885 | MGnify/ENA primary metagenome ERZ779885 (study PRJEB29588, sample SAMEA2160998) | human gut metagenome | biome: human gut; feature: human-associated habitat; material: faeces | place: Denmark | collected 2008/2010 ... | reverse complement strand
GGACGGTACGCATGCAGGCCTTTCTCAAGCCTGCGTTCTCCGCTGCGGTAATGCAGCAGATTTCCCACGGCATAGCCTCGCCGGTATCGGGGTCAACGAAGCGGTCGGAAGCGATAAAGGTAACGTTGTCGATTTTCTTCGCGTTCTGAGCAAGGAACGCAGTCAGATTCTTAGCCATAATAAAATACCTCCTGTTTTATGTTGGTTTACTGCATGCCGTTCAGCAAGCTAAAGGTCTCGGGCATTTCCCAGTCATCGAAGGTGCCCTCAAGTTCCTCGTCGAGAGTCTCGGCGTCGGCGTCAAACTTCGCCAGAATGCCGCCCTTAGTGAGGCAGTTCTTCAAGATGATAGTCTGACGACCAACGGAAGCGGTCGGGTCTTCATTCGCGACCTGAATATCGAACGTAGGCATAAAGCCGGTACGCTTATACTCGAGGAGCATTTTGCGGAAAACGGACTGGTTGTAGTGGGCGGTGCCGCTCCACGTACCAGACCAGCCGGTCGGCTTATTGCCCTTGCCGGACTTGCCGAGGATAGGCACCTCAGCTACGGAGATGTCCATTTTGGACTCGAAGGAATAGAGCTGCATGAAGCAGTATCTATTGCCGTCGGCCAGTGTGATATATGCGGAAGCCTGAGAGCCCGCAATCGCGTCAAGCGCGTTCATAATAGGCTGAGCCATAATTCAAACCTCCTTACATGATGATAACGCTCATATAGAGCTGTGCCATAGCGTTCACGACGTTCAGGTCCTTCACAGTGCAAAGGACAGCCTTCTTCGTGTCGCCCTGCTCCACGGTTACGCTGTCGGGGTCGAAGTCCTCAATAGCGCGAATAGACTCGAGGTCCTGATGGAGCTTGCAAATATCGTTCCAGAGAGCGATTCTGCCCGCTGCATCGTTCGGCACAGTGCCGAGGTAGCGCGTGTTGAAGAGGACGGCCATATCGTTCGCAATCTGGTCGCAGACGCGGATAGTCTGATTCGACTTGAAGACGTCGCCCTTCGTGTCGGAGACAGTAATCAGGGAATCGATGTCCTCGAGAATGCGAACGTCGCCGTTGACATTGTGGAACATCAAGCGACCGGCCTTGATTGCTGCCTCGAGCTCGGCCTGCGTTCTGTCTACGTCGACGGTGAGCTCGCCGTCATACTTCTTGTTCGTGTTGGACTTGTTCACGGCGCAGCCCGCAGACGCGCCGGTCATCCAATACACAAGACCGTACTGGCCAAGACCGGAAATGCCGGAATCGTAGTCCGTCACCTTGCTGCCGATTTCGATAACGCCCTCATAGTCTGCGAGCTTCTCGTTGGAATCGAGGTTAAAGATAACGGTCTGGAACTTCGCGCCGACCTCGTCACGGAGACGCTTTGTGTAGTTGATATACAGCTTGATAGTGGAAGTAGATCCCTGGCTGCCGCGGAAGGTATAGGTGAAGGAGGTGGTGGAGCCATCCACATAGGTGGAGTGGATGATGCTGCCGTCCTGCATGACCTCGATTTTCAGATTGCTGTCGCTGTGGTACTGGTCGGGAATGTCAAACACCACCACCCGCTCAGCGGAGCTGCTGCCCTTGCTGACAGTGAACACGATCTCTGTGCCGGACTGCACCTCGGTGCCCTGCTCGATGCTCTGACCAATGACAGTGCCCTCGGGCTTGTCGCTGTACTCATACTGATGCTCACCCACCTTGAGCCCCATGGCCTCGGCCTGGGCGGCCGCGTCGTCGATGGTCATAGTGACAAAGCTGGGAACGGTCAGAGGCTTGGTTTCCGGCCCCTTACTGACGGTCAGCACAACCGTGTCACCCTTCTTCAGCTGCTCACCGGAGGCAGGAGAGCTCTCCATCACCTGTCCCTCGGGAACGTCGGGGGAATAGGCATCCGCCCGCTGGATATCCAGATCCAGGTGCAGGTTGTTCAGCTCTGTCTTGGCCTGCAGGAACTCACTGCCTACTACGTTGGGCATCAGCGTTCCATCCTCCTCCGCGCAGAGGTAGACCTTGATGACCAGATTGTTCTTGCGGCTGCGGCCGCCGGCAGGGTCCTGCTCCACGATCTGGCCGGGCTCGTATTTGTCGCTGGGCTTGGTGCCCACCACCTCGATGCGGAAAATATCCTTAATCTCCGGCATGGCCTCGGCTTCCTCCAGGGTCTTGCCCAAAAGGTCCGGCACCTGGTGAGAGGCGGTGCCATTGCCTGCATTGAAGCCGCCGGCCACCAGCTTGAACACCACAAAAATCAGCACCAACGCCAGGGCAAACCCGCCGATGACCAGGCCCACCACCTTGCGGCTTTGCTTTTTCTCCTCCTCATCCTGGGCCACGGTGCTGTTGGCCTTGCTCACCGCTGCCACCTGGTTGGTGGGCAGAGGTTGGGTGGGCTCCTGGCACACCACGGCGGCCTTCAGATCCTCCCGGATATAGTCCATATCCACGGCAGGGTCCTTGCGGAACTTCTCCAGATCGTCCAGCATGGCGTCAGCGGTCTGATAACGCTTGGAGATGTCCGGGCACATGGCCTTCATGCAGATCAGCTCCAGAGCCTCGGGGATATCCGGGTTCAGCTCCCTGGGGGCCTTGGGAACAGCGCTCAGATGCTGGATAGCCACGGACACGGCGGAGTCACCCTGGAAGGGCAGTTTGCCGGTGAGCATCTCGTACAGCACCACGCCGGCGGAATAAATGTCCGAGCGAGCGTCCACCCGGTCGCCGCGGGCCTGTTCGGGAGAAATGTAATGCACGGAGCCCAGGGTCTCCTGGGTCAGGGTCTGCCCCTGGTCTGCCAGACATGCGATGCCGAAATCGGCCACTCGGACGCTTCCATCCCGCAGGATCATGATGTTCTGGGGCTTGATGTCCCGGTGGATCACGCCGCGGCTGTGGGCATGGCTGAGGCCGCGCATGATCTGGGTGATAAAGTGCAGCGCTTCCCGCCAGTCCATCTGGCCCCGGCGCTCCATATACTGCTTCAGCGTGATGCCGTCGATCAGCTCCATGACGATGTATTCCCGGTCCGGATTGGTGGACACGTCATACACCGACACGATGTTGGCGTGGCTCAGCTGCGCTACCGCCTGGGACTCATCGTGGAACCGGCGGCGGAAATCCGCGTTGTCCGCCAGGTCGCTTTTCAGTATCTTGATGGCCACAAGGCGATTCAGCCGGTGGCACCGGGCCTTATAGACATTGGCCATACCGCCGGAGCCGATCAGCTCCAGTATTTCGTAGCGATCGTCCAGCATTTTTCCGATATACTGATCCATGTGGTCATCTCCCTTCCTCGTTCAGCAGCAGCACTGCCGTGATGTTGTCCGGTGCGCCCCGCTGAAGCGATATTTGCAGCAAATGGTCAAGACATTCATTTACGTCCCCGTCGTGGAGGACCTCAAACAGCATCTCCTGATCTGAGACGGTGTTCACCAGTCCGTCGGAACAGAGCAGCAGGAACTCGTCCTTGTGCCAGGGCAGCTCAAAGGTATCCGCCTTGGCGTGGATATCCGGGCCAAGCGCCCGGGTGATGAGATTGCGGTTGGGGTGCGTTCGGGCCTCCAGCGGCGTCAGATCGCCCTTGGCCACCATATTCTCCACCACCGAGTGGTCGCGGGAGATCTGGAAAATTCCCTCCGGCGTGATGTGATAGGCACGGCTGTCGCCGATGTTACCGATAATCGCCATGTCGGACCGGGCCACGGCGCACACCAGCGTGGTGCCCATGTGCTGGTACTCCGCGTTCCGCGCCGCCTCCTGCCGGATGGCGTCATTGGCGCAGGCGATAGCGCTGAGCATTGCCTGCCGCAGCTGCGGGATGTCCATATCGTCCCGCAGGCTGTCGCGCAGCTCCTTTTCGAACCGGGCTACGGCGATGGCGCTGGCCACCTGTCCGCCGTTGGTGCCGCCCATACCGTCGCACACCACGGCCGCGTGGAATGCGTCGGCCTCGAACACGGCGTAGGCGTCCTGATTCTCGCTCCGCACCAACCCGGTATTGGTGATCCCCCACATTTTCATAGTCGCTCACATCCTTTATTCCGTAAAGAGTCCATGTCTCACAGTTGGCCGCGTTCCTGCATTTCCTTCCGCCGCAGCTGGCCGCAGGAGGCGTCGATATCGCCGCCCAGGCTTCTGCGGACCGTGGCGGTAACACCCAAACTCTCCAGCTTCTGCTGGAAAGCGCCGATGCGTCTGCTGGGCTTATACGGGCTCTCCACCACGTCGTTCAGGGGTATCAGGTTCACGTGGCCCGGCATGCCCTTCAGCTTTTTCGCGATCAGCTCCGCCTGCCAGTCGTGGTCGTTGACTCCGTCGATCATGGCATACTCAAAGCTGATGCGCCGCCCGGTCTTTTGGAAGTATCTGTGGCAGGCGGGCAAACAGCGTCTCTACATCATACGCCCGGTTCACCGGCATAATGCGGCTGCGGGTCTCGCTGTCCGGTGCGTGAAGGGAGACAGACAGCGTTAATTGAAGCTGCCGATCCGCCAGCGCGTCGATCCCCGGCACTACGCCGCAGGTGGACAGGCTGATATGCCGCATACCGATGTTCATCCCGTGGGGGCTGTTGACCAGCTCCAAAAAGCGCAGCACATTGTCCATGTTGTCCAACGGCTCGCCGATACCCATGAGCACGATGTTGGAGACAGGCAGGCCGCTGTCCAGCTGGGTAAACAGCACCTGGTCCAGCAGCTCAGATGGTCGCAGGTCCCGGACCTTGCCGGCGATGGTGCTGGCGCAGAAGGCGCAGCCCATACGGCAGCCCACCTGAGAGGAGATGCATACGGTGTTGCCGTGGTGGTATTGCATCAGGACCGTCTCGATGCAGTTGCCGTCGGCCAGCTCCCACAAATATTTAACGGTCCCGTCCAGCTTCGAGGTCTGCTTCCGGGCCACGGTCGGCGCTGTAATGAAGCACGTCTCGGCCAGCTGGGCACGCAGCGGCTTGGACAAGTCGGTCATCTCGTCAAAGGAGCGCACGCCACGGTGCAGCCAGGTGAATACCTGCTTGGCACGGAAAGCCGGCTGTCCCATATTCTTAAAAAAGTCAGCCAGCTGACGCTCGGTCATGGATTTGATGTCGGTCATGCAATTCGCTCCTTGACGTTATCCCCTGCGGCGCATACGGCAGATGTAAAATCCATCGGTGCCGGTCCGCTGGGGCCACAGTGTCACATCACCGGGACAGCTTCCGATACCGGGCAGGGTAAATTCCTCTTTCGCAAAGTCCGGGTGTACGTCCAAAAAGGCCGACACCACGCCGCCGTTTTCCTCCGGCAGGACGGTGCAGGTGGCATACACCAGCACGCCGCCGGGACGGACGTAGGCAGACACGTTGTTCAATATCGACAGCTGGACGGCGGGCAGCTGTGCCAGCTGCGCCGGATCCTTCCAGCGGATATCCGGTTTCTTGCGGATGATACCAAGGCCGGAGCACGGCACATCGGCCAGCACCACATCGGCCTGCTCCACCCAGCCGGCGTGACGTTCCCGCCCATCGGCCAGCGCTGTGCGGATGATAGTGATCCCCAGCCGTGCCGCACCGTTTTCGATGAGCTTCAGCTTGTGGGGGTGAATGTCACAGGAGAGGATATCGCCCCGGTTCTTCATCTGCATGGCCATGGCGAAGGATTTGCCGCCAGGGGCGGCGCACACATCCAGCACCCGATTGCCGGGCTTCGGTCCGGCGGCAATGGCCGCCAAACGCGCCGCGGCATCCTGCACCGTGCAGCGTCCCGACGCAAAGGCGGACAGGCGCTCCAAATCGCCGGTACCGGTGACTTCAAAGCAGCCCTCCAGCCAGGGATGGGGCACCAGACGGACACCGTCCGATCGCAGCGCATTTTCCAATTCCGCCGGCGTGGTCTTCAGCGGATTGACCTGTATCACCGTGGGAACAGGCTCGTTATCCAACCGCAGGAACGCCTCGGCCTCCTGCTCGCCGACCAAAGCCGTCAAGCGCTCCACCAACCACCTGGGATGGCTGTACTGCACCGCTGCTTTGGAAATAAAACTATTCTGTGGCAATGGCGGTAAAGTGTTTTTGCTTGACGCACATTTCCGCAGCACCGCATTGATCATGCCCGCGGCACGGGTCTTGCCCCGGCGTTTTGTCAGCTCTACTGTCTCATGAACAGCAGCCCGGTCGGGCACCTTGTCCATGAACAGTATCTGATATATACCCAAACGCAGCAGGCAGGCCACCACCGGTTCCAGCCGGGCGGCCTTCTGCGTACACCAATGGTCGATATAGTAGTCCAGCAGTGTCCGGTTCTGCACCACGCCGTAGGTCATCCGGGTACACAGCGCCGTGTCCCGCGCCTCCAGCCCGGACTGGCGCAGCCACAACAGGTCGTTCACCGTGTTTTTGGTGCCGGGCAGAATGACCAGATCCGGCGCGCCCAGCTCCCGCACGGACTGCACGTACCGCACACCCAAAAGCGGGTGCTGTTCCAGCGGCATAAAATCGGTAAAATTGGAAATATGCGGCAATTTTAAAACAGCTGCGTCCAGCGGCTTGACCGCGCTTTTGCTTTGCAACCGCGGCGCAAGCGAGTCCTCGTCCTCGATGTCCACCCGCAGGTACGGCACGACGCCCAACACCGGCAGCTGCGTTTTTTCCTCCAGCATCGCCAGCCCGGGGCGCAGAATTTCTACGTCGCCGCGGAATTTATTGATGATAAGCCCGCGTATACGCGCGCGCTCGTCCGGCTCCAGCAGCGCCACCGTGCCGTACAGCTGCGCAAAGACGCCGCCGCGGTCAATGTCGCCCGCCAGCAGAACCGGCGCGTCCACGAGCTTTGCCAGCCCCATGTTGACAATGTCGTCCGCCTTCAGGTTGATCTCGGCGGGACTGCCCGCGCCCTCGATGACGATGATGTCAAATTCATCGGCAAGGCTGTCGTAGGCACGCAGAATATCGGGAATCAGCGACTTTTTGCGGCGGAAATATTCCTTTGCGGGCATATCGCCGCGGACCTCGCCGTTCACGATGACCTGGCTGCCCACATTGCTGCTCGGCTTGAGCAGGATCGGGTTCATCCGCACATCGGGCTCGACGCCCGCGGCCTGCGCCTGCACGACCTGTGCGCGGCCCATTTCGAGGCCGTCCCGGGTCACAAAGCTGTTCAGCGCCATGTTCTGGCTTTTGAACGGCGCGGTTTTGTAGCCGTCCTGCGCAAAAATGCGGCAGAGCGCCGCGCACAGCAGGCTTTTGCCCGCGCCGCTCATCGTCCCCTGCACCATGATGCACCCTGCCCGGCTCATGCCAGCACCTCCCGCATAATTTTCAACAGCTGTTCGTTTTCTTTTTGGGTTCGCACAGCGGTGCGGTACCACGTCTCGTCCAACCCCGGGTAGTTGCCGCAGCCGCGCACCACCGCACCGTGACGGCGCAGCTTTGCCCCAAAGTCCGCCGGTGCGCGGAACAGCAGGTAGTTGGCCTGTCCGTCCACGACCCGCAGGCCCAGTGCCCGCAGTCCCGCGGCCAACCTTGGGCGCTGGTCGGCAATGAGTGTGCGCACGCTGTCGGCATAGGCGGTCTCCTCCAGTGCGGCCAGTCCTGCGGCCTGTGCCAGACCGGACACGGCCCACGGCTGGCCCGCCGCGCGCATTTTATCCAGCAGCGCCGCGTCACTGCACAGCGCATAGCCCAGCCGCACCCCGGCCATGGCGTAGAGCTTGGTGAACGCCTTTAAGATTATAAGGTTCGGTGCATCGCGCAAAACTGTCTTAGCTGTCAGGGCATCCCGCGCGGCGAGGAAGTCGAGGAAGCACTCATCCACGACCAGCACCGCGCCACAGTCGGCACAGCGGCGCAGCAGCTTTTGCACCATAGCGAGCGGCGTGACCTGCCCGGTGGGGTTGTTGGGCTGGCAGAGGAACACTGCATCGGTGCTGTCGTCGATGGCGTCTACAAAGCCGTCCGTCACGGCAAAGTCGTTTTCCTCCCGCAAAAGAAACCGCTGTACGTCACAATCCACCGTTTCCAGCGCAGCAGCGTACTCGGCAAAGGTCGGCGCGGGCAGCAATGCGCACCGCGGGCGCAGGGCAAGTGCCAGACGGTAGATCAGGTCCGCCGCACCGTTGCCGCACAAAATTTGCGCAGTATCCACACCCTCTGCCGCGGCCAGCTTAGTGCGCAGTGCCCGGCAGAGCGGGTCCGGGTAGCGATCCGCCATGGGCAGTGCCGCTGTGATGGCCGCTGCCACGCCCGCGGGCAGCCCCAGCGGGCTGACGTTGGCCGAAAAATCCAGCGCGTCCCGGCCAAACTCGGCCCGATAGCCCGCCCAGTCGCCGCCATGGGTCAATTGTTTCATGCAAGGAACCCCCGTATTGCTGCACCCCATGCCAGCGCAAAGCCGCTTGCCACATACATCATGCGGTTGGCGCGCAGGATGTCCTGCGGCTCAATGGGGCGCAGGGCATCACCGATGGTGGGCTTGGGGTAATATTCGCCAAAATAGTAAGCCGGGCCGGCCAGCTGCACGCCCAGTGCACCGGCGCAGGCGCTTTCGGTCTGGGCGCTGTTGGGGCTGGCGTGGTTGCGCCGGTCCCGCCGCCAGATGCGCCATGCGCCCTTGGCATCGTTTCCGGTAAAGGCCGCAGCCGCCACCCACAAAAGGGCGGCAAGGCGGCTGGGGATGTAATTTGCCACATCGTCCAGCTTTGCGGCTGCGCGGCCAAAATAAAGGTACTTCTCGTTCTTGTAGCCCAGCATGCTGTCCATGGTGTTGATGGCCTTGTAGGTCAGCGCCAGCGGTGCCCCGCCGATGAGCATATACAGCAGCGGCGCAATGACGCCGTCGCTGGCATTTTCGGCCACCGTTTCCACCGCAGCCTTGGTCACGCCCTCGGCGGTCAGGTCCTGGGTGTCGCGGCCCACGATGCGGCTCACGGCTTTGCGGGCCGCGGGCAGGTCGTTCCGGACCAGCTCGTTATACACATTTGAGCTCTCCTGTGCAAGGCCTCTGGCTGCCAGCGCCTGCCCGCACCAGAACATCTGTACGGCAAGGCCCAGCCATGGGCTGAGCTTTGCCGCCGCCATGCACACAAGACTCGTGACCAGAAAGGTGCCCACCGGCAGGCAGAACGCCGTCACGGCACCGCCCAGCAGCTCGCCCTGCGGGGTGCCGGGCAGGCGGGCACGCAGGAATTTTTCCAGCCGGGAGATGCATCTTCCCATAAGCACCACCGGGTGCGGCAGCCACGCCGGGTCTGCGAAGAGGGCGTCCAGCACAAAGCCGCCGACAACTGCCTGAAGGATCATGCCCTGCTCTCCTTTGTGTACTGGACGGTCTTCACGAGATACAGCAGATGCTTTTCCGTCCAGTCCTTTGCATCCAGCACAAAGCCGCCCGCGTTGGGCCCGCACCATGCGTAATAGTCCCTGTGGGGGACGGCAAACCGCTCCATGGCGGCCATCTGGGTGCCGCCGTGGGCCAGAATGACCAGCCGCTCTTCGCCTGCGGCAAGAGCTTTATCGATCAGCTCTGCCACGGTGCGGCAGATGCGGTCTGAAAAATCTGTCTTGCGCTCTCCGTCCGGGCAGGGGCTTTCGCAGTTGGCCTTCACCCATGCCTGATACTCGGGGTCCTTTTCCATCTCGATGAAATTGCGGCCCTCAAAGCTGCCAAAGCACATCTCTTTCAGGCCGTCCACCGGCACAAGCTTTGCCTCCGGGAACAGGATGCGCGCCGTCTGGCTGGTGCGCTGCAAGGTGGAAACATAGACCACATCGGGGTCAAAATCTGCCCGGCGCAGCTGGGCAGCGCCTTCGGGTGAGAGCGGGATGTCGCGCTGGCCCTGATAACGCTTCTGGGCGTTGTATTCCGTCTGGCCATGACGCAGAAGATAGATCAGCATTGAGACAATTCTCCTTTCAAAACCGTTGGGATGCCGCAGAACATCTGCACCACGCACTCTGCCCGTGCGGCCAGCAGGCAGGCAAGCCTGCCCGCCGCCTCGCGGTCTGCGCGCTGTTTGACATCCATCGGCACAACACCGCCGCCTACCTCGGTGGCGATGAGGATCTCGTATTCATGGGCAAGCTTGTCTGCCAAGGCAGGCAGGTCGGCGGCATCGGCA
>ERZ779885.4933-NODE-4933-length-10078-cov-6.489973_pt1 | contig 10078 bp, 4 predicted proteins | sample MGYA00511554_ERZ779885 | MGnify/ENA primary metagenome ERZ779885 (study PRJEB29588, sample SAMEA2160998) | human gut metagenome | biome: human gut; feature: human-associated habitat; material: faeces | place: Denmark | collected 2008/2010 ... | reverse complement strand
GGCCGTTCTCGTTGCCGGGCGGTATGGGTAGCATCGTCCTTGTAATTGACCGGTTTTTGTCTTGGAGCTGATTAGATGGACAAGAAGCACTTCAATTTCGGGTCGAGTATCCGCGACTGGTATACGCAGGCCTTCCCCGACGATGAGCTCGGCTACATCATCGACCCGGATGCCACGTTCGCCGGCGCCGTCAAGTTCATGGCGTACGGCGGTGAGGTTTATGAATATCTCGGTGTCGTGGACTCCCTGGTGCGCGAGAACGTCTTCTCCAAGATCGCGGCCATCACGGGCGTCGAATATGAGGACGTGTACGACCTCTGGCTCCACCATGACGCGAGCGAGTGCGGCCGCCTGGTATTCCTGGGCGACCACCCGGATTGCGCCGTCGACCCGGACTGGCGCGATGGGTTCGATGACGTCCTCGGCCCCGCCGAGCAGGCACGCTATGACGAACTGTTCGCCGAGGAGGAGCATAGAAAAGCCGAATTCTTCGATTCGATCATGGTGGTCAACGAGATCCCCTTGGACAAGGTGCGCTGGGACGACCCCGTGGCGCTCGCAAATGGAATCGCCGCCGCCAAGCTCGCCGAGAAGATCGACGGGCCGAGCGCGGAGACGGGTGAGCGAATCGCCCTTTTCAACAAGAAACTCAAGCGCATCCACAACGAACCGCTCCGCAAACAGCTGGAACAGATCGAAAGCCAGGTCGACGATTTGACAGTGAAGGCGAGCATCTATGACGAGATGCGCCAAATCGGCGAGCATACAGACCCTGAGGACATCCGCGCCGTCGAGGGCAGCGTCAGCATGACCGGCGCGCTCATGGCCGCCGCGATGGCGAGCTACGACCTGTCATGCGGCCTTGTCGACGATAAGCATATCGAGCGATACGACAACGTCATCACCGCCCTCGAGGAGCGCATGGGATTCGGCGCCGGGATGCTCTCCGTGCAGACCGAGGTCGGCGAGCTCGTCGCCAACCAGTTCCGTATCGGCATGAGCCGTATGGAGCGCGTCGTCCGTGAGCGCATGAGCTCCCAGGACATCGACGAGATCACCCCGCAGTCGCTCATCAACATCCGCCCGATCGTGGCCTCCATCAAGGAGTTCTTCGGTTCCTCGCAGCTCTCGCAGTTCATGGACCAGGCGAACCCCCTGACCGGTCTGACCCACAAGCGCCGTCTGTCCGCACTCGGCCCTGGCGGTCTTGCCGGCCACAAGTCCGGCTCCAGCCGCCGCACCAACGTGCCGACGGCCGTCCGCGACGTCCACAACTCGCACTACAGCCGCATGTGCCCGATCGAGACCCCCGAAGGCCCCAACATCGGCCTGATCGGCTCGCTCGCCCTCTACGCCCGCGTCAACGAGTACGGCTTCATCGAGGCTCCGTTCCGTCGCGTCGAGAACGGCGTTGCCACCGACCAGATCGACTGGATGACCGCTGACGAGGAAGAGAAGCACGTCATCGCGCCGGCCAACACGCCGCTCGATCCCAAGACCAACGAGTTCATCACGACCGATGCCGAGGGCAAGCTTGTCCGCCCGCACACCGTAATCGCCCGTACCCGCGACTTCGACGGCTCCTTCGGCGCTCCCGCCGACGTGCCTGTCGAGGACGTCGACTACATGGACGTCTCGCCGCGTCAGATGCTCTCCGTCGCAGCCACGCTGATCCCGTTCCTCGAGCACGACGACGCCAAGCGTACGCTGATGGGCGCTAACATGCAGCGTCAGGCCGTGCCGCTGGTTCACCCTGCCGCTCCCTATGTCGGTACCGGCATGGAGCGTCGCGCCGCTCTGGACTCTGGCGAGGTCACCCTGGCCAAGAACGCCGGCGAGGTCATCTTTGCCGACGCCGCCAAGATCATCGTCAAGCATGCCGGCGGCATGGACGAGTATCACCTGGCCAAGTACCAGCGCTCCAACCAGTCCACCTGCATCAACCACCGTCCGCTCGTGCGCGTCGGTGACACCGTTGAGCAGGGCGAGCCCCTGGCTGACGGTCCTTCGACCGATCATGGCGAGCTTGCACTGGGTCAGAACCTCACCGTGGCATACATGCCGTGGGAAGGCTTCAACTACGAGGACGGTATCGTCGTGTCCGAGCGCCTGGTGGCCGAGGACCTGCTGACGACCATCAACATCACCCGTCACGAGATCGATGCCCGCGACACCAAGCTCGGCCCCGAGGAGATCACCCGCGAGATCCCGAACCTCTCCGAGGATATGCTTGCCAACCTCGACGAGGACGGCATTATCCGCATCGGCGCCGAGGTCGGCCCTGGCGACATCCTGGTCGGCAAGGTCACGCCTAAGGGCGAGAGCGCTCTGACCGCCGAGGAGCGCCTGCTGCGCGCCATCTTCGGTGCCAAGGCCCACGACGTCCGCGACACCTCCCTTAAGATGCCTCACGGCGCTTACGGCCGCGTCATCGACGTTGTACGCTTTAGCCGCGAGAACGGCGACGACCTGGCCCCCGGCGTTAACGAGCAGGTGCGCGTCTACGTCGCCCAGCGTCGTAAGATCCAGCAGGGCGATAAGATCGCCGGCCGCCACGGCAACAAGGGTGTTATTTGTAACGTTCTGCCGGTCGAGGACATGCCCTACATGGCTGACGGTACCCCGATCGACGTTATCCTCAACCCGCTGGGCGTTCCTTCGCGTATGAACGTCGGCCAGCTGCTCGAGTGCCACCTTGGCTGGGCTGCTGCCTGCGGTTGGGATACCGAGCAGGCCGACTCCGACAAGTACGTCCCCGGTCCGTTCTTCACCGCCACGCCCGTCTTCGACGGCGCCAAGGAGGACGAGATCGCCGAGGTCATCCGTCGTGCCAACAAGAACATGCTCAACAAGGCCACCGCTGCCTTTGGCGATCACATGCGTCCCGAGTTCGTCACCCAGCTTGACGAGCGCGGCAAGACCCGTCTGTTCGACGGCCGCACCGGCGAGGAGTTCCGTGAGCCCATTACCGTGGGTACGTCCTACATCCTCAAGCTCGGCCACATGGTCGACGACAAGATCCACGCCCGTTCGACTGGCCCTTACAGCTTGGTTACCCAGCAGCCTCTGGGCGGCAAGGCCCAGTTCGGCGGCCAGCGCTTCGGCGAGATGGAAGTTTGGGCACTGTACGCATATGGTGCTTCCAACGTCCTGCAGGAGATCCTGACCGTCAAGTCCGACGATACCGTGGGCCGCGTCAAGACCTACGAGTCCATCGTCAAGGGCGAGAACGTCCCGGTTCCGGGTATCCCCGAGTCCTTCAAGGTTCTCGTCAAGGAGATCCGTTCCCTCGCGCTGGACATCGAGCCCATGCACGATGCTGACGAGGACGCCTCCGCCCCTGTGACCGCCGAGGAGACCTCTGCTCTCGACGACCTGGCTGCGCTCGCCGGCGTTGACGCCGACGTCGAGGCCGAGGATGCCGAGACCGCCGAGGCACCCGAGGCTGTCGCCGCCACGACCACTGATAAGGAGTAGTTGACTGTGGCAGATTTCGAAGCTACTGATTTTGACTCGGTAAAGATCTCCCTTGCCTCCGCCGACCAGATCCGTTCCTGGTCGCACGGTGAGGTCAAGAAGCCGGAGACCATCAATTACCGTACCCTCAAGCCCGAGAAGGACGGCCTGTTCTGCGAGAAGATCTTCGGTCCCGCCAAGGACTGGGAGTGCTCCTGCGGCAAGTACAAGGGCATCCGCTTTAAGGGCATCGTCTGCGAGCGCTGCGGCGTCGAGGTCACCTCGGCCAAGGTGCGTCGCGACCGCATGGGTCACATCGAGCTCGCCGCTCCCGTGTCCCACATCTGGTACTTCAAGAGCCCCACGAGCTTCCCGATGAGCCGTATGCTCGACATCAAGTCCAAGGACCTCGAGAAGGTTCTGTACTTTGCCAGCTACATCATCACCGAGGTTGACTACGAGGCTCGCGAGGCCGACGCCGACGACCTGCGTGAGGAGCTCGCCGCCGATCTGGAAGAGATCGATGCCGAGTGTGCTCGCCAGATCGAGTCCCTCAAGGAGCAGGGCGACCCCGAGAACTTTGACGAGTTCTCCGACGAGGAGCCGCTGACCCCCGAGGAGATCGCCTCCGGCATCGTCGACATCGAGGAAGAGTGCAAGGACGAGAAGCAGCTCCGTACGGACGCCTTCAACGCCTTCATGAAGCTCAGCGAGCGCGACCTCATTTCCGATGAGCCGCTGTTCCGTGAGATGACCCGTTACTACTCCATGTACTTCAAGGGTGGCATGGGTGCCGAGGCCGTCCGCGACCTGCTCGCTGCCATCGACCTCCCTTCCGAGGCCGAGAAGCTCAAGGCCATCATCGCCGACGAGGACTCCCAGAAGCAGAAGCGCGAGAAGGCCGTTAAGCGCCTCGAGGTCGTTGACGCCTTCCTGAAGGGCGGCAACAGCCCCGCGAACATGATCCTGGACGTCATTCCGGTCATTCCGCCCGATTTGCGCCCGATGGTCCAGCTTGACGGCGGCCGCTTCGCCGCGTCCGACCTCAACGACCTGTACCGTCGCGTGATCAACCGTAACAACCGACTCAAGCGCCTGCTCGACCTGGACGCCCCTGCGATCATCGTGAACAACGAGAAGCGCATGCTCCAGGAGTCCGTGGACGCCCTGTTCGACAACGGCCGTCGTGGTCGCCCGGTCTCTGGCCGTGGCGGTCGCCCGCTCAAGTCGCTCGCCGAGGCCCTCAAGGGCAAGCAGGGTCGTTTCCGTCAGAACCTGCTGGGTAAGCGTGTCGACTACTCCGGCCGTTCGGTTATCGTTACCGACCCCAAGCTGCTGCTGCACCAGTGCGGTCTGCCCAAGACCATGGCGCTGGAGCTCTTCAAGCCCTTCGTCATGAAGCGCCTGGTCGAGCTCGGCAAGGTCGAGAACATCAAGGGCGCCAAGCGCGCTATCGACCGAGGTGCCACCTTTGTGTGGGACATCCTCGAAGAGGTCATTGACGGCCGCGTCGTGCTGCTCAACCGTGCACCGACCCTGCACCGTCTGTCCATCCAGGCCTTTGAGCCGGTGCTGGTCGAGGGCAAGGCTATCCACCTGCATCCGCTGGTCTGCTCGCCCTTCAACGCCGACTTCGACGGCGACCAGATGTCTGTCCACGTGCCGCTGTCCAGCCAGGCTCAGGCCGAGGCCCGCGTGCTCATGCTCTCTGCGAACAACCTGCGCTCGCCGGCATCCGGCAAGCCGGTCAACATCCCTTCGCAGGACATGATCATCGGTGTGTACTACCTCACCCAGGTTCGCGAGGGTCTGCCGGGCGAGAACCACGTGTTCTCGAGCTTCGACGACGCGCTGCACGCCTATGACTGCCGCTCCGAGGTCGACATGCAGGCCAAGATCCAGGTCCGCGTGTCCGCTGCCGATGCCAACGTTATCAACGAGGACGGCACCCGTATCTTCCGCGTCAAGAACGGCAAGAACGAGTTTGTCGACTACGACGTCACCGGCAACAAGACCGCGCGCTTCGAGACCTCTATCGGCCGCATCATCTTCAACCGCCAGTGCCTGCCCGAAGACTATGAGTTCATGAACTACAAGATGGTCAAGGGCGATGTGGCCAAGCTGGTTGCGGACTGCTGCGATCGCTATCCCGAGGCCAAGGTCGGCCCGATTCTCGACGCCATCAAGTACTCCGGCTTCCACTACGCTACCCGCGCCGGCCTCACCATCTCGGTGTGGGACGCTCTCATCCCTGCCGAGAAGCAGGAGCTGCTCGATCGCGCCCAGGCCAACGTCGACCAGATCAACGAGTACTTCGAGGAGGGCTTCATCAACGAGACGGAGCGCCACATCGAAGTCGTTAACGAGTGGACCGCTTGTACCGATAAGGTCGCAGCGCTAATGCTCGACATGTTCGACGAGGAGAACCCGCTCTACATGATGGCCGACTCCGGCGCCCGTGGTTCTAAGACCCAGCTGCGTCAGCTCGGCGGCATGCGTGGCCTGATGGCAGACATGTCCGGCGAGACGATCGACCTTCCCATTAAGGCGAACTTCCGCGAGGGCCTGCTGCCGCTCGAGTACTTCATTTCGACCTACGGCGCCCGTAAGGGCCTGGTCGATACCGCATCCCACACCTCGGACTCTGGTTACCTGACCCGTCGTCTGGTCGACGTGGCCCAGGACGTCATCGTCCGCGAGGAGGACTGCGGTACGCACGAGGGTGTTACCTACAACCTCATCATCCCCGGCACCACCGACCTCAACACCGACCTCGTCGGCCGTTGCTTCATTGAGGACGTCGTGGCCCCCGATGGCACCGTGCTCTTTGAGCAGGACGGCTACATCGAGAAGGTCGCCGACATCCAGAAGATGGTCGATGCCGGCCTTAAGAAGGTCAAGCTTCGCGCACTGCTCACCTGCCGCTCCAAGTACGGCGTGTGCCAGAAGTGCTACGGCTGGGATCTTTCCACCCGTCGTCCGGTCGCCATCGGTACCGCGGTCGGCATTATTGCCGCCCAGTCCATCGGCGAGCCCGGTACGCAGCTTACGATGCGTACCATTCACTCCGGCGGCGTCGCTGGCGTCGACGATATTACGCAGGGTCTGCCTACGGTCAGCCGTATGTTCGATATCGTCGGCAACGTCAACGAGAAGATCCTGGGTCGCGAGGCCGAGCTGGCTCCGTACTCCGGTCACCTCTCGATTAAGCCCGAGAAGTCCGAGTACGTGCTGACGCTCACCGACTCCGAGGATCACACCCGTGTCCTCGACGAGCGTCGCGTCCCCGCTTCGGTGCGCTTTATGCCCGAGATCGAGGACGGCTGCGAGGTTCGCGCCGGCGATCAGATCACCAAGGGCTTCGTCAACTTCCGCAACCTGCGCAAGCTGACCGACATCGAGTCGACGATGCACACCTTCGTCGAGAGCGTCAAGGACGTTTACACCAGCCAGGGCGTCGACCTGAACGACAAGCACATCGAGGTGCTCGCACGTCAGATGCTGCGTCGCGTTCAGATCACCAACCCCGGTGACTCTAAGTACCTGCTTGGTCAGTACGTCGACCGCTATGAGTTCGCCGACGAGGTCGAGCGCGTTGCCCGTCTGGGCGGTCAGGCTCCCGTGGCCGAGCCCGTCATCCTGGGTACGCTCAAGGTCGCGTCCAACATCGACTCCTGGCTGTCGAGCGCTTCGTTCATCCGTACCGCCGGCGTCCTTACCGAGGCTGCCATCGAGGGCAAGGTCGACCACCTGCTCGACCTTAAGTCCAACGTCATCGTCGGTAAGAAGATCCCGGCTGGTACTGGCCTCAAGCCGTACGCCAACGCCAAGCTGACGTATCGCACGGCCGACGGCTACGTGGACATCGACGGTCCGGCTTCGCCCAACGCCAAGTCGCTGCCCGAGTGGGCTCCGGTGGAGCTCAAGGACCTGGACGAGCAGCTCCCGCAGCAGCTCGACTGGGCCGGTTATGACGAGTTTGGTGGTGCTGACGGTTCGTTCACCCGCAACGGCCACACCATCTCCGCCGAGAAGGCTCGCCTGTACCTGTTCGACGACCTGGGCGTGTCGCAGCGCTGGACCAACAAGTTCAGCGAGGTCGGCATCGAGACGGTCGGCGACCTGGTCGGCAAGTCCGAGGAGGATCTGCTGCGCATCGACGGCATCGGTGCCAAGGCGATCGAGGAGCTCCGTGACGGCCTGGAGGCCCACGACCTGCTCTACATCCTCGAGAACAACGACGACGTTGCCGACGAGGAAGACCTCTCGCAGCTGCTGCAGATGGTCTTTAGCCCCGACGGTCCGGACGATATCCTGCTGGGTACCTCCGCTCCGACGCATCACGCCGACGCCGACGAGGAGCTCCTGGGCGCCCCGATCGACGACAAGAAGGCTCCCGCCAACGGCGCGATCAACGAGGACATGGCTTCCCTCGACGAGCTGCTCAACCAGCTCGTGGACACCGACGACGCCGAAGAGACCAAGGACAACGACGAGGAGTAACTAGTTCCGCCGTTCTAACGAACGGCGGCGATCTCCGTCGCTGCGCGGCCCCCAGAGCTACAATCTGTCATTCAAAAGGCAGGGCATGACCAAAAGGTTAATGCCCTGCCTTTTTCATGCCACCTTGTACGCTCTGGGGGCCGCTCGCTTGCGTATGCTCAACCTGTTGCGTTCCGTCGATCCCTTGCCAATAAGGGGCAGGGTTTTTTTGGTAGGTTATTCCTGCTTGAATTTGAAACATTTCGTTCGGTCAAAGCGTATCTATGGTGAGGGCCTCAGCAAGAAACATCAGCATCACCGGGAGGTGATTATGGAAGAACAAGCATTTAGACAGGCGGTCGAGGATCACCGTGATGTCGTGTTTCGAATCGCATTGACGTACCTGCGCGATCGTGCCGACGCCGACGATGTTGCCCAGGATGTCTTTCTTAAGCTGTTTAAAAGCGATGGACATTTTGAAAGTTGGGAACATCTTCGTCGATGGCTTATCCGGGTCACGATCAATGAATGCAAATCGCTCTTTCGAAAGCCGTGGAGACGCGTGGAGGATATTGAAAGTCTGACCGATTCGCTTTTGGCGGCGCAGGATGAGACCAAGGCGGTCTTGTCAGACGTTATGCGACTTCCGGAGCGATTCCGTGTTCCCATCGTGCTCTATTACTATCTGGGCTTTTCGACTTCAGAGATTGCCGAGTTACTGCATGTGCCGGCCGCGACCGTTCGAACGCGTTTAGCTCGCGGTCGATCGAAGCTCAAGTTCATCCTAGAGGAGGGCGACCGTGAAATCCAACCAAATCAAGCAGGCCTTCGAGTCCGTCCAAGCTGATAGCGATCTTGCAGATCGCGTCCTTAATACCGCTGCGGGTGAGCCGCTTCATCGAAAGGGTCACGCGAAGCCTCTGTATGTTGCCGTAATCGGATGTCTTGCCGGAGTGCTGGCGACCGGAGGAGTCGCCTACGCCGTTGTCAATTCCAGCTATTTTGCCTCAGCTTGGGGAAACCACGGCAACGGGGATTCCATTACCTGGACCAACGGCGGCTCATCGGGGACTCAATATACCTACACCAGAGAGTTCGGTGACGGCATCGCGCCCCAAAGCCTGGAGGGCACAGTCCAGAAGGTTGATCTGTCCGTCGAGGGTAATGGCTATACGCTCGATATCCATGAGATGGCTATTGACCAAAACGGCTGCGGAGCCGTGACGTTTACGCTGTCCAATCCAAATGGCGTTAACTACTACAAGCCGGCAGCAGAGACAGGCGAACTTGTTCTCTATGGTGAAGAAGAACAAGGCATCGGTACGCCCAGCATGAACTTCGGCGAGGAATGGGCTGACACACGCTGCACAATTGATAAAGACACATCAAGCGACACGGTCATTAACGGCACGATGTACTTTGCATCTTGGAATCGCGATCGAGATTTACGACGCGCTGTCACTTGGAATATCTCCTGGACAGAGGGCGAAGGCGAGGATGCGAAGCCGTTCGAGGCATCGACGCCCGAGTTTAGCGTCGGAGCGTACGTCGATACAAAGGAACTCCGCTCCGATGACTCGCCTCTCGAGATCAGCCCGTTTTCCATCCAGACGCACATCGATGATCTGGGCATTGACGCAGTCACGAAAAAGTTGACCGTTACCTACAAGGATGGATCGGAGCAGATTATCGAAGATGATACTGCGGGCGCGTACAATTTCTATGTCTCGCTGACGCGCAATAGCGGAGAGAACATCTCGGTGCCGACAAAACTGATCAATGTCGATCAAGTGGTCTCGGTAACCCTTGAGGGCACGAGGTACACATCAACAGGAGAGACCGAAACAGAAGTACCCTTTACCATCGTCTATTCGTAAGATTTGGGGCCGCTTCCTACTAGGGGAAGCGGCCTCTTTTGCGTTAAATGGAAACGCCGCCGATTTCCATGCGACAGATGAGAGCAGATTACCGCTGGAGCGCGACGTTTCCCCAGATAAAACCGACCAAAATAAACCTGTCCCTTTTTGGCAGGGAACGTTGCCCCGACGAGCACGTCGGATTCCCGGTCCGGGCGGCCCGCTGTTTAAGTTTGTCGCGAGTTCCGCACGCAAAGGAAAGCACTTAATGTGCTTTCCGTCTT
>ERZ779885.4931-NODE-4931-length-10082-cov-5.426548_pt1 | contig 10082 bp, 9 predicted proteins | sample MGYA00511554_ERZ779885 | MGnify/ENA primary metagenome ERZ779885 (study PRJEB29588, sample SAMEA2160998) | human gut metagenome | biome: human gut; feature: human-associated habitat; material: faeces | place: Denmark | collected 2008/2010 ... | reverse complement strand
TCCCTTTTCTAATAGAAGAACAAAGATGGAAGGATGGACTTTCACAAGCTGTGTCCTTCGCTTTGTTCTGGGGTAAAAATATCTTCACACACAAGTGAAGAATGGGTTTATTTGTTTTTTCTCAATATATAATATATTATGAGATTCTCTATCCTATTAGTCTCCCCATTCGGCAACTGTCACAGTCACTACTCTAGGTTCTACCGTTCCCCACGGAGAAGTAGGAATAGCTTTTACTTTGACTGTCATAGCCTTAGTGCCCTGGGTATTGCCCGGTTTCGTCAATGTAAGCTTACCGGTTGTGGGGTTCAGTTCAAAGCTGCTATTATCTTCACCGGCTACCAATTCAAATGATACAGTGAAGCCAAATATTTCTGCACCCTTAGAGCTGTCATAGTCAGTGGAAGCTTCAGTAGAAGGCCAAAGCTGACGATCTGAAGCATCTTTCCATACTAATGCTTTTGATACCTCAACACCCTCTCCTCTTGTTACAGCAGAAGATACATCAAATGCCAGCTTATCATTATTTTCTCCTTCAGTACTGTAATCAAATGTACCATTCATCTTAGCAGTATTGAATACAACAGGAATTGTTTTGGTAGAAATAACTTTCTCTTCACATTTTGCTTCTACTTTTACGCTAAAGCCAGCACCACCTACAGGATAAGTTTTAGCTACTGAAAGCGCGCCAGTAGTTGAATTAAGAGTTACACCATTAGGAACCTCACCTACAACAGAGAATTCAAATTTTCCACCAAGAGAGGTCAATTTACCATCACTTCCATTGCCAACAAAATCCTCATAGTTAGTGAAGAGTTCTTTCAGATCTCTTTCGGCTGTCACTGCAGTTATTGGATCCCCTGCTTCCACCAGATTCAATATAGCCTTGGCTCCATCCCAAGCATTTGAGTTAGCCAATGTAAAATCAGCTTCTGCAGGATACTTAATATCTACATCTGTTGACAATACAATACTAATATGACCAGTAGTATTTGTAATCTTGGTAGTCACCGTACCTGTATAAGTGGCACCTGCAGGAACCTCCAATACAAGATTACCACTATTCTCATTAAATTTAATATCCGGAGTTTCCGCCACAGGAGTGTTTGATGCCGATGCTACATCAGCCGGAGCAATGCGTTCAAAGTTACACCCACTGAAATTAGCAATACTACCCAAAGCTGTCTTAATCTCATTAACCTTCTCGGTATTCAATGCAAGTCTTTGTATAGTTTTATGCCAAACAAGTGGAGTACTCGGATCAGCAAGTTCAATAGTTGTTGGATCCTGTATATCGATCAATGTAACTGTTCCGCTGTAAGTATTCGGTGTGAATGATTTATCACCTGTTAATACACCCGCAGGCGCTTTCGCTTTTACAGTAGACGTTGCCTGACATTGATGACCTAGCGTTCCACCAGCGTTGCCTGTTAATACACCGGTGGTTTCATTCATTGTAAAGCTAGCAGCACCACCACCAGTTACATCGAAAGTCACGCTGAACAGATTATCTACAGAGATACCGAATTCTTCGGGCTTAGTCTTAGCCGAAGGCTCCCCATCAACATTTCCACTACCATTCTACCATTATTATTAAGGATCGAATACACTGTCATCTTATAATAAGAGCCTGTTGCCTTATAATCTATACTTGCATTTTTAGCCACTTCATTTGCAGCAGCATTTACAGATACCCATTCAACCTCTTTAATATACATATTCTCCTTCACAGCAGCAAAGTAGTCTGAAGTAATATCATTCAAGGTTGTTTCACCTTTATCCTTTACTGTAAGTGCTACCGCATAGCTCTTATCAGCAGTACTGGCATCCAAAGTAACTGCGATTACATTAGGTTCGCCCGTTACAGCTTCTATCTTTTTAATCGTAAAGTGCGTACCTGTTGCACGAGTCAATTGGTGATAGTCGGCAGCAATCAAGTATTTTCCTTCCTCGCCTTTAATCAATTCAGCAACGGCAGATTGCGGTGATACACGGAAATTCACTTTCACTTCGTTAGCATTGAGTACAGGACTCCAATCGTCTGCATTACCTACAGCACCATACTTCACATAGAAAGTATTGAAGTTAACAGTTCTGTCAGCAGACTCCGGAATGTAAACGATGCTCTGAATCATACCTTTGATAGCTTTGATTTCAGCATCAAGTCTGGATTCAAGGTTTTTTATAACACCGCCAACTTGTTCGGATTCGCTCTTTATAATATCTTTAACCGCCTGGCTAAATGTACCTGTTGCTGGTAATTCGAGTGCTGCCAATTGTTTTTTCGTATCATCAATTTGCTTGATAATATCCGCATAACTCTTATAATCGGCACCCTCTTCAGTACTTACATAAGCATTGATAGCATCTAAAAGATTATCCAGTTGAGTTTGTTTCCCGATGGCTTCTTCACTAAAGAGCTTCTCATAAACATCTTTCACGAATGTTTCCAAAGTCGTTTTCACTCCGTACTGGGCAGTCAGGTAATTGTTAATACCACTCAACTCTGTAGAAATACCTTTCTGAACAGCTTCTGTTACGTATTGAGCAATTTTCCCCCATTTAGAAGTGTCGTCTCCCTCGTGTTGAAGGGCATTTATGATAGCTTGGTTTACATAAGCCCCAAAACTGGTACTTTCGTAAGCACTTGCATCCTTTTTACCAGATGTAATGTATGCCTGTTCTGCTGCAATCAGTTCAGATAATACGGTTTTAACATTCTCTAGTTCTTCAATCTTCTTTTCCAAACCACTGACACCATCCTCACCTTTGAGAATCTTTTGCAGAGTGGTCAGTTGATTTTGAAGATCTGCCAATCTTGTTGCCAAATCTTTAGCTTTATCGCCTGTGGCATCTGCCAAAGCTTGTTCCAGTGCAGCGATTTTTTCTTTCAAAGTTTTTTCACCATCCGGATTTTCCACAAGTGCGCTCAAGTCATTCAGTTGTGTCTGCAAATCCTGTTTTGCCTTTTCAACTGCGTTCTTCATGTCTTCTGTACTTACCGGACTGGTTGATGTGATTTTATCGACCTGCTCCTGCAAGCCTTTAATATCATCATCGTAGTCCTTACAGCTTGTCACCACTGTACTGACTGTAAGCGTCAATGCCCCGAAAAGCATTACCCTAACAAAATTTTTCTTCATAACTACTTAAAAATTACATTAATAATATATTATTAAACACTAAGTTTCAATAATAGACCGCCCGTTACTTTGTAGGTAACGGAGAAACCTTTGTGCCTGCTCTTCGGGAGTAGTCAATACTGAAAAATGATACGATAAGCAATGAAACTTTTTTACCCCTGCTTCTGAAAGGCAGTAGAGGGAAGGAGATCTTTTGCAAAAATTTAGAAGTTAACAAAGCCCTAATACAAAGAATCCGCGTGTTTTATTTGGTTAATTCCTATTTTGAGTAGTTTATTAGAAAAAATGTATGATTTCGTTTGGTTGTTTTAAGAAATATGCTCATATTTGCACCGATATTCACTCCCGTTACCTACAAAGTAACAGAGTAATTTTCAAGCGTTTACGCCCACAATAGAGCGTTTTACGAAGTCAAGAACTTGTCTATTTGCTTCATCAATTTTCTTACTCCGAAAAGGTTTCAAATAAGTCTCCGTCACAGTGATAGACGAATGTCCCATCGCTTCGGAAATAATGCCCGGATGAATTTCACAATAATAAGCTGTCGTAGCCCAGGTATGGCGGGCGGTGTACGAGCTCAACTTATCGGATAATCCCAATAATTCACCTAGCAACATCAACTGTTGATTAAAGCTGCGCAATGCCAACTGATATTCGCGATACGCCTCTTTGGTTCCTTCACGGCTTTTCAACAATGGAAACAAATAAGGAGAAGAAGGATCACGATTCATATACTTCTTCACCAGGATCATCGCTTCGGGAGTCAATGTCACTGACAATGGCCGTCCTGTCTTACGTCTGCGATACGTTATTACGTTATCACGCAAATCACTCTTACGCAAATAAGCGAGATCGACAAACGGAATACCACGAAGCGAAAACATCAGAATGAATAACTCTTGCGCCTGACATACAGCAAATGGCACACCTGATGTACGAGACAATTTAGCAAACACCTTCTTCATATCGTCATCACACAACGCACGTTTATGATCGGCACGAGTACCGGTATAAACAGAACGGAACAGATGAGGTACATAAGGAGCTTTCCCAAGATCGACGGCACGATTGTAAACCGCACGAAACGTACGCAGATAAGTGGAAACGGTGTTCCAGCTACAACCACGACTACGAAGGTAAACTTCGAATCCCTTCAGCCACTCCGAAGTTACTTCACTAAAAAGCAAATCTTCTTCCCCACGATAAGCAATGATGGCATTCAGACTGCTACGATAAACATGCGCAGTACCGAAGTTTCCCTCCATCTGTAGCCCCATGGCTACCTGCTTCATAAATGTTACTACTTTCAACATTTCTCAATTTATTAATTTATTCGACAATAAAGATACAAGTATTCTCACTATTACCACCCGGATATATCCAAAGATATTCTATCATTTATATAACTGCCATCCATCAATATTCATTTTTTATTGTTACTTTTGTGAGAAAATGAAAGAGTTATGAACCAACCAGTAAAGCGCAAACGTATTCCGTACGGAATGATGAACTTTATCGATGTCCGCGAAGACGACTGTTATTACGTGGACAAGACACATTATATCCCGCTTATAGAAAACGCGAACAAGTATTTCTTTTACATTCGCCCACGAAGGTTCGGAAAGAGCTTAACGATCTCCATGCTCCACCATTATTATAACATATTAGAAGCGGACAAGTTTGAGAAATGGTATGGCGACCTGTACATAGGAAAGCATCCCACTCCCGAACGAAATTCATATCTCATCATTTATCTGAACTTTGCCGTAGTTAATGCCGAATTAAATAGTTACCGGCAATCATTGGACGCACATTGCAACACTGAATTCAATTTCTTCTGCGATGTCTATGCGCAATATCTTCCCGAAGGGATAAAGGAAGAAATGAATAAGAAAAAGGGAGCCATAGAGCAACTGGATTATCTATATAAAGAATGTATCAAGACCAATCAGCAGATTTATCTGTTCATTGATGAATACGACCATTTTACAAACAAAATCTTATCAGAACCTTCCTGTCTGGAAGATTACAAGAGCGAGACATACGGAACTAGTTATCTGCGCAGCTTCTTCGATACGGTGAAAGCAGGCACGGACTCCACTATCAAACGTTGCTTCGTGACAGGTGTCAGCCCCGTTACAATGGACGATCTCACCAGCGGATTCAATATCGGCACCAATTATTCGCTCTCTCCGGAATTTAATGAAATGACCGGATTCAACGAAGAAGAGGTGCGCGCAATGCTGGATTATTATGCCACTACCTGCCAGTTTCACCACTCTACCGACGAGCTGATAGAAGCTATGAAACCTTGGTATGACAACTACTGTTTTTCAGAGAAAAGTTATGGCGGTACTACAATGTACAACTCCAATATGGTACTCTACTTTGTGGATAATTACATCCGAAACGGAGGCTATATGCCACGCAATATGGTAGAAGAAAACATCCGCGTGGATTACAACAAACTACGAATGTTGATCCGCAAGGACAAAGAATTTGCTCATGACGCCTCGACCATCCAAACATTGGTGCAACAAGGATACATCACCGGTGAATTGAAAACTGGCTTCCCTGCCGAAACAATTGCAGAACCGGATAACTTTATCAGCCTATTATTCTATTTCGGAATGTTGACTATCAGCGGCACCAAACGAGGCAAGACATTATTAACCATTCCTAATCAAGTAGTACGTGAGCAACTGTACAGTTACTTACTAGATACTTACAACGAAGCAAATCTCCGCTTTGACAACTGGGAAAAGGGAGAACTGGCATCAGCAATGGCTTATGACGGCGACTGGAAAGCCTACTTCGACTATATCGCCGAATGTCTGCACCGATATTCTTCCCAGCGCGACAAGCAAAAAGGCGAAGCATACGTACATGGATTTACGTTGGCTATGACCGCACAGAACCGTTTCTATCGCCCCATCTCCGAACAGGAGAATCAGGAAGGATATGCCGATATTTTCATGTTTCCCTTACTGGATATATACAAAGACATGCTCCATTCCTACATTATCGAACTGAAGTATGCCAAAGGAAAGGATAGTGACGAAAAGGTGGAGCAACTCCGGCAAGAGGCTATCACACAAGCCAACCGCTATGCCGCCAGTGAAACGGTGCAAAAAGCAATCGGAACAACGACGCTGCACAAAATTATAGTCGTTTATCAAGGGATGAAAATGGTGGTGTGCGAAGAAGTTTAAAGTTCGTATATATTTGAATGTACTATAATAAAAGAGGCTGTCTAACAAGTTTAGACAGCCCCTTTTCGATATCTTAGTAGTCTTCTAAATTATTTCTTAGAAGCTTCCAAAGATGCTTTACGGAATTCTTTCATTGCTTTTTCGATTTCCAAAGAAGCTTTACGAGCACGAGTTCCTGCTGCTTTGTTACCGTTTTCGATCTGTGCGTTAGCATCTTTTGAGAAGTCAGCATACAGAGCTGCTACCTTTTCTACCAATTCTTTCATAATCCTTTTATTTTTTTCGTTAATAATGTGCCGCAAAAATACACTGTTTCCCGAAATAAAAGCATAAAATCAATATTTTTTTTGAAATAATCTTCGAAAAATATCTAAAAAAGGGGCTTTTCACCATTTTTACCTACCTTTGTAGCCATGAAACTGCTTACAGATACCGATTATATACATGCATTGATTGCTGAAGGAGAGCACCAGCAACAGGACTTTAAATTCGAAATTTCCGACGCACGCAAAATTGCCAAAACACTCTCGGCTTTTGCCAACACGGACGGAGGAAGATTACTTATTGGCGTAAAAGACAATGGAAAAATCGCGGGAGTACGCTCCGAAGAAGAAAAATATATGATTGAAGCCGCCGCACAACTTTATTGCGTGCCGGAAGTGGAATACACATTGCAAACATATATAGTGGAGGGACGGCAAGTGTTGGTAGCGACCATCGAAGAAACTCCGCATAAACCGGTTTACGCCAAAGACGAAACCGGGAAACCTCTAGCCTATCTCCGCATCAAGGATGAAAATATTCTGGCAACACCTATACATCTCCGTGTATGGCAACAGAGCGACAGCCCCCGTGGCGAACTGATCCGTTACACCGAACGTGAACAGCTCCTGCTCGAACAACTGGAGCATGGCACTTTACTTTCACTCAACCGCTACTGTCGCCAAACCGGACTTTCACGACGTGCCGCTGAACATCTGCTCGCCAAATTTGTTCGTTATGATATTGTGGAACCCGTATTCGAAAATCATAAATTCTACTTCCGAATAAAAAACGAATAACCACAAACAATACTTAATACTTGATACTTAATACTTAACTATGACCTTTATCAACGAGATTAACGACATACTCTGGACCTATATTCTGATTATCATGTTATTGGGATGTGCTGTCTGGTTCAGCATACGGACACGCTTCGTACAATTCCGCATGATTCGCGAAATGATCGTACTGTTAAGCGAATCTGCGGGCAAAGGGAAGCAGGGAGAGAAACATGTATCTTCTTTTCAGGCATTCGCTATCTCTATCGCCAGCCGTGTAGGTACGGGAAATCTTGCGGGAGTGGCTACCGCCATCGCTATCGGCGGTCCCGGAGCTATTTTCTGGATGTGGGTCATCGCACTGTTAGGGGCTTCGAGTGCTTTCATCGAGTCTACCTTAGGGCAATTATACAAAATACGCGGAAAGGATTCATTCATCGGAGGTCCTGCTTATTATATGAAGAAGGGATTGAAACAACCGTGGATGGGAATGCTTTTTGCCATATTAATAAGCATCACTTTCGGCTTTGCTTTCAATTCTGTACAGAGCAATACCATCTGTGCTGCTGCGGAACATGCTTTCGGGTTCAATCATATTATATTGGGAGGGGTACTGACATTGCTGACGTTGGTTATCATCTTCGGAGGTATTCAACGCATTGCCCGTGTCAGCAGCATTATCGTGCCGGTTATGGCATTGGGATATGTGGGGCTGGCGCTGGTGATTGTTATACTCAATATCACTCATTTACCGGGCGTCATCGCTCTGATTGTCAGCCATGCTTTCGGTTGGGAACAGGCACTGGCAGGAGGAGTCGGCATGGCATTGATGCAAGGTATCAAGAGAGGGCTCTTCAGCAATGAGGCCGGTATGGGATCGGCTCCGAATGCGGCTGCCACAGCTCATGTCAGTCATCCCGCGAAACAAGGATTGATACAGACTTTGGCAGTATTTACGGATACATTATTGATTTGTACTTGTACGGCTTTTATCATTCTGTTTAGTGGTGCTCCGCTGGATGGATCGACCAATGGGGTGCAGTTGACTCAACAGGCATTGACGAACGAGATCGGTTCTTCGGGCAGCGTCTTCGTTGCTGTGGCTCTTTTCTTTTTCGCTTTCAGCAGTATTCTGGGAAATTATTATTACGGGGAAGCCAATATCCGCTTTATCACTCACCGGAAGTGGGTGCTTCATGGTTACAGGATATTAGTGGGCGGCATGGTGCTCTTCGGTTCACTTGCCACATTGGATATGGTATGGAGCTTGGCAGATGTCACTATGGCGTTAATGGCTATCTGCAATCTGATCGCTATCCTCTTCCTTGGAAAATATGCGATCCGCCTGTTAAATGATTACCGGGCGCAAAAGAAAGCCGGCATCCAAAGTCCTGTTTTTAAGAAAGAGTCTATGCCGGACATCGAAAAGGACTTGGAATGTTGGTGAAAACCAACTGTTTTTGTACCTTTGCACGGAAATTGACAGATGGTAGTTATATTATATACCTTCCACGCACTCAAATAGTAAATTGTAAATTGTAAAATTGTAAATATAACAATGGGCTTATTTGGTTTATTCAAGAAAAAATCCGATGAAACGAAAGTCGGCAATGTAGAAGATTTCATTTCACTGACCCGGGTGTATTTCCAGTCAGTGATCGCCACAAACCTAGGTATCACCAATATCCGATTCTTGCCGGACGTAGCTAACTTCAAACGTTTGTTTAAAGTGCCTACTCAAAACGGTAAACTGGGATTGGCCGAAAAGTCTGCGTCACGCAAAATGCTGATGCAGGATTATGGGCTGAATGAGAATTTCTTCAAGGAAATCGACGCTTCCGTGAAACGTAACTGCCGCACTCAAAATGATATTCAATCTTATTTATTCATGTATCAAGGATTTTCTAATGATCTGATGATGTTGATGGGAAATCTGATGCAGTGGAAGTTCCGTATGCCGTCGATCTTTAAAAAGGCTCTGTATGGCATGACGCAGAAGACGGTACATGATGTTTGCACCAAGACGGTATGGAAAGCGGATGACGTGCATAAGACGGCTGCGGCTATCCGACAATACAAAGAGCGTCTGGGGTACTCGGAGCAGTGGATGACGGATTATGTATATAATATCGTTCTACTTGCCAAGAAGGAACCGAAACGGAAGGATGACGACACGGAAACGAAAAAATAAGTCGCGTTAAATGTTAGAAAAGCGTAAAGATTAATATGATAGAGAAAGCGGGGGTTTTGTACTTCCGCTTTTTTTGTTATCTTTATGTACTTTTTTCTTTTGTCTTGATACAAAAGAAAAAGTACCAAAAAGAAAAAATCAAAGCTGCGTCTGCCCGGCTACTCCGGTCTCATCCCCGGCTAAAGGGCAGAAACTCGCTTCGCTCAAACAGTCTGCCCTTCTTAACGCTTCGTTACGGGCGCTCGCTTGACGGAGAAAAAAGTAGGCCGGGGGACCTGCGGCGTGGTCGTTGCTGATGGTTTATTGTTGTTTATATATGAGGAATTGATGAAATAATTAATAAAAGATGTGTGAAAGATGGGTGGCGTTGCTGAAATAAATCTGCAATGTCTTTTGAAATTTGAAAGATTAGCACTAATTTTGCACCCTCTTTGAGTATAGAACAAAGTATAAATCAAATAAATAATTGTCAGAATGAACGTTTCATTACAAA
>ERZ779885.4930-NODE-4930-length-10083-cov-3.206621_pt1 | contig 10083 bp, 9 predicted proteins | sample MGYA00511554_ERZ779885 | MGnify/ENA primary metagenome ERZ779885 (study PRJEB29588, sample SAMEA2160998) | human gut metagenome | biome: human gut; feature: human-associated habitat; material: faeces | place: Denmark | collected 2008/2010 ... | reverse complement strand
CCGTATGGGCCGGGGTTCTTCTTCGGCGAGGCCGAGCAGGCTCCTAACTACGATGGCTACGAGCAGCAGGCGATGCACGTAGCCGACGTCGTCACCGTCGACCTCGAGACTCGCACCATCGTTGCGCGCTGTCGCAATCGCTTTGCGGAAGGGGAGGAGCTCGAGGTCTTAAGCCCGCGGGTGCCTATTTCCCGCGTTGTCGTGCGCAATCTCACATGGTTGCCTGATCCCACGGAAAGCGACCCCGATCCCGCGCCGGTTCCCGTACCCGTGGCGAATCGCTCGTGCGGAATCTATCGCTTCTCGGTTGATGTCGAGGTTGGGGTTGAGGAAGGCGCTGGGACCGCGACCCGCACCGACGCCGTGGCCACCGCTGACCCCGCGACCCATGTCGCTGCTGACGTTGGGGTCACCGCCAGGACCGCTGCCGACGCCGCTGACATCCTTCCCGCTGCGGGAGACTTCCTGCGTGTGCGCCGTTTCCGCCGCTCGGCACGCTCGGGCGCGTAGGATAGCGTGACGCCTGCGATCGGCGCAACCTTCGCGGGCGTCACGCCCCCGTTTTGGGACACGCGAGCCGAACCCCCGAGGCGATTCCCGTCGCGCCGCCCCGCCAACTCCCGACTCGTTTTCCCCTGCTGAATAGCTACGCCCGGGGGCGTGATATAGCCGCTTTCACGTGGGATTTCGAAAAAGCGCCTGGCGCTCGCTATTTCTTCGCCTCACCCTTAAAAGTCTACGCGCTTCTTGATATCATGTTCCCAAGGTAAACCCGAAGAAAGGGGTCGCTTATGGGAACCAAGGCGGTCGATGCTCTCGAAATATCCTTTGAGGATATGCCCATGTACCTGCGCGCCAAGCATTCGGTGTACATGGACGTCAATGGAGCGAGCTATTACCTCACCGATGTGAACGATCGGTACTGGCGCGCGCAGGACACCTCCCGGAAAAACGAAAAGGGCCACTACGTCGATTGCAGCGAGCTTGTGCCGACGGTCGGCGAGTTCCTCGACATTCCCTTCGTCGATGGCAAGAGCCTGAAGGAAGTGTTCGACGACGCGACATTCTACGCATCGGAAAAGCCCGAAGACGAGTAAAAGGCGAAGGCCATTTCAACAATCAAATAGCAAAACCTTAAGGCGGCTTCGGCCGCCTCTTTAATTGCTACTGTTGTGATACCATGTGACTCGTAACGGTGGTCGCGCCAGGGGGAGCGGCCTTTGGCTTAGACGACGAGAAAGAGAGAAGCCTTATGGCAGAAGAACAAGAGTGCTCGCATTCGTGCGGCAGCTGCGGCGTTGAGGGCTGCGGCGAGCGCACGGCACCTTCCAAGTACACGACCAACGCGGCGAGCAACGTGAAGCACGTGATCGGCGTTGTGTCCGGCAAGGGCGGCGTTGGCAAGTCCCTCGTGACGAGCCTGCTCGCAAGCGAGCTGCGCAAGAAGGGTTTCAACGTCGGCATCTTGGACGCGGACGTCACCGGCCCCTCCATCCCGAAGACGTTCGGCGTGACCGACAAGCTGCATGCCGATGAGACGGGCATCTACCCGGCGCTCACCGACAGCGGCATCAAGGTCATGTCCGTGAACCTCATGCTCCCGAAGGGCGACATGCCCGTCGCATGGCGCGGCCCGGTCGTTTCCGGTATCATCAAGCAGTTCTGGGACGAGACCAACTGGGGCGACGTCGACTACATGCTGATCGACATGCCTCCGGGAACCTCCGATGTGTTCCTCACGGTGTTCCAGATGCTGCCCGTTGATGGCATCGTCACCGTTTCCGCACCTCAGGAGCTTGTTGCCATGATCGTCGGCAAGGCGGTCAATTTGGCGCACGACCTGGATGTCCCCGTTGTGGGCCTGGTCGAGAACATGGCGTACTTCAAGTGTGACGAGTGCGGCAAGGAGCATCATATCTTCGGCGAGCCTCAGGGTGCTGCCGTTGCCGAGAAGTACGGCATCCCCGCAGTGGCCACGCTGCCGATCGACCCGAAGTTCGCAGCCCTGTGCGACGAGGGCAAGGTCGAGGAATACGACGTTGCCGGTGCGCTCGACGACATCATCGCCCATGTGGAGGCTGCAAAGCGCGAAGAGGCCGAGGAAAAGGCCGAATAGCGCTCGCGAGAAGACTTGACCTCAGGGGCAGGCTTCTCAAGCGTGTGATTCACCAAGCGCCGCCTCGCGCAATGAGGCGGCGCTTTTGTTTTGGAGTAGGGCACAGTGTCCCTGTACAAAAACGACGATATGTTATGCAAAAACTATGTAGAACTCCTCAAAATAAGCGAATCTGTGGAGTAACGCGACGCGATTTCGCTTTTGGTGCGACACTTTCGGGACAGCTAAGAGGGATAATCAGGCAACATCACTATTTCTTCACAACTTATCGTCAATTTTGTATACGGGCGGTCGGGCCTGCCATGGTGCTAGACGCGAATCGCGTGCTGTCGTCTGTCGCGTCGCACATCGCGCCGCCCGTCGTGTCGCGTTGCGCATCGTGCTGTATCGGTGCGGTTTCGCAGTGTGGTCATCCCTTTCTCGGGTTGACGTCCGATTGGCGAACCGCTCGAGAAGGTTGTGCTGGGTTCCTCGCGGTTTTTGCGGAAGAGCGCGGTGATGCCATGTGCGCGTTCTCGTTTGGGGGCTTGTTGGAGTGCGGGTGACATCTTGCGTTGGTCGCCGGCGTCGGGCCTCGGACAGTGCGCGTTGCGAGTCGTGCACCAGGCGACATGCGTTGGTCGTCAGGCGGTGCGCGTTGCGCGTCATGCGCCAGGCGTCGCGCATCGGGCTGTGCTGTTTGTCGTGTGCTGCGTTGCATGCGGCTTCAGCAAACTCGCTGAAAACTTTTTCAAAAAAGTGCTTGACCGAAATCGTCGTTCTGTTAGTATAGTCGATGCACCTTTTACGGGGAATTAGCTCAGCTGGGAGAGCGCATGGCTGGCAGCCATGAGGTCAGGGGTTCGATCCCCCTATGCTCCACCACGAATTTTCGAAGCCGTCCGAATGGACGGCTTCTTTTTTGTGTAAAGCGACTGATCTGCCCTGTTTGGGCTCTTTCGCGCTGGTAAGCTTTTACCGCTTATGGGTTAACAAGACAACGTCTTTAAGAAGGAAGAAGTAGATGAAACAGGAAAACATCCGCAATGTGGCAATCATTGCGCACGTTGACCATGGTAAAACCACCCTGGTTGACCGCCTGCTCTGGTCCTCGCATGTATTCCGCGAAAACCAGGAAGTCGCCGAACGCGTACTTGACTCAAATGATCAGGAGCGCGAGCGCGGCATTACCATTCTCTCTAAGAACATCTCCATCCATTACAAGGATACTAAGATCAACGTTATCGACACCCCCGGTCATGCCGACTTTGGTGGCGAGGTGGAGCGCGTTCTCAACATGGCAGATGGCGCATTGCTCATTGTTGATGCTTATGAAGGCCCCAAGCCCCAGACCCGTTTCGTTCTTTCGCATGCCCTTGAGCGTGGTTTACGCATCGTTGTTGTGGTCAACAAGATCGACCGCCCCAATGCTAACCCCGATGCTGCTGTCGACAAGGTATTCGACTTGATGGTTGAGTTGGGTGCAAGCGACGAGCAGCTTGATTTCCCTGTTGTTTATGCCTCTGCAGTTAATGGCTACGCACGCTACGACGTCAATGACGGCAACATGGACATGGTTCCCTTGCTGGATACCATTCTGAAGGAAATCCCCTGCCCTGATGTAGACGTAGACGGCCCTGTCGCCCTTCAGGTTTGCACGGTTGACCACAGCAGCTACGAGGGACGTATTGGCATTGGCCGCCTGCAGAGCGGTACCATTCACGAAAAAGAGCAGGTTCTGGTGATCCAGCCCGACGGCAACCGCTACAACGCGCAGATCCGCAAGGTGTATACCTTTGAGAATCTTGGCAAAGCCGAGGTTCCTGAGGCCAGCGCAGGCGATATTGTGGCCGTTATCGGCGTGGAGCAGACTGACATCGGCGATGTTATCACCGACCCCGAGAATCCTGTCGAGATGGAGCCTCTGGCCGTTGAAGAGCCCACCATGGCTGTTGTGTTTGAGGCTTCCACAAGTCCCTTGGTTGGTCGAGAGGGCGATATCGTCGGCGCTCGTCAGCTGAAGGAGCGCCTGATGCGCGAAAAGGAGAGCAACATCTCCATGCGCATTGAGGAAACCGAAGACAAGTCGGGCGTTCGCGTTGCTGGTCGTGGCGTTCTTCATCTTTCTGTTCTTATGGAAACCATGCGCCGTGAAGGCTTCGAATTCCAGGTTGGCCGTCCTCAGGTTGTTTATAAGGAAGATGAGGCTGGCAATAAGCTTGAGCCCATCGAGGAAGCTACCATCGACGTTCCCAATGACTACTCCGGCAAGGCAATTGAGGTCATGGGCACGGCAGGCGGCATCATGGAGGACATGGTGTCCGACGAAACCATGACGCATCTTACGTTTGCTATTCCTTCTCGCGGCACCATGGGCCTGAAGACCAAGATCCTGAATGTAAGCCACGGCGAAGCGGTGTTGTTCCACCACTTCCGTGAATATGGTCCTTATTCCGGAGAGATGATCGGCCGTAAGAACGGTTGCATGATTGCCATGGCGACGGAGAAGTCGGTTGCATATGCTCTTGATACGTTGCAGGAGCGTGGCAAGCTGTTCGTTGGTCCGGGCGAGGATTGCTATGAGGGCATGATTGTTGGCGAATCCGCTAAGGAAGGCGACATGGTTGTAAACGTTGCCAAGGCTAAGCAACTGGGCAACCAGCGCTCTTCTGGTGCCGATAAGGCTATCTCCCTTACGCCCCCCATCACGTTTACGCTCGAAGAAGCGCTTGAATACATTGAAGACGACGAGCTGGTAGAGGTAACGCCTCAGTCTATTCGCCTCCGCAAACGCACCCTTTCCGCCACTCAGCGTCGCAAGGAAGCAAAGAATAAATAGATCAGTTTCTTTCAACCCGGCTTCTCCCTACGCAGAGGGTTGTCTGGAAAGAAATAAATCAAGAAGACTGACTAACTAAAAGGCTGGACGATGTATCGTCCAGCCTTTCTGGTTTAAAGTGTCGCCTGCAATAAGAACTGCACAGATAAAGATGCGCCGTGTCCGGACTGCTCTGTTCCTGGTGCTATACAGGGTTATTCCGAGTTGCCATTCTTGGGGCTTTTCGCCTATAGCTCCATCCTGGGGCTGTCCTAAGGGTCTGAAAACAAAAATATGGCCCGAACTGCAACTTTTTTGCGATTACGGATTGCCACAGGGCGTAAAGGCGCAAATTGCGGCCCAGAATCGCAGCAAATCAGTTGTGGAGCAGTCCCCTTCCGCTTTGCAGATGGGGGAAAGGAGTCCGCAATCGCAAAAAAGCTGCAAGAAAGCCGAGATTTTTGTTTTCACAACGAGGAGTTGTGTGGTCATGCAACAAAAAGTGGATTATCTGGGTGGAGTGCAAGATATTTCGTTTCACGTGAAACAGGACGCTGCGTCCGAATCGGGTTTTTCGGAGCGGTTGGCACGCTGCTCGGGAATTTCGAGCGCCAGGGCTGTCGCTTTTCGCCGACCTCGACAGAGGAAGCTCCTTTTATGGAGGGGGTGTGATTAAACAGCGGTGATACGTGGGCAAATTGTGCGAACGAAATCACGAAATTGACGTTGTGCAAAAATAGCATGCGTCGCACCTGCTCATCGGGTGCGACCTCATTTCGTACCGTAGGAAAAAAGGAACATACATGAAGCACGGAGCTCTTCTTCGCAAGATTTCTGTTGTCGGCGTATCCGCCGCCTGCTGCATTGCCTTGGTTGGTTGTGGTGGCACGAATTACGGCTATACCGGCGGCGTTGCAGCAACGGTAAATGGCGCTGAGATTCAGGAAGACACCATCACTAAGTACATTCAGGACTTCCGCACTAGCTCAGACCTCACCAGCGACGACGACTGGGGTAATTGGATGAAGGAGAATTCCTTTGACCCTGCCACCGTTCGCGATCAGGTAATCGATTACTATGTCGAAAACGAGCTGAAGAAACAGGCGTGCGACGAAAAGGACATCACGGTTGAACAGTCTCAGGTTGACGATGAGATCAACAACATGAAGGCCAACTACGACAGCGATGATGCTTGGAAGCAGGCTCTATCCTCTGCTGGTTTGACCGAGGATCAGTATCGCGAGTCTGTCGAAGCTGGCTTGCTTGATAAGGCCTTGGAGGACGCGGTTGCTGGAGATGCAGCCACCGCTGATGATTCTAAAGTTCTAGATATGCTGAACACGTATTACACCATGTTTAACGGTGCTAAGAAATCTTCTCATATCTTGTTCGCTTCGGGCGACACCGAAAAGGCTCAGGAAGTGCTCGATCAGATCAACGCGGGAACGCTTGACTTCGCCGAAGCTGCCAAGCAGTATTCCACCGATACGGCCTCTGCAGCCGACGGTGGCAATGTTGGTTGGGACGCTATCAATTCCTTTGTAACCGACTACACCGACGCCCTTGATGGCCTTTCCGTTGGGCAGGTATCTGGTTTGGTAACGAGCGATTACGGCATTCACATCATCAAGTGCACCGATGAGTTCACCTGCGACGGCAAGGCAACCAGCCTTTCTGCATACCCTCAGGAGTTCGTTGACTACATTTCGAACATTGTGAAGGATCAGAGCAAGTCCACGGCATATTCCAATTGGTTCAACGACTACAAGGCTCAGGCGGACATCCAGAACAACGATATGCCCGAGAATGTCCCCTACAACCTTGATATGACCAAATACGACAACAGCGATTCGTCGAGCGATAACTCCGATGGCTCTAGCAATGGGGCTTCCGCTGATACCAATGCTGATGCGTCGGCTACGGAGGACTCGTCGGAATCTTCCAATGAGAAGAGCTCAGATTCCGAGAATTCTGGTCAGTAAAAACCAATTATTCAGGCTTTCCCAAGGCCACCTCGCATGAGGTGGCCTTGGTTTATCTAGAAAGGCAAGCAATGGAAACGAAACCGCCTCTTATTGAGCTTCATGACGCCGTAGTTCGTCGTAAGGGAAAAGAGATTTTGAATGTAGGGGACTTCGCCCTGCAGCAAGGCGAAAGCATTGCCCTTATTGGCCCTAATGGCGCTGGAAAATCGACCTTTATCCACCTCATAACCCGCGAAGTGTTTCCTCTTCATCGCGATGAGCCCCCGGTGCTGTTCAAAGGAAAGTCGTTGGTCACCCTAGAAGAGGTTAAGCAATGCTTAGGTATTGTCTCTTCAACGATGCAAGATCAGATAACCGTTCATCTCCCAGCTCTTGATGTGGTGTATGGCGGGGTGTTTGGGGTTCTTGGTGTTCCCCGCCGTCACAGCATGACCGAAGCAGGTAAGGAAAAGGCCTTGCGTGCTTTGGAATTCCTGGGAATGAAAGAGCACGCCGATCGAGACATCATGACGATGTCTTCTGGCCAGGCTCGTCGCGTGCTTATTGCCCGTGCGCTTGTCCATGACCCTGAAGTATTGGTGTTCGACGAGCCAACTACGGCGCTCGATCCTGAAGGCATGTATTTTGTTCGCAAGGCAATGCGTGATTTAGTTGCTGCTGGCAAGTCGATTATTTTGGTTACACACTATCCCGAAGACATTATTCCTGAAATCAAGCGTGTGGTAATGATCAAAGACGGCAAGCTTTATGGGGACAAGCCCAAGGAGGAAGCCCTTACTACCGAGTGTGTCTCCGACCTTTTTGAAGTTCCTTTAAAAATCTTGTCAGAAGATGGCTATTTTTCTCTTGTCAGCCGGTACTAAGATGGTGTAAAGTACATCCTTGCATGCGCGGGAAGCGCTGCAGCTGGAGAGATGTCCGAGTCTGGCTTAAGGAGCACGATTGGAAATCGTGTATACGCCAAAAGCGTATCTGGGGTTCGAATCCCCATCTCTCCGCCAGTGATTTTTCGAAAGCGCCTGTTTGGGCGCTTTCTTTTTCACCAGCTCCTTTGGTGGCTGATACATATTTTGGAAGGGTGGCAGAGCGGCTGAATGCGGCGGTCTCGAAAACCGTTTTACCGGTACTCCCGGTAACGAGGGTTCAAATCCCTCCCCTTCCGCCAGTGTTTTAAGGTCTGCCTTTGGCGGGCCTTTTTTCGTATAGACAGCCAAAGCTACATATCTGGGAATATAGGGATAGGTCCATTTTCCCACCTAGTTGTAGCGCACCGAGGTAGCGCCCCTCCCTGCACAATCTCTTGCGGTGGGATCTTTTCCTTAGGCTGGGGATATGGGACCTGTCCCTATATTCCCAGCCTTCATGGATGGGTTGTGCTCGTTGGTGGAGTTTGGGTTGGGCTTTTTTGCTCGCGAGAGTACACTGGGCTGCATTGGTTTAGAAGAAAAGGGAAAGGACGACCATGGTAGATCGTGTGGTAGATCCCGAAAACGATATCCCCGTAGAAGACGTTGACGACGTGCTGAAGGCTGTTATCGTCGCTGTTTTGGACGAAGCCGCCGACAAGATGGAAGCGGGCAAAGACGTTATCCCCTTCACTGGTCTTGCAGTAAAGGAAAATCTCTTCATTGAAACGCATCCGGGCGATGATGCCGAGGAGTGCTTCCTGGCTGCCCGTAAAGAGGTCCAGGGCGCTCGCGGCGCTACGGCATACGCTTTCTGCTACGACGGTTATGTTGACACCGATGAAGGCCAGAAGGACGCGCTTATCGCCGAAGGTGGTTTGCCTGGCGAAGAGCAGGGGTACGCATTTGGCTACCTTTACGATGAGGACGGCATTGAACGTGAGGTTGTCTACATCGGTCCTGCTCCCAACTTTATGGAAAACCTCAAGCTTGAGCTTGAGGTGGAGGGAACCCTCGATCCTAAAGAACAGGAAGAAGCAACCGAGGAATAGAAAACTCGGTCGAGGGAGCCGGCAGCGATGCCGGCTCTCGTTTTTTGCGCGCTGAATCCGTTATTCGGAAACAAGGTATGAGGCTTATGCGGAAACCGGGCCGCCGCCAAGCTTTCGCAGGAGTTTCGCATGCTTTTCGCACCAATTTCAGATAAGGGGAATAGGATGGTTTCAGGAAATCTGTAAGGCTAATGTGTGCAAACCGTGAGTTCTCGTAAAGTCATTAGTTCTTCCTTTCCTTGTTTGGTAACCTAACAAGGCTAATTTCCTGCTTCGGGGTAGCCTTTAAACCCGAAGCCGTAAGTCCAGAGGAGGTGAACTGATGAAGGCTTATGAACTCTTGTATTTTGTAGCTCCGTCTATCGACGAAGAATCTCGTCTCGCTGTTATGAAGCGTATCGAGACCGCCCTCGCAGAAGGTAACGGTGTCGTTGATAATGTTGATAACTGGGGTAAGCGCAAGCTCGCTTACGAAATCAACGGTCTGACCGACGGTGATTACACCCTTATCGATTTCCATGCAGAGCCCAGCAACATTGCTGAACTCGACCGCGTACTCCGCATCTCCGATGCTGTTGTACGTCACATGATCGTTGCTCGCACCGATCGCGATTAATTTTCAAGGAAATCAAAAGGTGGACGGACTAGTCCACGTTGTGAAAGAGGTATCGATATGAGTATCAATCGAGTTGTAATCAGCGGAAACCTTACCCGTGATCCCGATTTGCGTTCCACAGCAAGTGGCATGCCTGTTCTGGGCTTCGGCGTCGCAGTCAACGATCGCCGCAAGAACCAGCAGACGGGTGAATGGGAAGATTACCCCAACTTCATTGATTGCACTATGTTTGGTGCTCGCGCACAGAGCGTTTCCCGCTTCCTTTCCAAGGGTAGCAAGGTAGCCATTGAAGGAAAGCTTCGTTGGAGCCAGTGGGAACGCGATGGCCAGAAGCGTAGCAAGATCGAAGTCATTGTTGATGAGATCGAGTTCATGACCAGCCGCAACGATGGTGCTCCTCGCGCCGCGGCACCCATGACAGCGCCTATGGCTCAGGCACCGATGGCGGCAGCCCCGATGGCTGCACCGGTTGTAGATGCTTCCGTTTACGACGACGACATTCCGTTCTAATCATTCGAAAGAGGTTAACATGTCTGACTACACCAAGCAGCCTCGTCGAAAGTATTGCCAGTTCTGCAAGGACGACGTGGAGTATATCGATTACAAAGATAC
>ERZ779885.4924-NODE-4924-length-10087-cov-5.545455_pt1 | contig 10087 bp, 6 predicted proteins | sample MGYA00511554_ERZ779885 | MGnify/ENA primary metagenome ERZ779885 (study PRJEB29588, sample SAMEA2160998) | human gut metagenome | biome: human gut; feature: human-associated habitat; material: faeces | place: Denmark | collected 2008/2010 ... | reverse complement strand
CGCCCGTCTCGCCGCCCTGCGTCTGGCCGGCGCGACCACCGGTCAGGTGGTGCGTCTCACCGCGCTTGACGCCGCCGGACAGGCGCTGATCGGCGCGCTTATCGGCATTGCCGGCTATTGCGCCCTGATGCCGGCAGTCATGCTGATTCCCTTCCAGGAGCAGCGGTTCACCTTCGAACAGCTATGGGTCGGCCCGCTGGCGCTGGTAATCACCTTGGCGGGCGTGGCCATCTTGGCGCTGATATCGTCGCTGGTCACCTTGCGCCGCGTGGCAATCACCCCATTGGGTGTCACCTCGCGCACCGCCACCGCATTGCCCTCAGGCACCCGTATGGTGCTGTTCGTGGTAGTCGTGGTGGTGGCCATGATCGTCTTCAAGAACCCGGCCATGCTGGCTCAGGCCGGCCAGGCGGTGATGTACGGCGTGATCATCGGTTTCATGCTGCTGTGCTTCGCGCTGGTGAATCTTATCGGCACGTGGGTGATCACCGCTCGCGCCAAGGCCAAGGCCAAGCGCCCCAAGGATGCGGCCACGATGATTGCCATGCGCCGTATTCTCGACAACCCTAAGCGCGCCTGGCGCAATGTGTCCGGCATTGCGTTGGCCGTGTTTATCGCCGGCATCACGTCGATCTGCGGATTCTTCGGATCGGCCGCCGTGGTCGATGACGCCAACGACCCGTTCACCGTGTTCATTCGCGACATCGGCACCGGCGGCATTCTGACGCTCGTGTTCGCCGCTGTGCTTGCCGCGGTCAGCTCCGGTGTGATGCAGGCCGGCAGCGTGTACGATCAGGCCGGCGAATATCGCATGCTGGTGTTGGAGGGCACTGATGTCAAGACCTTGAACCGTGCGCGATTCATCGAGGTACTCACCCCGCTCAACATCGTGGTGATCGTGGCCGGCGGCTGTTCCATGCTGCTTATGGCCCCTCTGTTCGCCGCTTCGATGACCGAACCGGCCACGCTGGCCAGCTTCTTCGGCGGGCTTGTGTTGTGCTATGCGCTGGTTTCCATCGGCGCGTTCGCGTCCAATCATGTGGCGGCCAGCTTGAATCTGACCGATTATCGGGCTGATGACTGAGCCGAGCTGCGCAGCGAATCGTTCTCAATAACAACTGTGCGTACTTTCGTATACGCAAATCGAACGTAGAAACGCTGAAATCACCGCAAATATGCGGATGAGCAAATGTTCGTTTGTGCGATATCTGTGCATTTGCGCGCACGGATACTATTGAGAACGCTTCTCTGCGCACCCATCACGACAGCAGCGCCGCGATGATCGCGATAAACACCGGGCTGGTCATGGTGCTCATCAGAATGCCGTCGCGCGCGAAGGTGAGACCCACGTTGTAGCGGGCCGCGTAGTTGTATACGTTCTGGCCGGTGGGCAGAGCGGCGAGTACCACGCAGGCGTACAGCTCGGAGCCGCGGAAGCCCATCACGAAGTAGGCGAGCAGGAACGCGATAATTGGCATGATGATGTTCTTGAGGACCGCGACCGTGAAGATGGCCGGGCGATCGCCCTTCTGCTGTAGCGGCTTGGTGCCGTGCAGGGACATGCCGAACGCCATCAGAATCATCGGTACTGCGGAATTGCCGATCATATCGATCGGGTCGTAGATGAAGCTCGGAATCACGAAATAGCCGACCTTCGCGGAAATCGCGGACACCACAATGCCTAGAAGCGAGCCGATGAGCAGCGGCTGATGCAACGGTTGTTTCAGGATCTCCTTCGCGGAGACCTTGCCTTTGGTGGTCACGTCGAGCACGGTCAGGCCGATCGGCGTGAACACCGCCTGCTGCATGACCAGAATCGGTGCGACAAGCGCCGGATTGCCCAGAATGTACGTGGCGATCGGCAGGCCGATGTTGTTGGAATTCAAATACAGCGAATTCAGTGCGCCGATGGTGGCGTCCGCGGCCTTCATGTGGAAGAACAGCCGGTTGAGAATCAGAAAGACCACACCCACCAGCACGGCCGAGAAGAACGCCACGACGATGGAGGAGTGGAAGATCTCGAAGATCTTCTCCTTGGACAGGATGGCGAACATCAGGCACGGGCTCGACACGAAGAAGCTGAACCTGTTGAGCACCATCTGCGCGCTCGGCCCGCCGATACGCATACGCGCGGCCACATAGCCGGTCGCGATGACGATGCCGATGACGCAGAAACCTTCCATCGCGCTTAACAGACCCGGCATTGCACTCTCCTTTTCGTTGCGGCCGTTGCCTTTCGACCGCTATCTAGTGTGGCACCAAGCGCGCGCCGGTCGTATGCACGTCTCAAAAGCGAGCCCGATACACGATTGACGGCACGTTTTGCCGGATAATGGATGGCATGAGCGAACTTACGATTGGATTTTCCGCTTCCGCCAGCAAACAGGAGCAGTTGAACGAGCTGATGAGGCAGATCATGGGCTGCTATTCCGTCAGCGATGACGAAGGCCCGTTGACGGACGCCGTCGAGGTGTTCCTGAAAAAACAGCCGCATCTGACAGTGCGCAGGCACGGCGATACTCTGGTCGCGTCCACCGATTTCGGCCGCGAGCGCCGCGTGATTCTTGCCGGCCATCTCGACACGGTGCCGGTGATCGACAATTTCCCGCCGAAATGGCTTCAGCCGGGCGATCCGCTGATTCGCGAGGACGTGGCGGCCGGTCATGAGCATGAGCGTGTGATCTGGGGTCGTGGCGCCACCGATATGAAGGGTTCCGACGCGGTCATGCTGTATCTGGCGGCCACGCTGACGGATGCGAAATACGATTTGACGTACGTGTTTTACGACCATGAGGAAGTCGCGGCCGAGAAGAACGGCCTGCGCAAGGTGGTCGAGTCGCATCCGGATTGGATTACCGGCGATTTCGCGATCATCGGCGAGCCGACCGATTGCGGCATCGAGGGCGGCTGCAACGGCACGATGCGATTCGACGTGATCACGCACGGCGTTGCCGCGCATTCGGCCCGCGCCTGGATGGGCAAGAACGCGATCCACGCGGCGGCCGAGATTCTGAACCGTTTGAACGCACATGAGAACCGCGCCATCGAAGTAGATGGCCTGACCTATCAGGAGGGCCTGAACGCCACGCTGATTTCCGGCGGCAAGGGTACCAATGTGATTCCCGACGAGTGCCGTGTGCACGTCAACTACCGGTTCGCGCCGGACAAGTCGCTCGCCGAGGCGAAGGCGCTGATGATCGGCGCGGATGCGGGCGCGAAACTTGGCAACGGCGAGCATCAGGCCACTGGTGGCGTGTTCGAAGGCTTCGGCATCGAGATGAAGGACGAATCGCCGAGCGCACGTCCGGGCCTCAATTCGCCGCTTGCCCAATCGCTGGTATCGCTTGTCAAGGAACGTACCGGTCGTGACCCGCTTGCCAAGCTGGGTTGGACGGATGTGGCGCGTTTCGCGATTCTGGGCATTCCGGCCGTGAATCTCGGCGCGGGTAGCCCGCTGCTGGCTCACAAGCAGGACGAGCAGCTGCCGGAGACCGATCTGCTGCTCATGGCCGACCTGCTGGAGGACTGGCTGCGTTGAATCGCCGTTGAGTCGTTGCTGAGCTGCCGTTGAATCGCCGGTAATTCGCTGCCGCGGGCTTGCCGCAGAACCACTATTGGTCCACCGTTGAACCGCTGCTGAACCACTATGCCGGCGCACGTTCATTCACGGCGTGTCAACGCGAATCATTGGAAAACGGAGCGTGTAGGGGGAATAAATTTCCCGTCCTGTCACGCTCCGTTGTTTTTTGTGTCATACTTATAGACGGTGGTTCTGCAAGACCGCCGACGCATCCGATGGCGTTGATCCCCTCGCGTGAATGTTCTGTGAGTCGCGAGCGCAGGTGTCCGCCGTCGCATGATGAAGACTTTTGACGGAAGTTGCTTCCTACGGGCGCCATGATGCGCGGCCACGGTGAGAGCGTGGTGTGAGAACCGTTGGGGCTTGAGTGAAGGCGATGCGATTGCAGCGCGTTGCCGAGGAGCGTTGTGCCTACTACCAATGAGGGCCTCGATCAGGTCGAGGCTGTTGTGTCATCCGATAATTCAACCAATAATGCGGCAAGCAGTGCGGGTTCTGTGTCTGCCGATCCGGCTCCGCGCCGCCGTCGTGGAGGTCGCCGCGTGGTGCGTGGCGTAGGTGCCGCGGGCGCGTCTTTGGAGCTGAAGGTCGAGGAGCATGCCAAAGCCCCCTTGTTTGAGGAACCGAAGCTTGAGCCTGTCCAGCCTGCGCGTGATTCCGCCGATTTCAATGATGCCGATGACGCCGAGCCGTCGCGTCCGCGTCGTCGTCGCGTGACCCGTTACGATGACGACGATGAGATGCGTGACGAACGTCCGCGCCGTCGCCGTCGTTCCTCCGTGGACGTGCAGGACGAGGACGATCGCCCGTCGCGTCGCCGTCGCCGTATCAGCGACGAGCCGCGTGATGACCGTGACGATCGTGACGATTACGGCAATCGTGGCAATCGTGACGAATCATCCGAAGACCGTGCGCTCGACGCCGTCAGCGCGCTGCCGGAAGGCCATGAGACGCGTCATAATCCGCGTCCGATGACGTCGCTGCTGTTCCAGGAGCCGATTCTGCCGGCCGCCCCCGCGGGCCGCGGATCGTCCGACGATGACGATGCTGACGATACGGGCCGCAGAGGTTCGGACGATGCCCGTGACAGCCGTGATGACCGCGACGATGACCGTCCGACCCGTCGCCGCCGCCGTCGCAGCCACGACACGGCCGACACGGACCGCACGGACGCTTCGAATGACGGTCGCGGCCGTGATGATGGCAATGACCGCAACAACGACGCCGAAGACGATGATCATGGCGATTCCCGTCGTTCCCGTCGTTCCCGTCGTCTGAACGCGCAGGAACGTCGTGCCGCTGCCGAAGTGGAGCAGATCGAGGAGGACCTGGTCCTCGATGGCATCACGTATGCGCCGATCGATGACGAGTCCCGCAATGGAAACGATGATGATGACGAGCAGCCGACGCGTACCCGTCGCCGCCGTCGCGGACGCGGCAACCATGAGGAAGTCGACGAGCAGCAGACCTCCGAACGCGAATCCCGTCGCCGTCATGAGGATGACGATGAGGAAGAGGGCACGGTGACCCGTCGCCGTCGCCGCCGCCGTGGAGGGTCGAAGGCCGAGGAATCGGACGAGACGATGTCCCGTCGCTCCCGCAAGCAGCAGTACATCGACGAAATCACCGACGTCGAAGGATCCACCCGTCTGGAAGCCAAGAAGCAGCGCCGCCGTGACAACCGTCGTGAACGCAGCCGTCAGAACCAGCTCATGGAGCAGGACTTCCTGGCCCGTCGCGAACACGTCGAGCGTCTGATGGTGGTGCGCGAACGTGAGCGCCACACCCAGATCTCCGTGATCGAAGACAATGTGCTCGTCGAGCATTACGTGTCCGACATCCAGGAAGTGGCCACCGTCGGCAACATCTATCTTGGCCGCGTGCAGAACGTGCTGCCGAGCATGGAGGCCGCGTTCGTGGACATCGGACAGGCCCGCAACGGCGTGCTGTACGCCGGCGAGGTGAACTGGGATTCCGCACGTCTGGAAGGCCAGCCGCGTCGTATCGAACTGGCGTTCAAGTCGGGCGATCCGGTGCTGGTGCAGGTAACCAAGGATCCGATCGGCCACAAGGGCGCAAGGCTTACCTCGCAGGTCACCTTGGCCGGCCGTTTCCTCGTGCTGGTGCCGTCCGGCGGCATGACCGGCGTGAGCCGCAAGCTGAGCGAGCGTGAGCGCGCCCGCCTGAAGAACATCGTGTCGAAGATCGCGCCGAAGGATATGGGCGTGATCATCCGAACCGCGGCCGAAGGCGCTTCCGAAGAGGCCATCACCAAGGATCTCGAGAACCTGGTGCGCCAGTGGGAACGCATCACCGCCAAGCGCGACGAGTTCCTGCACGGCAAGCGTCCGAAGCTGCTGCAAGGCGAGCCGGACGTGGCCATCCGCGTGGTGCGCGACATCTTCAACGACGACTTCTCCAAGATGATCGTTGAAGGCGACCGCGTGTACGAGCGTATCGAGGAATACCTCGACACGATGGCCCCCGACCTGAAAGACAAGCTCGAGAAGTGGGATCCGGCCGAACATGACGGCAAGGACGTGTTCGACAAGTGGCAGATCGACTCCCAGTTGCGTAAGGGCATGGAACGTCAGGTCTACCTGCCGTCCGGCGGTTCGATCGTCATCGACCGCACCGAGGCCATGACCACCATCGACGTGAACACGGGCCGTTTCATCGGCCGCGGCAAGAGCCTCGAGGAAACGGTGACCCGTTGCAACCTCGAAGCGGCCGAAGAGATCGCGCGACAGCTTCGTCTGCGCGACATCGGCGGCATGGTGATGATCGACTTCGTCGACATGGTCATGCCGGCCAACAGGGATTTGGTGCTCCGCCGACTGGTGGAGTGCCTGGCGCGCGACCGCACCAAGCATCAGGTGGCCGAAGTCACCTCGCTGGGACTGGTGCAGATGACGCGCAAGCGCATCGGCCAGGGTCTGGTGGAGGCGTTCTCCGAGGAATGCCCGACCTGCAAGGGCCGCGGCTTCATCCTCCATGACGAACCGACCGTTTCGGCGGATTACGACGATCCGTACGCCCTGAAGGGCGGCGATCCGTTCGTCAAGACCAACAAGCATGGCCATGGCACGGACGTGCAGGTGCCGAAGGGCTCCTCGCCGGACGTGAAGGCCAAACTCGCGCAGATCGCGGCGGCAGCCGTGGCCGCCAACAATGCGGACCTGGGCGAGGAAGAATAAGAAGAATAAAGGAAAATCCCGGTATGTCAACTTGACACGCCGGGAGCAGACTTGCGGTTGTACGCGGGTATGTGTAGATTAGATTGCTGGTGTCTGGCCGCGAGGCTCGAACGTGCCGGGCAGTAAGCTTTCCAAGTTAATAAAGGAACGGATATGTACGCTATTGTGAAGGCCGGCGGCCATCAGGAAAAGGTCGAGGTCGGTGACGTCATCCTCGTCAACCGTCTCGACGCCAAGAAGGGCGACACCGTGGAATTCCCGGTCGCTCTCGTTGTGGATGGTGACAAGGTCACCGTCAACGCCAAGGATCTCGCCAACATCAGTGTCAAGGCTGAGGTTGTCAACGATGAGGCCAAGGGTCCGAAGATCAGCATCATGAAGTACAAGAACAAGACCGGCGTTGCTCGTCGCAAGGGCCATCGCCAGCAGCTGACTCTCGTCAAGATCACGGCTATCGCCTGATTCGCGTAGGGTTAGAGTCAAGGACCGAAAGGAACAGACATGGCACATAAGAAGGGCGCGTCCAGCTCGCGCAACGGTCGCGATTCAAACGCGCAATACCTCGGTGTGAAGAAGTTCGGCGGCGAAGCCGTCGTGGCCGGCAACATCATCGTTCGTCAGCGTGGCACCAAGTTCCACCCGGGCGAGAACGTCGGCATGGGCAAGGACCACACCCTGTTCGCCCTCAAGGACGGCAGTGTGAAGTTCGGCGTGCGTCGTGACCGCAAGGTCGTCGACGTGATTGCCGCCTGAGACACGCGCAAATAACGCTTTTTGATGAAAGACCGCGCCCGTTATGGACGCGGTCTTTCTGCTATGTAAGGTAGATACATGAGTGATTTTGTGGATCGAGTAACCGTCCATGTCAAGGGCGGCGACGGCGGCAATGGTTCCGCCGGCATCCGTAGGGAGAAATACAAGCCGTTGGCCGGTCCGAACGGCGGCAATGGCGGCGACGGCGGTTCCGTGATCTTCATGGCCGATTCGAACGCCAACAGCCTGCTCGACTACCGTTTCATGCCCCATCGCGAGGCGGAAAGCGGCACCATGGGCCTGGGCGACACGAAGGACGGTTCGAAGGGCGCTGACCTGATCCTGCCCGTCCCGGTGGGCACGGTCGTGTTCGAAGCCAAGGGCCCGCAGGGCAAGCCGAAGCATCCGGGCGAGCAGCTTGCCGACCTGCGTCACGCGGGAGACAAGTTCGTCGTGGCCGCGGGCGGCAACGGTGGTCTCGGCAATGCGGCGCTGGCCAATCGCACCCGTCGTGCGCCGGGCTTCGCACTGCTGGGCGAGCCGGGCGAGGAACGCGACGTCATCCTCGAACTCAAGTCCATCGCCGACGTGGCGTTGGTCGGTTTCCCCTCGGCCGGAAAGTCGTCCCTGATTGCGGCGATGAGTTCCGCCAAGCCGAAGATCGCCGACTACCCGTTCACCACGCTGGTGCCGAATCTCGGCGTCGTTATCGCCGGCGACTCTCGATACACCATCGCCGACGTGCCGGGCCTGATTCCGGGCGCCTCCGAAGGCAAGGGCCTGGGACTGGAGTTCCTGCGCCACATCGAACGTACCGAAATCATCGCCCATGTGATCGATTGCGCCACGCTTGAACCGGACCGCGACCCGATGTCCGACTACCACGCGCTGGAAAACGAGTTGGCGCTCTACGCCGACAAGCTCGAGCTGCCGTTGGGTGCCATCCCGATTCCCGAACGCCCGCGCATCGTGATTCTGAACAAGATCGATGTGCCCGAGGCCAAGGAATTGGCTGAGTTCGTGCGTCCGGAGTTCGAGAAACTCGGGCTGAAGGTCTTTGAGATCTCCACTGCCTCGCACGAGGGTCTAAAGGAGCTCAACTTCGCGTTGTCTGCGCTGGTGCACGAGATGCGTGAGGAAGTGGCCAACCGCGAGCAGGCCGAAGAGGAGGCTCGCGTGGTCATCAAGCCATTGGAGACCAAGGGCCGCCGTCCGCGTCGTGCTGACGAGGGCGGCAGTGCGCTTGAGTTCACGGTCGAGCGCCGCGAACTCGGCAATGGCGAAGTGTTCTTCGAGGTGCGTGGCGTCAAGCCGGAGCGCTGGGTCATGCAGACCAACTTCGACAACGACGAGGCCGTGGGCTACCTGGCTGACCGCTTGGCCAAGCTGGGCGTGGAGGACGAGCTGCGCCGCAAGGGTGCTCACCCCGGCGACGAAGTGCGCATCGGTCGTGGTGCCCGTATGGTCGAATTCGATTGGGATCCGACCATCTCCGCTGGTGCCGAAATGCTCGACGGCTCCAACCTCGGTGCCCGAGGCAAGGATCTGCGTCTCGAAGAGCTGGATCCGCGCACGCACCGCCGCTCCAACGCCGAACGTCGTGCCCAATACCACGAGATGATGGACGCCCGTGCCGCCGTGCGCGACGCGATGATGGCCGAACGCAAGGCCGGCCACTGGGCCGACCCGACCGTTGACGACGATCGCCATGACGAAACCAGCCTGTTCGGCCACGGTGAGTCCAGCGAAGATGGTGAAACCGAGGAATAAATGAGCACTCCGAGTCAGGCCGAGGTGCGGCGCATGATCGCCGCAGCCGGAACCATTGTCGTGAAAGTCGGCTCCAGCTCGCTGACCCAGCCGAGCGGTCACCTCGACCCGGACAAGCTCGACGCGTTGGCCGCGGCCTTGGCTCAGGTCCGATTGATGGGCGGACGTGTGGTGCTGGTCTCGTCCGGTGCTATCGCCGCCGGTTTCGGGCCTCTGGGCTTTGACTCGCGGCCGGTGGACGTGGCCACTCAGCAGGCCACCGCAGCCGTCGGCCAAGGGCTACTGATGGCCCGCTACGAGACTGCGTTCGGTCGATTCGGTATTCGCGTCGGCCAGATTCTGATCACTGCCGAAGATACGATTCGTGCCACCCAGTACCGCAATGTGGAACGCACGCTGGACCGTCTGCTTGACCTCGGCGTGGTGCCGATCATCAACGAAAACGATTCGTTGGCCTCGAACGAGATTCGCTTCGGCGACAACGATCGACTCTCCGCGTTGGTGGCCAACCTGGTGCGGGCCGAAGCCTTGGTGCTACTGACCGACGTGGACGCGCTGTACACTGCGCCGCCCTCGCAGCCCGGCTCCCGCCGTGTGGAATATGTGCCCAACGTGATTGATGCGCTGGGCGACATCCAAGTCTCCGGCTCCGGCTCCAAGGTCGGCACCGGCGGCATGGTCACCAAACTCGAGGCCGCGCGCGTGGCGGCCGTCTCGGGCATCCCCACGGTACTCACCTGCGCCTCGAACGCGGGCCCTGCGATGATGGGCGATCCGGTGGGCACCG
>ERZ779885.4910-NODE-4910-length-10107-cov-5.787405_pt1 | contig 10107 bp, 8 predicted proteins | sample MGYA00511554_ERZ779885 | MGnify/ENA primary metagenome ERZ779885 (study PRJEB29588, sample SAMEA2160998) | human gut metagenome | biome: human gut; feature: human-associated habitat; material: faeces | place: Denmark | collected 2008/2010 ... | reverse complement strand
CGAAAAAGCGGGTATAAACGTTCATATGGAAGTATGCTTAGGGTAGGCCCAGGCCCTCCTTGCTCACCAGGGTATCCAGGGTCTTGATGCCGGCCTTGGCCATGGCCTCGGCGCCGGTCATCTTCTCGCCCTTGTACATGGCCATGCCCTTGCCCAGCAGGGGCAGAGACATGTGGGCCAGGGGGGCCAGGTCGCCGCTGGCGCCCAGGGAGCCCTTCTCCGGGATAACAGGATGGACGCCCCGGTTCAGCATAGCCAGCAGCGTCTCCATGGTGGACAGACGAATGCCGGAATTGCCCCGGGACAGGGCGTTCAGCCGCAGCAGCATCGCCGCCCGCACCACCCGGGCGGGCAGCGGCCGGCCCATGCCGCAGGCGTGGGAAATGATAAGGTTTCGCTGCAGCTCGGCGGTCTCCTCCTCCGGCACGAACACCGTGGAGAATTTGCCGAACCCCGTGGTCAGGCCGTATACCACGGCCTTGTCCGCCAGCTTCCGGTCCACATAGGCCCGGGCGGCGTTGATGCGCTCCACCGCCTCCGGGACGATGGCCACCGTCTCCCCTTCCCGGGAGACGGCGATGACCTGTTCAATGGTCAGGTCGTGTCCGTTGATATAAATCATGGTGTTTCCTCCTGTTGTTCCGTTACCCCCACAAGCCGTCCCTTTTTCATCACCGTGTGCACCAGGTTGCTGCCGAAGCGATAGCATACATAATCCAGATCCGGCGCGTCCCACAGCAGCAGGTCCGCCTGCTTGCCGGGTTCCAGGGAGCCGATGCGGTCCGCCCGCCCGATGGCGGCGGCGCCATTCAGCGTCACCGCCGTCAGCACCTCCTCCGGGGTCATGCGATATTTCAGGCACGCGATGTTCATAGCCAGCTGCAAGCTGCTGCCGGGGCAGGAGCCGGGATTGAAATCCGTGGCCACCGCCACCGGGACTCCCGCATTCACCATGTCCCGAACCGGGGCATAGTCCGCCCCCAGATAGAAGCTGGTGGCCGGCAGGCAGCAGGCCACGGTGCCCCCCCGGGCCAGACTCCGGATGCCCTCCGGCGGGCAGACGATCAGATGCTCCGCACTGACCGCGCCCATTTCTCCCGCCAGCTGCGAGCCGCCGATGGCGTCGATCTCGTCGGCGTGGACCTTAGGCCGCAGCCCGTGGCGCAGTCCGGCCTCCAGAATGATCCGGGACTCCTCCGCCGTAAACACACCCGTCTCGCAGAACACATCGCAGAACTCCGCCAGCCCCTCCCGGGCCGCCCGGGGGATCATCTCCTGGCACAGCAGGCGGATGTATGCCTCCCGCCGTCCCCGGTATTCCTCCGGCAGGGCGTGGGCCCCCATAAATGTGGCCGCCAGCTCCACCGGCTGCGTTTCCTTCAGCCGCCGGATGACCCGCAGCTGCTTCATCTCCTGCTCCGGGTCCAGGCCGTATCCGCTTTTCGCCTCGCAGGTGGTAACACCCATCCGCAGCATCTCCGCCAGAGCTTCCGCCGCCTTCTGCGCCAGCTGCTCCTCCGTAGCCGCCCGGGTGGCCCGAACGGTGGAGAGAATGCCGCCGCCCTGGGCCAGAATATCCAGATACGGCACGCCGCGGAGCTTCTGCCCCAGCTCATTCTGCCGCCACCCACCGAAGATCAGGTGTGTATGGGCGTCCACCAGTCCCGGGGTCACCAGCCGTCCCCCGGCGTCGATGACCCGGTCGCCCTCCGCCGGAGCAGGGGTCCCCTGCCCCACGGCGGCAATGGTCTCGCCGCATAGCTCCACCCAGGCGTTCCGCAGCAGCGTCACGTCTCCCTGCTGCGTGCCCCGCCGGGCGGAATGGCCCCGGGGTGTGGCCAGCAGACCGATGTTCGTAATGTAGGTACCCATGGTCCCTCCTTACCGGGCCCCGTGGAGCACGGCGGCGATGATGTCGTCGTCCTCCGGCGCGGCATAGGGCAGGGTGATATGATCCTGCCCCGCATACAGGCGGTTATACTCCATGGCCGTGGTGACGGCGTTGTCGTTCCGGGCCCAGCTGCGCCGGGCCACACCCACCATGGTGTCCCAGGGCATACTCATACGCAGGATGGTGTCCACCCGCTCCGAGCCGTCCAGCACCATGCCGAACCCGCCGTTGATGGACTTGCCGATGCCCACGCCGCCGCCGTTGTGCAGGGCGATAAGGCTCATGCCCCGGGCGGCGTTGCCGGCATAGCACTGGGTGGCCATGTCCGCCATGATGTTGGAGCCGTCCTTGATGTTGGAGGTCTCCCGGAAGGGGGAGTCCGTTCCGCCGGTGTCGTGGTGGTCCCGGCCCAGCATCACGGGGCCGATCTCGCCGTTTCGCACCATCTCGTTGAATTTCAGGGCGATGTTCATGCGTCCCATGGCGTCCTGATACAGGATGCGGCACTGGGTGCCCACCACCATGCGGTTGCGCTTGGCGTCCCGGACCCACACATAGTTGTCATAGTCCTGATACCGCCGGTTGTTTTCCAGGATATACGCCGCGGCGGCGGCGTCGGTCTTGTCCAGATCCTCGGGCTTTCCCGACAGGCAGCACCACCGGAAGGGCCCGTAGCCGAAGTCGAACAGGCACGGCCCCAGAATGTCCTCCACATAGGAGGGGAACACGAATCCGTCCAGGTCGTTTTCGCCGTTGCGGCACACGTCCCGCACTCCGGCGTCAAACACGGCCTTCAGGAAGCTGTTGCCGTAGTCGAAGAAATACGTCCCCCGGTCGTGGAATTTGCAGATCATCTCATAATGCCGCCGCAGCGACTGATTCACCAGCTGCCGGAATCTCTCCGGATCCCGGTCCAGCAGCTCCGTCCGCTGGGCAAAGGTCAGCCCCTGGGGGCAGTATCCGCCGTCATAGGGCACATGGCAGGAGGTCTGGTCGCTGAGCAGGTCCACATGCACGTTGTTGTCATACAGGTATTCCAGCAGGTCCACCACATTTCCGTGATAGGCGATGGCGCAGGGGGTCTTGTCCGCCAGATGCTGCCGGGCCATAGCCAGCGCCTGCTCCAGGCTGTCAGTACGCTGGCTGACCCATCCCTGGGTATAGCGGGTCTCGATGCGGGAGTCGTCCACCTCTGCGATGATGGACACGGCCCCGGCGATCTCCGCCGCCTTGCCCTGGGCCCCGCTCATGCCGCCCAGGCCTGCCGACACGAACAGCCGCCCCGCCAGGTTCCCGTCGGCGGGAATCCCCAGCTTCAGCCGTCCGGCGTTGAGCAGGGTGTTGAAGGTCCCGTGCACGATGCCCTGGGGCCCGATGTACATCCAGCCGCCTGCCGTCATCTGGCCGTAGTTGGCCACGCCCAGGGCGGCGGCGCGGTTGAAGTTCTTCTGGTCGTCAAAGGCGCCCACCATCAGGCCGTTGGTGATGATGCACCGGGGCGCCAGCTTGTGGCTGTGGAACAGGCCCAGCGGGTGGCCGGACATAACCACCAGCGTCTGCTCATCGGTCATGACCTCCAGATACTTCTTGATGAGCCGGTACTGCATCCAGTTCTGGCACACCTGCCCCGTCTCGCCGTAGGTCACCAGCTCATAGGGGTACAGGGCCACGTCGAAGTCCAGGTTGTTGTCCATCATCACCTGGAAAGCCTTGGCCTCTATGCAGTTGCCCCGATACTGGTCAATGGGCTTGCCGTGAAGCGCGCCCTCCGGCCGGAAGCGATATCCGTAGATCCGGCCATGATCCTCCAGCTCCCGGGCAAACTCCCTTGCCATCTGCAAATGATGGTCCGGGTGGATGTACCGCAGGGCGTTGCGGATGGCCAGCGCCTTGTCTGCCTGGGACAGATGGGCCTCCCGCCTGGGGGCCCGCCGGATCCCCTCCTGGAAGGTGGGATATGGGGGCAGGTCGTAATCCAATTTCACCGTCATTGCGTTGTCAACATCATAAAATGCCATAAGCTGCCTCCTGTCTTTGTTGAATATTTCCTGATTATCTATTATATTCAATTGCGGCGAATCTGTCAATTCAGCAAAAAGAAGTGATAATTTCATGTTTCATTTGGTGCTTTTCAATAATTTCTCTACAAAAACCCATCTCAATGTACCGGGACAGCCAAATCCTGAACCCCCAGCGCCCCAGGCTTTACTGCACTGCCTGAATACACACACTTTCGCGGATAAAATTTTTCGTAATCATTTGTTACCGTCTTGTAACGGAATGTACCTTGATTCCCCGGCGACAGTTCTCTACAATATCAGACAGAATCGTTTATAGGGGGATCGCATCCATGAAAAAAAAGGCCATCGCCGCTCTGGCGGCAGGCGGAGCTCTGCTGCTGGCAGCCGCCGTCATCGGCGTTCTGAGCCTTGCAAAGGGCTATTTTATCCTCACACCGCCCACTCACATCCAGCTCAACGGCCCGTCCGAGGAACGTATCGCCGCCTTCGCTGCCTACACGGACCCCGGCGCCCAGCTGCTGCGGGGCAGCAACCGCACCGATACCGCCGTCACCGTGGAGGGCCGGGTGAACACCGAGGTCCCCGGGGACTATACCCTGACGTATCAGGCAGAGTACCGGGGGCAGCGCTACACGGCCCGCCGTCTGATCCATGTGGAGGACCGGGAGGCCCCGGAGCTGACGCTGGCCGGGGATACGGAGGTCACCGTCTCCCGCTTTGACCTGTTCCAGGACCCGGGAGCCGCCGCCCGGGACCGCTGCGACGGTGATCTCACCGCCTCTATCCGGGTAACGGACCAGGAAAGCGGCGACATCCACGTTCTCACCTACACCGTCACCGACAAGGCCGGAAATACCGCCACTGCCACCCGTCGGGTGACGGTCCGGGACGTGGTAGCCCCGGTCATCACGCTGTCCGGTCAGCGGGAGCTGTTCGTTTCCCTGGGCGGTACACTCAAGGATCCCGGAGCCACGGCCCAGGATGACGCCGACGGCGACCTGACCGCAGCCATCCGCCGGGCCGGCACTGTGGACACCTCCGTTCCCGGGGTCTATACCCTGACCTATACCGTGTCCGACAAGGCGGGCAACACTGCCTCTGCCACCCGCCAGGTGTCCGTACATGAAAATACCGCCACCGGCTCCAATCCCGTCTACCTGACCTTCGATGACGGCCCCAGCGACCGGGTGACGCCCCGGGTGCTGGACACTCTGAAAGCCTATAACGTCCGCGCCACCTTCTTCATCGTCAACTACGGCGAGTCCGGTAAGGCTCTGATCCGCCGGATGATCGACGAAGGGCATACCGTGGCCATTCACGGCTACTCCCACGACTATGCATCCATTTACAAAAGTGACGAGGCCTTTATGCAGAACGTCTACCGGCTCCGGGACCGGCTTCGGGCAGACTTCGGGTATGAGGCCACCATCATCCGCTTCCCCGGAGGCAGCTCCAACACCGTCAGCCGCCAGTACAGCGTGGGCATCATGAGCCGTCTGGCCCAGCGGGTCCAGAACGAGGGCTTCACCTATTTTGACTGGAATGTATCCAGCGGCGACGCTGCCGGCACCCCCGCCTCCTCGGGCCGGATCTACAGCGCCGTCACCTCTGCCCTGCGCCATGGCCGGAGCAACGTGGTGCTGATGCATGATGCCGGAACCAAGTCCACCACCGCCGACGCCCTGCCGGATATCATCCAGTATTGTCTGGCCAACGGCTACAGCATCCAGGCCATTACCCCCGCCACCAAGCCCGTCCACCACGGCATCGCCAACTGACGCGGCCCCTTTTCCCGCTGCCATAAATGCGCCCCGTGCGGCAGACCGCTCTCCTGGCGGTCCGCCCTGCGGGGTGCTTTGGCTTACCGGGCGGGCAAAAAATAAATCCTGCGGTCCCCCCTTTTCTTTTAAGGAAATATACGCTATAATACCATTTCAGAACGATTTACACCGGGAGGGAAAAACATGTCCTCACAGCTGCTGGAGATATTGAACAGCGTGAAAACCATGTCCATTGTGGGCATGTGCAAAAACGCAGGAAAGACCACTATGCTTAACTGGATGCTGCATCACGACCGGCTTCAGGGAACCCTGGGGCTGACGTCCATCGGGCGGGACGGCGAGTCCACCGACGTGGTGACGGGTACAGAAAAGCCCGGCATTTTCGTCCGGGAGGGAACCCTGATCGCCACGGCCCGGGACATGCTGCGGCTGGGCGATGTGACCACGGAGATCCTGGAGACCACCGGCATTCCCACGCCTCTGGGTGAGGTGGTGATCCTTCGGGCCCGCAGCGCCGGAAACGTCCAGCTGGCAGGGCCATCCATCACCAGCCAGCTGCGGGAGGTATCCCGGATGTTCTTTGATTTGGGAGCGGATAAGTCCATCATCGACGGGGCCCTGGGCCGGAAGTCTCTGGGCGCCCGGGCGGTTGCCGAGGGCGTGGTGCTGTGCACCGGCGCGTCGTATCACATGAGCATGGAAAGGGTGGTGGCGGATACCGCCAATATCTACCGCATCATGAATCTGCCCAAGGCGGAGACCCTGCCGCCGGAGGCGGAGGACGGCCTGGAGAAATGTCTGAAGGAGCACGGCGAGGCCCTGGCCCCCGGAGCGCTGACGGACTCCATGGTGGTGCCCCTGCTGCGCAGCGGCGTGCTGCGGGGCGGACGGCTGGTGGTGAAGGACCCCAGCCGGGTGCTGCTGACGCCGGATACCCTGGACAAGCTGCAGACCCGGCAGGTGCGGCTGGAAACTGCCGAGGCAGCCCGGACCCTGTGCGTGACCATCAACCCTGTGTCCGCCTACGGGTGGAAGTTCGATAAAGACGAGTTCATGGCCCGGATGCGGGAGGCCGTGGACGTTCCGGTGATCAATGTAAAGGAGGAGCTGGCATGATCGAGATCCGTTTCGAGGAAAGAGAAAAAATCGGCCTGCAGTATATTCTGGAGAGTCTCCATGGGTGCAGCCCCTTTGGCCAGGAGCGCATTCGCCGCCTGCGGTACTATACCCCCGACCAACGGCAGGAGCTGGAGCTGGAGCTGTACAATGTGGAGCGGGCCGCCGCCCATGCGGAGGAGCTGAAGGACCTGTACGACCAGATCTGTGTGGTGCTGTGCCAGATGAAGGACATCCGCGGCTCCCTGCGCCGGTGCCGGGAGCTGGAGGTGCCGGACCATGTGGAGCTGTTTGAGCTCAAGGGCTATCTCCAGCGGCTGGAGACCCTGCGGCCCATGTTTGAGCGGCTGCGGGATACGGCGGGACTTACGGGCCTGGAATTTCATGATCCCGCTCCGGCTCTGGCCATTCTGGACCCGGAAAACACCCGCAGCCGGGGCTTTTACATCCCCGATGCCGCCACGCCGAAGCTGCGGGAGATCCGCGCCGCCAAGAAGCAGGTGGAGGAGCAGCTGTACCGGGCCCAGACTGACGCGGAGAAGGACGATCTGCGGCAGAAGCGGGTGCGCATCTGCGCCGAGGAGGACAGCGAGGAGATGAAGGTCCGCCGGGCCATGGGCGCGGCCCTGGCTCCTCTGGCCGACGATCTGATGGCCGACGCCGACACCGCCGGGCGGCTGGATTTTCTCATTCAGAAGGCGCTGTTTGCCCACCGGTACGGTGGGGTACGGCCGGAGATCACCGACACCGCTCTGGAGCTGACGGATATGATCAACCCGGAGCTGTGCGACCTTTTACGGGAGCAGGGTCGTTCCTTTGTGCCGGTGTCCATCTCTCTGGACCGGGGCGCAGCGGTGATCACCGGCGCCAACATGGGCGGCAAGTCCGTGGCCATGAAAACCGTGGCCCTGAACGTGCTGCTTTTGCAGGCGGGATTCCTGGTATGCGCCAAGCAGGCCCGGATGCCTCTGTTCTGGAGCGTAAAGATGCTGTTTGACGATTTGCAGTCCATCCAGTCGGGCCTGTCCGGCTTCGGCAGCGAGATCGTCCAGTTCCAGAAGGCCCTGGCAGAGGTAGAGCAGGGGTACTCCCTGTTCCTGCTGGACGAATTTGCCCGGGGTACCAACCCCGATGAGGGCGCCATCATCGTCCAGGCCGTCACCCGGTACTTAAACGACGTCAATGCCATCTCCCTGCTGACCACCCACTATGACAAGGTGGCCGAGCACGCCCGCATCCACTACCAGATCATCGGCCTGCGGGATGTGGATCCGGAGCAGATCCGCCGGGAGCTGGCCGCTACCAACGAGGACGGCGTGGCCGTCATCGCCCGGCACATGAACTATGGTCTGTACCGGGTGGAGGGCAGGTCCGACTGCCCCCGGGACGCGCTGAATATCTGCCGGATGCTGTCGCTGAAGCCGGAAATTCTGGAAAAGATCGAGCAGAGCTATTGATTTTATTGCAGGGGGAAATGTCCGTGCAGCGTGGACATTTCCCCCTGTGTGCCATATCGTCCCCAGCATTATATTCAAAGGAAACAGGGTGCGAAAAATTTGTCAGATGTGCAAAAAAGTTATTGTGATTTCTGTCACAAATTCTATTGACAAATTCCTCCGCATCGCGATATAATGGGTGCAACAGAAGTTCATACTACAATCAATAGAGGCGCGGGCGACAGGGTACTGCTTCGCAGGGGACAGACATCCGTTACAAACGGAGCAGAAAGGGGCCGCCCGCCGAAAGGACAATGTCGGTCTGTGGCCTTGCCCTTGGGGACGCTTGCGTAAGCTGCGTTACTGTCATGTTATTGTGTTTGTAACATGGAGCGCTATTGGTCAATGACCTTGACCGATAGCGCTCTTTTTATGCCCGAAAGAACGCCGGAAGAAGGAAGGCCCGTTTGCAGCACGGCTTCTGTTGAAGGCGATCCCAAAATTCTGAAGGAGGAAAATACTTATGGAAAAGATGACTTCTCTGTTGCGTCTGCGTATGAGTGCCAAGGATGCTCATTACGGCGGAAACCTGGTGGACGGCGCACACATGGTGCACCTGTTCGGCGATGTGGCCACCGAGCTGCTGATCAAGTGCGACGGCGATGAGGGCCTGTTCTGTGCCTATGACAACGTGGAGTTCCTGGCTCCCGTGTACGCCGGCGACTACATCGAAGCCTATGGCGAGATCGAGAAGGTCGGCAACACCTCCCGCACCATGAAGTTCGAGGCCCGCAAGGTCATCGTGTCCCGTCCCGACATCAGCGCTTCTGCCGCCGACGTTCTGGAAGAGCCCATCGTTGTCTGCCGCGCCCACGGCACCTGCGTGACTCCTAAGGATTGCCAGCGCAAAAAGATCGAGAAGTAAGGGAGCGATAGAAATGGAAAAGCTGATCATTACCGCTGCTATCTGCGGCGCTGAGGTCACCAAGGAGCAGAATCCCGCCGTTCCCTACACCGTGGAGGAAATGGTCCGCGAGGCCAAGTCCGCCTACGAGGCCGGCGCCGCCATTCTGCACATCCACGTCCGCGAGGACGACGGCACCCCCACCCAGGACCGTGAGCGCTTCCGCGTGGTCATGGACGCCATCCGCAAGGAGCTGCCCGACGTTATCATGATCCCCTCCACCGGCGGCGCCACCGGTATGTCCCCCGAGGAGCGTCTGCAGCCCACCGAGCTGTTCCCCGAGATGGCCACGCTGGACTGCGGCACCTGCAACTTCGGCGACGAGGTATTCGACAACACCATGCCCACCATGCGTGCCTTCGGCAAGCGCATGCTGGAGAACAACATCAAGCCCGAGTACGAGTGCTTCGAGCTGGGTCACATCGATACCATCCTTGGCATGGCCAAGAAGGGTGAGGTGCCCGCCCATCCCATGCAGTTCAACTTCGTGCTGGGCGTCCACGGCTGCACCCCCGCTACCGTGGAGAACCTGGCGTTCTTCGCCAGCAAGATTCCCGCAGGCTCCACCTGGACCGTGTCCGGCGTGGGCCGCGCCGCGTGGACCATGGCTGCCGCTGCCATCGCCATGGGCGGCAACGTCCGCGTTGGCTTCGAGGACAACATTTATCTGGGCAAGGGCCAGAAGGCCGCGTCCAACGGCGAGCTGGTGGCCAAGGTGGTCCGCATCGCCAAGGAGCTGGGCCGCGAGATCGCCACGCCCGCCGAGGCTCGTGAGATCCTGAGCCTCAAGCCCCTGCAGTAAGCGTAAACACAATTTTGATAATTTTTAGGAGGATATTTAACAATGGCTGAACTGAAAGGCAACAAGTACGGTACCCACCGCGTTATCGAGCCCAAG
>ERZ779885.4908-NODE-4908-length-10112-cov-3.726260_pt1 | contig 10112 bp, 6 predicted proteins | sample MGYA00511554_ERZ779885 | MGnify/ENA primary metagenome ERZ779885 (study PRJEB29588, sample SAMEA2160998) | human gut metagenome | biome: human gut; feature: human-associated habitat; material: faeces | place: Denmark | collected 2008/2010 ... | reverse complement strand
ATTCTTCGTATGCAACTGATTTGAAATTTCTTGTGCAGTCTGCACAAAAAAGAAGTCCGATTTTTAAAGAAAGACAGTGCCTAGACTGAAACAGGAGAAAATCTTCACCCAAAAGATTTTCTCCTGTTTCACGATTACGGTGCTTGTTGATTTAATATAGTCTGGATCTGCTCCGCCTTTTTTCCAGTTACTTCTGCAATTTTTTTTATTGTGAAGCCGGACTTAATCATATTACAGATAATTTCTGCCATGGTTTTATCTCTGCCGATCTCGATTCCTTCGCTTTTGCCATCTTCTTTACCAGCCTCATACTCTGCCTTTCGGAGTTTCTTCTCTTCCCACTCTTTATCATATTCCAAAATACTCACCATCTTTACCTCCGAACGATTCTTCCGAAGAAATTCCACCAAAATTCCTTCTTTGATACATTCATCGATTGCCCGTGCAACTGCATCGTTTAAGTTCATTTCTGATGTATATTTGCGGACTCTCGCTACATAAATGGCATATTCCTTCAATGTCTGACACTGCTCCATCAGCTCTTTGTTATGTCCTTCATTGACGTTTAACATCAGGACTTTTAACTCCAGGTCCGGCTCACCAGCCAGATGCTCATAAGCGTTTGACAGTCGAAGTTCCACCCGGTCATCCACTGCATCCGTTCCATTATAAAATACCATAAATTTCGGTGCCGGTATCTTCTGCAGGCGGGACGAATACAAGGACTTATCATCAACATACTGCTGATATTCGATTCCTATGTAAATCAGATCCCGCAGCGGTATGTTAGGATTTAACGTGGACTGGTGCTCGTAGAGATAAATATTCGTCTCTAACATAAACGCCAGGTCGTTTTTCATCCCCATGTAGATTGCATTTTCCAGCGTGACGATTTTCAGATCATCTGCGTTCTGATAAGCATTCCCGGTTACTGCATTGTACAAAGATAAAAGGTTCTCTTTCTCTGAAAACAACATGCGGAATACGGTGTCTTTGTACTGACGGTTGGCTGCTGGTATCTTTTCTGATACCTGTGTACCCTTCTTCATATTCAGTTCCTCCTATGTGCAGGAGGCTCATCCAGATCTCCTGCTTTTCATTTTTGTGAATAAAAAGCATAGATTTCTGAAATGTTTTTTGAAATGTAGACGGATGTGTCATCCTTATGGTCATGTGAAGCAAATGCAACTGTCTGAATAACGCTGTTCACATGGTAGAAATATGCTTTGATTTATCTTAGCATACGTCATTCTTCGTATGCAACTGATTTGAAATTTCTTGTGCAGTCTGCACAAAAAAGAAGGTTCATTTTTAACGAAAGACAGTGCCCGGACTGAATATCAATCCCGACACTGCTTTCCCTGTCATCTCTTCTGACCGCTACACACATTATTTTTTATTTGCTGACCTTAACTTTTTTCACGGACGTATATTTTCCATACACTTTTTTGCCTGTGGAATCCACTTTGTAAGCCCGGATACGCACATAGTAGGTCTTTCCCTTTTTCAGTTTGCTGATGGTATATGATGTTTTTGTCGTGTTTTTCCTGGTCACCGCTTTTTTGAATTTTTTATCCGTACTGTAAGAAATCTCGTAACCTTTTGCGCCGGATACTTTCTTATATTTCAGTAAGATCTGTTTACTCTTGCTGTTTTTTGCGGATGTAATGGAAACCTTCGCCACGTTTACTTTCGTCCACTTTGCATACAATGTATAATCACATTTTGCGCTGCTTTCTATGGTTTTGATCTTCTTTTTAAATTTTGCATCCGTATACCAGCCTGCAAATGCGTATCCTTTGCGTGACGGATTTTTCAGCGTTACTTTCTTTCCATAATAAGTTGACGGATTCGAGGCATTGTTTTTACCTTTATTCAGTTTGTAGGTAATTTTATATGGTACTGTAACCGTACAGGATGCCTGATAACTGCTGTTTTCAGACGAAGTCACCGTGATCTTCGTTCGGCCCGGTGCCTTTGCTGTCACACTACCGTTGGCATCCACGGTGGCAATCTTTGTATTTGCCGATTTCCAGACTACCTTTTTGTTGGACGCATAAGACGGTGATACAGTTACATTTAAGGTGAGCTTCTCTCCTCTTTTTACCTCTGCTGATGTCCTGTCTAAAGTTATTCCTGTTACTTTCGCCTTTCCGGTGACAGTCACATAGCAGACTGCATATTCATCACTGCCGTCCGTTGCCGCAGCCCGGATTTTTGCTTCACCCTCCGATTTTGCAGTGACAAGTCCGCTTGCAGAAACCTCTGCCACTTTCGTATCAGAAGAAGTATATTTGAGTTTTTTATTTGTGGCATCCGAAGGTGAAATATATGGTTTCAACTGATAGGTTTGACCAGCTTTCAATTCGATCTCATCCTCATCAAATTCGATCCAGTCTATCAGCTGCGGTACGGTTATCTTACAGACTGCTTTTACATTTCCAGCCGTTACTGTAATAACTGCTGTTCCAACACCACAGATCTCCACATATCCGGTATCCGAAACAGTAGCAACCTCTTCATTGGAACTTGTCCATACCACTGCATCTGTGAAATTCAAAGGTGCGATCGTCGCTGTCAGCTGGAAATCGTCATAGCGCTCCGCCGTTTTTTCTGTACTATCCAGACTGACTGAGGTTGCATGAATATCCTGTGTGACGTACTTGATTCCTTTTCCGCTCGCATAAGTCTGGACATAGCAATCAGACGGACCGTACATCGTCATTTTCTTTGGATAGGAAAATGCATTTGATGCGATCGAAGTTGTGTTGCGCGGGACTGTGATCTGCGTCAGCTTCGTGCAATTGACAAATGCACTGTCACCGATCGTGGTCACATTGTAAGGGATCACGATGGATGGCAAAACTATACAGCCGTAGAATGTCTGGCTCTCAATTTTCTTTAATTTGCTGCCTAATGTAATATCGGTCAGGGCTTCACATCCATAAAATGCAGAACTTCCAATAGACGAAACGGTATCCGGTACCGCTGCCTTTTTCAAGGCTTTACAGTTTTTAAATGCGTTGCTTTCTATTTTTTCCACCCCGGATGGAAGTATTGCTTCCGGCAAAGATTCACAGCCGGAAAACGCGGAGTTCCCGATCGTGGTCAGGGTGGATGGGAAGTTGATGGTGGTTAACTTTTTGCAATTATAAAATGTATTTGCAGTAATATTCTGACGAATATTTGGCAAATGCACCTCTGTTAAATTAATGCAATTATAAAAAATATTTGTTCCCATTGAATTGACGGTATCTGGAAGAATCACCTTCTGTAAGTTTGAACATTCAGAAAATGCACTGTCCCCAATTTCTTTCATCCCATTTGAAATCTCTACTGCTTTCAATTTTATACACTCATTAAAAGCATGATTTTTTATCACAGTTACCGTTTTAGGAATTTTAACTTCCTCTAATCCATCACATCCCCGAAACAATGCATCTGCTATAACTGTACTTCCTTCTTCAAATATAATCGTCTTTAAATTGCTACACTCATTAAATACACCATTTGGTATATCTATTGAATCATATCTTGCGTAAACATCATTTAAACACTTAGGTATTTCTACACTTTGCAGACTGTCACAGTTGTAAAATGCATTTTCTCCTATTTTTTCAATTTTCTTTGACAACGTTATGTTTGCCAAATTAATACACCCTGAAAATGCACCTATATTTATCCTCGTCACGCTATCTGGTATCATCACCGTCCTCAAATCCGTCCGGTTCTCAAATGCCCTATCTCCGATTGCAACAACCTCATGCCCGTCAATCTCCCCCGGAATATAAAGTGCCGTCGCATTTCCACTATATCCTGTGATCGTAGCCCTGTTTGCATCGTCAAGTGTATAGGTATAAATCGGTACGATTGCACCGCCTGCACCTGCTCCTGCATCAAAATAGCTTCCTACGCCCGCCGGATTGAAATATCTCGAACCTGGAGATGTCCAATAACTTGTCCAGCCTCCCTGTGCGGCAAATTCTTTTCCACGCGTGCATGATGTCCGAAGTACACCGTCCTCAATATGATAGTACACGCGCACCGGACTGTTATTCTTTCCCCAGATCTCTATACTTTTGCTAAAGGTCTTTGATGCAATACCAACTCCGATCTTTGCACTTGCCCCCACCGATGCATACAGATATGCAGCCTGTGACGCGCAGTATGTCGGTGTTCCGGAACTGTACCTTACGTATTTGATGTTCATACGTGCACCGGTTTTTGCATAAATATCTCCGCTGACAATTCCGAGCGTTGCTTTTGCAGAGAGTACAATACCTGTGGTCAGATCTGCTTCTGCTGAAAAGGAAAATCCTTTTTTATGACTGTTTCCAACTATACGGAATCCGTCCGAATACGCAAATCCGGCTTCAAATTCCTTTTCCACGGTAAGCGTTGCTTCCCCGGAAAGATTATATTCCATTGCCAGTGTCAACATACCAACACCGCCGAGCGGCACTGCCCCTAACGTCAGTGTGTGGTTAATATCTTTAAATGCATCCCCTTTTACATTGCAGGAGTATTCCATATCTCCGCTGACTGAAAAATAATAGTCATTATTATTCAGACTGTAATTTACTTTCATGTTTGAAATCACAACACTTACTGTCGCTGTGACATCATCTGAGACGGAAATCGTTTTATCTGCACGCAGGGTATTGTTTTTATAGGATATCCCCCTTGTCATACCTTCTGTGACTGTAACACCATTTACCACATATGTTTCTTCATCTGCCGGAATAAATTCCGTCATATCAACATCCAGTTCGCCCTGCTGGTCAACATTTAAAACCGCGCCATCATCCGCATCTGAGGTTGTAATATATGTTGTAGTTCCGTCTGTCCGTACACTTTCTGCCTTATATGCCATGACAATATCGTTAACATACACGGCAAATGTTGTTCCCTGTTTGATCGTAACCGGACAGTTTTCGATCATAACTATTCCATCCACATCAATAGATACGGCTGTTCCCTTTGGTACAACAACTACTCCGGACGCAAATGTACAGGTATTTTCTTTTCCGGTCTCTATCTGCGCATCTGCCAAAACCTTTTTTGCATCCGCGATCATTGCATCATGCTCTTCCGTGGTAAGTGACTGTTCCGGGAGAAATTTACCGGCAGCAACCGTAACCCATCCTCTGTCGATTGCGATCTGTGCTGCTTCCTTATATGTAACATCTGCTGTATCCTGATAAGTATAACTGTCTGTTTCCGGCACAAAACCAAGCATCGCATTCATGGTCTGCGCTGCAAATTCACGTGTCACTGCATCTTCCGGTCGAAATTCTTCTCCTGCCTCAAGATCGATCATTCCGAACTCGCATGCCACCATCACATCACGATAAAACGAATCATCCGTTGATATGTCACTGTAATAATTATCCGGATAATTGTCCTCATCTACCGTAAGATCAAATAATGTTACCAGTTCCTGTACCCAGTCGATACGGCTGATCTCATCACCTGATAATGCCCTTTTTAAAATCTCCTCTGTACGCTCCGTTTCTTCCGTAACGTTCTCTGTTTCAGCCTGTTCTGGCTCTTCTGTGACATTCTCTGTTTCAGTCTCCTCTGTTTCTTCTGTAACAACCTTCGTTTCTGGCTCTTCTGTCTCTTCCGTGACGATCGTCGTCTCTGGCTCTTCTGCCTCTTCCGTAACAATCTCCGTCTCAACCGCCCCAGACTCTTCTTCTGCCAGATGTCCGGCATTATGATCTTCTTCATCTGCCTGGTCTGTTTCTTTTTTCTCTGTCACTGTCGACTTTTCATCATCCTGTTCTGCAGTCTGTGTTTCCACAGTCCCTTTCTCTCTGAAACTGTTTTCTTCCTGTGTCTGCTGTGCATTCCCTGCCACATCCGCCAGCAGCATCTCCGGTGCCGCGGTCAATGTCATGCAGGCACAAAGCAGCCATGCGATCATTCGTTTTTTCATAACTGGTCTCCTTTCGCAGATATCTCATTTCTCTTAATACGACCAAACGGTCTTATTATGAATTAAATTATAGCATTTTGATTATAATTTGTCTATTAAGTTAGAGGAGACACTCACGTGAAGTTTCAAAGAATTCAGGACTTAAGAATAGACAATGATCTTACTATAAAAGAAATCTCTGCCATGCTTGATCTGCACCGGGATGTTTATTCCCGTTATGAAAAAGGGCTTCGTGATTTTCCAATTGACATTCTCATAAAGTTAGCAGATATTTATCACTGCTCAATTGATTATCTGGTTGGACGGGTTGATACGAAGTAATATAATACACAAAATGCCTACTCCGCAGACATTGATCACTATATATAAAGAAAAGACGATTCCACTCAGAATCGTCTTTTCTTTATAATATATGCTTATTTTTTCCCACGCAGCAGCTTAATGATCTTCCCCTCATACACCACCGTCACCACAGCAATCAGCGCCACCGTCACCAGACTGTATCCCTTATTGATCTGCACCCCGGCAGCATCACAGATACTGGTAAATAAAAGACTGAGTACAAAAATCAGCTTAATTGCACGCACCATGTGGATCGTATAGATTCTTATTTTTCCACTGCATATCTCTTTCGGTAAGTTATTTACTCTCTCCGGATAATGTGCAAGCAGTGTCAGACCAATATACACGAGGATCAGGATTGCCGCATTTAAAATAATCCCGGTAAATGATACTCCATATACGATTCCATAGTAGATCTGCAGTCCAAGATAGACCAGTGCAGCCACGATTCCCACTGCTTCAAGCAGGAAATCAACCGTTGTCATTTCTTCTTTTTTCAAATGTTTTCTCCTGTTCTGTTATTTCTAAATATGTTTCAAATGCTGTTTTCCATTCCGCCGTCAGCCGCTCTAAATTCCACGCCGCATTTGCGGGGCTTGTGGACGGCAGTTTTCCAAGCGGCGGCATTCCCTCTTTATGACAGTATTTTACAAAAAGCTGATGTGCTTTTCCACCATTTGCAAAAATTCCCTGTATTTTTGCATTTGATAAGATCAGATTCATATCATTTGGCACCACATTTCTGATGGAGCTGTCGGAAGATCCAACGATATCACAGGAATCGATCACATCCCACACTGCTATGCGATGTCTTAGCAGAAGATCCTTCTTTTCATCGATCGTCTGTGGCAGAGGTTCCTTGAAAATCCCTGCAATCACCTTCCAGAACCGGTTTTGCGGATGCCCGTAATAGAACTGGTTTTCCCGCGACTTTACAGACGGAAAGGAACCCAGGATCAATATCCTGGATTCCTCATTGTATACAGGTAAAAACGTATGTTTTACATGTGTATATTCCATTTTATACCCGCTTTCTATTCATAATTTTTGACATTGGAGCTGTCTACTTTTTCAAATGGTACCCAGACATATAAACCATCTTCCGTAGCACCCTCTAAGGTCGTGACATCTTTTCCGGTTGCAAGTGCGATTGCTGCATAAACAGCACTCTCACCCTGTCCAACTGCGGACTGGTATACGGTAAAGTCCATCTTTCCATCTTCAATCGCTTTGCATCCGTCTGCAGTTGCATCGATTCCAAGTACCGTCACATCACTGATTCCTGCTGCATCACAGGCATCAATGATACCAAGTGCCATAGAGTCGTTGTTGCAGACAGCAACGTCACACTTCTGTCCTGTCTTTAAAAATATATTGAACATCTCTTTCGCACGATCCTGCTCCCAGTCGGCGTTATCTTCAAAGACATAATTGATCTTTTTCCCTGATGCATTTAAAGTATCCTTTAATGACTCAGATCTTCCTTTTGTCGCGGAATGTTTTTTCGGTCCTTTTAACAACACCACATTAATCTCATCCGCAGAAGCAAATTTATCTAGAATGTACTCTGCCTGATACTGTCCTGCCACATATTCATCCGATCCAACATAAATATATTTCCCAGCCTGAAGTCTCGACTCATCCGGGCAGCTGTTAAAAAATACGATTGGTATATCACCTGCAAGCGCTTCTAATTCGAATGCCGTATCAGCATCAACCGGTCCGCATAAAATCACATCATAATTCTCACTGACCGCCTTTTTGATATGCTCCACCTGATTTTCAATGGAATTGTCCGCATCTAGCACATCCAACTGTACCCCACACTCTTCCGCAGTCTGCTGCGCCTGCGCCACAAGTACATTTCGGAAGGTATCCGCCTGTGATAACGACAGCAGCATTTTTAAACCTTTTCCATCAGCTGCGCCTGTCTGTGTATTTCCACCACATCCGGCAAGGCATCCTACGAGCAATGCCAGACACATGATAGTACTTATTAATTTCTTCATCGCACGATCTCCTCTCTATATCCGGAACTGTTTTACCTGATCTGCAAGCTGATCTGCAGAAACAGCAAGGTTATCTGCTTCCTGTTCTACCTGGTCACTGTTCTTTGAAATATTCTTTGCCTGCTGTAACATGGATTCTGATGTTGCAAGGATCTCATCGGAACTTGCCGCCTGCTCTTCCGAAATAGCTGCAACATTCGTAGCAACCTGATCTACCTGATTGATCTTATCAACCACATTGCCGATCAGTGCGCTTGTCTCCTGGATATTCTTAAAGATCGTATCAAATGTATCAACTGCCGTATGGATCAGCTCTGCACTGCCAGAAATATCCTGTGCACTGTTTCCTGCCTGTCTGACGGCATCTTCTACCAGATTATTGATCTCAGTAATCAGCTCTGTGATATGTGCTACCGAATCCGCACTGTTCTTTGCAAGTGTACCAATCTCAGCTGCAACAACTGCAAATCCTCTTCCTGCTTCGCCTGCGCGTGCAGCCTCAATCGATGCATTTAAAGATAACAGGTTCGTCTCGTCAGCAATATCACCAATCAGTTTGATGATCTGCACGATCTCGCCGGAAGCGGTTCCTACCTTATTAACAGCCTCTTCCAGATTGTGAATGGAAACTTCGATATTTGAGAGTGCCTCACCAACGCGCTCCATATCCTTACGTCCTTTTTCAGAAACAGCAACTGTCTCCTGCATCTTGCTTTCAACCATATCACTGTCGCTCTTGGTATCTGCTGCCACACCTGCAAGCTGTGTTGCATTTTCCGCGATCTCATTTACAGATACAGACAACTGATCAACCGTCGCGTTCAACTCGCTCATCGACTGTGACTGGATTCCCGCTGCAGAACTCATCTCACCGGAAACACCCTTACTTGAGTCAGCCTGATTCTTCAACTTGCCGGAAACATTTCCCATCTCGGAGATCATCTGTTTCATGGAAGCAATAAACTTCTCCACACTTTGGCTCATGACTGCGATCTCATCATTGCCTTTTGTCTTAATAGAAACCGTAAAATCACCGGAAGTCATCGCTGTGATCACTCTTGTCATTTCCTTGACAGGTTTGATTACAACATGAGTTACACGTTCGATCAGTACACAGAGCAATGCAATACAGATCACACTGATCACGATCATAATATTACGAAGCTGTGTCAGATCCGAAAGTACAATGCTGGTCGGAATATACGATATCAAAAGCCAGTTGGTTCCGTCTACTTCCTGAAATACCGTCATATTTCCATCAAGTGTAGCAAAATTATAGTCTTTCTCTGCAGCTTTCTCTGCCGTAAGCTGGTAAAAATGACTCTGTCCTTCTGCCCCGAGTGTCTGGGAAATAAGAGATGAATCACGGTTTGCCAGGATCACACCGCTGGTTTTATCAACCAGAAATGCTTCCGCATCATTCATTTCAATAAAAGAGTTTACGATAATTGCAATACGGTCTAATGTCATGTCTGCTGAAATAACACGCACTTTATCAGATCCGTCATTTAAAATACCGGAGGCACTGATCACATTCACGCCATCTGCATTCTGATAAGCTGAACCGACTGCCATATTCACCCTGGTAAGTCCTTCTTTATACCAGGTACTGTTTGTTACATCTGATTCCTTTTTTGTTGATTCTGATGCCGTTATGAGCTGTCCTGTGGAATCTGCCACATAAAGTCCCTCCGGATAATTACTGTTATAGCCATAATAACCATCCAGTATTGTCTTTAACTCTTCATCACTCGGCTTCAAATCCTCAATGATCGTCTTCGCCATCTGAAATGAAGCAAGGTTTTCATTCAGCCATGCTT
>ERZ779885.4904-NODE-4904-length-10115-cov-2.504672_pt1 | contig 10115 bp, 8 predicted proteins | sample MGYA00511554_ERZ779885 | MGnify/ENA primary metagenome ERZ779885 (study PRJEB29588, sample SAMEA2160998) | human gut metagenome | biome: human gut; feature: human-associated habitat; material: faeces | place: Denmark | collected 2008/2010 ... | reverse complement strand
GAAGCACAGCTGAAGTTCGGCTGGGAAGTGGATACCTATCCGGTCAACGAGATTGCGGAGGCAGTTGCAGCTGTATCCGAGTCCGATACCAACGCTTTGGTAGATGAGTATTATGACAAATATGACATTTTATTAGAGGGACGTGATCCGCAGGAGTTCAGACGCCATGTAGCCGTACAGGCACAGATCGAGATCGGTTTCGAGCGTTTCCTGGACGAGAAGAATTATCAGGCAATCGTAACACACTTCGGTGATCTCGGTGCCTTAAAGCAGCTTCCGGGACTTGCAATCCAGCGCCTCGAGGAAAAAGGCTACGGCTTTGGCGCAGAGGGTGACTGGAAAGTGGCAGCGATGGTGCGCCTGATGAAGATTATGACAGCAGGCAAGAAGGAGGCAAAGGGTACTTCCATGCTGGAGGATTACACCTACAATTTCGTAAAAGGCAAAGAGGGAATCCTCGAGGCACATATGCTTGAGATCTGCCCGTCCATCGCAGACGGCCCGATTTCCATCAAGTGCCAGCCGCTTTCCATGGGTGACAGAGAAGACCCTGCGAGACTGGTATTTACCTCCAAGGAAGGAAGCGGTATCGCGACATCCTTGATCGATCTCGGCAACCGTTTCCGTCTCATCATCAACGATGTGGACTGTAAGAAGACAGAGAAGCCGATGCCGAAGCTTCCGGTAGCAACGAATTACTGGACACCGCAGCCGGATCTCTACACCGGTGCGGAGGCATGGATTTTGGCAGGCGGCGCACACCACACCGCATTTACCTACGACCTCACCGCAGAGCAGATGGGCGACTGGGCAAATGCCATGGGCATCGAGGCAGTTTATATTGACAAGGATACAAAGATCCGCGAGTTCAAGAAGGATCTGATGCTTGGCAATCTGTTTTACCGCTAAAAAACAATAAGAAGCATACGGGGATGTCAAAACGGCATCCCCCGGTAAATGAGAATGGTACCGGGGCAGACCCGGATACACATATAGGGTGCGCGCACAAGCGCAGAAAGGGAGAGGAATATGAAGTTTTTTATTGACACAGCAAACGTAGAGGACATCCGCAAGGCAAATGATATGGGAGTGATCTGCGGCGTTACCACAAACCCGTCTCTGATTGCCAAAGAGGGCAGAGATTTCAACGAGGTCATCAAGGAGATTACGACGATCGTTGACGGTCCGATCAGCGGCGAGGTAAAAGCAACCACTGTGGATGCAGAAGGCATGATCAAAGAAGGACGTGAGATCGCAGCGATCCATCCGAACATGGTAGTCAAGATCCCGATGACCGTAGAGGGATTAAAGGCAGTCAAAGTGCTGTCCGCAGAGGGAATCAAGACGAATGTGACGCTTATTTTCACAGCAAACCAGGCGCTTCTTGCAGCGCGCGCAGGCGCAACCTATGTATCTCCGTTCCTTGGCAGACTCGACGACATCAGCACGGCAGGTATCGATCTGATCCAGGACATCGTGCAGATCTTCGACAACTACGGACTTGAGACCGAGATTATCGCTGCATCGATCCGCAACCCGATCCATGTGACAGACTGTGCATTAGCAGGCGCACATATCGCAACGGTTCCGTACAAAGTTATTGAGCAGATGACCAAGCATCCGCTTACCGATGCGGGAATTGAGAAATTCCAGGCGGACTACAGAGCTGTATTTGGTGACTAATTACCGAAGATGCTCTGCGGTATTTGATGACAAAGTTTTGCAGTAGCAATGACAAAGAATGCATGAAGGGGGAACTATGGATAAGCTGGCACTTCAGAAGATGGCTGTTGAAGTCCGCAAGGGAATTGTATCGTCCGTGCACAGCGCGAAGGCGGGACATCCGGGCGGATCACTCTCAGCAGCAGATATCTTCACCTATTTATATTTTGAAGAGATGAATATTGATCCGAAGGATCCGAAGAAGGAGGACCGCGACCGTTTTGTGCTGGCCATGGGACACACGGCGCCGGGACTTTACTCGGCACTGGCAAACCGCGGTTATTTTCCGGTGGAGGATCTTTTGACCCTGCGCCATACCGGATCGTATTTACAGGGACATCCTGATATGAAGCACATTCCGGGCGTGGATATGTCTTCCGGTTCTCTGGGACAGGGACTTTCCGCAGCGTGCGGCATGGCTCTGGCAGGGAAGATGAAACAGCAGGATTACCGTGTGTATGCACTTTGCGGCGACGGCGAGATCGAGGAGGGACAGATCTGGGAGGCTGCCATGTTCGCAGGTTTCCGCAAGCTGGATAACCTCTGCGTGATTGTGGACAACAACAACCTGCAGATCGACGGACCGATCGACGAGGTCTGCTCGCCGTACCCGATCGACAAGAAGTTCGAGAGCTTTAATTTCCACGTCATCAACATCGACGGCAATGATTTCGATGAGATCAAGCGGGCGTTTGATGAGGCGAGAACTACGAAGGGAATGCCGACCGCGATCATTGCGCACACCGTAAAGGGAAAAGGCGTCTCCTACATGGAGAACAGTGTCGGCTGGCACGGAAAAGCGCCGAACGATGAGGAATACGCAGTGGCGATGGAGGATCTTAGAAAGGCAGGTGAAGCATTGTGTCAGAAGTAAAGATTGCAACGAGAGAGAGCTACGGCAATGCTTTGGTCGAGCTTGGAGGAGAGCATGAGAATCTGGTTGTCTTGGATGCGGATCGCGCAGCGGCAACCAAGACCGGAATGTTCAAGAAGGCATTCCCGGACCGCCACATTGACTGCGGTATCGCAGAGGCGAATATGACCGGCGTGGCAGCCGGAATGTCCACATGTGGATTTGTACCGTTTGTGAGCACCTTCGCCATGTTTGCGGCAGGACGTTCTTACGAGCAGGTGCGCAATTCCATCGGATATCCGCATCTGAATGTGAAGATCGGTGCGACACATGCCGGAATTTCCGTCGGGGAAGACGGCGCGACCCATCAGTGCAACGAGGATATTGCCCTGATGCGTGCGATCCCGGGAATGGTTGTCATCAACCCGGCGGACGACATCGAGGCTCGCGCGGCAGTGAAGGCTGCCTACGAGTACGTGGGACCGGTGTATCTGCGCTTTGGCAGACTGGCGGTTCCGGTCATCAACGACGGCGCGGATTATAAGTTTGAGATCGGCAAGGGCGTGACGCTCCGTGAGGGAAGCGACTGCTCCATCATTGCAACCGGACTTTGTGTCTCGGAAGCACTGGCAGCAGCGGATACGCTGGCAGAGCAGGGCATTCATGCGGAAGTCATCAACATTCACACCATCAAGCCGCTCGACGAGGAACTTGTGGTAAAGACTGCAAAAAAGACGGGGCGCGTATTCACGGTGGAGGAGCATTCCATCATCGGAGGACTCGGCGCTGCAGTGGCGGAGACGCTCGGTGAAAAATGCCCGACAAAGATTACCAGAATCGGTGTCAACGATGTCTTTGGCGAATCCGGTCCGGCAAAAGAACTTCTTCACAAATACGAACTGGATGCAGAGGGAATCGCAAACCGCATCCTGCGTGAGATGAAGTAGAACGGCGCAGCACAGGAGGAAACTAAGAGATGTTAGAAGAATTAAAAAAAGAGGTCTATGAAGCCAACATGGAACTTCCGCGCAGAGGGCTCATTACCTACACCTGGGGCAATGTCAGCGGAATCGACCGCGAGAGCGGCTATTTCGTCATCAAGCCGAGCGGTGTGGATTATGATGCCTTAAGCCCGGACGATATGGTAGTCATGGATCTTGACGGAAATAAGATCGAGGGCAGATATAAGCCGTCCTCCGACACGGCGACCCATATCGAACTCTACAAAAAGTACGAGGAGATCGGTGGTATTGTACATACCCATTCCCCGGAGGCTGTCGCGTGGGCGCAGGCGGGCAGAGACATTCCGCTTTACGGCACAACGCATGCAGACTATTTCTTCGGACCGATTCCGTGCGCCAGAAATCTGACGCCGGAGGAGATCGACGAGGCATATGAGAAGAACACCGGACTTGTGATTATTGAGACCTTTGAGACAAGAGGCATCAAGCCGATGTACACACCGGCGGTTCTCTGTGCGAATCACGGACCGTTTACCTGGGGTAAGGATGCCGCAGAGGCAGTCCACAATGCGGTCGTGCTGGAGGAAGTGGCGAAGATGGCGCGCAACACCGAGCTTATCAATCCGAAGGTGAAGCCGGCGCCGGATTGTATCAAGGAAAAGCATTTCTACCGCAAGCATGGGGCAAATGCCTACTACGGACAGAATTAGTACGTCAGAAGAAACGGTCTGCCGTTTCGCAATAAATATGCTTAGAAATGAGGATCAGTATGCAAAAACGAAGCTTTGGCCAAACAAAGGAAGGCAGGGAGGTCACGGAGTACACGCTTGTCAATGCGCAGGGAATGACGCTTTCTGTCATTGATCTCGGGGCAACGATCGTATCGATCACAATGAAGGGCTCAGACGGAAACGTATATGACGTTGTGCTGGGATACGATACACCCGTTGATTATCAGAACAATACCTGCTATTTCGGAGCTGTGATCGGGCGCAATGCGAACCGGATCGATCATGCACACATCCATCTGGACGGAAAAGACTATTCGCTGGAAGCAAATGACAACGAGAACAATCTGCACAGCGGATCGCACGGTTTTCACGCAGTGATCTGGGATGTGGTGCAGGAGAGCGCACAGAGTATTACGTTTTCCTATGTAAGCCGCGACGGGGAACAGGATTTCCCAGGCAATATGACGGCGAAGGTCACGTACACGCTGGACGATAACGGGGAGGTCGCGATCGCCTATGAGGCAGTCTGCGACCAGACGACGGTGGCGAACTTTACGAACCATGCCTACTTTAATCTGGACGGACATGATTCCGGCGTGATAGAAGGGCAGAAGCTTGAACTTCACGCATCTTACTATACGCCAGTCATTGATTCCAAGGCGATTCCGACCGGAGAACTCGCAAAAGTAGCCGGGACGCCGTTTGATTTCCGGGAGATGAAGGAGATCGGACGGGACATCGAAGCGGACGATACGCAGCTTCGTTATGCGGGCGGTTATGACCACAATTATGCGCTGGACAAGGCGGACGGCACCATGCAGCTTGCTGCGCGCGCCAGAGGTGCAAAGTCCGGCATCTGCATGGATGTGTATACGGACTGTGTGGGGATCCAGCTCTATACCGGCAACTTTATCACGCCGCAGACCGGCAAGGGCGGCGTGCAGTACGGCAAGCGCCATGCATTCTGTCTGGAGACGCAGTATTTCCCGAATGCGGTGAATGAGAAGAATTTCAAATCACCGGTGTTAAAAGCGGGCGATACGTATCGCTCGGTGACAAAGTATTGCTTCGGGCTGGAAAAATAAAAACAAATAATCAGGAATAAGGAAAAGTGGATTTTATCACGGAAAACGGTGGTAAGATCCACTTTTTTTATTCGGAGAAGTCTGATACTTGACAACGGGTGTGGCCTGTGTGGATAATTGTAGAAGAGAGCAGACGTGCTGGTGACAACGGCAGGCGGGGCGCAGAGTTTTACAGAAGGGCAGCAGAGCGGCGATGAGAGAAGAACTTCTTAACGAACTGATGGTCATTTCAGAGGAAGAAAAAAAGTACAGAGCGGGACAGGGAATGGTCGAGCGTCAGCTGTATGCGAGAGAGTCGATCGGGGAGATTGACCGGGATCTGCTGTTAAAGCGGGGACGGCTCATCACCGTGCGCCCGCACAGCCGCTTTGTGGATTTCCCGGAGCACCGGCACAATTATGTGGAGATCATGTATGTCGTGCAGGGGAGCATCACGCACATCATTGAGGGGAAGGAGCTGACGCTTCACAAGGGGGATGTGCTGATGTTGAACCAGCAGGTGCGCCATGCTATCCGCAGGGCAGAGTATGAGGATATCGGCATCAATTTTATCGCGCTGCCGGAGTTTTTTGAGGTGCCGCTTTCCATGCTGCACGAGAAAAATGTGCTTGCGGAATTTATCGCCGGCGCTTTCGGACAGAAAAATCCGGTATCGCACTACCTGCTGTTCCGCTTAAAGGAGCAGCCGCAGGTGGAAAATCTCATGGAAAATATGATCGAATCCATGTTGCATGAACATTCCGATGAGGATGTCATGAACCAGTATACGATGGGACTGGTATTTTTATATCTTCTGAATCACCTTGAGAATTTAAGCCACAATTCCTCGATGGATTACCGGGAGACGATCGTGCAGGCGGTGCTCGGGTACATCAAGAGCGACTGCAAAAATGCGAATCTGACGAAGATCGCAAAAGATACCCACCAGTCGGTCTCGGTGTTAAGTAAGCTGATCCGGCAGAAAACCGGCGATACGTTCAAGGAGCTTTTGCAGCAGCGGAGATTTGAGACGGCGGCGCATCTGCTTAAGGAGACGGATCTGGCGGTGGAGGAGATCGCGCTCGATGTCGGGTATGAGAATCTGAGTTATTTTTTCCGGCAGTTTAAGAGCCGGTACGGCGTGACGCCGCGTGCGTACCGCATGATGAATTTACGTGATGCCGGGAACCTTGATGAAAAATCATAGAGAATTATAGAGAACATTTGAGAATGGAAAATAAGGACAGTTTTTTAGTCGAATCAGAGCCTAAAAAACTGTCCTTATTTTTGTTATGCTGACAGCAGAAATGAGAAGGAAAGAGAAAGGAGCAGGGGGATGGAGACGACGTATTATCTGGCGGTGGACATCGGAGCGTCGAGCGGACGGCACATGCTGTCCCATCTGGAAGACGGGAAGCTGGTATTGGAAGAGATCTACCGTTTCCCGAACGGAATGACGGAGAAGAACGGGCACAAGGTATGGGATGTCGAGCGGCTGTTTGCGGAGATTTTAAACGGCATGAAGCAGTGTGTCAGACTGGGAAAAATTCCGCACAGCATGGGGATTGACACCTGGGCGGTGGACTATGTACTTTTGGATGGGCAGGGAAGACGTATCGGAGATGCGGCAGCCTACCGCGACGGCAGGACGCAGGGCATGGATGAAAAAGTGTATGCGCACATTACGGAGGAAGAACTCTACCGCAGAACGGGAATCCAGAAACAGATTTTTAACACGATCTATCAGCTGGCGGCAGTAAAAGAGCAGCATCCAAAATGGCTGGAGCAGGCTGACTGTCTGCTGATGATGCCGGATTATTTTCATTTTCTTCTGACCGGGAAAAAGGTGCAGGAGTATACCAATGCGACGACGACCCAGCTGGTCAGCCCGGTGACAAAGGACTGGGATGAGCAGCTGATCCGGCAGCTGGGCTATCCGAGACGGCTGTTTCAGGAGATCCGGATGCCGGGGGATGAACTGGGGAGCCTGCGGGGGGAGATCCAGAAAGAAGTGGGATTTTCCTGCAAGGTGATCCTGCCGCCCACACACGATACCGGCGGTGGCGGCGGTGCCAACGCAGGAGGAAGAGACGCTCTATATCAGCTCCGGCACATGGTCGCTCATGGGAACCGAACGGATGACGGCGGATTGCAGCAGTGCGGCGAGAGAGCACAACATGACAAACGAGGGCGGTTACGACTGCCGGTTCCGCTATCTGAAAAATATCATGGGACTCTGGATGATCCAGTCTGTCCGAAAGGAGAGTGCGCCGGAACTTGGGTTTGGAGAGATCTGTGCGCGCGCCGCAAAGGAGACGATTGCATCGCGTATCGACGTCAACGATGCGCGCTTTCTGGCGCCGAAGAACATGACGGAGGAAGTAAGGAGGGCATGTCGGGAAGCGGGGGAGCAGGTTCCGCAGACCATCGGGGAACTGGCGGCGGTCATCTACCACAGTCTTGCGCAGTGCTATGCCGGGACGGCAGAGGAGATCGAGGCGTTGATGGGAAAACAGTACCCAGAGATTCACATTGTGGGCGGCGGCGCGAATGCGCAGTATTTAAACCGGCTTACCGCAGAATACACCGGAAAGACGGTCGAGGCGGGACCGACGGAGGCGACGGCGCTCGGCAACCTTGCCGCGCAGATGATTGCGGCGGGAGAATTTGAAGACCTCAGGGCGGCGAGAGCATGCATTGCGGATTCGTTTGCAATGGAGAAGTTTGAAGGAGAGAAGGGAGAAACGAGATGACAGGTTATGAAGCAGCAAAGGCAAAGTATGAGGCACTTGGCGTGGACACAGACCGCGCGATCGAGCGGTTGAAAAAGGTTCCAGTATCGCTGCACTGCTGGCAGCTGGACGATGTGATCGGATTTGACAATGACGGCGGACTCACAGGCGGAATCCAGACGACCGGAAACTATCCGGGGCGCGCCAGAACGCCGCAGCAGCTGATGGAGGACATGGAGGAGGCAATGAAGCTGATGCCGGGAACGGCAAAATTAAATATTCATGCGTCCTATGCGATTTTTGAGCCGGGAGAATTTGCGGACCGCGACGCCTTAGAGCCGAAGCATTTTGCAAAGTGGGTGGAATTTGCGAAGAAGCACCATATGGGAATTGATTTCAACCCAACGTTTTTCTCCCACGAAAAAGTAAAAGACGGACTTACCTTATCAAGCCCCGATGAGGAGACCAGAAAGTTCTGGATCAACCACGGAAAGGCATGCATCCGCATCTCAGAATATTTTGCAAAGGAGACCGGCGTGCCGTGCGTCATGAATATCTGGACGGGGGATGGATTTAAGGATGTTCCGGCAGACCGTATGGGACCGCGTCTGCGCTGCAAGGATTCGATCGAGCAGATTTTATCCGAACCGTATGACAGAAATCTCGTCAAGCCGTGCGTGGAATCCAAGGTATTCGGTATCGGTGTGGAGTCTTACACCGTGGGTTCGGCAGAATTTACATTGAGCTTCGCCGCACAGCATGAAGGCTGTATGCCGCTCATGGACAACGGACATTATCATCCGACGGAGTATGTTTCGGACAAGATTCCTGCCATGCTCTGTTTTTACCCGGAGTTTGCGCTTCACATTACCAGAGGCGTGCGATGGGATTCGGATCATGTGCTGCTCTTAGATGACGAGACGAAAGAGATGGCAAAAGAGATCGTAAGAAACGATGCGCTTGACCGTGTATACATGGCGCTGGATTACTTTGATGCGAGCATCAACCGTGTCCTGGCGCTTGCAACAGGCTTTCGGAGCTGGCAGAAAGCCCTGTTAACGGCACTGTGCACGCCGAATGAAATGTTAAAGGAGCTGCAGGATACGAATCAGCTGGGAAAACTCATGGTTATGCATGAGGCGGTAAAAATGCTTCCGATCGGCGAGATCTGGGAGGAATACTGCCGCAGGGAAGGCGTGTGCGACGACCTTCATTTCTACGACGAGATCGAGCGTTACGAGCGTGAGGTACTGACCAAAAGAGGATAAGCAGATAGAAGCTGAATCAGAGAGAAGAGAGGAAGAGAATCATGAAATTTTTGGATGCAGAATTTGTACAGGGATTTATCCGCATGGCAAACGACGGATGGGAGCAGGGCTGGCATGAGAGAAACGGCGGAAACTTATCTTACCGCGTGAAACCGGAGGAAGTGGAAGCGGTGCGGGAGAACTTTCAGGAAAAGGAGTGGCAGCCGATCGGCACCACGGTGCCCAATCTGGCAGGAGAGTATTTCCTTGTGACCGGAAGCGGAAAATATTTCCGCAACGTCATCTTAAAGCCGGAAGATTCGATCTGCATGATTGAGCTGGATGAAAAGGGCGAGAACTACCGGATCGTGTGGGGACTGGTAAACGGCGGAAGACCGACCTCGGAGCTGCCGAGCCATCTGATGAACCTGGAGGTAAAGAAACTGCAGAATCCGAAGTACCGCGTGGTCTATCACGCGCATACCACCAATATCATTGCGCTGACGTTCGTGCTTCCACTGGAGGACCGCGTATTCACGAGAGAACTCTGGGAGATGGCAACGGAATGTCCGGTGGTATTCCCGGCGGGTGTCGGCGTGGTGCCGTGGATGGTTCCGGGCGGCAGGGAGATTGCGGTTGCGACCAGCGAGCTGATGAAAAAATATGATCTTGCGATCTGGGCGCATCACGGCATGTTTGCTGCCGGCGAGGACTTTGACTTAACGTTCGGTCTGATGCACACCGCAGAAAAATCCGCGGAGATTCTGGTGAAGACGCTCTCCATGCGTCCGGATAAGCTCCAGA
>ERZ779885.4892-NODE-4892-length-10124-cov-5.902672_pt1 | contig 10124 bp, 12 predicted proteins | sample MGYA00511554_ERZ779885 | MGnify/ENA primary metagenome ERZ779885 (study PRJEB29588, sample SAMEA2160998) | human gut metagenome | biome: human gut; feature: human-associated habitat; material: faeces | place: Denmark | collected 2008/2010 ... | reverse complement strand
CAGCTTGTCAAAAAGGATTTTTGACAAGCTGACAGCCGCCCCGAAGGGCGGCTGTCTCAGCATATTCAGGCGATTCAGATCTTTTGCCGGTAAACCACCGCATCCTCCTTGCCGAAGGCCCGAGCTGCATGAGCCACTGTGATCGCCGCTTCCTCCGTATAGGGGAAAAACAGCAGCACGGGAACACGGAAGGTCAGCACGATGACTCTGGGAGTCACCACGGCCACGTCCCAATCCTCCCAGTCGAAATGGGTGGGCTTCCCCTTCCGGTTCTCCTCCCGGATGCCGCCGCCGTCAAACAGAATGCACCCATCGGGATCGTTCTGCTGCTGAAACTGCCGCCAGCCCCGCCGGTCATTCCGCTGCATAAGCGCGCACAGCACCAGCTCCAGCACCCCGCAGCCGAAGCACAGCCCCGTAAGCGCGCCGGACGCCCGGCCCAGCGCCAGGCTGGCCGTAAGCCACAGCAAAACGGCTCCCAGCGCCAGCAGGACGGCCCCCTGCCACAGAAGCCGCCGGGAAAACCACCGGAAGCTGCGGCATCGGGCGTCATGCTTTTTCAGTCGGCGCCGCTGGACCGCGATCCCCTGAGCCAGGTCAAAGAGCCCCTCCGTATCCGTCAGGTGATAGTGCAGCTGAAAAAAGGTCTCCGTGGTCATGCCTTTTTGGCCGCCTGGGCCAGAGCTTCCTCCAGCGCGTGGGCCATCTGGTCCGGACAGGACGTGGGCTTGGGTCCGCAGTGGATACCCTTCATGCGCCGGATGGCCTCCTGGGCGTCCATGCCCACCACCAGCCGGCTGATGCCCTGGAGGTTGCCGTTGCAGCCGCCCTCCACATTGACGCTCTTGATCACGCCGTTCTCCAGCTCCACAGTCATTTTCCGGGAGCAGACGCCCCGGGGCGTATAGGTATAAGTCATGGTATAAAAGCTCCTTTTGTGTATTCCGGAGGGTATTATACCCCACGACGGCGATTTTGGCAAGAGGGCATCCTTTATAGCAGCCTGTCCGGTTTTCGCCCTTTCCGAGAGAAATTCAGGCCTCCGGATAAACCAGGTCCTCCGGTGTCCAGCGGCGGATCACGTCCGCGTAAAAGGCGCAGCACGCCCGGGCCAGGGCTGCGTCCAGGTTGCGGTAATTACCGCACTCTGCGGCGCTTTTGCCGGGCATGGGGCCGTCATAGGCCGCACCGGCGGTGAACACCCGCTGCAAAAGGGCGATGGCCTCCGCATCCGTCAGACGGCGGCTGTCGAACAGGAAGTAAAAGCCCGTCTGACAGCCCATGGGGCCGAAATAGATCACGGCATCCCTTTCCGGGCTATTGCGCAGCAGGGTGGCAATAATGTGCTCCACGGAGTGCAGCTGGGCATTGGTCAGCAGGTCGCCGGTGTTGGGCTTTTTGAAGCGCAGATCGAAGGTGGAGACCTCCCCGTCCCGCCGGGACAGATACAGACCCGGCACCAGCACATTGTGGTTCACGGTAAAGCTGGCAATTTTTTCCATATCACGCCTCCAGCCGGTCCACAAAGGCCATGACCACCCGGTTCAGATCCCGCATGGCGGTTGGGAAATTGAACACAAAGTCGTGGTGCTCGAACAGACAGTCGGACACGGACTTGACGGACATGAAGGGCACCCCGTTGCGCAGACACACCTGGGCGTCGGCGCAGCCCTCCATATCGCACAGCAGCGGGTGGAAGGTATCGGCGATCCAATGGGCCCGGGGGGTGTCGGTGGCGAACCAGTCGCCGGTGGCTACCCAGCCGGTGCGGTACGGAACGCCCACCCGGTCCATGGCGGCCTTGGCCCGGTCCAGGTCGCTGGTAGGGAACTGCACCCGGTTCACCGTGGACACCAGTCCCACAGGGTCGCCCAGGGCGCTGGTATCCACATCGTGCTGCAAAAAGCCCTCCGCCAGAACGATGGAGCCAATGGGCATATCCTCAAAGCACCCGGCTACCCCGGCGTTGAGCACCAGATCCGGCTGATACAGGCTGATCAGCAGCTGGGTGGCCATGGCGGCGTTGACCTTGCTGACGCCGCCGGCGCAGGCGATGACGTCGGGCCGGATCCGGTAAAAAGGCACCCCGGCCACGGTTTGCAGCGGCTGGGCATTTTCCTGGGTCAGCAGGCTCTCGATCTCACCGGTCATGGCGTATACGAGTCCGATCTTCATAATTGGTTTCCTCCCAATAAATCATATTTTTCACCTATATTGTACGGATTCCCAGGGGGAGTTGTCAAGAGGATTGCAAAATTTCCAAAAATGAGGTATAATGAAGCCAGAAATGAACCAAATGCTCAGTTTTGAACAGTGTGATGATTATCTTTTTGCGCGCTGCACAAAATGCCGGAAAAATCGTTGTGAAATTGTAACTGGTTTGTAACTATTTGTAATCTTCCGGAGGGGGGTGAACAGCATGCCGGTTTTCGGTGTGATCTGCGAATACGACCCCTTTCATCTGGGGCACCGGTGGATGCTGGAGCAGCTGCGGCAGCAGGGGCCGGTGGTGTGCGCCATGAGCGGCTGCTTCACCCAGCGGGGGGAGTTTGCCGCCGTGAACAAGTTCGCCCGGGCGGAAATGGCCGTCCGGAACGGGGCGGACCTGGTGCTGGAGCTGCCCACCCCCTGGGCAGTGTCCGGAGCCGAGCGGTTTGCCCGGGGCGGCGTGGAGCTGCTGCAAAAAGCCGGGGTGGTGACTCACCTGGCCTTCGGCAGCGAGTGCGGCGATCTGGAGGCTCTGCGCCGGGTGGAAGCATGCCTGTCCGGGAGTGCATATCAGGATGCCGTCCGGCAGCGGCTGGAGGGGGGCGAAACCTTTGCCCGGTGCCGGCAGCTGGCGGTGGAAAAGCTGCTGGGGCCCCAGGATGCGGCGCTGCTGGCTCAGCCCAACAACATCCTGGCCATTGAATACCTGAAGGCCCTGCGCCGGGCGAGCTTCCCCATGGAGCCGGTAACGTTTCCGCGCAGAGGCGGGCAGCACGACGGTCCCGTGGTGGAGGGCATTGCCCCGGCCTCCCACATCCGCAGGCTCCTGCGGGCGGGACAGACGGAGGAGGCCATAGCCCTTCTGCCGGAGGAATCGGCGGCGGTGCTGCGGCGGGAGCTGGCGGCAGGACGGGCTCCGGTGGATATGCGAGCCTGTCAGCGGGCCATTCTCTCCCGGCTGCGGCGGATGGGTGAGAAGGACTTTCTTCCCTACGACGGCGGCGGTGAGGGACTGTACCGCCGGTTTTACCGGGCGGTGCGGCAGACGGCGGACATAGACCGCCTGCTGGAAACTGCGAAAACCCGGCGTTATCCCCTGGCCCGGCTGCGGCGGATGCTGCTGGCAGCATATCTGGAGCTGCCGGAGCCGGAGCATATTCCCTATCTGCGGCTTTTGGCTGCCAGCCGCCGGGGCTGTGACCTGCTGCGGCAGATGCGCGGTGCGCCGGTGCTGACCAAGCCCGCCGATGTGTCCCGTCTGGGCCCCCAGGCCCAGGCCCTGTTTACCCGGGAGGCCGGGTGGACCGATTTGTATACTCTGGCGTATCCCGACCTGTCTCAGGGCATCTGCGGCACAGACTGGCGGGCCACCCCATGGATCATGTGAGGAAATACCTATGAAGAAGCTGTATGTTTTATTGCTGGCGGCCATGCTGCTGACGCTGGCGGCGTGTCTGACGGCATGCAGCGCCGTACCTATGTTGTCCCTGGCGGATGACAAGCTGCAACCCCCCGACTCTCCGGCGAAGGATACCGGGGAAAAAGCCGACCCTCTGCCCCAGGAGTGGAGCATCCGCCTGGAGCAGGTGAATAAGGAGAACTATGCCGAGGATGACCGGCTGCTGGCAAAGGGCAGCTATCAGGTGTTCCAGCTGGAGCCGGAGGACGGCGGCAATACCCTTACTGTCACCACCCAGACGGCGGACAGCATCAACCGGTATTTCGAGCAGTGGCGCAAGAGCCAGCTTCAGTTCCTGGCTGACGTTACAGAGATGGCCAGAACCTCCTATGCCGGTACCAACGGCGCGGACCCCCGCTGGGATCAGACGGAGTATGTGTATTCCGACACGGTCACCACCGACTATTGGGTCGGTCCCCGGCTGCTGTGCGTCAGCATGTACTACAGCTCCTATTCCGGCGGCGCGCACCCCAACTCCTGGCGGCTGGCGGTGAGCTTTGACCTGAACAACGGGCAGGCCCTTCAAATGACGGACCTGACCGACGACGCGGACGGCATGCGGGCGGCTGTGGCCGAGAGCCTGCTGTACCAGGTAAAAAGGAGTGATGCCTGGGCTCAGATCGGTGAGGAGGGCTTCTTTGAGGATTACCAGGACACCCTCCAGACCTGGATGGACCAGTGCCTGATTTTCGAGGACAGCGGCATCACCGTAGCCTTCAGTCCCTATACCATCGCCCCCTACGCCGCCGGAGAGCAGTCGTTTCAGGTGCCGTACAGTCTGCTGAAGCCCTACTTCAATGAGCGGGGCCTGCGGCTGTTGGGACTGGATCAGGCGGAAAACAATAACTGACCGTATAAAAGCGACCGGCTGCAAGGCCGGTCGCTTTTCGTCTATCCTCTCTTTTTCCTGCCCAGTCTGCGCATGGCACGTCGCTGAGCAGCCTCCTTCTCATCCTTCTCCGCCTGGTCCACCAGGTCCTGGTATTTCTCCGGGTGGCGGGCCCAGTCGATGCGATAGTACGTCAGCCCAATGATCAGCGCGGCGCCCACGATGATGATGCCGTAAAACAGGATTTTTTCGATGGTCATAGCAGCCCCTCCTTATTGTAGTAAAGTATACAGGAAATGCCCACGGATAGCAAGGATTTTTCGCCAGCATGGCAAAGAAAAAATCCGCACTTTTGGTTGTTTTTGCCGAAAAAGGGTTGTATAATAGTTTTGTTCCCGGTGAAATGGGAGCCAAACGGAAAAGTCAAATAGGAGGAACGAATATGTTCACGAATTTTAAGGAACTGGAAGCGTATGTCCTGTCTCATAAAAACAAAAAGCGCATCGTTCTGGCCAACGCCCACGACGAGCCCGCCCTCAGCGCCGTGGTCAACGCCCATCGCCGGGGCGTGGTGGATGGCACCCTGCTGGGCAAGAAGGACGAGATTCTGGCCCTGCTGCAGGAGATGAACGAGGATCCCGCCGAATATGAGATCGTGGACTTTGACGGCCCGGAGCTGGACGCCGCCAAGGCCGCCGTGGAGCTGGTGCGCCAGGGGAAGGCAGACATCCCCATGAAGGGCATTCTCCAGACCTCCAGCTTCGCCAAGGCCATTCTGAACCGGGAGACCGGTCTGATCCCCGCCAGCGGCCGCCGTCTGGTGAGTCAGTGCGGCATTTTCGAGTATGAAGGCCGCTTTATGATGATCACCGACGCCGCCATCAACATTGCCCCCGACGTGGATACCCAGATCGGCATTGTAGAGAACGCTCTGCCGGTGGCCAATGCCCTGGGCGTGGAGCTGCCCAAGGTGGCGGTTCTCTCCGCCGTGGAAAACGTCACGGAGAAGATGCCCTCCACCGTGTCCGCCGCCGAAATCGCCAAGCGCGGTATTCCCGGCTGCGTGGTGTCCGGTCCTCTGGCCCTGGACGGTGCCATTTCCATGGAGTCCGTGAAGCACAAGGGCATCCATGACCCTGTGGCAGGTCAGGCGGATATCCTGCTGGTGCCCTTTATCGAAATCGGCAACGTGCTGTATAAGTCCATCACCTACATTGCCGGCAAGACCATGGCCAGTACCATCTGCGGCGCGTCCTGCCCCGTAATCATCACCAGCCGCGCCGACACGCCGGACAGCAAGTATTACTCCATTCTTCTGGCGGTCCTGCGCTGCCTGAAGGCATAACTGCATGACAAAAGGCGGGACGCTGTGTCCCGCCTTCTTGCCAAAAGAAAAAGGACCCTGTGCCGCATGGCATAGGGTCCGTCTTGTTTGTCCGAGCTTAGATCGCGCGGGTAACTTTACCGGAACGCAGACACCGGGTACAAACGTACACATGGCGAGGCGTACCATTGATCATAGCCTTCACGCGCTTGACATTGGGCTTCCAGGGACGATTGGAGCGTCTGTGGGAGTGGGAAACCTTGATACCGAAGGTCACGCCCTTATCGCAGAACTCGCACTTTGCCATCCGTTGCACCTCCTTGCTGTGAGAAACTTGCCTGCCAACATCACAAGCAATAGATATCTTAGCAGATTGCAAGGCGAAATGCAAGCATTATTTGACAAAAAAACGAAAAAAATTCAGACAGCGTCGTAGGTCTTGCGAAGAAGGGGTATATACGATATAATAACATATAAATATAAGTATATGCAAGCGCGGACCGGCAAGGCCGGATGGAGGACCTGTATATGGAGAAAGTAAGACGCGACCCGGCCAGCCTCAGCCGGCTGGTGAAGGATTTTGACCTGGAGGTCGTATATAAGGGCCTGGATTATGACACACGGATGATCACCATTCCGGATGTGAACCGTCCGGCCCTGCAATTGGTGGGTTTTTACGACTATTTTGAGCCCAAACGCCTGCAAATTCTGGGCAAGGCGGAGTTTACATTCCTGAAGGCCATGCCCCTGGAGCAGCGGAGGAAGGTATTTGAGGACCTGCTGCGCTGCGAGATCCCGGCGCTGATCGTGGCCCGGAATATGGAGATCTTTCCCGAACTGATGGAGATTGCCCGCAAGCACGGACGGACCCTGCTGCGGACGGAAAAGACCACCGTGGAGCTGACCAGTCACATCATCGACTATCTGAACCGGGCCCTGGCCCCCCAGATCACCCGCCACGGCGTGCTGATGAACATCTATGGTCAGGGCGTGCTGATGATCGGCGACTCCGGCATCGGAAAAAGCGAGACGGCTATTGAGCTGCTCAAGCGCGGTCACCGGCTGGGAGCCGACGACGCGGTGGAGGTCCGCCGCATTTCCGACTCGCTGTACGGCTCGGCCCCGGAGATCATCCGCCACTACATTGAGATCCGGGGTATCGGCATCATCGACGTGCAGCAGCTGTTCGGCATGGGCGCGGTGCAGTTTGACTCCGACATTGAGATCGTGATTCATCTGGAGCCCTGGCAGGACGGTAAGTTCTATGACCGCCTGGGCCTGGAGGGCGATACCTACACCATCCTGGGGGTGCAGCTGCCCTATGTCACCATTCCCGTGCGGCCGGGGCGGAACCTGGCCGGTATCGTGGAGATCGCCGCCATGAAAAATCGCCAGATGCGGTACGGCTATAACTCCGCCCGGGACTTCATGACGCAATTTGACCAGAAAATGGATGAGCTGGCCCGGCAGGCCAAGGAGAAGCAATGAACTATATCGGCATCGACATCGGCGGCACCAACCTGAAGGCCGGGCTGACGGATGAAAACGGACGGCTGCTGGCCGTGAAAAGCATGAAGATCCGGGAGGTATCGGACCCGGACATTCTGGCGGACACCCTGGTGACCCTGACGGAGGAGCTGGCAGCCCAGGGCGGCATTGCGGTGCAGGATATCGCCTCTGTGGGGGCGGGCATCCCCGGCGTGGTGGACATCCGCACCGGCTCCATCGTGTATACCTGCAACCTGCCTCTGCGGAACATTCCTCTGCGGAAGCTGTTCAAGCGGCGGCTGGGACTGCATCTGTATGTAGAAAATGACGCCAACTGCGCCGCCCTGGCGGAATACTACGCCGGAGCCGGGCAGGGCAGCAAACGCTTCGTTACCATCACCCTGGGCACCGGCATCGGCGCCGGGATCATCCACAACGGCAAGATTTTCCACGGCGGCAACGGTATGGCCGGCGAGGTGGGGCATACCTGCATCGACTATCAGGGTCTCCCCTGCCCCTGCGGCCGGCGGGGCTGCTGGGAGCAGTACGCCTCCGCCAGCGCTCTGAAGCGGTTCACCGCCCAGGCATTGCAGGACAATCCCGACAGCATCCTGGCCCAGGTCATCCGTGAGCACGACGGTCATGTGTCCGGCCAGTCGGCCTTTATGGCCGCCCGGCTGGGGGACCCGGTGGGCCGGCAGGTCTGCGACATGTATATAGGCTATCTGGCGGCAGGCATCGCCAATGTGGTGAATATCTTCCAGCCGGACACTCTGGCCATCGGCGGCGGCGTCAGCAACGAGGCCGATGAGCAGTTGCTGCACCCTCTGCAGCGGCTGGTGGAGCAGGAGACCATCCCCTGCAGCTCCGACAAGAAAACACGCATCGTCAAGGCTCAGCTGGGGAATCAGGCGGGCATCATCGGCGCTGCGCTGCTGGGCAAGAAGAAACGGATATGAGGGAGGACGCTATGCAGTGGTATGAACGATTGGATGAAAAGCTCCGGGATTACCTGCCGGACATGACGGTGGAGCATGACGTGCCCATGAGCCGCCATACCTCCTTCCGCATCGGCGGTCCGGTGCGGCTGATGGCCCGGGTGAAGGATGACAGGGAGTTTGCCGCCGCCCTGAAGGGGGCCGCCCAGCTGGGACTGGAGCTGGCCCGGAACGGGGTGCTGCTGGTCTCCGGCATCGCCAAGGGCATCGACTCCATCGCCCTGAAGGAGGCGCTGAAGAAGATCGAAGGCACCGACCTCGAGAAGTTCCTGCGCCAGTATAACGCTATCTGATAAGACGATATTCACGACGGAACAATACCGTCCAAAACAAAAGGCCGGGTGCTGTATGCCTGAGGTAGGAAACAGCACCCGGCCTTTTGTGCTGATTTGCGCGAGATTTCATAAAAAGTCGTACTCATAAAGAAAACTATTATGCAGAATGACCATCTTTGTGCTTGCTCTTTCGGCGGTTCTGTGGTAAGCTTAAAACAAAGAATGCGGCACAGCGGAAGAGAGGCTGTGCCGTAAAAATTGGTCTGGAACATAAAGGAGGTCCTTTTTGTGAAACACTTTATTTCTCGCCGCAATTTCCTGAAGGCTGCAGGTGTCACCGCCGCTGCCTCCGCTATGGCTGCTGCCGTTCCGCAGGCTTCGGCCGGTTTCCTGACGGGCAAGGATGCCGCTGTCACCATCCTGTACACCAACGATGTCCACACCTACATCGACAACAAGTCTCCCAAACTGACCTATGCCGCTATCGCTGCCATGAAGCAGGGCTACGTGGATGAGGGCAAGCCCGTCCTGCTGGTGGACGCAGGCGACCATATTCAGGGTACTGCCTACGGCTCCATGGACGACGGTGCTACCATCATCGAGCTGATGAACGAGGCTGGCTACGACATCTCTACTCCGGGCAACCACGAGTTCGACTACGGCATGGCCCGCACAAAAGCCATCATCAAGGAAGCGGACTTCCCTTATGTCTCCTGCAACTGGGTGGATCTGCGCACCGGTCTGCGCGTCCTGCCCGCTGTCAAGCTGTTCCCCGCAGGCGGCAAGTGGATCGCATTCGTGGGCATCACGACCCCCGAGTCCTTCACAAAGTCCACTCCTGCTTACTTCATGAACGCCAAGCAGACCAAGTACATCTACGACATCCTGGGCGGTGACGACGGAAGAAAACTGTACGACGCCGTGCAGAAGGCCATCGACAAGGCCAAGACCCTGGGCGCAGACATCATCATCGGTCTGGGCCATCTGGGCGTTGACCCGTCCTCCTCTCCCTGGACCAGTGAGGAAGTCATTGCCAACACCACCGGCTTTGACGCCTTCATCGACGGCCACTCTCACACCGTCATGGAGAACAAACAGGTCTACGATGCAGCCGGCAAGGCTGTCACCCTGACCCAGACCGGCTCTTATCTGGCAAACGTCGGTAAGATGACCATCGCCGAGGACGGCGCGATCACCACTGAGCTCGTCTCCACCGCTGATGTCTCCGACGCCGCTGTGGCCGCTACCGCAGAAGCCTGGATCAACGATGTGGACGCTATGCTGGGCGAGCAGATCGCCACCACGGACATCAAATTCTACATCAACGACCCCGCTACCAGCAAGCGCCGCATCCGTATGGGCGAGACCAACCTCGGCGACTTCGTGGCCGACGGCATCTATACTTACTTCAATGAGGTCGAGCAGCTGGACTGCGACATCGCTATGATGAACGGCGGCGGCATCCGCACCGATGTGGACGCCGGCAAGTGGACCTTCAAGACCTGCAAGCAGGTCAGCCCCTTTGGCAACGTGGCCTGCCTGA
>ERZ779885.4888-NODE-4888-length-10133-cov-4.249950_pt1 | contig 10133 bp, 4 predicted proteins | sample MGYA00511554_ERZ779885 | MGnify/ENA primary metagenome ERZ779885 (study PRJEB29588, sample SAMEA2160998) | human gut metagenome | biome: human gut; feature: human-associated habitat; material: faeces | place: Denmark | collected 2008/2010 ... | reverse complement strand
AGAACCGGGAAAAGAAGATCCTGCGGGCAGCAGGCCTCCGCCAGGATGGCCCCAACCTTATCGCTTGTCCCACTTGCGGGCGGACCAATATCGACCTCATCCCCATGGCGGAGGAAGTGGAGCGGCGGCTCATGGGCTGTACTAAGCCCATCACCGTGGCGGTTATGGGCTGCGCGGTGAATGGCCCTGGCGAGGCATCTTCCGCTGATGTGGGTATTGCCGGCGGAAAAGGGGAGGGCCTCCTCTTCCGCAAGGGGGAGATCCTGCGGAAGGTACCCCAGGACCAGCTGGTGGACGCCCTGATGGACGAGATCGACAAGCTGTAAGGGAGGGTCCCGTATGTGCGATAAAATACCGGTTTTTACCTTTTTTGAGAGCTTTGTGCCGCCCCGGGACCTGGGCCTGCTGCTCCACGACGCCTGTGTGGTGGGCGGCAGCATGGACCGGGCGGAGCGCACCATGGAGCTGGAGCTCACCGCCTCCGCTCCCCTGCCGGAGGCCGCCGTCACCGCCCTGCGCCAGCTGCTGATGGACCAGTATCAGCTGCGCCAGCTGCGGCTCCACTTCCGCACCCCCCGGCCCGCAGAGGACAAGTCCGACGTCCTCATGGGCCGGGAGATCAAGGGCAAGCCCGTCTCCATCGACGGTCTGAACCCCAAAATGGGCGCCGTGGTGATAGAGGGCAAGGTCTTTGCCGCCGAGTGCTACGAGACCCGCAAGCCTGGCGTCTGGCGGCTGACCTTCGACATGACGGACTACCGGAATTCCGTCACCGTCACCAAGTACATGGAGGGCAAGGAGGCCCAGTCCATGCAGAACGCCGTGTCCCCGGGCATGTGGCTCCGGGTCCAGGGCAATGTGGAGCTCAGCCGCGACGGCAAGGACATTCAGCTGCGCCCCTTCCACATCATGAAGATCCCCCACAAGCCCCGGGAGGACACCGCCCCGGAGAAGCGGGTGGAGCTGCACCTGCACACGAAGATGTCCAACATGGACGCCCTGACGGACACCGCCTCCGTCATCAAGCAGGCCATCGCCTGGGGCCACCCGGCCATCGCCATCACCGACCACGGCGTGGCCCAGTCCTTCCCGGACGCCTGGCACACCGCCAAGGGCAAGATCAAGATCCTCTACGGCGTGGAGGGCTACTTTGTCAATAACCTGGACGACCGCATCGCCGTCCACGGCCCCCAGGACCAGGACTTTTCCGACGAGATCGTCTGCTTCGATATTGAGACCACCGGCCTGAAGGTGGACCGGGAGGCCATCACCGAGATCGGTGCCGTGGTGCTGAAAAACGGCCAGGTCACCGACCGGTTCCAGACCTTCGTGAACCCCGGCCGCCGCCTGACGCCGGAGATCATCGGCCTCACCGGCATCACCGACGCCATGCTTTCCGGTGCCCCCTCCCCCAAGGAGGCCCTGACGGCCTTTCTGTCCTTTGTGAACGGCCGCCCCCTGGCGGCCCACAACGCCGAATTTGACATCAGCTTCATCCGGGCCGGCTGCCGCCGGGAGGGCATCCCCTTTGACCCCACCTATGTGGACTCCCTGATCCTGGCCCAGAACCTGCTGCCCCAGCTTCACAAGTTCAAGCTGGACATTGTGGCCGAATACCTGGACCTGCCCGCCTTCAATCACCACCGAGCCTCCGACGACGCGGCCATGGTGGCCTACATGCTGATCCCGTTCTTTGAGAAGCTGGAGCGGGAGCTGGGCATCCGCCGTCTCCAGGACATCAACCCCCAGATGCTGAAGCTGCGGCCCCAGGGCAGCAAGTCCAGCCGCTTCCCCAAGCACATCATCATTCTGGCCAAGAACAAAATGGGCCTCAAGCACCTGTACCAGCTGATCTCCGCCTCCAACCTGCAATACTTCAAGCGGGTGCCCATCATCCCCAAAACCGAGCTGATGGCCCATCGGGAGGGGCTCATCATCGGCTCGGCCTGCGAGGCCGGCGAGCTGTTCCAGGCGGTGAAGGACCACAAGGACTGGGCCGAGCTCAAGCGCATCGCCTCCTTCTATGACTATCTGGAAATTCAGCCCATCTGCAACAATATGTTCATGCTCCGCAACGGCGACGTCCGGTCCGAGGAGGAGCTGCGGGAATTCAACCGCACCATCGTCCGCCTGGGCCGGGAGCTGGGAAAGCCCGTCTGCGCCACCGGCGACGTCCACTTCCAGGAGCCGGAGGACGAGACGTATCGCCGTATTCTCCTGGCCAGCAAGAAGTTCCCCGATGCCGACGCGCCTCTGCCCATCTACTTCAAGACCACCACCGAGATGCTGGAGGAGTTTTCCTATCTGGGGGAGGAGCTGGCCCATCAGGTGGTCATCGACAATCCCCGCCGCATCGCCGATCTGGTGGAGGAAATTGAGCTGCTGCCTCCGGGCCAGCTGTTCCCGCCCCGCCTGGAAAACTCCCAGGAGGACCTGAACCGCCTGGTGTGGGACAAGTGTCACGCCCTGTACGGCGACCAGCCCCCCCAGCTGGTGGTGGACCGGCTGAATGTGGAGCTGGGCAGCATCCTGGGCAAATACGACGTGGTGTATATGTCCGCCCAGAAGCTGGTGCAGCGCAGCCTGGAAAACGGTTATCTGGTGGGCAGCCGGGGTAGTGTGGGGTCCTCACTGGTGGCGTATATGTCCGGCATTACGGAGGTGAACTCCCTGCCGCCCCATTATCGCTGCCCCCAATGCCGCCATACTGAGTTCATCACCGATGGCAGCTACGGCTGCGGCGCGGATATGCCCGATAAGAATTGCCCGATGTGCGGGGCAAAGTACGCTAAGGACGGATTTGACATCCCCTTTGAGACGTTTTTGGGCTACGGCGGCGGTAAGGTGCCGGATATCGACCTGAATTTCTCCGGTGAGTACCAGGCCCGGGCACACCAGCACGCCATTGAGATGTTCGGCAAGACCCAGGTGTTCCGCGCGGGGACCATCGGTACCCTAGCGGAAAAGACCGCCTTCGGCATGGTGAAGAAATACCTGGAGGAACGGGGCGAGACGGCCTCCAACGCGGAGCTGGATCGCCTGACGCTGGGCTGCGTGGGCGTGCGGCGTACTACGGGGCAGCACCCCGGTGGGCTGGTAGTGGTGCCGGATGATATGGATGTGGAGGATTTTACCGCGGTGCAGCACCCGGCAGACGATGCCAACAGCGACACTGTGACCACTCATTTCGAGTATCACTGCATGGAGGACAACCTCCTGAAGCTGGATATGCTGGGACACGATGACCCCACCATGATCAAAATGCTGGAGGACCTGACCGGCGTGAACGCGCGGGCCATCCCCTTGGATGACCCGGATACCATGAGTATTTTCACCTCGTCCAAGGTGCTGGGCTTTGAAAATGACGAGATACTGGGGCCCACCGGCGCCGTGGCTATCCCGGAGTTCAACACCCGGTTCACCCGCGGTATGCTGATGGATACCATGCCCCAGGATTTCAATACCCTGGTACGGTTGTCCGGCTTCTCCCACGGTACCGACGTGTGGCTGGGCAATGCCCGGGACTTGATCGTGGGCGGCACGGCCAGCGTTTTGGAGACGGTGGGCTGCCGCGATGATATCATGTTGTACCTGATCTCCATGGGGCTGGAGCCGAAGATGAGCTTTAAGATCATGGAGGCGGTGCGTAAGGGCAAAGTAAAGAAAAAGGGCTTCGAGGACGGCTGGGAGGAGGCTATGCGGGAGCATCAGGTGCCGGATTGGTATATCGGCTCCCTGGCCAAGATCGGCTATCTGTTCCCTAAGGCCCACGCTGTGGCCTATGTGATGATGGCGTTCCGTATTGCGTGGTTCAAGGTGCATGAGCCGCTGGCCTTCTACGCTACGTTCTTCTCCATCCGGGCCAAGGCCTTCGACGCGGAGTACTGCTGCGCCGGCATGGATGCGGTGAAGCAGAAAATCAGGGAGATCGAGAACAATAAGGACGCCACCGACGTGGAACAGAACCTGCTGGTGACGCTGGAGGTGTGCTATGAGTTCTATCTGCGGGGCTTCCATTTTGACACCATTAGTATTTACGACTCCGATGCCACACACTTCAAGATCACGGAAAACGGCCTGCTGCCTCCCTTTGTAACGGTGCGCGGTCTGGGTGAGACGGCGGCGCTGGACACGGTGGAGAAGCGAAAGGGAAAAACCTTCATCTCTGTAGAGGAGTTCGCCACCATCTGCAACAAGCTTAGTAAGACCCATATCGAGCAGCTGAAGGCGCTGGGCGCCTTTGCCGGTATGGCGGATACCAGTCAGGTGACGCTGTTCTGAGACAGCCAAAAGCGCAAAAAAGAAGCACCCGAGCGGGTGCTTCTTTTTCGCACTTTATTCGGCTTTCTGTTTCACGGGGAAGTCGATCTGGGCCAGGAGGACGGCGGCGAACATCACCGCGCAGCCGATGTATTCCCGGGCAGACATCTGCTGTTTGAGAATAATGGCACCGGCGATGACGGCGAATACGCTCTCCAGACTCAGCAGGATGGTGACCACCGTGGGGTTGGAACCCTTCTGCGCCAGGATTTGCAGGGTGTAGCCCACGCCGCAGGAGAAGATGCCCACATACAGCAGGGGCAGGATGCAGCCCCAGATGGCGGCGAAGTCCACGTCCTCGAAGAGGAACATGCACACAGTGGAGATAAGGGCCGCGAACAGGAATTGCAGGCAGCTGAGCTTCACGCCGTCCACGGTGGCGGTGAAGTGGTCGATGACAAGGATATGTATGGTGAAGCACACGGCGCAGGCCAGGATCAGCAGGTCGCCGGGGGCGAGGGAGAATTCACCGTTGATGCACAGCAGATACAGCGCGATCACGGACAGTGCCACGGCGATCCAGACGGGGAGGCTGACCTTCCGCTTGAAGAACAGACCGCATACGGGAACCAGCACCACATACAGCGCCGTCAGGAAGCCGGCCTTGCCGGAGTCAGTGCCGGCCACCATGCCCGCCTGCTGGAAGTTGGAGGCCATGGCCAGCGCCGCACCGCAGCACAGGCCGCCCAGCCACAGCTGCCGGTTGGCGGCCTTTTTCTCGGCGGGGGAGAGGACGGGCTTGTCCTTTTTCAGCTTGTCGCTGATGACGATGACCACCAGCAGCGCCAGATTCTGGGAGAACAGACGGTTGGCGTGCTCCCGGTTGAGGCCCACCATCTCCAGCAGCTCGTAGACGCGCTCCTTGCGGCGCTTCTCATCGTACATCTTGTGGATGACCATGCCCTCCTCGATAATGGAGGAAACCGTCATGCGGGGGTCCAAAGAGGCGTAGGGGTCCTGGAAAATAATCTGGGCCTTTTTGGCGTAGGCAAAGCGGTCTTTGGAGTGCTTCAAGTTCACCTCTTTGCCCTTGTAAGAGAGCTTGCCAAAGGTGGGCGGATAGATGCCCATGGCCACACGGCCCAAGGTGGACTTGCCGCAGCCGGACTCGCCCACCAGGCCCACGGTCTCGCCCTTGTGGATGTCAAAGGTGACGTGGTCCACGGCTTTCAAGGTGCCGCCGGAAACCTTAAAGTATTTGCAGATGTCCTCTAGGGAGAGGAGCACCTCGCTGGATTTAGTCGACAATTTTCTCTCCCCTTTCTTCCGCGCTGGGACAGTCGGGATGGAGCAGCCAGCAGGAGGCCACATGGCCCTCGCCCACGGTAAACTCGGGGGGCTGCTCCTCCTGGCAGATTTTCATGCAGTGCTTGCAGCGGGCGGCAAAGGCGCAGCCCTTGGGGGGGTTCAGCAAATCGGGGGGCGTGCCGGCGATGGACACCAGCCGCTCAGTCCTGTCGGAATCCACCGTGGGCAGGCTTTTCAGCAGCGCCTGGGTGTAGGGGTGGGCGTTGCGGTAGAAGATGTCCTCCACCGCGCCGGTCTCCACAATCTTGCCGGCGTACATCACCGCCACCCGGTCCGCCATGCCGGCCACCACGCCCAAATCGTGGGTAATCAAGATGATGGCCGTGTTGGTCTCCTCTTTAATCTCCGCCAGCAAGTCCATGATCTGGGCCTGGATGGTCACGTCCAAGGCCGTGGTGGGCTCGTCGGCAATGAGCACCTTGGGGTTGCAGGAGAGGGCCATGGCAATCATGGCGCGCTGGCGCATGCCGCCGGAAAACTCGTGGGGATACTGCTTGGCGCGCTCCTCGGCGTTGGGGATGTTCACCAGCTTCAGGTATTTAATGGCCTGCTCTTTAGCCTCCTTGGCGGAGAGGTGCTGGTGGTGGCGGATGGCCTCCACAATCTGCTTGCCCACCTGCTTGGTGGGGTTTAGGCAGGTCATGGGGTCCTGGAAAATCATGGAGACCTCCTTGCCGCGCAGCTGCTGCATCTCTTTTTCAGAGGCCTTTACAATATCGTGCTCGCCCAGGTGCACCTCGCCCTGGGGGATGCGGGCGGGGGGCATGGGGTTCAGCTTCATAATGGTCTGGGCGGTAACGCTTTTGCCGCAGCCGGACTCGCCCACAATGGCCAGCACTTCGCCCTCGTGGAGCTGGAAGGTGACGCCCCGCACGGCCTGCACTTCGCCGGCGTAGGTGTCGAAGGAAACGTGAAGGTCATTTACGTCTAAGACCTTGTTTTTCATATTCTTTGCCACGGTGCTTACCTCCTCAAACGCGGGTCAAAGGCATCCCGCAGGCCGTCACCCAGCAGGTTGAACGAGAGCATCGTCAAGCTGATGGCAATGGCGGGAATCCACAGCTGATGGGGATACAGCTGGAAAACGCTGGCGCCTTCCTGGGCCAGCATGCCCCAAGAGGGCTGGGGCACAGGCACGCCCAGGCCGATGTAAGAGAGGAACGCCTCGGTAAAGATGGCGCTGGGCACGGCCAAGGTCACGTTGATGATGATGACAGACAGGGCGTTGGGCAGCAGGTGCTTGCCGATGATGCGCCCGGCCTTGGCGCCCATGGCCTCGGAGGCCACCACAAACTCCTGGTTTTTCAGGGAGAGGCACTGGCCGCGCACCAGGCGGGCCATGCCGGTCCAGCCGGTGGTGGCGTAGGCGATAACCATGGTGAAGATGCCCTGTGGCAGCACCATCATCAGCAGCACCACAATAATCATGTAGGGGATGCCGTTGATAACCTCCACAATACGCATCATGATGTTATCGGCCAGGCCCCCAAAGTAGCCGGAGATGCCGCCGTAAATCATGCCCACCACCAGGTTGACGGCCACGGCGGCGAAGGCGATCATCAGGGAGACACGGCCGCCCTCAAAGGTGCGCACCAGCAGGTCGCGGCCCAGACGGTCGGTGCCGAAGACGTGCACCAGGTTCTGCCCCTCGTAACGCTCGTCCACGCAGGAGAAGAAGAAGCCCTTGTTGCTGCAGGAAAGGTGCTGCTCCCGGCTGTCGAACGGCGTGACCCAGGGGATGATCACGCAAGAGAGAATCAGCAGAATGATGATGCACAAACATACCATGGCCACGCGGTTTTTCTTCAGCCGGCCAATGGCGTCCTTCCAATAGGTCACGCTGGGGCGGGCCATGCCCTCCCGTTTTTCCGGGTCGGAGCCCACCCAGGCAAACCTGCTCTTATCAATTTTTTCCATCGCTTCATCCCTCCTGCAGCTTTACTCTCGGGTCGATGACGCCGTACACCAAGTCCACCACCAGGTTGGCCAAAATCAAAAACGCGCCGTAGAAAATGGTGGTGCCCGAAATCATGGTGTAGTCCAGGTTCTGGATGCTCTGCACAAAGTAGCGGCCCATGCCGGGGATGGAGAAGATGTTCTCCACCACAAAGCCGCCTGTCAGCACGCCCGCGGCGATGGGGCCCAGCACGGTGACCACCGGCGTCACGGAGTTGCGCAACGCGTGCTTCCAGATGATGGCCGGCTGGGAAAGGCCCTTGGCCTTGGCGGTCTTGATGTAATCCTGGCCCAGCACGTCCAGCATGGAGGTGCGGGTCAAGCGGGAAATCTGCGCCAGCGAGCTGAAGCCCAGCGCGAACACCGGCAGGATTTTGGAGTTCAAGCCGTCCCAGCCCGTGGTGGCGAAAACAGGCGTTCCCAGGGCCATGGTGATGCGCATGCCCAGATAGTACTGCAGCAGCGAGGCGACGATGAAGCTGGGCACGGAAACGCCCACCAAAGCCACCAGCATGCAGATGGTGTCCACGGCGGTGCCGCGCTTGATGGCGGCCAAGGTGCCCAGCACCACGCCCAAAATAAAGGCGAAGAGGATGGCGCGGATGCCCACGTCAAAGGAGACTACAAAGCTCTCCCCGATCACCGTGGTTACGGGACGGTCGTTCTGCAGGGAGATGCCCAGGTCGCCGTGGAGCACGTTGCCCAGGTAAATGAAATACTGCATCCACACAGGTTTGTCCAGGCCATATTTGGCGTACAGGGCCTCCATGGTGGCCTCGGGCAGGTTTTTCTCACCCACGAAGGGGTCGCCCGGCAGAAGCTGCTGCATGAAAAACGTAAGCGATACCAGCACAAACAGCGTAACAACGCCATAGGCCACCCGCTTTATCACATATTTGGCCATGCCGCAGGTTCCTCCTTTCCATGTTTCAATGTTTTTTTCCATTCACTCTCTTTAAACGCAGGGCGCGCGGCGCGCGCTGGGAAAGGAGCATTCCCCCCATTCCCTCCCGGACGGCCGGGTAAGGGACCCTTGAAACACCGCGAAGCGAGGACACCGGAGCGCCCTCGCCTGCGTATGCGGTAAAGACTTATCAAAAAGAGTATTGTTTCTTGCGGAATGAACGGGCCTTACTCGGCCAAAGTGGCGTAGTAGAAGGTAGTCTGGTTGGCGGTGATGATGGCGCCGTCCACAATCTTATCCTTGTTGTAGGAGTAGTTCTGGCACTGCCAGTACAGCGGGATAATGGGCATCTCCGCGGCCAGGATTTCCTCGGCGTCGAACAGGTACTGCTGGCGCACTTCCTCGTCGGCCTCGGCGGTAGCCTGGGCAATCAGGTTGTCATACTCCTCGTTGCTCCAGAAGCTGTCGTTGTTGCCGCCGTCGGTAACCCACAGGTCCAGGAAGTTGATGGCGTCGTTGTAGTCGGGAGACCAGCCGCCCAGGGACATGCAGTAGTCGCCGGACTGGCGGTTGGCGGCAACCTGCTTGGTCTGCATGGAGTTTACGGTGATGTTCTCAATGCCCAGGTTCTGTCTCCACTGCTCCTGCAGGAAGGTGGCGCAGTTGCGGCGCAGGGAGTCGTCGGCGCAGTCGATGGAGAGGTTCAGCTCATCCACGGTGCAGCCCAGTTCCTCCAAAGCGGCCTGCAGATACTCTTGTGCCTTTTCCAAATCGCCGCTGCCGGGGTACATCTCGCCGCGCTCGGCCACCAGGGCCTCCTGGAAGGAGCTGTCGTTGGCGCCCATAATGGCGGGCGGGGTAAAGCTGGTCATGGGCTGGTTGTCGTTCTGGTACACGGTGTCAACCAACGCCTGCTTGTCAATGGAGTAGGCCAAGGCCAGGCGCAGGTTCTGGTTGGACATGAACTCGTCCTCGGTGTTGACAATCAGGTAGTAAGAGGAGCGGGCGGGCTTTACGCCAACTTCAAAGCCGGCAGCCTCTGCCTGCTGCACAACCTCGCCGCTGTCCAGGTCGGTGTAGTCAATCTCGCGGGACAGGTAGGAGTTCAGGCCGGCCTGGCTATCGGTGATAATCTTGTAGACGATTTCATCGGGGCCCACAGCGTCGGCGTTCCAATAGTCCTCGCGCTTCTGGAAGACAATCTGGCTGTTGTGGCTCCACTCGGTGAGCTCGTACATGCCGTTGCAGCAGAAGTACTCGGCATCGGTGGCGTACTTATCGGCGCCCACTTCCTCGTAGAACTTCTGGTTGATGGGGGCCAAGGTGGGGAACGCGAACAGGTCGGTGGCATAGGGCAGGGGGTTATCCAAGGTGACTTCCAAGGTGTAGTCGTCAATCACCTTCACGCCCACCTCGCTCCACTCCACTTCGCCGTTGAAGTAGGGCTCGGCGTTGTGGATGAAGTACAGCATGTAGGCGTAGTCAGAGGCCACTTCCGGGTTCAGGGCCTGCTGCCAGGCGAACTCGTAGTCGGTGGCAACCACGGGGTCGCCGTTGGACCAGGTGGCGTCCTCCCGCAGGTGGAAGGTGTACACCAGCTTGTCGTCGGAGATGTCTACAGTCTCCGCGCCGGCGGGCTGGGGCA
>ERZ779885.4887-NODE-4887-length-10134-cov-7.878361_pt1 | contig 10134 bp, 1 predicted proteins | sample MGYA00511554_ERZ779885 | MGnify/ENA primary metagenome ERZ779885 (study PRJEB29588, sample SAMEA2160998) | human gut metagenome | biome: human gut; feature: human-associated habitat; material: faeces | place: Denmark | collected 2008/2010 ... | reverse complement strand
ATGGAGGACGGAGCCAGGGGGATGAATTTCTGCATGAGCATACGAGGGTACAGCAGGGATGTCCCTCTTCTGTGGATCAGCGATCAGGCAGAGTTTGAACCCCAAAGCCGCAGCATGCAGGCGGACACCTTTTTGGTAAAGCCTGTGACGGAATATCAGCTGCGGGAGGCAGTATCCCGGCTGCTTCAGGGAAAAGGGTAAAAGAGAGGAGTTTACATGAAAAAGAAAAACACCATGCCAGAGAGGGATTGGCAGCAGACCCATGAAAAAATCAGGTGGAGGGAGCTGCGTAAGCGCATACTTGTGATGGGCTTGACCGTTGCGATGGTTGCCAATACTGTAGACCTGTCCGCACTCTCGGTTTCTGCAAAGACCGATGAAAGTGAGACAGGTAAAACGACTATAGTTTCCTTTGAGGAGCTTTCAAAGGACATCACGGAGCAGACCCTGCCCATCGGTGCGCTTGAGAGCGACATCAAGTTTCCGACTAGCCTGACCGTTACGGTAGAAAAGACCACGCAGGCGGATGAAAAGGAAGCCGACGATGAAGAAGATGCTTCCGAGACGGGAGATACAGAGAAAGACGATGCGCAGAAGGATGACAGTAATGGAGATACTGCGTCCTCTGATGATAAGAAAGATACAGCATCCTCAGATGAAAAGGATGGCGATTCCGGCAATGCGGATGCTTCCGATAAGTCTGGTACTTCTGACAATGGAAATGCAGATACAAAGGATTCGGATACATCAAAGGATTCTGGAAATTCTGACAAATCAAACAACCCAAATGGCTCTAGCAGCTCTGATACAGAGGATACACAGGCACGTGCCGACCTACCCTCTGCTTTTGGTGCGCTTATTGGCCAGATGGCGGATGCCCTTCTGCCGCATAAACTCATAGTACACGCGGCAGAGAAGGACGATGCCTCTGACACAGCAGCCACATCCGACGGTGCAGACAATGCAAAGAAAACCGACACAGCATCTACATCCGATAATGCAGACAGTGTAAAGACGACAGGCAGTTCTGACGCAGCAGCTTCCTCTGAGACAGAGACAACGACGGAGAAAATCCGTCTGGAAAACATCAAGTGGGAGCTGAATGTGGAAGAGAGCGACGCAGAAGAATTTGACAGCAGTGAAGTGTCAAACGGCTTCTGCTATGCCTACACGCCGGTACTGCCGGATGAGGATGGAGACGGCAACCAGCTCGTATTGGGTAAAGACGTGGAGCTTCCGACCATCTATGTGCTCGTAGGCGAATATGGGATTGCGCTGCTGGCTGATGGAACGATTGAAGTAACAGAAATGAAAGCTGACGGGACTGTACAGAAAAAATACAACGCTCAGGACCTTGCAACATGGATTGGCGGGCATGGAAACGCAAACCTGGAAAAAGTTTCCATTAAACTGTTGAATGATGATGCCTCCATAACAAGTGCGCTTACCATTGGTACCGGTTTGGCAAAAGAGATAGAGCTGGATTTGAATGGCCATACATTGAAACTGGCTGACAATGCGCGTTTATATTTTAAAAGAGCAAATATAACAATTACCTCGTCCGGCTCGAATGAGGGAACAATTACAGGCAACTATCAATATGGGCAAAATAGATTCAAAGGAGATGGACTGATAACTGTAGATAGCGTGCTGAAAATTGAGCATGTCACAATCAAAAATGCTGGAACCGGTTCCACAGTTGCGATGTGGGGAGGTGCGACCTGTATCATTGACGAAGCAAATATTAGTGGAAGTAATGGTAGTCAGGAAGGCGTCATTACTATTTGTGACAGTAACGCCTGTACAATTACCAATACGAAGGTGACCGGAAACGTTAAGCTTAAATATGGCGCTATTATGTTTATGGGCAGCTGCTCCGACTGTATCATTGGCGGCGGCGCAGTTATTGAAAACAATAACAAGGATTCTCGCTGCATCGGTGTTTACGATAATAGTAGCATTAAAATTACAGTTAAAAAAGGCGCTACTTTAACAGCGAATGCTGGCAACCGTATTATAATGGATAACGAATATAAAAAGTTAGCTGTAAACATTGAGGGTGGAACCTTTAATGGACGTCTTAGATTACCCGACAACAGCCAGATTGCAGAGGGAACCTTTACCCCTGCCCAAGCCTCAGGCAATGCGATTTGGGTTAATAATCCTAAGAAAACCCTGCAGGACCTTCTGAAGGTCGGCTATACCTTAAAGTATGATGATGGTACCTATGCAGACCTAACAGCCAGGTGGACAGAAGAAGGGAGAAAGGTAACGGCTGTTAAAAGTCCGCTCTATTTCACGACGCATCCTACGATTTCAAGCGGAGCGGAAACTGTGATGGAAAACTATACCGCTGCCGAGGCGCCGAAGCTAACCGTAAAAGCGGAATCTGGCAGTGGCAGTATCTCCTACCAGTGGTATGCTGATAAAACAATAAATGGGACAACAACCAAAGTAAAACAAACGGGGCAGGATGCAACATCTGCGACCTACAGGATTCCTACAGGACTTTTGGCGGGCACTTATCAATACTACTGTGTAGCGACCTGCGGTGAATATACGGCGACCTCCAAAAAGGCTGTCTTTACGGTAGAAGAAGGTGTTGCGGAAGTTACGGTAGGTGGGAATACAAAACGTTATGCAACACTTACGAAAGCAATAGCTGCAATGAAAGATGCAGTAGATGCTGCTGATGCAGACCTTGAAATTACGTTGAAAATCCTGAAAAATATTTCTGAGACAGGAAGCGAGTGGAAAATAGATGGGGGTACAAAAAATGTCAGCTTTTGTATGGATCTCAATGGCTGTACCGTTACAGGAAAGGGTCTTTATATCACTGGCGAAGGTGTGGAGGCAGTCTTTAAAGACGCAGGCACGGGACAGAATGGAACACTGATCGCCCCAGTTTCTATTCAGAACAAAGCAAAGCTTACGGTAGAGAATGGTAATTATAAGGGTGTCTTGAGGTTTTTGGGTGGTGCGGCTGCAAAGCTAAAAGATGGTTATTACAGCAACAGTATTTATATTGGAAAAGCTAGTGAGATGCACAATACTGATATTTCCTGTACAATTACCGGAGGTACGTATGAGGGAGAAGAGGTTCTGGTATGTGGAGGTGCCACCCTTAGCGTATCCGGAGATACTGCAAAGATAAAGGCTCTGCATATAGACCACAGAGAGTTTAGCCAGATAAAACGTGCAAAAGTAATGCTTTCAGGTGGTGAGTATGGAGAGATTGCTCTGAGCAATTTTGGTAAAAATGATGATTCTCTGCTTGATAAAACGCAGGGTTATGCTATTGCGGATACGCTGGAAGAAGGCTATGCTTTTTATTCAGCCGGTATTAAGACCGATATAAGCAGAACGGATAGAAGTCAGGGCAGTGTAAAAGTGCTTCGCGCTGACATGCCGGAGGATACATCTCAGGCCGTTGTAAAGTTTCAGATAGAAAAAAATAGCGGTGAGACAAAAACGATGTATTTCCTGACATGGGATGCAGCAATGTTCTATCTGGAAGAATCGAAAGAGCATCAAAAGAATGAAGAATACAAGTTATGGAAGAAGCTGGAAATCCTGCTGCTGAAGGATACGATAGCAGGTAAGAGTATAAACAAGATGCTCGATAAAGTATATTTTCCGGCTGAGATAACGCTGCGTTCAGAGGGTGATGAGCCACATACCTTGACGGGTAAGGGAAACTACCTGTTTATGACAGGGAGACAGGATGTTACCATAGAAAATATAAACGTGGTCGGAAACATAAGCTTTCCTGGTGATACCGCTGTACTGCGGCTGGGCGAGGGTGTAGCTGGACTAGAGAATGTAACGGTTCCTTCTGGCAAGGCTGAGATAGTTATAGAGAAGGGAGCACAAATACCTGATGCGTTTACGGGAGATGAAAGTAATCTGGATGCCAGCATCTACTGTAATCATGACTCTGCTGATTTTTCCAGCAAAATAACGAAGGGAGCTGGCGCATTTAAGGTATGGTTTCCGATAGAGCTGAGTGGTATCGCTCTGCCTACAGGTGGAGAAAATGACACGAATGTCACACAGAGGGATGGTGTAACCTACGGACTGTACAGCAATGGAGGTGCGACAGGCCAGAAAATTAAGGTCACGGGCGAGGTCTGCTCTTATGAGCCTTATGGCGGCAAAGCAGTAACGATAGATACGACAGACCTTTCCTTCACGATGCCGTCTTCTAAGGTAACCCTTAAGGCACATACGAAGGATGACTATGGCTATTGCAGCAACTGCAAAAGGACTGACCTTGCGGAAGCCTATAAGAAAAGCAGACTGATAATTGAGGGTCTGGAGGGACGTATTTACGATGGCTATCCGCAGGTAATGACGGGCATTACACTGATGACTGCAAACGGAGATGTAAAGCTTACCGGACCAAAATACAAATCTGGAAAAGAGCTGGCACAGGACTCCACAGGCTCTGCCAATGCAGACATTACAAACGCAAACTATACAGTAATCTATAAAAACAACATTAAATGTAATGAAAATAAAGAGTCAACTGATGCGCCTACAGCGATAATTACCGGACGCGGCGCTTACTATGGTACGGTTGCATTTAAGTTTGCAATCGGACAGGGTGAGATGCAGGTAACAGGCGCTACGGCAGCTGCGACAGAGTATGATGGAAAGGCACATACGGCATTGACTGACAGTGATGCGATAAACGTAACACTTAAAGCGGATAAGTATGATGCGAATGCACATATTCCGGTAACGGACGGCTATATTGCGCCCTGCACGGGTAAGACGCTTGCAAAGGATGGGTTTGACAGTGAGTATATGGATACATTTCCGCTGCAAATAACTTGCAAAGGAGCAGATGGAAAGGCGTATGGGGACGCAAATACCTATACGGTTACCAATGCAGGCAGCTATCCTTTTACGATTATGGTCATGGCGGAAAATAATAGTTGTCCGTCTGTTGAGATGTCGCTGACAGCGGAGATTACGCCGAGAGATTTAAGTAAGTTATCAATTCCTTCTACCTCGCTTAGTGGCTGTGCTTACTACACCGGAAAGCCGTATTCTTTTGATGACCTTGACTGGGAAGCTGCAGACCTTAAAAAGATCCTGACAGACAGCGGCGTTACAGGTGCGGATGGCGGCAGCTATGTTCTGGTAAAGGACACAGACTTTACGGTAACAGAGGAAGACACGACCGGACCCACTACAGATGCAAAGCCGGCAAAGCTTAACCTTACCGGCAAGGGCAATTATACGGGAAATGCGGCGATACGCTTTGAGATTCCGTATGCCTTTACGCTGGCGCAGACGTTAGTTTCTGGCACTGATAAATGGTACAGGGCGGATGTGCCTGTAAGCTTTGCGATTGATGACCAAAATGACGCAGCTCAGATTTTATACAGAAACAGTAAAGCTGCTGCTTCAGATTCCTGGCTAAACGGCAGCGTGGAGATTTATGAAGGTCTTGAGGCGGCGGTTGCAGGCGAAAATCCGGGCTATACCTTCACGCAGGAGGGTAAAAATACGGTAACGCTCTATGGAAAGGATACGGCAAAGGGCTGTCTTTCCGAGCCGGTGGTGGTAACCATCTGCATTGATAAGAGTGCGCCGACCTGGGCGGATAAGGATGGCGTGGCGGATGGCTATGGTATCCAGATTAAGGAAAACTGGTTCCGGTCGCTTTTGAACACCATCAGCTTTGGCTATCTTTATAATGATGCAACACTGGATATTAAGATACAGGCAAATGATAAGAAAGCCGATGTGGCTGAGGTCAGCGGCATTTCCAGGTATTGCTATTATGTTGAGAAGGTTTCAGATACGGCGTTGGCATCAGTAAAGACAAAGGATGAACTGGATGCGCTGGCAGCAGGCGGTAAGTTTTCGGAAGTAGCCGCAGGAACAGGCACTATTCTTCCATCATCAGACGGCGCAACCATTTCGGGCAGCCTGAGCAGCGAAGGAAATTACGTGGTCTATGCCTATGCAGTGGATGGTGCGGGAAATCAGAGTGATTATATCTGTACCGATGGCATTGTGGTGGATGCACAGGCTCCTGTAGTAAAAATAGCTGACCCGAAAAAAGAAGACGGTACCCTGAAGGATACAGAGGCGATACTCAAGGTTAATTTAAGCGAGGATGCAACGCTGATGTGGTTCTTTGTATCCGAAGGAGTATTTGACGGGGTTACTGACTACACCTACGACGACTGCAAAAGAGATATTGAAAGTTATATGAAAGGTGAGCCAAAGTACCCACAGTTCGCTGTCGAAAACGATGGAAAATGGGCGCCCCGCAATGGGTGGATTTTTAAACCGGACGAAAATCTTTATTGTGGACAATGGGAAGTTCGTACGGAGGGACTTAAGTATAGTAATGCTAACCAAAACTTTGTTGCGAGTTGGACACCTTCAATCTTCAAAACGACAGGAACAAAAGGTGATAATAAAATTGAAATAGGTAATTTTGGAAAGCCGGACGTTTATTTTCCATTGTATCCAAGTAAGAAAACTGCAGTCTGGATAGCAGCCATTGACAAGGCAGGCAATATAACGGCATTAACGGAGCCTGCTATTGAATTTACCACTGCAAAGCCGACTCCGTATGTAAAGACTGCACCAGTTCTTTCCGGTACTTATGGTAATACGGTATCTGCCATGTTTGAAAAGGCAGATATGACAAAGGCAGTTGTGACAGCAGGACTAAACAGTGACACGAAGATTGAGGGTACATGGACTCTGGCATCTGAGGATGCAGATAAGCTTCCGACAGTCGGTACAAGTGAGAAATACACGCTTGTCTTTACACCTACAGGAAGTGATGCAGATACTTATGATTCTGTAACTTGTGAAGTGACACCGGTAGTTTCCAAGAAGCAGATTACCGTAGTGATTGCTGATAAAGAAAAATTCTATGGAGAGACAAACCCTGTACTTACATGGAGTCTTGCCTCAGGTGATGCCTACTTAGACAATGTTTTGGTAGCAGGTGATACCGAAGAAGCACTTGGCATCAGCTTATCAACTACTGCGAAAGGCAATTCAGATGTTGGAACCTATGCAATTACAGGCTCATCAGATAGTGCCAATTATGAAGTATCCTTTACCGGAAGCGGTTCAGATGGCAAGAGTGGCATTCTGACAGTAAAACAGGCAGCAAATAGTTTTACTACAGAACTTAGCTGTTCTGATTATACTTATGCGAAGGATAAGACACCAATACCAAATGCAACAGCAAAATTCGGCACAGTAACTTATAAGTATGCAACAGCAGCTTCAGATGGTACTGCATATACGGCACCTTCAGACGAATCTGCATATACAGATGCCATACCTGTAAATGCAGGAATCTATGCCGTAAAGGCTTATATTGCAGAGACAGGGAACTATGCAGGACTTGCAAGTGATCCGGTCGTATTTACGATTAACAAAGCAGCTGAGCCGACCATAGCTGGTGAGGAAAGGAGTTATGCATATTCAGCCGGTTCAGACGGCAAGACAATCGGTGTGGATATTGCAGGAAAGCTCCCGACAGATAGGGGAACTACAGCATACGCATTAACAAATACGTATAACGAGCAGCTTTTGAGTGATGTAGCAGTAGATCAAGACGGAAAACTGACCTATAAAGTGAAAGAGGCAGATGAATCTCAGGTTGGAGCTACAGCTACAATCACAGTGACAGCTTCTATGCTAAATTACGAAGATGCTGTATATACTATGACAATCAAGATTACGGATAAGAAGCTTGTTACATTAAAGAGCGGAAATACGGTATCTGTAAATGGAAGCAATGCACTTACATATGGAGACAAGCTTTCTAAGCTTAGCTTTAGCAGTGTTACCTTTGTGGAAGCAGATACAGACACCGAAGTAAAAGGAACACTCAAATGGGCTGATCCGGATTGCATACCGACTGCAGGAACGACACAGGCGGGCTGGGTATTCAAGCCTGATGACAGCAAATATTACGAGGACCTTACCGGAACAGCGGCTATTACAGTAGCCAAGGCAACACCGGCAGTAGTAACAGTTCCAACTGTAGCAGAGCGTGTATACAATCCTGCTGTTGCACTAGCTGATTCAGATATGACAGGCGGCAGTGTGACCGGGGCAGATGGCAATTCACTTGCCGGAACATGGAGCTTTACAGGAACGAATATCATTCCGACTGTAAACAACAAAGGCTATCAGGCAGTATTCACACCTGATGACGCTGACAACTACAATACAGTAACCAGAACAATAACTGTTAAAGTAACTAAGGCAACACCGGTAATTGCAGAGAAGCCGACAGCAGGCGCACTTACCTACGGACAGAAACTTTCAGACAGTACCCTGACCGGAGGAAAAGCAACTTATCAGACAGCAGATGGAACTGAAATCACAGGAACATTTGCATGGAAGAACAGCAGTAGCAAGCCTACAGCAGCAGACAGCCAAAAGACAGAGTATGATGTAACATTTACACCATCAGATAAGGATAATTATAATGCTGTTGATACGAAGCTTACAATCACTGTAAATAAGGCAGCTCAGGCACCGAACATGCCGCAAGCTACAATGGCTCCGGCACACAGTACAAAGAAGGTTGGCGATATTATGCTTCCGGATGGATGGAACTGGCAGGAGGCTGATAAGGACACGGCGCTTGCAGATGGTGTGGCAGTGACAGCGAATGCAATTTATACAGGAACTGACAAGGGCAACTACGAGACAGAAAGTGTAAGCATTACGATTACAAGAAGCAAATGTGATCACACACATACTGAAATACGGAATCAGCGGGAAGCAACCTGTACGCAGACCGGATACGCAGGAGATACCTATTGTACGGACTGTGATAAACTTCTGAGTACCGGAAAAGAGCTGGCAGCATTGGGACATGATTATAAAGCAACCGTGACAAAGCAGCCAACGACAACCGAGGAAGGCATCAGAACCTACACCTGCACCAGATGCAACAGCAGCTACACAGAGAGCATTGCGAAGCTGCCGGAGGAAAAGCACACTCACAACTATACGGGAAGCATTACGAAGGAAGCAACCTGTACAGAGGCAGGGGTAAGGACGTATACCTGTTCTTGTGGAAACAGCTACACGGAGAATATTCCGGCAACAGGACACAGCTATGTATCAAAAGTGACGAAGGCTGCAACGACAACCGAGGAAGGCATCATGACCTATACCTGCTCCAAGTGCGGACACAGTTACACACAGCCGATTGCTAAGATTAAGTCCGATGACAGCAACAAGGATAATGGCAGCCAAAACCAGAAACCGCAGTCTGGCACAGACAATGGTAATCAGAATCAGAAGCCACAGCCTGATACGGATAATGGCAAGGAAAAAGGAGATTCAATTAAGCCATACATCAAGGACGACAGCGGCAAGGAAGGCTGGGATGTTATCAAGCCACAGCTTGAAGAAGCTAAGTCAGGCGATACAGTAACAGTTGTCATGAATGGAACGACGGTAGTACCGAAAGATGTAATTGACAGTATCAAGGGCAAAGATACAACACTTGTTCTGGATATGGGAAATGGTCTTTCCTGGAAGATTTATGGAAAGGATATTACTGATGCAGCTGGAGATATTGATTTTGATGTGACAGTCGGAGCCGACGCCGGAAAATCCATTCCTGCACCTAAGACAGATGACAGCACTTCAAAATATGCATGGAATAATACGATAATCATTATTATAGGTATCTGTATTATACTGATTGTTTTTGGAGCCGTATTCTATGTAAGAAAAAAGAGTGGTTCTGATGAAGAATAAGTATCTGACATAGTAATTGAATAAAAGTGGGAACGTGGGAGCGTACTGGCAAAGGGTGTAACAGTATAAACATGACAAGCGGTGTATGTCTTGATAAAGAGACGTATGCCGCTTATTTGCGTCAAAAATGATAGAAAATAATTTCAAAAAATTTGTAAGATTTTGTCGAAAACTGTCACGTATACAGTGAAGGGAGATTTTAAGCATGAGTAAGAGTAAGGAAATCAGATTGCTGAAAGACAGACTTGATTATTACACAATGGAGGCTGAGGATGATCAGTTTGACGCAGAGGAAGTGATAAGATTATTGAAAAGACTGGATGAACTGGAGCCATTACCAGAACCGGATATGAGTGCCGA
>ERZ779885.4877-NODE-4877-length-10156-cov-3.000990_pt1 | contig 10156 bp, 10 predicted proteins | sample MGYA00511554_ERZ779885 | MGnify/ENA primary metagenome ERZ779885 (study PRJEB29588, sample SAMEA2160998) | human gut metagenome | biome: human gut; feature: human-associated habitat; material: faeces | place: Denmark | collected 2008/2010 ... | reverse complement strand
ATGGCCGCCCCTACGATTCTATTTTACTGCCGTCAAAACCGTAGCACGCGGAACGGATAAATCCGTTTCCTACAAGGGTGCGGCGCGAAATTCAGCGGTGCACTAACGTTACGCGAGGCAGCTACGGTTTCCACCATTGTTCCGAACCGGGCGACCGCAAAACTCAGCACCGCACTTATGTATGGCGGCAGTTTTACGGTTTCGTCGGTAACTTCGACACCGGGACACCGGAAATCACCGTATCCGTAGCTGCGTCAAATCGCCTCTAAAAAGCGTCGCAGTCGTCGAAGTCGAGGAGGGTGGGATCGACGGGCGTTTCGCGCAGGACGCTGGTCATGTACTGGTTGACCTGGCGGCGCATATCGCGGCGCGAGATCGTGCGCGGATCCATAAGATCCTGCTGCACCCAGATGAAATTGATGTTTCTCTCGCGCGCCTGTTCATCGAAAATGCCCTGAAGTCCGTCCATGCCCTTGCAGGATATCTGGTCGTACATGATGATGGTATCGACATTATACTCCTCGGCAACGCGCCACATCTCGTCAACGGCATTGCGATAGCCGCCCTTGGTGTGCTTGCGCATGGTCGCGCGCTGATAGGTCAGCGCAACGCCCTCGAGCATAGTTTCGGGCGTGGAGGTGTCGATTATGACCTGCGAAATATGCGTTTCCATATCCATGACGGATACAATGCCCCAGCACTGCTCGAGCCAGTTGGAGAAATTGGTGTAGTAGTTCGCCGGGCACGACCAGACAAGCGCCTTGTGGCGCATTTCGGCCGAGCACGGCAGGCGCTTTTCGTAAGCGTCGGTCATGAGCCTGCGGACCCTTTTATCGGCCTTGTTGAAGCGCTGATCCATGCCGCCGTGCAGATGATAGGTGTACATGCGGTACAGCCACGGAGTGGGACCGGTCACCTGCGGATAATCGGTGCGGTTTATCTCCCACAGGTCGAGATGGAAACGAGTTACCTCGTTATAGCTCTCGAGAGCTTTGGCAAAGGCGTCCCAGTCAAACTTCTCGCCCGTGTGATCCTCAATGAACTTTATGCAGCCGCGCAGCTCCTCGACGGCGTACTTCTGCGCGTCAACATCGTCGTTATAGCGCAGCGGAACGCCGAGGCAGTAGGTCGGCAGTTTGAAATAGCGATCCTGGAACGAGGTGGTCATGATGCTGCCGTCGCAGGGCATGTTGCAGGCGATGAAGCACTTGCCGAAGATCGGGAAATCGCCTTCGGCGGCAACGCCGGCCTCGGCAGACGGCAGAGGACACACGTCGGCAGGCACGCCGAAATTCTCTATCGCATCGAGATACACCGGCGGAAGCTGCTGATTTATCATCGAGGACAGGAAGATGGGTATGGTCTGCACAGGAATGCCAATGAGGTTCGGGAAGCCTGCCATAAGCTCGGTAGGAACAAGCTCGTCAAAGCAGACGATGCGGTCGGCAAGCGATTTTTTGCCGCCGATGTTCTGATCGGCATTGAAGGAGTCGGCAATGATATCGATGGTGTGCTTTATTATTATGTCATACAGCGCGTGGCCTGCGCGAAGCTGCACGCCGCGCATACCCTCGAGCTGGCGGTCGATAAACTGCGGCAGCGTGAGGTAGGTCAACATCCAGCGATAGCGGAAAATGCCCTTGACGACCTGAAGCGGCGACTGGAGGACAAATTTTATCATGTCCTTCCACATGACGCACCACCAGCCGTAGTCAACGAGGGTGTCCTTGATGCCGCGCCACTCGCGCCAGCGGCGAACGCCGGTCTTATCTATGTAGCTAAGTCCAAGATTTCTCGGTTTTCCTGCCATGTCAGCGCCCTCCCTTTTCCTTGTGGATCTGTTTTATCTCGAGGCTCTCGACAAACGCCTGAACGCGCGTGCGCAGCTGGCCGGACGCGTTGCCGGTGTATTCCCTGTCAACGCAGACGGTCGGATAATTATACAGCTCGGTCATGACGTGCGAGGCAAGCGCGCGCTCATAGCCCCAAAATTCACAGAACTTCATCTGCTCATAGATAATGCCCTGGGCATTGTATTCCTTGGCAAGCTTATCGACAAAATCGTACCTGCCGTGGACCTTATCCTGCGACATATAGCGCGGACACTGGCTCGTTTCCTGATAAAATCGGCAGATCTGGTCGAGCGCAGGCTCAGCGTCGTTGAGGACGATCTCCTGTCTGCCGGGGAACGATCCGAAGCAGAAGCGGTCGGCAACGATGAGCGCGCCGGACTGCTCGACGGTGCGCGTGAAGTCAAGATCGTCGATCTCGCTTCCGACAACTACGACGCGTGCGCGATGCGCAGGCTTCGCGTCCGGAACGCGGGTTTTGACCTCCTCGAGCGTTTCGCGCAGCTTATCGAGAATAAGCGCCTTCGGGCAGCAGTAGGAAACAAGGCACAAAACGTGGAACTCATAGCCCGTTATGGGCGGATTTGCGAGCTTGCGCATATCGCCGATCTCGGTTATGATGCGGCAGACCTCATTGTGCTCGGCAACGGCCTTGCGTATTGCAGCGTCGGAAATGTCCGTTCCGTATCTCTCGTGCAGCGGCTCAAGGACTTTTTTGGTGATCTGGTTTTTGTAATGCTCAAGTCCGTGGGGCGTGACCTTGAACGGCACGTCGATGAAGGAAACGAAAAATTTTTCGTTCTTCACCAGCTGCAAGACCTCAAAATGCTCAAGCGTGCGGTTCATCTCGGTGCATGTCTCGCCGCCGGCAAGCGCCGACAGGAAGTTATAGCCGCCCTCGATGCCGCGCTCGACAAGCGCCTTGGCGTAGCCGCACAGATAGTTTGTCATGTAGTAGGTCGATATCTCCAGCGAGCCTGTGCGCGGCGCTCTCATTCGGACGGAAAAGCAGTTGTCAAGGTTGAGCAAAACCTCGGGCATGTGATAGCAGGTGTAGCCCACCGCATGCTTTCCCTCCGACACCGCCTGCATGACGAGCTCGTTTGCCGCCTCGTCGAGCAGATGCTCGAAGTAGATAAGGTGCTTTAAGTCTTTCATTTTTCCTCCCAATTATTAAAAAATCATTAGTTCGTCCAAGATTTATCATTACAATTAGTATATTATGTATAAAGCTCTGTGTCAACAAAAACCTATTGAGTATATGGCGTTTGACAGAGGCATGACTATGGTTTATGATATATTTATTAAAAGAAACATCGGAGGGATAAGCTATGAGCAAAAAGGAGCTTGCCGCGCAGTATCACGCCTCGGGCTGCAACTGCGCGATGGCCGTCGGCTGCGCGTTCTGCGACAAGGCCGGCGTGAGCGAGGACGAGATGAAGGCGCTCACTCGCCGCTACGGCGGCGGCGCACACAAATACTGCGGCGCGCTTTTGGGCGCTGTTGCCGCGATGAACATGGCAAGCGGTCAGCTCAACGAGGACGATCCCGCTGTGCTCGATGGGAAAGCATCGGACAAGGCCGCCGAGCTTCTGCGCAGGTTCGAGGCGAAAAACGGCTCGGTGTTCTGCCGCGAGCTCAAGGGGCGCGACACCGGCGTTGTGCTCCGTCCGTGCCGCGGCTGCGTCGAGGATGCGGCCGAGCTTGCCGAAGAGATATTCGAGGGAAAATAAATGTACCGTATCTTTATCGTCGAGGACGACCCCGGCATAGCCGAGGGCATAAAGCGGCAGGCCGAGGCCTGGGGACTTGAGGTGCGCTGTGCGGACGATCTGCGCAATGTTATGGGCGAGTTTGCCGCCTTTTCGCCGCACCTTGTGCTGCTGGACATAACCCTGCCGTTTTTCAACGGCTATCACTGGTGCAGCGCGATCCGCGCGGTGTCGAAAGTGCCGATAATATTCATATCCTCGGCGGCCGACAGCATGAACATCGTCATGGCAATGAGCATGGGCGCGGATGATTTCATAGCAAAGCCCTTTGACGGCAGCGTGCTCATGGCCAAGATACAGGCGCTTTTGCGCCGCAGCTATGATTTTGCGCCGGGCATGCCCATCATCGAGCACCGCGGCGCGATACTCAATACAGACGATAACTCGCTTTCCTACAACGGAAAAAGCATTGCGCTGACCAAAAACGAATACCGCATCCTGCTGTGCCTTATGCAGAGCCGCGGCAAGGTCGTCAGCCGCGAAAAGCTCATGGAAAAGCTGTGGGAGACCGACAGCTTCGTGGACGAGAACACCCTGACCGTCAACGTCGGCAGACTGCGCAAAAAGCTCGACGCCGCCGGGCTTGAGGGCTTTATCGCGACGAAATTCGGCGTAGGCTACATCGTGGAGTGATAAAATGAAGCTTTTTGGCGAATATTTAAAAGAGCATGCGCGGCTTATCGCGGCGTCGGTGCTTGCAGCGGCGATATTCCTTGTAAGCTTTGCTCTTTACGGACTGCCGCTGCTGGCGGTGGCGTATCCTGCGCTGCTGTGCCTTGCGCTGGCGGCCGTATTCGTCATACGCGACTATGCACAGGCAAAACGCCGTCACGCCGAGTTCATGGCGCTCACGGAGATAACCGCCGCAGAGGAGAAGATGCTGCCTCCGGCAAGGAGCATAGACGATGCCGACTATCGCCGGATTATCGCGCTTCTGGCCGAAAGCCGCGAAAAAATAAGCCGCAGCGCTCACCGCCGCTGGAGCGACACGCTCGATTACTACACCGTGTGGGTGCATCAGATAAAAACGCCGATCGCATCCATGCGCCTGACGCTTGAAGGCTCCGACTCGCCGGAGTCGCGCAAGCTGTCGGCCGAGCTTGGGCGCATCGAGCGGTATGTCGAGATGGCGCTTGTGTACCTGCGCCTCGATTCCGAAAGCAGCGACTATGTCATCCGCGAGTTTGAGCTTGACCCGTTCATTCGCCGCTCGGTGAAGAAATTTGCCGGCGAGTTCATCTCCAAGCGGCTGAGCCTTGAGCTTGAGCCGTCGGGCGCGAGCGTTGTCAGCGACGAGAAGTGGCTGGCCTTCGTCGTCGAACAGGTGCTTTCAAATTCGCTTAAATACACGCGCGAGGGCAGCGTGAGGATATATCTTGCCGAGCCGAAAACACTGTGCATACGCGACACGGGCATAGGTATCGCACCCGAGGATCTGCCCCGCATTTTCGATAAGGGCTACACGGGACTCAACGGCCGTGCCGACCTGCGCGCGAGCGGACTCGGGCTGTATCTTTGCCGCCGTTTCCGCCCCCGGCAAGGGCACGGAGATAAGGATAGACCTAAGCAGCTATGACCTCGACCCGGAGTAAAGCGGCCTTTGGCCGCAGTGAAGAAGTAATAGGTAATAGTGAATAAGTGTGGTGTGCGCAAGCGCAATATGCGTACCCGTAGGTACGTCAATGCACCGCTAAAAAACGGAACGGATAAATCCGTTCCCTACATGGTGCAGATGAAATTTGCACTAATATAGCACAATCTCCCGATGTGCGGAACAGCATGGTTTCCACCATTGTTCCGAACCGGGTTCACGCAATAAACGTATAAGGAGTGCGCCAAGGCGCTACTAAAAACATGGGAGTTTTGATAGATGGGAAAAAACTCGCGGAGAAGCTCTGCGAGGAGGTGAAAAGCGAGGCGGCGGCGCTCAGCCGCAGGCCCTGCCTTGCGGCGGTGCTGGTAGGAAACGACCCGGCATCGCAGATATATGTGCGCAATAAGGAGCGCGACTGCCTCAAGTGCGGCATAGACAGCCGCCGATATGACCTCGCGGCCACAACGTCGGAGGCAGAGCTTCTGCGGCTTATCGCGGCGCTCAACGCCGACGACGGCGTTGACGGAATTCTCGTGCAGCTTCCGCTGCCGGAGCAGATATCCGAGCGTGCGGTGATAAACGCGATCGCGCCGGAAAAGGACGTGGACGCCTTCCACCCGATAAACGTCGGCCGCATGGTCACGGGCGAGGGAACGCTTATGCCGTGCACCCCGGCCGGAATAATGGACATGCTGCACGAATACGGCATCTCGCCCGACGGCAAACACTGCGTCATAGTCGGACGCAGCAACATCGTCGGCCGCCCGATGGGGCTTATGCTGCTCAACGCCGACGCAACCGTGACATATTGCCACCGGCACACTCGGGATCTTGCGTCGTTTACACGGCAGGCGGATATTCTCATCGTCGCGGCAGGCTCGCCGAGGCTTATTCGCGGCGACATGGTAAAAGACGGCGCAGCCGTTATCGACGTCGCCATGAACCGTGACCCCGAGACCGGCAAATTCTTCGGCGACGTGTGCTTTGACGAGGTCGAGCCGAAGGCGGCGTTCATAACGCCCGTACCGGGCGGCGTCGGCCCGATGACGCGCGCGAGACTGATGAAAAACATCCTCGCCGCAGCAAAGTGCAGGGCAGAAAAATGAATGACAAGCGGCTGTACGGCATTGACCTGTTCAAGGCACTGGCTATGTTCCTCGTCGTCGTTCTGCATGTCAACACGCTCGGCACAGCATTCGACAGCAGCGTGCCCGGCTCAGCACAGTGGTGGCTGACCGACGGCATGATGACCGCGGCTTACTGCTGCGTTGACTGCTTTGCTCTGGCGACGGGCTTTCTCATGGCAGAGCGCGCATTCAGACCCGGCCGCATCGTATCGCTCTGGCTTCAGGTCGTGTTCTATGCCGTGGTAACGACTGTTGTGTGGTACTTTGCCGTTCCCGGTGCGGTCGGGATCAAAGATATCGTATCGGCGTTTTTCCCTGTGCTCACGTCAAAATACTGGTACTTCTCGGCGTATTTCGTGCTGTTTTTCTTCATGCCGTTTATAAACGCAATGCTGCATGCGCTCGACAAGCGCGCAAGAGCTGCACTGCTTGCCGCGGTGTTTGTGTTCCTGTCGCTGCTGCCGACCTTCAGGCCGCTGGACGTTATCCCGCTCTCGGCAGGATACTGCTTTTTCTGGCTGGCAGCACTGTACATCATCGGCGCATGCATAAAGCTCGACAGGCTGTATGAACGCGCGAGCGGAAAAACATTCGTGCTTTTATATTTTGCCTCGATCGCCGTGATGCTGCTGTGGCAGCTCGTGTTCGGTGCGGAAAGCGAGACGCTTATAAGCTATGTTTCGCCGACGGTGCTGCTGTGCTCGGTCGCGCTGCTGTGCGCGTTTTGCCGCCTTCAAGTGGGCGAAAGCTTCAAGGGCGCGGCAAAGCTTTTAAGCTCGACCTCGTTCGGCGTGTATCTTATCCACATAAGCCCGTTTATCTTGGCAAACTACATAGCGGACAGTTTTGCATTTATCGCCGGTCTCGATGCGGCGCTCGTCATTCCGTGCGAGCTTGGCTGCGCGGCGGCAATATACGCCGTGTGTACGCTTATAGAGTTCCTGCGGCAGAAGCTTTTCGCCCTGTGCGGCATTGACCGCCTTGCGGATATCGTCGGCCGGAGGCTTGACCGGGCCGCCGCAAGGCAATAAAAAGAGCAGGCCGGCAAGCGGCCTGCATAAACAGGGTTGTGGGATAAAGATATGAGCCGCGGCCTTGCTTTGCAAGACCTATTGGATAAGCTGTGCTTAGATAATACATCGCCGGTGCGGCCTTGTAAAGAGCGAAAAAGCACTGCTTTTGTCGAATGGAAAAATTTTTGCAAATAATTCTTTTCCGATCGGGAATACTGAGTGGGAAAGGAGTGTTTGCAAGTGATAATCGACCGCATCGCACTTATTCTGACCATAATCGGCGGCATCAACTGGGGCAGCATCGGCCTGTTCAAATTCGATATCGTCGCATGGATCTGCGGCGGACAGACGGCGACAGTCAGCCGAGTGATATACACGCTTGTCGGCCTCGCCGCGCTTTGGTGCATTTCCCTGCTTTTCCGCAGCGACGCGCTTCCCGATGAGGCATAAACCGATAAAAAACACCTTGCAATGACGCAAGGTGTTTTGATTTTATGCAGCTTCGGCAGGAGGCTCCGTCGGCTCGACCGGCTCCGTGGGTTCCGGATCGACCGGCTCGATCGGTTCAACAGGATCAACGGGCTTCTCGGCCTGATCCAGTGCTCGGTAAAGGAACGTTGCGACCTGGGCGCGGCTTACGACGCTGTTTGGCGAGAACGTATACTCGCCCGTTCCGGTGGTCACGCCGTTTTCGTATGCCCACAGCACCGAGCGATAGCAGAATGTTCCGGCATAGATATCGGCAAAGGGATTTTCGATGCCCGGCTCGGTCTGGCCGAGATAGCGCCACAGAAGAGTAACAAACTGCGCGCGCGTGACCTTGCCGTAGGGGTCAAAATACCCTGCGGAGACGCCCTTTGTTATGCCCTGCTCGACCGCCCACTGCACAGCCTTGGCACAATAGCTGCCGTCGGAAACATCGTAAAAGGTGCAGGTTCCGTTCTTCGGCGCCGGGCGGCCTGCCGCGCGCCAGATAAAGGTCACGACCTGCGCACGGGTACACTGCTCATCGGGCAGGAATTTTGCGGCGCTCGTGCCGTTGGATATGCCCTCGTCGATTACCCACTGTATGCCCTCGGCATAGTCGGCATGCCTGCCGTCGGGGCAGATGTCCGTCGCCGAGACCTTGAAGGGATAGCACTTTTGCATGTAGTTATAGTTTTCGTCGACCGCTTCGATGAACAGCTCATAGCTGCCGGGGCCGAGTGCGGAGAAGCTGAGCTTGCCGTTAAGAGCGTAGAGATCGGCAGTCTTGCTCTTGGGGGATGTCTGCACGCAGGAGAAATAGTCTCCGTCCAGGTTGCGGATATCGGCATACAGCCAGGTTATTGTGCTGCCGGAGCGGACAGTGCCGCTTATACTGAAATCCTCGCCGCCGAGGGTGCCGCTCGGAACGACGGCATCGGATACCGATATTGTGCCCGATGGCGAGCCTATCGTGCCGTACTGCGGCGTAGCGTAGCCCAGAACGGAGTCGTCGCGCGGTCTTTCGCGGCGCTCGACCATGTCGTTTATACTGTTGCCCTCGATGGTGTATATCGTCGTGTCGCTTGCACGCTCGACAATTGCTACATGCTCGGCAAGGCCGTCGCGCTTACCGTTATCTTCAAGCGCGTCGATAAACAGCAGGTCGCCTGCCTGCGGAGTGTACTCCTTCGTGCGCCACAGGCCACGCTCCTTGAACCATTTCACGCCGCCGAAGCAGCCGGAAAAGTTCGGTATAACGCTCTCGGGTACGCCCGAATAGCGTGCACACCAGCTTACGAACATCGCGCACCACGGCCAAGAGGCGAGCATCCGCGTGCCGCGCGGCAGCGGGCTCTGCGCGTTGTAGATGTCGAGCATTTCGTAATGCTTATCGCTGTACTCGCGCGTCCCCAGCCAGGCCTCGGCCGTAGAGACGACCTTCTGTCTCAATTCTTTTTCTGTCATTTCCATGTCCCTCCGACATTGATTTTTGCCACGGCGTCTTTCCAGATGCCGCCGATCTTGACCTTGATTTGCGCGCTCTTCCATACGCCGCCGATTTTCACATAAATCGAAGCGCCGAGCAGCGCGGGGGCGGTAAAGGTCGCGGTTTGGACGGCAACCGCGGCGCCCACGCCGCCGACCTTTGCGGTGATATTTACGCCCTCGCCAGCATCACCTACGAAATAGAACGTTGTCGTTCCTTTTGATACGTCGAAGGACGTGTCCTCCGTGCCGGTGACGCCGGCGATATCGCATCGTAGCGTCCACTTGCTCGGAGGGTAATAAGTCCCGTAGCTGCCGTTGCCGCTCGTCAGCTCTGCCTTAACCGCGAACTGTCTGCCATTCAAACGGGCGATGTACAGCGTTCCGGAAAGGCTCCAATGGTTCGCTCTTCCAAAAACGCTCTTTTCCTGCTCCCAAGCGCTGCCGCTCGGGAGCTCCGGCGCTGTGGTGCTCCATGCCATTCCGCTCACCTCACTCTGAGTACATGAGATAGGTATCCCCGTACACGCCGAGACCGGCGCCCGGCTCGGCAGTGCCTATATGGGAGGCCCGGTGAGCGCTGGGCGCCGTATACGAAACGGCGGTGATCGCTGCATCGGCAATGGTGACCCGCGCAAGGACGAGCTCGTAAACGTTCCCCGTGCCGGCGTCGAGATCGGAACGGACCGGCGTGTAATCGCCCGCCTCGGCGCGGAGCTCTATCTGCTCGAAGCTTCCGGCGGTGCTTGGCTTGCTCAGGTCAAGCCGCACAACGACCGAGGCCGTGCTCTCCGTTGTCGGAACGTCCACGACGGCCGCGGCGGACAGGCGGAAAACGTAGCCGCCG
>ERZ779885.4875-NODE-4875-length-10158-cov-4.498169_pt1 | contig 10158 bp, 9 predicted proteins | sample MGYA00511554_ERZ779885 | MGnify/ENA primary metagenome ERZ779885 (study PRJEB29588, sample SAMEA2160998) | human gut metagenome | biome: human gut; feature: human-associated habitat; material: faeces | place: Denmark | collected 2008/2010 ... | reverse complement strand
CAATATTTGGGTAGACATAAAAATACGCCCAGATAACCAGGCGTAAAATTATAAGCAATGTTCTACTGTACCATTTACTGTACCATTTTTGAATATAAAGACGTTTTCAGATGACTTCAGACGAAATAATCGGTTTCAAAAAATCCAGTAAAATCAACGGTTTGAAGCTTGATGAAACTTGTCGCACTCCGAATAGTGATTACAAGAGGTGAGTGCTAAAATTTTAGTAAATTTTACGGGGAGAACTGAAATATTCCATTTCTCCCCGTTCTATTAATTGCTCTCCTCAAATGCCTTAATCGCCGCAACCGTTTTCTCATAACACTCTTTTACCGCTGCAAAATCTGCCTCGTATCCGGTCAGTTCTCTGCCTCTCAGTTTTTCGGTCAGCGCTGCGCTTACCTCATAGAAGGCATCAAAGCCCAGGTTCAGACAGATTCCTTTCAGGGTATGTGCCGCGCAGAATGCTTTCTCCGCATCCTTTTCTTTCAATCCATCCTCCAGATCCTGAAAGCTGGAATCGCTCAGAAACTTGATGGCAAATTTTTTCACCATCGCCGCACCTCCAAAGCGTTTCTGAACTCCTTCAAAATCCCCGCCCATTTCTTTGTAGCATTCCTGAATTGTCATGACAGCCTCCTGTTATTTCTCTTCCTCAGTTTTCATACGGCTCAGCTCCTCGCCCGCAGTTCCATACTCTTTTTCAATCGCCCGCGTCACCGCGCCGAAAAACTTCTTCTGCGAATTGTCATAATGTTCAAATTTCTTATTTTTTCGCTCCGGATCACTCATCTCACTCCGGTATGCTGCCTCCTGCAGCTCCTTTTTAATAGGATCCTGAATCTCACACAGGCACTCAAGCAGGAGCGGGTTAAATGTACCACACTCTCCGTTGCAGATCATCTGCACCGCCTCCTCATGAGAATAAGCCTTTTTATAGACGCGCTCACTTGTCAGCGCATCATACACATCCGCCAGCGCCACCACCTGCGCTGAGATCGGGATCTCCTCCCCTTTTAGACCATCCGGATATCCTTTTCCATCATAGCGCTCATGGTGCCAACGGCAGATCTGGTACGCCACTTTCATCAGCGGCTCATCCTCATACATCTGAAGATTCGCAAGCATGTCCGCACCGATCACTGTATGTTTTTCCATGATCTTACGTTCCTCCGGCGTCAGACGACCCGGGTTATTCAAAATCTTCTCGTCAATTCCGATCTTTCCGATGTCATGCAGGGATGATGCCGTGCTGATCAGCATCCGGTTCGACCAGGACAAGTGATATTTGTCCGTCTTCTTGGCGAGCTGTTCCAGAATCATTGTCGTCAATGTATTAATATTGAGTACGTGCATACCGCTCTCGCCATTTCGAAATTCCACGATCTCGCTCAGAACACTGATCAGCATCCGGCTATTCTTCTCTTTCTCAAAAACCTGGTTCGTCACCATTGCCACCAGGCGGCGCTGTTTCGCATACAATTTGATCGTATTTAAGACACGCCGGTGTACAACCTCCATATCGAACGGGCGCTTGATGTAATCAGAAACGCCCCACTCATACGCCTGCTTGATGACCTCGCCCGAATCTTCGCCCGAAATCATGATAACCGGGATATCCCCGATCAGGTTGTTGCGATTCATGTATTCCAGAACCCCGAAGCCGTCCATCCCCGGCATGATAGGCGCGAAGGACACCCGCTTTACGCCCCGCACCCGCTTGACCAGGGTGGTGGCGCCCACCACCAGGGCCCCGCTGTTGCCGGCGCTGGCAAAGGCGTCCCCCTGGCCCTGGGCCAAGGCCCGCAGGCCCACGGCCATAGAGCTGTCGCTCTTTTCCCGGATGACGCTGGTGGGCTCGTCCTCCATGGTCAGCAGCTGGCCGCAGGGGAGGATTTCCATCTTCGCCAACTGCTGGGTGAGGTCCAGCTCCTTGGCGCAGGCCTCCAGGCGGGCCTTGTCCCCCGCCAGGACAATGTCTATCCCCAGGCTTTCCCTGGCCTGGGCGCAGCCCAACAGGATTTGCTGGGGGGCGTTGTCCCCGCCAAACGCGTCTACAATGATTTTCATAAGTACATCCCCTGCTTTTCAAAATTTCTTGGCTCTGCGGCCTGTAACGGCTGCGCCGTACCATTCTTTACGGTGCGTCGTGCCGGAATACAACTCGTTAATCCCGTTTTCCTGCTGTCTTCGTTCCGTCTGCCGGTTAAGACTCTCTGCCTTCCGGCGCATGCTCCTTTAAAAAGCGCTCAAGCACATCCAGTCCCCGCTGGGCAAAAACAGCGTAGCGATCGCGCTTATCCTTGATTTTCATGCCAAGCGGCGGCACAATGCCGAAGTTCGCGCCCATAGGCTGGAACTCGCTCTCTCCTCCCTCCGCCATATAGCGGCTGAGAGCGCCGATCATCGTCTCACACGGAAGCACCCAGGTTTCCTCCTCGCGCAGGCGGCGCACAGCGTTGCGTCCCGCCATCAGACCGGAAGCAGCGGACTCCATATAGCCCTCCACGCCGGTAATCTGCCCGGCAAAGAAGAGCGCCGGACGCTCGCGCATGCTGAAATCGGCATTGAGCAGCGCGGGGGAATTCAGGAATGTGTTGCGGTGCATCACGCCGTAGCGTGTAAACTCTGCGTGCTCCAGTCCCGGGATCATCCCGAACACACGCTTCTGTTCGCCGAATTTCAGATTGGTCTGGAAACCAACGAGATTATAGAGCGTTCCCTCGCGATCCTCACGGCGCAGCTGCACGACCGCCCAGGGACGGCGTCCCGTTGCCGGATCGCGCAGTCCGACGGGCTTCATCGGTCCGTAGCGCATCGCATCCATCCCGCGCTGCGCAAGCACCTCAATCGGCATACAACCCTCGTAAACCTTTGGATCGCGCACGTCGAAATCGTGCACCGGCGCACGCTCCGCCTGTACCAGCGCCTCACGGAACGCCTCGTAGGACGGCTTGTCAAACGGGCAGTTCAGATAAGCGTCGTCGCCTCCCTTGTCGTACCGGGAAGCACGGAAAACGCGGCTCATGTCCAGACTGTCCGCAGTGACAATCGGGGCCGCCGCGTCAAAAAAGCTCAGCCCGCCGCCGCATACTTCACGAATCTTTTCCGCGAGAGCATCGGACGTGAGCGGACCGGTTGCAATCACGGCAATGCCCTCTCCGGGAAGCTCACAGACCTCCTCGCCGGTACGCACGCGGATGCGCGGATGCTCCCGGATGCGCTTTGTCACAAGGGAGGAAAACTCCTCCCTGTCGACGGCAAGCGCTCCTCCCGCCGGGACGGCGCAAGCCGCCGCGCATTCCGTTAAAAGCGAACCGAGGCGGCGCATTTCCTCCTTGAGCAATCCCGCGGCACTCTCAATCCGCGCCGCTTTCAGCGAGTTGGAGCAGATCAGTTCGGCAAACAGCGGGCTTTTATGGGCGGGTGAATAGCGGGCCGGCTTCATTTCGATGAGTTCGGCTTCCTCGCCCGCCTGCGCAATCTGCCACGCGGCCTCGCATCCGGCCAGCCCGGCTCCTATGACCTGAATCATTCCTCGTTTTCCTCAACCTTCTCGTACCCGCACTCGGGGGTGACGCAATAATATTTCGGCTTCTTTCCCTTTTTCTTCAGAAGGGTTTTGCCGCAGCGCGGGCATTTCTGCAGCGTCGGCTCATCCCAGGAAACAAAATCGCAATTCGGATAGTTGGAGCAGCCGTAAAACACACGGCCTTTCTTCGACTTTTTCACGACGACCTTGCCGCCGCACTTCGGGCAATCCGCACCGTTCTCCTGTACCAGCTTCTTGACGTTCTTGCATTCGGGATATCCGGGGCAGGCAATGAACCGGCCGAAGCGGCCCGTTTTAATCACCATCCGGCGGCCGCACTTCTCACAGATGATATCCGTCTCGTCCTCTTTCAGCTGGATCTTGACGCCCTTCATCTCTTCCTTGGCCTGCTTGAGCGTTTTGTCAAAGTCACCGTAAAAGCGGTCCAGCGTTTCCACCCAATCGCTCTCTCCGCTCTGCACGCTGTCGAGATCATTTTCCACCTGCGCGGTAAACTTGACGTTCACGATCTTCGGGAAGCGTTCCTTCATGAGCTTCGTCGTCACCTCGCCGAGCTCGGTCGGCTTGAGTGCCTTGCCCTCACGAACAACATAGTTGCGGCCCGTGATGGTGGAGATCGTTGCAGCATACGTCGACGGACGGCCAATACCGTTCTCCTCAAGCGCCTTAATAAGCGTCGCCTCGGTGTAGCGGGCAGGCGGCTGTGTGAAATGCTGGTTGCCCTGAATTTCCTTGCAGCGCAGCTTCATGTCGTTTTCAAGCGGAGGCAAACTCCCCTCGTCCGCCGTCTCCTCATCCTTACCCTCCTCGTAAAGGACGGTAAAGCCGTCAAAGGTGACGGTATATCCGGAAGCCTTGAAGAGATATTCGGTTCCCGACGCACCGGGAGCGACAATATCGGCCTGCGTTGTACTCTGCAGACAATTTGCCATCTGGCAGGCGACAAAGCGCTCCCAGATCAGCTTATAGAGCTTATACTGATCGTTCGACAGACTGTCCTTCACCTTATCGGGAGACAGCTCAATGGTTGTCGGACGAATCGCTTCGTGGCCATCCTGCGCGTTCGCACGCGTCTTGAAATGACGCGGGGATTCGGGCAGGTATTTCTTGCCCCAACGGCCCTCAATGTATGCCGTAACCTCCGCGATCGCATCCTCAGAAATACGCAGTGAATCGGTTCTCATGTACGTAATCAGACCAACCGCGCCGAGATCACCGATTTCCACGCCTTCATACAGCTCCTGCGCAGCCTTCATCGTGCGCTTGGCCTGAAAGCCAAGCCGGCGCGAAGCCTCCTGCTGGAGCGTCGACGTAATAAACGGCGGTGCGGGAGATTTGCGGCGGGTTCCCTTCTTCACCTTTGCCACTTTGTAAGCGGCATCCTTGAGATCGGCAAGAATGCGATCCGCCTCTTCACCGTCCTCAATCTTCATCTTTGCCTCTGTCGTACCATAGAAAGAAGCCGGAAATGCTCTGCGGGAGCCCTGAGGAATGAGTTTTGCGTCAATGGTCCAGTACTCCTCGGGTTTGAAAGCACGAATCTCATCCTCACGATCGACAATAAGACGCACCGCGACGGACTGCACGCGGCCCGCGGAAAGTCCGCGGCGGATTTTCTGCGACAGAAACGGGCTGAGCTTGTAGCCGACAAGACGATCCAGAATACGGCGGGCCTGCTGCGCGTTGACCAGATTCTGATCAATGCTGCGCGGATGCTCCATTCCGGCGGTAATACCTGTCTTGGTGATCTCATTGAAGGTCACGCGGTTCTTTTCACTCGTATCCAAACCGAGAATATAAGCCAGGTGCCAGGAGATCGCCTCTCCCTCACGATCCGGGTCGGTCGCGAGGAGGACGCCGCTGCTCTTCTCAGCCTTCTCCTTGAGCTCCTCCACGAGCTTTTCCTTTCCCTTGATAATCTCGTATTTGGGTGCAAATTTCTTTTTAATATCGACGCTCAAACGGGACTCCGGAAGATCGCGGATGTGACCCATGGTCGCAACCACATCGTATTCTGCGCCGAGATATTTCTTAATCGTTTTCACCTTTGTCGGTGACTCCACGATGACAAGCTTGGACATAAAAACACCTCATCTTTCTGTTCCGATTGGAGAGGGGTACAGGCTGTGCGGGCAGCCTTTCCGCCCGCATGGGACAGTCCTGCTCTGTTAAAATCCGCCGTCTAAAGCGCTTCGGTGGATTTTAACAGAGCATGGCTCGCAGCGGCAACCGCCGCAGATTATCGGCTGAACCGGCGTCCGGAAAAAGAACGCGCCCACCCGCCCAGCTCAAGCTCCGTCATGGCGGAAAGCGCGCGGTTAAGCGGCAGTCCTGCGCTATGGGAAAGCTCTGAAATGTGACGCGGCTCCCGTTCAAGCACGGCGTACAAACTTCCGGCGTCCGGCGAAAGCATTTTCGGATCCGGGATCGCCTGAGAACCGGCAGGAACAGCCGATTTCTCCTCACAAACTGACAAACCGGGAGTCTGCACGGAAACAGGCGTTTTCTCATGCGCCAATGTTTTTGCGCTGCTCCGTCCGGACTGGGACGGCGGTTCGGGAAGCTCTATCGCAAGACCGGCCTTGGTTTTTACGGGTTCCAGAGTACAGCCGGGATACTCTTCCAGAATATCCTCCGCACAAAGGGCGGGCTTCGCTCCGTCGCGGATCATGCGATTGACGCCTCTCGCCTCCGGATTGAGAATGGTTCCGGGCACGGCAAAGACGTCTCTTCCCTGCTCCAGAGCGGTGGAGGCGGTAATCAGTGCGCCGCTCTTCTCCGGAGCTTCCACAACAACCGTACCGGCACAAAGGCCGGAAATCAGCCGGTTGCGGATCGGAAAAGTCTTTCGGGAGGGAGACGTACCCGGCGGAAACTCAGACAAAACCGCCCCGTTTTGCGCGATGGTCTCGCGCAGAGAGGCGTTCTGCATCAGATATTTGTAATCAAGACCGCAGCCAAGCACACAAAGCGTCCGCCCTCCGGCCCGCAGCGCTCCGATGTGGCTGGCCGAATCAATGCCGAGCGCACCGCCGCTGACGATAACAACGCCTTTTCGGGCAAGATCGAACGAAAGCTGTCCCGCCGCGTCCATTCCGTCCCTCGTGGCTTTGCGCGTTCCGACCATTGCAATGCACAGCGCGTCAGGAGGCGGCAGCTCTCCCTTATAGTAGATCGCGCACGGCAAGGCAGGAATTTCCCGCAGCAAAACAGGAAACTCCGGCTGATCCGGGCAGATCACGGACTGGCCGAGACGCTCGGCCAATGCGAGCTGCGCCTGCGCCTTATCAAGCGTCCCACGGGAAAGACGATCCAGCTCCGCAGAGGTAAACAAGCCATCCTGAAGCCAGCTTTCCCTTCCGGCCTCGCAAAATTCCCGCGAGCTTCCATAGCGCTCCAGGATTCTGCGCGGTTTGATGCTGCCGGCGCCGAAAACCTGCTGCATCCAAATCCAATAGATGCGGTTATCCTCCACGGCGTGCGCCTCCCTCCCGCATCATCTCCCACATCAGAATCGCGGCAGAGGAAGCGGCGTTGAGGCTTTCTGCGCGGCCAAGCATTGGTATGGTCACACGCCTTTGGCAGGCTGCAATCGCTTCCGCGGAGAGGCCGTTCCCCTCGTTGCCGACCGCCATCAGACAAGGCCGGAAAAAGTCCGTCCGCGTCACCGGAAGCGCCGAATCATCCGGCACTGCCGCACAAGAAAGGAACCCTCTTTCGTGCAGCGCGCGGAGAGCCTCCGGAAGACTGCCGCAGAAAAAAACAGGAAGACGGAAAACAGCCCCCATGCTCGCCCGCAGAACCTTGGGGGAATAAACATCACAGCATTCGCCCGCAAGAAGAACGCTGCCGAGCCCCAAAGCCTCGGCAGTACGCAGAATCGTCCCGAGATTTCCGGGATCCTGGACCGTTTCGAGAGCAAGGCAATGCGTTTGAGGAAGCTCCTCCAAAGGGCGGGATTTCTTCATCGAGCAGACGCAGAACACTCCCTGACTGGCGTCCGTACCGGATAAAAGATCCGCAACGGGATCCGCTATCTCGTAGGAACGTTCCGCAGCCTCGCGAACCGGCTCGAGATAGGAGGCATACTTTTCGGCAGCGCGGGCAGTGAAGAAAAGCTGCCGCACAGGAACGCCGCTGCGGGCAGCGTCCGCACACAGACGGGCTCCCTCGGCGAGAAACAGGCCGCTTTCCCTGCGCCTGGCAGCGCTCTGCATCAGCCTGGCCGCCGTGCGGACAAGCTCATTTTTTCTGCTGGTAATGCGCTCCGTCATCCCATTCTCCTCCCTCCGCGGCATACCGGTTCTCTTTTCGTATCCTGCCGCAGTCCTTCTCCTGCAGACCACCCAAAGCCGACGCTTCCAAGAGGCGCGGGACGCCGGATCGCCTGCCAAATCAGGGTTCGTTCTGAAAAACAATGCGCCCGGGAAAGCTCCGGGCGCACTGACAGCTTTTTATAAAGCGGCTTTTGCCTTCTCCACGAGAGCCGTGAAAGCGGCCTCATCAGCCACCGCGATCTCAGCGAGCATCTTGCGGTTGAGGGCGATATTCGCCTTCTTCAGGCCGTTCATGAAAGCGGAGTAGCTCACGCCGTTCATGCGGCAAGCGGCGGAAATACGAGTGATCCACAGGCGGCGGAAATCACGCTTTCTGGCTTTACGGCCGATGAACGCGTAGTTGCCGGACTTCATAACGGCCTGCTTGGCCATCTTAAAGTGCTTGCTCTTGGCACCCCAATAGCCCTTGGCCAGCTTCAGAATCTTCTTTCTTCTTTTGCGAGTCATCATCGCGCCCTTAATACGAGCCATTTATCATTACCTCCAACTATTCGTGGTTCTTGTTCGTTCGACAATCAGTTCTGATAGGGAAGCAGTCTCTTCACCTGCGCCACATTCGTCTTGTCGGCGATCGTGGTGCCTCTCAGAGCTCTCTTGGTCTTGCGGGTCTTGCCGTGACCGTTGAGCAGATGGGATTTGTTCGCATGGGCGCGGACAACCTTACCGTTCTTCGTAAGCTTGAAACGCTTCTTCGCGCCGGAATGAGTCTTGAGCTTAGGCATAATTTTGCCCCTCCTTGATATTTATAGAAATTATGATTTGGCGGGTTTGGATGCAAGGAACATCAGCATATTGCGTCCCTCGAGCTTCGCAGGCTTCTCCACGTTCGCCACATCCGCAAGAGCGGCGGCAAAGCGCTTCATAACCTCGTAGCCCTGCTCCGGATGGCCCATTTCACGGCCGCGGAAGCGAATGGACACCTTCACCTTGTTCCCTTCCTTCAGGAACCGCATCGCATGACCGGCCTTCGTCTCGAAATCGTGCGTGTCGATGTTCAGAGACAGCCGGACCTCCTTGATATCCACCACACGCTGGTTCTTTCTTGCTTCCTTTTCGCGCTTGGCCTGCTCGAAACGGAACTTGCCGTAGTCGATGATCTTGCACACCGGCGGCACAGCCTGCGGCGCAATTTTCACCAGGTCAAGGTTCTGTGCAAAGGCCAGCTCCATCGCCTTCTGGGAGGACATAACGCCCATCTGGGCGCCGTCCGGGCCAATGACACGAACTTCTCTGTCGCGGATCTCCTCGTTGATCTGCAGCTCCTTGTTGCTAATGGTTAAGCACCTCCAAAACACGTTTTCCGTATGGTTTGCGCAAAACAAAACGGGCGGAGAAGCTCCGCCCGCAACAACGCCAAGTCAGACCGCGGCATTCTTTCCGCGGCTTTCCGATCGTTATTGACCCGTGACAGACGGAACCTCACAGGTGAGAGCACAGACTGCACCCTACTTTGTTTTACCTTATCCAGTATACACACCCACCCGGCCAATGTCAAGCATTATTTTCCTCTTCGCCGGAAAAGGAGACAGCCGCGCCGAGATGGAACGAATAAAGCACGCATTCGCGCACGGGCAGACCCGTACAGCGGGCAAGCGCTCCCTGATAAAGCGCAAGCTGTCCGCGATAGCGGGAAAGAAGCGTATCCAGATTCGGCACGCGGTCCGTTTTGAAATCGAGAACGACGAGCGCGCCGTCCTCCTCGAACGCACAGTCGACAACGCCCTGCAGAATCACGGGACGCAGCGCATCCTCCCCCGAAAGACCCTCGCGCACCGCGCCGGCGGGCAGCTCGGAGGTGAAGCGGTATTCGCGCAGAACACGGGGCGAATCAAAGATGCGTTTTGCAAGCGGGGAGGCAAAGAAAGCGCGCACGCGGGAGAGATCCACCGCCGCCGCCTGCTCGGGCGTGAGATAACGCGCCGCATCCAGGCGGGAAAGCTCCGCCTGCGGATCAACGCGCGCCGCCTCCCAGTTTGCGAACTGCAAAAACTGATGCAGGGCGGTACCGCGCTCCGCGGGCGTTAAACCTCCCTTGCCGAGAAAGGCCGGACGCGAAGAGGCCCAATGCTCCCGGCGCAGGCCGCGCTCCGCAAGATCGGAAGCCGCCACCTTGGACGGCACGCCCGCCAACGCCTGACCGGGATATCGCCAGGAAAGCCGTTCCCGCAGGCGGGCGAGCGATTTCTCGTCCGGAGATTCCGCCTCTCGTTCCTCCTGCCGCGTTTCCCCCACAGGCTCGGGCCGCGTAATCCGCACGAGCCACGGCTC
>ERZ779885.4874-NODE-4874-length-10161-cov-3.225411_pt1 | contig 10161 bp, 8 predicted proteins | sample MGYA00511554_ERZ779885 | MGnify/ENA primary metagenome ERZ779885 (study PRJEB29588, sample SAMEA2160998) | human gut metagenome | biome: human gut; feature: human-associated habitat; material: faeces | place: Denmark | collected 2008/2010 ... | reverse complement strand
GATCCACCGATTGAAAACATGTTTCCGTTTGGGTGCGAGGGATTTCTTCAACGGTTTGGTCAAACAGTAGACAGCCTGCTCATCGGATTCGACGACATAAGGCAACCGATCGGGACGCAATTCTGAACGTCTCACCGCCTGTGAATAGGAGACATCACTCTGGAAAACGAACAATTTACGATAGGATATCAAACTGACGGTCAAACTGTTGTTCGGCTCATCGAACGCGATCTTCACCAACAGATCCATGTCGGTCGACCCCTCGGCAAGAGAGAGATGATCGACATACGGAGTACTCCCCGAAACCTCCACCTTCTTGATCGTCCGCGCCTGCAACGCGCCGTTGAAGCTAAGAATAATGAGAGCTAATATAATTTTATTCAAGATATGCATACTTCGCTCTTTCCCCAATATATCACAAAAATACGAAATTAATCAGAAATCAAACCGTTCCATATCTCTATTTTCAGAAGCCGTCGTTCACTCGAAACAGATCCAATCATTGGGTTCACCCTGTCTGACCACCCACTCGGCCACTTTGAAGTCCTCCGGATAGGGCGGCTCCTGAACCGCATGATAACGCTCGTAGCTCAAATAGCGGGCTACACGGTCTACACACCAATCCAATCCGGCATAGGTATTGGAATTGAACCAAGTCGAAATCGAATCGCTCATCAACAGCGCGACGCGGAACGATTGACCGGTTTTCAGTGCGGCCGCTGAGCGGGAGATGCGGTAGTCAAGTTTTTCCGCGGCTGCCATCACTTTGCTGCGAGTCTCCGGCAGCACCAGATTCGGTTTGGCGAATGTGCGAGAGACGGTCGAAATCGATACTCCCGCTTCGGCGGCCACGGCTTGGATGCTCGCTTTCATAGAGAATCCTCCACTGACGAACGACATTGCTGTCATGACAACTGCTAGAGACACGTTAACATAAGTGTTTGCAACGGTTGACGTGCGTGTTCTGCGGATATGAAGAAAAGGGGTGCCGACGAAAATTCCGACAGCACCCCTCATGCGATGAAGTTAATCAGCCTTTGACAGCGCCGGCCATCACGCCCTTGATGATGTACTTCTGGCAGCACAGGTAGAATATGATGATCGGCACAATCGCCACCACCAAGCAGGCCATCATGGCGCCCATGTCCACTGATCCATAACCACCCTTGAGGTACTGAATCGCAATCGACATCGTCTTGAAACGGCGCATGTCCAACGTCAGGTACGGCAGCAGGAAGTCATTCCAGATCCACATCGTCTGCAGGATCGCCACTGAAATCAGGCTCGGGCGCATGATAGGCAGTACGATTTGGAAGAAGATTCTCGGTACCGACGCGCCGTCGATCATCGCAGACTCCTCGAGTTCGGACGGGATGCCCTTGACCACGCCAGTGAAGATGAACACGGCTAAGCCCGCACCGAAGCCTAGATACACAATCCACAGGCCCCATGGGGTGTTCAGGCCCATCATGTCGGCGAGCTTGGAAAGCGTGAACATGACCATCTGGAACGGAACAATCATGTTAAACAGGAACAGTGTGTACAGCAGGCGCGCAGCCCAGTTGTTCGTACGTACAATCCACCAAGCGCACATCGACGTGCACACGATGATCAGCAGGACCGCGCCGACCGTGACGACTACGGTCCAGCCAAAACTGCTGATTAGGTTCGTGCGCTCGATGCCTCTGATGTAGTTCTCCAGTCCCACGAAGGCCTTGCCGGTGGGCAGGGAGAATGCGTTGCGCGAGATGTAAGCCTTCTGCTTGAAGCTATTGATCAGCACCAGCACGATTGGATAGACCCATGCCAGCGAGACGATGGAAAGGAAAACCGTCCAGAATACAGGATGCTTGACCTTGTCGCTCATGCTTGGACCTCCTTGCTGGTGGTGAGCTTGTTCTGGATGAGGGCAATCACGGCCACGATGATGAAGAACACCACGGCCTTGGCCTGGCCCACGCCCTCGAAGCCGGCGCGTCCGTAGAACGTGCGGTAGATGTTCAGAGCCAAGAGCTCGGAGCTATTTGACGGGGCGCCATTGGTCAGGGCGAGGTTCTGGTCGAACATCTTGAAGCCGTTGGTCACCGTCAAGAATGTGCACACTGTGATTGACGGCATCATCAATGGAATCGTCACGTTGAACAGCGTCTGGCGGGAGTTCGCGCCGTCAACCGCGGCAGCCTCGATCACATCGCCGGGCAGGCCCTGCAGACCCGCGATGTAGATGATCATCATGTAACCGATTTGCTGCCAGCAGGTCAGCAGAACCATGCCCCAGAAGCCGTACACGCCCGAGAATGTGATCGAACGACCCCAGTGCGCCAGTACGCCGTTGAGCAGCAGTAGCCAGATATAGCCCAAGATGATGCCGCCGATTAGGTTCGGCATGAAGAACACCGAACGGAACAGCGTGGAGCCCTTGATGGCCTTGGTCAGCATGTACGCAATGGCGAACGCGACTACGTTGATCACCACGGTTGTCACAATCGTGAACAGGACCGTGTACACCAGCGCGTGCAGGAACTCCGGATCCGTGATTATGTTTTGGTAGTTCGACACGCCCACGAACGTGGCGTCAGTGACCGTGCTGAACTTGCAGAACGACAGGTACACGCCCATGGCGAACGGCACCAGGAAACCAATGACGAAAGCCGCGAACGTGGGTAGCGCAAACAGCGCCCACCACCTGCGAATTGCCTTGCCGGACATCGTAATCATTTCATGCCCACTTTCTCCTCCTTGGGTACACCCGGGGAACACCCCTCGAGTGATTCAACGACAGTTCGACCGTGACCGCAACGTCGGGTTCGAACCGGTTCGAGAATACCCTACTTCACAGATAAATAAAAGTCAAACGTTGTCATGATTTTCATGCAACGTCAATTCATTTATCAAATGTGAACAGTTATCAGTATACGGATACCCTTGGAAATAAGCAAGAAATACGTATTGTCGTGTCGTTGCAAACGTTTGGATATTTTTTGCAAAACACGTTGTGTCTTGTAGTATCTACTGCCATAAAGGAGTTGTGCATGTCAGTCAATATTCAAGACGTTGCCAAAGCGGCAAAGGTGTCGGTTTCCACGGTGTCCAGATCATTCACCCGACCTGAGCTCGTATCTGAGGCGACACGGTCCAGGGTGTTGCGCATCGCCGACGAGATGAGTTTCTCCATCTCCCGTTCGGCCACTGCGCTCAAGTCCGGCAAAGCATTGCGTGTCGCCTTGCTGATGAGCGACCATATCCGACTATGGTTCAGCGCTTCCGTCATCGAAGGGTTGAACCAGGTTTTGCACGCAGACGGCTATGATTTATCGATCTTCCAGATCTCCAGTATCGAGGAACGCCGTGAGTTCTTTGATATGCTGCCGGTTCGTCGCAATGCCGACGCGGTGATCGTTGCTTCCATCGATGTCGATGCGCAGGAAAGCGCACAGCTGGCCAGCACCGGCGTACCAATTATCGGCATCAACTGTGTGAATCCAAGAGAATACGGTTTCACTGCGGCCGTGGGGATAGACGATGATCAAGGTTCGCGTCTGGTTGCGCGCCATCTTATCGGGCTGGGGCATCGCAACATTGTCTACGTACGTACGTCGCGTGAGGTTTCCTTGCACTTCAGTGTGCAGCAACGTTATGACTCCTTCGTCAAGGCCTGTCTGGAACAGGGTGTCACGCCAACTACGTTGGTTGCGCAGGAAAGTGAGGACCGCATTAGCACGATTGTCTCCGAGTTGCTGAGCTTGCCGCAAATGCCAACCGCCATCGCTTGTCAGGAGGACGGCATCGCGATTCCACTGATTTATCAGCTTGTGCGTTGTGGCTACCGTATTCCGTCTGATATTTCCGTCATCGGCTATGACGACAGCTTCTATGCGCACGATATCGGCTTGACCACGATTCGCCAGGATCCGATTGGCATGGCACACGAGGCGGCTTGTAAGACTCTTGACTTGATCAATCGCAAGACCACGGGTATGCCGTTTCAGACGTTTCCGGCGCAACTGATCGTTCGCTCCAGCACTTCGCGAGTGTCCTTGGATAAGGGCTAATCGCTTACCGATACATAGAAAACCGCTCCGGTTGGTTCCGGAGCGGTTTTCTATAAGGAGAGAATCAGACAGTGAAGTCAATTGCGGTCACTTGTGGGCGTTGGCATATTCCTTGGCCCAGCCATCCACGAACGCGGACTTGACGCCATCCCAATTGCCGGTGCCTTGGGCATACTCGAGCAAAGCGGAGCCGAGGTCGTTCTTCCATTGTTCGGACGGCATCATGGTGAAGTTCCAAGACACTGCGGTGGTACCGGACTTTTGGTCGTCCATGGCGTCAGTGACCAGCGGGTTGTCGGATTTGACGCTGGAGAAGGTCTTGAACGGGGTGGTGAAGCCCATCTTCTGAGACAGCGCTTCTTTGCCCTTATCGGAGGTGATGACCCACTTCAGGAAGTCGGCGGTCGCTTTCTGATTGGCCTTGGATGCTTTCGAATTAATGCACCAGTAATTCTCGGAGCCGGTTGCCAGACCTTGGTTCTCCTCGCCCTTGGCGCCGATGTAGATTGGCATCATACCAACGGAATCGGCCTCCATGCCGGCTTTCTGCAAATCGGACCATGCCCAAGTGCCGTTTTGATAGAAAGCGGCCTCGCCGAGTGCGAATTCGGAATTGGCGTCGTCACCAGTCTTGGAGCTTAGTTGGGACGGCTCGGTGGTGGAATCGGTGATGTACAGGTCAAAGATGTTCTTGTACTCCGGCAGATAGGTTCCCTTGATAGTGGCCGGCTGTTCAGTGATGTTGTCATCTTTGAACTCATAGTAAAGAGGCAGGTTGGCTAGATGGGTCTTGAAACGCCAATCGGAGCTGGAGTCGAAACCAGCAGAGGTGAAGGCGCCCTTAATGCCGAGTTCATCCTTCTTGGACTGCATGTCGTCAGCAACGGCCTTCAGCTTACTAAAGGAGTTGATGTCTTTGATGGACTTGGCCTTGGCGCCGGAAGTGCTGAAGTATTTGTTAAGGATGTCTTTGTTGTAGATTAGGCCATAAGTCTCCATGACGTACGGTACGCCAACGACCTTGTCGCCATCCTTGAGGGCAACATCTTGGTTCTGCAGTTGCTTGTATACCTCTGTGCCGGACATGTCAGCAGTGTAGTTCTTCCAGTTGGCGTAACCGACCGGACCGTTGACTTGGAACAGGGTCGGTGCCTCGGACTTAGCCATCTCGCTCTTGAGCTGCTGCTCATAGGTATTGGAGGCCGCGGTCTGAACGTTGACCTCGACACCGGTTTCCTTAGTGTACTCCGCAGCCAAATCGGCCCACTCGTCGGCGGCTTCTGGTTTGAAATTGAGGTAGTATACCTTGCCCTTGCTTGAATCAGAGCTCGATGAGCTGCCACAAGCGGCAAATGTCGTGACAGACATGGCGGTGACCGCAATGAGGGCTAGTGCGGACTTCAATTTACGATTCATCTTCGAACCTTCCTTTTCTGTATCGGGTCCAACGTCCCCGTTGGATATGTGCACTGAGATAGTGCTGCTTTCTGCCGATGCCCCTATTATGCATCACTTTCATCTTTTTTGCAAACGATGGCAGTATTTTGTTGATTTATCACGTTGCAATACCGGGCAATCCGCTATTTGCTGCCATTTTTAGGCATAAAATTAGGCGACACACTATGCAAGCGTTTGCTAAAAAAGTTGTACATCAAACGATTGACTGTAGCAAAAAGCCGCATCCCCTGAGAGACAAGGGATGCGGCTTGAGGTGAGCTACTTATGGATGACGTCAGCGCGGCCAACGTTCCTCGGCGCTAGGTAGTTGCGGAAATGGAGCGTGTGGCCCCTTCTGGTACCAGTAGGCAACTGATGCCACATCATCCTGACGTTCGAAGAATCCGCGGTGACCAACACCGATTTGCTGAACGGTCACCTTCAGGTTGGAACGGAAACGAATCGGATCGGGGATGTGCCAACGGTAGAAGCCACGCATCGGGGGGCAATCATCATTGTGATAATCGTTGTGAATCAGCTCGTCGTGTGAAGAGTAATACGGGTATCCGAGATACGGTGTGCAGTAGTTTTGCTCCACGGTCTTGCCATTGACCTGCTTGGCGAAGCTCCAAGAGCCTCCGAAATAGTCCTCGGTGCCGGTGCCGCAGATCGTGGGGTACTCTTCATCGTCATCGATGTAGAATTTGAATTCGCCTTCACCCCACCAGTAGCGCTCAAGCGTGGTCAGTGCCAGGTAGGTACCTACATAATGCCCTTCACCTTTCACGCCATCAAGCACCACATAGTCTCTCCCCTTTTCAGTAAGGCGCTGGCGCCGCCATTGTGCGTGGAAATAGGCAATGTCATCGTCGAACGGCTCGTCATTCACGGTGTAGTCAATCTGGTAGAAAAATGCGCTGATGGCGTTCTTGTGTTGGTTTTCGAGCGTGATGCGTGCGCGTGCGCCGAACGGCATCGAAAAGTACATGTTGAAACCGCGGTTCGGCACTACGGCGACAGGCATGGAATTTACTAGGCACGCACGGCCGAATCCGCAGCAAAAGAAGTCACCAAGCGGACACTCCACACTTGGTTCCTCCTCGTCATCCCAATAGAAGCGCAGCACAAGGTCCCGCAGTACAAAACAATCGGCATCGGTGGTCTTCTCGTCAACGGTTATCCAGATGTGTCGAATGCAGCCGGGGCCGGTGATATCAGCAAGAGTCGCCGTTGCGCCGACGGGTATGTTACGTAGGCAAGGGCTGCCTTTGCGACTTGGGCCAAGCTCACTGGCCGCTATGCCGCCTTTGCCCGGTTCGCCGGTCGGGTTTTCCGCGTTGACTGCGCGGCTTGATTCGTGCCGTATCTTGGTCAAGGATTCTAGTGTCATGTTCGTTCCTTTCATGGCGTATGCTGCGTCTGTTTGCGCGATACATTCATATCTGTGCGTATCAGCTTCGGTCACAGACGTTGTTTGTTTTTTGAATATGAGAAAGTCTCCATCGGCGAGCGAGAAAGCCGATGGAGACTGTGGTCATGCCGTTATGGACCAGGTGAAAATGGCGTTATGCGATTCACCGCGGCCCATAGGCGAATCACTTGTGGGCCGGCGGAAGCATGCCGAAGTTGTTTTCATAATCATTCCAGGCGCTGGTCCAATCGTCCAGATATGCCTTCTTCACGCCATTCCAGTCACCGGTGCCCTGAGCGTACTCGAGCAGTGCATTGGCCACGCCGTCAGCCCATGCCTGTCCCGGAATATAGGCGCCATGAATTGGAGTGAGGCCATCGGACTCAAGCTTGAGCGCGGACTTGGTCAGCGGGTTGTCAGGCTGGAAATCCTCGGAGTCAAAGGTGGTGAACGGAACGGCGAAGCCCATATCCTTGGAGAGAATCTTCTTGGCATCCTCGTCGGAGACCATCCACTTGATGAAATCCTCAGTGGCCTTCTTGTCCTTGTCGGAAGCGTTCTTGTTCACAGACCAGGAGATGTCATAGATGGAGTTCGCGGCGTACTTGCTCTCATTCGGGAAACCCATGTAGTACGGCAGCATGGCCAAGTCTTCATCGGCAACTTCGTTGCCTTTGATCTGGCTATAGGCCCATACACCATTCGGGTAGAAAGCGACCTTGCCGGCGGAGAACTCGGCGGTGGAGTCCTCATAATTCACCGAGCCAAGCATGGTGTTTTCGGTCGGGTTGTCCTTCATCTCGAGATCCCACAGATTCTTGTAGTTATCGAGATAGGTGCCCTTGAGTTCCTTCTCGAAGTCCACGCCCTCGTCAATGTACTCGTAGGCGACTGGCACCTGAGTCATATGCGAAGCATATCGGTAGTAGTTGGATGAGTCCAGACCCGGCGTGGAGAACGCGCCGTCGATGCCCAAATCATCCTTATGCTGTTGCATGCTGTCGGCGACCTTCTTCAAAGTGTTGTAGTCCTTGATGTCGTCGAAGGACTTGATGACGGCGTAGTCCTTTTTGGCATACTCGTTGATGAGCTTCTTGTTGACGATGATACCGAACCATTCGGCGGCATATGGCAGGCCGTACACGTTGTCGCCGTCCTTGTGGGCCATCTGCTTGCCCTGATCGTTGAGAAGCTTGTAAGCCTCAGTATCCTGCAAAGGTTCGAGGTAGTCCTTATATTTGGCATACTGATCGAAGCCGCCGATACCGAACATGGTCGGGGCGTTGTTCTTAGCGAGTTCGGACGACAGAGTGGACTCGTAGCTGCCGGAGGTGGCGCTCTGAATATCCACTTTCACGCCGGTTTGCTTGGTGTACATTTCGGCGAGTTCGTTCCACTGATTGACAACTTCCGGCTTGTTGTTCAGGAAATAGACATGTCCTTTGTCGTCCGCGGTGTTGGAACCGCAGGCGCCGACGCCCGTCAACATGGCCAACGCGCCGACAGCGGCGATGCCTTTCGTGAGATTCTTCATGGGGGTTTCCTTTCCTCCTTGCGACCTTCCTTCGTCGGAAATCACTTGTCAAGGTCATATGCGGGCCCTCTCTTGCCTGATACAATCTGACCGTGGCCTGATTCTTGCAGACGGTCATCGTCTGTGTCGAACCGGTCCGAGATTGATTGTATCGAACCGGTTCGCTACTGTCAAAGTCGGAGGGTTTATGCGTGTTGGCGTATTTTTTGTTGCCGTATTGCGACATGTGTCGAGACTTTGCCGATACAAGTAGACGCTCTTTTTGGGAGCAATAGTGGCTTCGGACATGCCCAATAGTAGATGGCCATTATCCTCTGCGTGCGACTGCAGCAACATCGGGCGTGATAGCGGAAGATGGAAGGAGGGTTGCGTCATGGGGACGATATGACTGAAAATGATGGGCAGGATCGCCTATTCGGGCCGAATCCGAGTGGGCTGGATGAATCGCCTCACGGCATGATGGTGCTGGTGATTGTCGGCATGATCGTCGGCCTGTTGTCCGGCATGTTCGGCATCGGCGGCGGTACGGTGATCGTGCCCGCACTGGTGTGGCTCGGACTGTCGCAACGCCATGCGGCGGCGACCTCCATGCTGGCGATCGTACCGACGTCGATTTCCGGTGTGATTTCCTATGCGCACAATGGCAACGTCGACTGGGTCGCGGCCGCGCTGCTGTTCGTTGGCATGTTCGCCGGCGGACAGTTTGGTAGCTGGCTGTTGTCGCGGTTGCCAGAACTCGTACTGCGGTGGGTGTTCGTGGTGTTTCTGATATTCGTAACCGCCAATCAGGTGATTTTTACGCCGTCGTGGGACCAACGGATCTTCATGAGTGTGGTGACGGGCATCGGGCTGGTGCTGTTGGGCGTGGTCATCGGCACTTTGGCCGGGTTGCGGGGTATTGGCGGCGGCGCGCTGGCCGTGCCGGCATTGTCGATACTGTTCGGGGCATCCGATCTGATCGCGCGCGGTACTTCGTTGCTTGCCATGTTCCCGAACTCGATCACCACCAGTGTGGCGAATATGAAACGTAAGTTGGTGCACATCAAGGCCGGGCTGATCATCGGCGTCATAGCTGCGCTGACCACACCTTTCGGCACATGGGTCGCCGGGGCGGTCTCGCCGCGTGCCGGAGCCATCATGTTCGCGGCCTACCTGTGCGTGTTATTGGTCCGCAGCTTCTTCGTGGCCGTCAAAGCCACTCGTGCGGCTCGTGGTTCCCGCGCATAGTTTCGGTCAATGCCGGTCAGAAGACCTGCGCCAAGATCGATTGGCGAGGTCGGGCATCCGTCTGTGAAACAACCGTATCTACAGTAAAGGCGTAGTTCGTGGCTTTGCGGTCGAGCCGCGTACCTGTAGTTGAACCGGGAACGTCTCGAACGGTTTGGGGACGGGTCGTCCTTGTTTTCAATAGGCGTGTTATTAGGTGTAAACGTTGCAGTATTGCGATTTCTTGACTGTTTTGCGGATGAGAAACAAGAAAAATGCTTTTTCTGTTTGACTATCGTTTGCAGGGTGTTTGAAAGCGAATATGGCTGCGGTTGCGCCAGTTTCGGCCGTCTCGCGTGTGGTGCAGCATGGGTTCGTCTACGGGCGCGTCTGCATCGAGTATCAGCGCGGGGAATGGCGACTATCTTATCGTGACACCGCATACGTTTGCAATCTGGAGGTTGCGGTAACCTCATGTATAGCGCATGTAACTCATTGGTTTGCAATGGCGGCGGGTGCAA
>ERZ779885.4869-NODE-4869-length-10164-cov-4.866555_pt1 | contig 10164 bp, 7 predicted proteins | sample MGYA00511554_ERZ779885 | MGnify/ENA primary metagenome ERZ779885 (study PRJEB29588, sample SAMEA2160998) | human gut metagenome | biome: human gut; feature: human-associated habitat; material: faeces | place: Denmark | collected 2008/2010 ... | reverse complement strand
GATGGCGCGGCCGCTCATGTTGTGGACTTTCGCGGACTGCTCGAAGAACTCGCGGCTCGACTCGGAAAGATGGCAATCGCGCACCAAGTCGGCCGGCCGTCTTGGTCCCGGCGCGGCCGAACCGCGCGACGCGGCCTCATTGGGAGAAACGGATGCCGACACGCGAGCCCCCGCGTCGTGCAGCGACCTCCACCGCGCGAACTCCCTCGCTTTCAACACCCCTTCCCGTAGCGTCTCCGACGACGTTCCCGACCCCGTCGCGATTACGTCGCTCGGGGGAATCCTCTGAACATCGAGATGCAAATCGATTCGATCCATAAGCGGACCCCCTATGCGTCCTTGGTAGTTCTTCACCTGGGTGAGCGTGCACGTGCATGCGGTCTCCTCGTCCCCCAAATGACCGCACGGGCAAGGGTTCGAGGCCGCGACCAGCATGAACCGCGCGGGGAACGTGACCGTACCGTCGGCGCGGGTAAGCCTAACCTCCCCTGTTTCCATCGGCTGGCGTATACCCTGCAGAACCGAGCTCTTGAATTCGGATAGCTCGTCGAGGAAGAGCACGCCGTTGTGCGCAAGTGTAATCTCGCCCGGGCGAATTGGGGACCCTCCCCCGACCAGCCCCGCAAGCGATGCCGAGTGGTGGGGCTTGCGAAACGGCCGCACCCCCGAGAGGATCGCTGCGATCGATTCCCCTGCCACCGAGTGGATAAGAGCAGTTTCAAGCGCCTCTTCCTGCGAGAGGGGTGGCAAAAGCGAGGGCAGCCGCGAGGCAAGCATGGTCTTGCCCGACCCAGGAGGCCCCATCATGAGCACCCCATGTCTTCCCGCAGCCGCTATCTGCAGGGCGCGCTTGGCGACTTCATGCCCTGCGACGTCGCGAAAATCGAGATCGCACGCAGCGCTTTCAGGAACAAGGGGCGAGAGCAAGGGCAAGTCGGCCGCTGCGCGCATCCCGCCGAGAAATCGCAGGCCGTACTGGGCGAGCCCATCGACGCTCACCGTTTCGCCGTCCTCGGCGCACACAAGCGAGCAACCCCTCTTTTTAGCGCACAACGCGAAGGCGAGCGAGCCCGCCACGCCGCGCACGAAGCCCTCGAGCGAAAGCTCCCCGACGAACAGGCGGTTCTCGATGCAGGCACGATCGATTTGCCCCGTTGCGACCAAAAGAGCAACGGCGATGGGCAGATCAAGACCCGAGCCAGTCTTTCTCAGGGAGCTTGGCGCGAGGTTGACGACGATTTTGTCGCTCGGCATCTGGAACCCGCTCGACCGTAGGGCGGCCCGCACGCGCTCACGCGCCTCTTGGACCGAAGCGTCGCCCATGCCCACGATAGAGAAGCCTGGAAGTCCGTTCGATACCGCAACCTCGACGTCGACGGGTATCGCCTCGACCCCGCGCAGCGTCGCGCCGAGCACCGTGCATCGACCGTACATTACCAACCAACCCCGAACGCGTCGATATGGTGGCGAATGAATGCGCGATCGGGTCCGATAAGGGTGAGCGCGACAACGTCGAAGCGGACCGGCACGTCGGTTACCTCGGAATGCTCGAGATACAGGCAGGCGATCTTCTCGTATCGCGCGCGCTTCTCCTTGGTGACCGCCTCCCCAGGAAGGCCGTTTGCAGCGCTCGTCCTGGTTTTCACCTCCACGAACACGATGGTATCCCCATCGAGGGCGATGATGTCCGCCTCCCCAGCGATGCAGGTCCAATTGCGCTCGACGATGTCGTAGCCACGCCTCACGAGGTAGCGTGCGGCCGCCTCCTCGCCCTTGCGGCCGAGGTCTTTGTTGTGCATGTTCTTCTTGCTCGATGAGCCCTTTTTGGGCTTGCGCTGCTTCGGGGCAGAATCCTCTTCGGGTACGCAAGCGACAGGTCGGTTCGTCATGATGGTGCTCCTTTCTCGGGGACGGAGCACCATCATAGAGACGCATTCTGCCAGAACATGCACAGGGTCCTTGCCGATTCCTTACGACTAAGGTGACAATTCACGGCAGCGAATGCCAAAGAAGGGAGCCGGATATACGTTGCAAATTCGCCGGGAAGGAGAAAAAACCAGGCGCAATATCGCCCGCAAATCGCAAAAACCTGGCAGGAACCTGGCAAGAATCAAGCAGCGATTCGCCTCATCGGCGTCGGAGGTCGCAGTCGTTCGCCAAAAGCGGCGAAAAACCTTGCTAGAACAGCGTTTGCTGCGTGAACGCCGTGCAGAAGCTCTTGCGGTGAATGGGGCTTAAGCCCACGCGCTCGATGGCGTCGATGTGGGCTTGACTTGCATAACCCTTGTTCTCTGCAAAGTGATACTCGGGATAGCTCTCCGCATAGCGGCACATGAGCGCATCCCTCTCGACTTTCGCCACAATGGAAGCCGCCGCGATCGACGCGCATTTTCCGTCGCCCTTCACGACATTGACCTCGCGCGGATCGAGATGCAGCGGATTACCGTCGAGGAGTATGACATCGGGATGCACGCCCGTTTGCTCGATTGCCTTAACAGCGCTTGAGAACGCGAGCCTGAGCGACGCTGTCATGCCGTGGTCGTCGATGTAGGAGGGCTCGATGTAGCGCACGTCCCAGGCAAGCGCGACACGCTTCACCTCTGCCGCGATGCGCTCGCGATCGGCAGGCTTCACCTGCTTGGAGTCGTTCAAGCCCGCAATCTTCAAGTTCGCAGGCAAGACGACGGCGCCGACCGCCAAGGGCCCCGCAAGCGGGCCGCGGCCCACCTCGTCGAGCCCGACCACAACAGCATGGGGGTTCTCTCCGCACAGCGAGCGCTCGAAAGAGTACATCGAGGCCAAGCGTGCCTCCTCGTCGGCCTCAGCCTGAAGGCGCCTCTTCGCCACAGCGAGCGCGTTTCGAACGCCCTTGCGCTCATCGGCGACGAGCGCGCGCTCGAGCACAGCAAACTCCTCCGCATCGGCCTCGGAAAGCCTCTTCTTTATCTCGGCGACCGTCACGCCCATGAGCGTCTCCTTCGAACTTCCGCGCCTCTGCGCGCATGCGCGCCGTAGCCACGATACAAGAAAAGGCCCCGAGGGGCCTTTTCGATGAATGCAAACGAAGTGTTCGCCTTAGCGGAACGACTTCTCCTTGATTTTCGCAGCCTTGCCAACCTTCTTGCGGAGGTAGTACAGCTTGGCGCGACGCACGTCGCCACGGCGGGTGATCTCGATCTTGTCGATCTTGGGGGAGTGAACCGGGAAGGTACGCTCGACGCCCACGGAGAAGCTGATCTTGCGAACGGTGAATGTCTCGCGGCAGGAAGCACCATGACGGCGGATGACGTCGCCCTGGAACACCTGGATACGCTCGCGGTTGCCTTCGACGATGCGGTAGTGGACCTTCACGTTGTCGCCCACTTTGAAATCAGGGATGTCCTGCTTGATTTGCTGCTGCTCGATAGCGCGAATGATGTCCATCTTCGTTTCCTTCTATGCTCTCTTTTGAAACCGTTTTTGTACATATCGGTGTAAAGACACAGTTGGACATTATACTGCGCACGTTAACCAAGCGCAATAGCATTGCACTTGAAATCCGACGAGTTTCCGAGAGAGGTCCTGGACTGCTCTTCTTGACGAAGCGTCGTATACATCCCGGTCTTTACGTTGATACTTTTCACTCTCGCTAAATGAGCGTGAGCAAAGCGTAGGATACCACACCTGCCACCGCGCAGCCAAGAAGTGATTTCGTCCTCCACGCCACCACCACGACTACGGCGCTCGCAACCAGGGGCATGGCCGCGGGCCATATACCGGCAGCGAACATTCCAGGCGAGAGCAGGTCGTTCGCGACGAGCGCGGCAAAGGCCGCTGAGGGAATGAAGCCGAGCGCGCGCTCAACGGCGTCGGGCAGCGAGCGCCCCTTCAGAAGAAAGAGCGGCAGCACGCGGCAGGCGAGCATCGTCACCATGCAGTTGCGCTGGTTGAGGTACTGCCGCCGCGTGGAGAGGCTCTCCTTGGTGGTGAGCACCTGCCCGCAGACGATGCCGTATTCGTTGAAGAGGTCGTAGTAGCGGTTGAGCAGCTTGACCTGCCCCACGGCGGAGAAGAGCTGCCGTGCGGAGACCGAATCGAGCTTCCCGGCGCGTTGCCCGAGGATGCTGTGCCCCGAGGCCACGGCCCCCGACGAAACCAGGATGACCTCGGTGCCCGCGCGGTGGAGCCGGGCCACCTGGTCGACCAGGGCCGAGATGCGGGTGGTGTCGGGACGGCCGTCGTCGCGCGTCAGCACGTTGCTGCCCACCTTGATGACGATGCGCCGGTATTTGTTCTGTGTGTCCATATGCGTTTCATTCGCCGGGAATGGCCCGGCTCAGGGTTCGAATTTGTAGCCCACGCCCTTGATGGTGACGATGCGTTCGTCGCCGATCTTCTGGCGCAGTTTGCGGATGTGCACGTCGATGGTGCGGTCGCCCACGACCACCTCGGTGCCCCAGATCTTCGTATATATCTCCTCGCGCGAGAAGAGCTTCCCGGGCGACGAATAGAGCAGGTCGAGCAGCGCGAATTCCTTGCGCGGAAGGGCTATCTCGTTGCCGTCGCGCGTCACGGTGTAACGCTCGCGGTCGACGGCGATACCTGCCGCGGCAGGTTCCGCCGGCGCGGTTTCGGCGTCGATCCGCTTGAGGATGGCCTGCACGCGGCTGACCAGCAGCTTCATCTTGATCGGCTTGGTGAGGTAGTCGTCCGCCCCGACGCCGAAGCCCGTAAGCTGCTGATCCTCCTCGCCCAGCGCCGAGAGAAATACCACCATCGTGTCGCGCAGCTGCGGATCCTGGCGGATGGCACGGCAGGTCTGCGCACCGTCCATGACGGGCATCATCATGTCCAGCAGGATCAGGTGCGGACGGTACTTGGCGGCGGCCTTCAGCGCCTCGGCGCCGTTCTGCGCCGTGAATACTTCGTAGCCCTCCTTCTGGAGGTTGTACCTCACGAATTCGAGGATGTCGATTTCATCGTCGACAAGCAGGATGCGGTGGCTCATGGTTCCGGTTGACAGGTTTTGTATCGCACGCGGCAATTGGGCGCGGTTGCGTGCCGCTCATATCTCGGGCGAAGTTAGCAAATTTCCGGCTAAATCGTTCGGTAGCCCGGGAAAAATGGTTATATTTGCGAGATTTATATACTTCCGTATATATGGAAATCAAAAACGTGTACTGAGATGGCTACTGAAAATCCGAATCTTCCTGCTCCCGAGGAGCGAGTCAGCGATGCTGCTGAAGATGTGCAGACCGTAACTTCCGAAGTGACTTCCGAAGTCCCTGAAACCGAGGCCTCCGCAGCAGCGGAGGCGGAACCCGTCGTGGAAACACCCGCGGCAGAAGAACCCGAGACGGAAAAATCCGTTGCGGGAACGCCCGCGGCAGAGGTGCCCGTGGCTGAAGCGCCTGCGGCGGAGGAGCCCGTGGCGGAACCCGAGGCCGCGCCGCGTGCGAAGCGTGCCCGTATCAAGCCCGTTGCCGAGGCGGTGGAGACCGAATCCGGCGAGGAGGCCGTGCCGGCCGGTGCCGAAGTGGATTTCGCGGACGAGGAGGCGGCGCTCGCCGCGCAGGATGCCGGGCTGGAACTGGAGGGCGAGACGGCCGAAGAGGCCGCTGCCGACCAACTGGCCCAGGAAGCGCCGTCCGCCGAGGACAAGTTTGCCGGGAAGGGCAAGGAAGAGCTGGTAGCCCTCTTTATGCGTATGCTCGAAGAGCAGCCCGTGCAGTCGATCCGCCGGGATGTGGAGGCGCTGAAGATCGCTTTCTACCGCATCCGCCGCGCCGAGGTCGAGGCCGCACGCCGCAAGTTCGTCGAGGAGGGGGGCAGCGAAGAAGATTTCGCACCGGCCGTGGACGGCGCCGAAGTACAGCTCAAGGAGTTGTTCAAGGAGTACCGCCATCGCCGCGACGAGTTCATCGCGAACCTCGAGGCCGAGAAGGAGAAGAACCTCCAGGTCAAGCTCGGGATCATCGAGGAGCTCAAGGAACTGGTCAATTCGGACGAGACGCTCAACCATACCTTCAATAAGTTCCGCGAATTGCAGCAGCGCTGGAAGGAGACCGGCATCGTGCCGCAGCAGAACGTCAAAGACCTGTGGGAGACCTACAACCTGCATGTCGAGAATTTCTACAGCTTCATCAAAATCAACAAGGAGCTGCGCGACCTCGACCTGAAGAAGAACTACGAGCAGAAGATCGCCCTCTGCGAGCAGGCCGAAGCGCTGGTGCTGGAGCCTTCGGTTGTGGAGGCGTTCCACAAGCTGCAGAAGCTGCATGACGAGTGGCGCGAGACGGGCCCCGTAGCCAATGAATATAAAGAGGTGCTCTGGGAGCGTTTCAAGGCGGCGTCGAGCCGTATCAACAAACAGCATCAGGAGCATTTCGAATCGCTCAAGGGCGAGCAGGTCAAAAACCTCGAACTCAAGACGGAGCTTTGTGCCGCCACCGAGGAGCTGGCCGCGCAGCCGCTCACGACCCGCAAGGAGTGGAACCGTGCGAGCGACCGCCTGCTGGAGATCCAGAAGACCTGGAAAACCATCGGCTTCGCACCCAAGAAGGACAACAACCGTATCTACGAGCGTTTCCGCACGGCATGCGACAAGTTCTTCGAGGCCAAGCGGCAGTTCTATGCCGGGGTGAAGGCCGAGATGGAGCACAACCTGCAGCTGAAGACCGAGATATGCGAGGCCGCCGAGTCGCTGATGAACAGCGAGGAGTGGAAGAAGGCCACGGACGAGCTGATCGCCCTGCAGGCCCGCTGGAAGGAGATCGGTGCCGTGTCGCGCCGTCATTCGGATGCGATCTGGAAGCGTTTCCGTGCCGCATGCGACAAGTTCTTCGAGCGCAAGGCTTCGCATTTCGCCAGTGTGGACGGCGAATACGAGGAGAACCTCCGGCAGAAACTCGCCCTGCTCGATGAGATGGCCGCGGCCGATGTCAAGGCCGGAGGATACGACGTGATCCGCGAGTTCCAGCGCCGCTGGGGCGAGATCGGGTTCGTGCCCATCAAGCAGAAGGATGCCATCCAGAAGAAATACAAGGCCGCCGTCGATGCGCTGTTCAACACGCTGCGCGGTTCGGAGCGCGACCGTTCGATGAACCGTTTCCGCGAGAAGGTCTCGACGCTCAAATCGGCGGGCAGCAACCGCCTGCGTTCGGAGCGCGAGCGCCTTTACAACAAGGTGCGCCAGCTTGAACAGGAGATCGGCTTGCTGGAGAACAACATCGGTTTCTTCGCCAAGTCGAAGAACGCCGAGGCGCTCGTCGCCGATGTGAAGGCCAAGATCGACCGCGCCCGCGAAGAGATGGCCGCCGCGATCGAGAAGGTGAAGCTCATCGACCGCCAGGCACAGGAGGAGAACCAGGAGCACAACGAAAATAAATAGATATAGTCAGTAATGAAACTTTCCAAACCCAAGTACATATTTGTTACGGGCGGTGTCGCATCGTCGCTCGGCAAGGGTATTATTTCGGCCTCGATCGCCCGCCTGCTGCAGGCCCGAGGCTATTCGGTGACCATCCAGAAACTCGACCCCTACATCAACGTCGACCCCGGCACGCTGAACCCCTATGAACACGGCGAATGCTACGTGACCGAGGACGGCGCCGAGACCGACCTCGACCTGGGGCACTACGAGCGTTTCACGAACCAGCCCACGTCGAAGGCCAACAACGTCACGACGGGAAAGATCTACAAGAGCGTGATCGAGAAGGAGCGCAAGGGCGAGTACCTGGGCAAGACCGTGCAGGTCATCCCCCATATCACCGACGAGATCAAGCGCCGTATCCAGATGCTGGCGCAGAAGAAAGTTTACGACGTGATCATCACCGAGATCGGCGGTACGGTGGGCGACATCGAGTCGCTGCCGTTCATCGAATCGGTACGCCAGCTGCGCTATTCGCTGGGCTACAAGAGCACGGCCCTCGTGCACCTGACGCTGATCCCCTATATGGCCGCTTCGGGCGAGCTGAAGACCAAGCCCACGCAGCATTCGGTCAAGGCCCTGCTCGAAAACGGGTTGCAGCCCGACATCCTCGTGCTGCGCACGGAGCATCCGCTGTCGACCAACCTGCGCCGCAAGGTGGCGTTGTTCTGCAATGTCGACGCCAACGCCGTGATGGAGTCGATCGACGTCCCGACGATCTACGAAGTGCCGCTGAAGATGCACGAACAGCACCTCGATGAGGTGGTGCTCGACAAACTGAACCTGCCGGCCGAGAAGGAACCCGACATGGCGGCGTGGACGGCCTTCGTGGAGAAGGTGAAGCACCCTGCCAAGAAGATCGAGATCGCGCTGGTCGGCAAATATACCGAATTGCCCGACGCTTACAAGTCGATCTGCGAATCGTTCATCCACGCAGGCGCCGTGAACGACTGCAAGGTCAAGCTGCGCTATGTCAATTCGGAGAAGATCACCGCCGAGAATGTGGCCGAGAAGCTGGGCAGGATGTCCGGTATCCTCGTGGCCCCGGGCTTCGGCAACCGTGGCATCGAAGGCAAGATCGTCGCCGTGCGCTATGCCCGTGAGAACAAGATCCCGTTCCTGGGAATCTGCCTCGGCATGCAGTGCGCCGTGATCGAATTCGCGCGCAACGTGCTGGGCATCGCCGATGCGAACTCGAGCGAGATGGAGTCTACGCCCCATCCGGTGATCGACCTGATGGAAGAGCAGAAGGGGGTGACGGCCAAGGGCGGCACGATGCGTCTGGGCGCTTATCCCTGTACGCTGAAGAAGGGTTCGAAAGTCGCGGCGGCCTACGGCAAACTCCATATTTCGGAGCGCCACCGTCACCGTTACGAATTCAACAACGACTATATGGCTGCGTTCGAAGGTGCCGGTATGCAGGCCGTGGGCATCAACCCCGACACGGGGCTGGTCGAGGTCGTCGAGGTCGAGGGACATCCCTGGTTCGTCGGTACGCAGTACCATCCCGAGTACAAGAGTACGGTGCAGCGTCCGCATCCCCTGTTCGTGGCCTTCGTGGCTGCGGCGTTGAAATACAGTGGTAACTAATCCCCTCGCGTCGAGAAATTTCGAATGGATAAAAAATCAATCATAGGCATCGTACTTATCGGGATTCTGTTTTTCGGTTTCACGATTTACAGTTCCCGGCAGCAACAGAAATATCAGGAGGAGCTGGCCGCTTATCAGGCGGCCCATCCCGAATTGACGCAGCCCGTCGTCCCCGATTCGTCGGCCGTGGCCGCAGCGCCGGTCGTGGAGTCGCTCGGTGCGGCGACGCCCGATTCGACTCGTCTGGCACGCGAAGTGGCCGTGCTGGGTGATTTCCTCGCCGCGGCCAAGAACGCTGCGCCGCAGGAGATCGTCGTAGAGAACGACGTGATGAAGGTGTGCTTTTCGACCGGAGGAGGCATCGTGCGCTCCGTGACGCTCAAAGACTATACCCGTTACGGCCGTCAGGGCGAACGCAACGAACCGATCGAGATGTTCGTCCCCGAAAGCGCGAAGTTCGATCTGTCGTTTTTCATCAAAAACGGCCTGAACAACGTGAAGGTCAATACGTCGGAATATACCTTCACGGCCGATCCGGTCGTCCGTACCGACACGGCGCAGATCGTCCGTATGCGGCTGCCCGTCGCCGAGGGCGCGGCGTTGGAATACCGCTACGTGATCTACGACGAGGCGACGCCCTCGCGCGACTATCTGGTCGACTACACGGTGCGTCTGGTCGGGATGGCCCCCTACATGGCCAACCAGAGCAGCATCGGCATCGCGTGGAGCAACACCTCCTACCAGAACGAGCGCGGTTTCAAGAACGAGAACATGTACACGACGGTCGCCTACCGCGTTCCGGGCGAAGGGTCGATCGACGACCTGTCGATGAGCGAGGGGGCCAAGGAGGAGAAGATCTCTTCGTCGGTGGAGTGGATCGCCTTCAAGCAGCAGTTCTTCTCGTCGGTGCTCATCGCCCGCGACGACTTCCTCTACGCCGACGTGGCGTACGATACCGCATCGCCCGATTCGGGGCTTATCAAGGCTTTTTCGGCCACGATGGCCGTACCCTATACGGCCCAGACCGAACAGTACGACTTCTCATTCTACTTCGGTCCCAACAAGTACGCCGTGTTGAAGAAGATCGACGACGCGCAGGGCCAATCGCTGCTGCTCGACCGGCTGATCCCCATGGGCTGGGGCATTATCGGGTGGGTGAGCCGCTG
>ERZ779885.4860-NODE-4860-length-10171-cov-5.759885_pt1 | contig 10171 bp, 8 predicted proteins | sample MGYA00511554_ERZ779885 | MGnify/ENA primary metagenome ERZ779885 (study PRJEB29588, sample SAMEA2160998) | human gut metagenome | biome: human gut; feature: human-associated habitat; material: faeces | place: Denmark | collected 2008/2010 ... | reverse complement strand
CACGATAATAAATAATAAATTCTCCCATCATTGCACGATATGTTATTTCTTGTAAACTTTGTATAAATATGTTGTTTGCTCCCGACATAATGCGAATTATGTCTAAATAAGTGGAAGCATTAAGGAATCAGGAAGAAGCTATATGAGCAAATCTCTCAAAAAGGTATGGAATGTGGTCAGCAGCATTCTGGTTGCGCTGGTGGTGATTCTGGCGGTTCTGCTGGTGGGCGCAAGAGTTGCCGGGTTGCAGGTGTTCACCGTGCTGTCCGGCTCCATGGAGCCAACATATCATACAGGCTCGCTGATCTATGTAAAAAAGGTAGACCCTTACGCCATTCAGGAGGGGCAGCCCATCACGTTTATGCTGGACGAAAACACCGTGGCCACGCACCGCGTTGTGGGCATTGTCCCCGACGAGGAAGACCCCACCGTGATTCGCTTCCGCACCAAGGGCGACGCAAATGAAGCAGAAGACGCTCGGCTTGTTCATTATAAAAACGTCATTGGTACGCCGGTTTTCTCCATCCCATATCTGGGCTATGCGACAAATTACATCCAGCACCCACCCGGAATGTACGTTGCGATTTCCGCAGGTGCGATACTTCTGCTGCTGATGTTCCTCCCCGACATATTTCCGGATGACCGGGACGAGGAAATAAAACTCTCCCGGCCCGGCAAAGGCAGACATACGGCAGAATACAAAGCCGCTGTCTCCAAAGCAGCATCGGAGAAAACAATCGGCGAAAACCGGACGGATTAAACTTGCCGCAAAAAGAATTGCAGCAGGCAGACGATCCCAATGAAAACGTTTTCCTGTTGAAATAAAACCAACCGCAAATATCCGAGGGAAGGAGGAAAAAGAAAAATGAAACACCGTGCAAACCGCCGCCGCATGAGCAACAAAAAGTTCATTGCGATACTGTCCGTTTTCGTAATGCTGGCATTGACGATAGTGGTCGGCTGTGCTGTAGACGGAACGGTCGCCTGGCTCGTCAGCGAGTCGGAGTTTTCTGTCAGTACATTCACCCTCGGAGACATCAATATCAAATTGACCGGGGAATCGGAGAGTCAGCCGCTCAAAATTATCCCCGGCGTTGAAATCACGAGATCCCTGAAGGTGACGGTCGATCCGAACTCCGAAGCCTGCTGGCTGTTTGTGAAGGTAGAGGGAACGCACTGGCCGGCGAAGGTTTCCTACTCCGTTGCCGGGGGAACCAATGACTGGAAAGCTCTCGACAACTATCCCGGCGTTTACTATCGCGAAGTCAGCGCGGAGGATGCCAGAACTGGTGTGGAGTACGATGTGAACGGCGTTGTTGCGGTCAGCAAGGAGCTGACCAAGGCAGAAGTTAACAGCATTGCTTCTGGAACCCAGCCCCAGCTGTCGTTCACGGCCTACGCTGTCCAACGCTACAGTTTTGAAGATGCAGCTAAGGCTTGGGAAGCTGCTAACCCCGCCCCCGCTAACCCCTGAGCATTTCCTTACATGCAGCGCAAAAAATAAAAAATAGAAAGAGTAAAGCACATGAAAAAGAAGCTCACCGCGCTTTGCCTCTGCGTCGCCCTGCTGGCGGTCGCCGTTGTGGGCGCATCTCTTGCTTACTTCACCGACACCAAGTCTGCCACCAATACGTTTACCGTGGGAAACGTCAAGATTGACCTGATCGAGTCCAGATATCACCGTCAGGGCTCCGGCAGCTCCGGCGATACCTCTATCCCCGCCCCCACCCAGACCGCGAACGGCATGAAGTATGTCTCCGACGGTGCTACGATTTTCACCGATGAAGAGATCAAGGCGGATGCTGCGAATTACTCCGCCTACATCGGCGAGCGCGGTAAAAACATGGTTCCCGGCAAGAACATTGCCAAGTCCCCTTATGTCATCAACACCGGCGCGAATGACGCTTACGTCCGTATTCGCGTCATGATCCCCTCCGATGCGAACCGTGATTACTGGCAGGCTCGCAGCGGCGGCGTGATCGAAAGCGAATTCTGCACTACCGCCATCACCAGCGGCGAGTTTATGCACAACGACAAAACGACCTACAACCCGTTTATTGATGCCAGCGGCAAGGGCTACATCGATGAGAACGGCGTAAAGTACGATGTTTACACCTTCATCCGCAACGAGCCCCTGAAGCCCGGTGAGATGACCGAATGGAACGTCTGGAACTACATCGGTATTGCGGATGAAGCTACCAGCGCAAACATCCAGAAGGCTGTCAATAAGGGAGCTATCCTTGTATCGGAGGACGGCACGATGACCGTAAACGTTCTGGTGCAGGCCGACGCTATCCAGGCCGAGGGCTTTGCGGATGCCAAGGCGGCCTTCGCCGCGTTCGACGCGCAGGCGTAATTGTCCTGTAGGTCACGCGCTCTTTCCAAAGAGCCGCGTCAATGAGTACCCACCTGCGCACGGGCGCAGAAATGATACATAAAAGGAGAAACAACCACATGAAAAAGAAAATCACCGCATTGTGCCTCTGCGTCGCCCTGCTGGCGGTCGCCGTAGTGGGCGCATCTCTCGCTTACTTCACCGACACGAAGTCTGCCACCAATACGTTTACCGTGGGAAACGTCAAGATTGACCTGATCGAGTCCCGGTTCCACCGCACCGGCAGCGACAACTCCGGCGATACCTCCCTCCCCGATCCGACAACGAAGGCTTCGGGCATGGAGTTCGTCCCGGACAACTGGACGATCTTCACCAATGATGAGATCAAGGCAGACGCTAAGACCTATATGACCGACTATCTGGCCGTGAAGGGCAAGAACATGGTTCCCGGCCGCGGCGTTGCCAAGTGCCCGTATGTCGTCAACACCGGCGCGAACGATGCTTACATCCGCATCCGTGTGATGATCCCCTCCGCAGCCAACAATGACTTTGTTGCCGTGAAGGACGGCGGCGTAATCACCAACCAGTGGTGCACCACCTCCATTCTCAACGGCGAATTCATCGATGGTAAGGGTGGCGGCTGGAACAATGCTCCTGCGATTGATAAGGCCAGTGTTACCAAGGACGGCGTTACCTATGACGTTTACACCTTCACCCGCATCCAGCCTCTGAAGGCCGGCGCTATGACCGAGTGGAACGTCTGGAACTTCATCGGCGTCGACAAGACTGCTACCAGCGCCGATATCCAGAAGGCCCTTGACGCCGGTGCCATCACGGTTGTCGGGACCGACGGCGCTCAGGTTATGGCTCTGAACGTTCTGGTCGAGGCCGACGCCATCCAGGCTGACGGCTTTGCCAACGCTACTGCCGCTTGGGCTGCGTTCGACGCGCAGTAATCTCCCGCCCAAATCTTGCCTCCCCTGAAAGGGGAGGTGGCGCGGCGCTGCTTCCAACTGGCAGTAATTCCCCGTAAAGCCTCCCTTGTGTAAAGGGAGGTGGCGCGAAGCGCCGGAGGGATTGTCCGTATCGGCAAGACGAAGGAACAATCCCTCAGTCAGCCGGAACGGCTGACAGCCCCCTTTGCACAAGGGGGCCAATGAAAAAAGCCTCCCTCTGACGAGGGAGGTGGCAAGCCCGAAGGGCTTGACGGAGGGAGAGACATCCCTCCACATACCCAGTCGAATATGGTCTGCACCCCCGCGGGTGCAGACCATAGGAGAGCATCTAAGGCAAATGCAGATGTTCTCCTATGGTCTGAAGAGCCATGAAAAGCGTAAGAAATAATTGCAAATACAGCCTGAGGGGAGTAAAAGCAATGAAGCGAAAATTCTTGATTCTGTCGGTGCTTGCCATCCTGGTCGCCATACTTGCGGCGAACACGCTGGCATACTTCACCGCAGACACCAAGGCGCACAATGTCATCACCAGCGGTGGTGTGGACATTGTGCTCAACGAATGGGCGAACGAGGACCGCACCGAGCCGTTCGAGGATCGCACCGGCGTCATGCCCGGCACGGAAGTGACGAAGATCGTTGAGATCAGCAACACCGGCACCGCCCCGGTCTGGGTGCGCGCGCAGGTGCAGCTCGAAGTCGACGGCGCCGACGAAGAGCCGCTGCCCCCCGAGTACGTCTCTCTCGACTTCAACGAAACGGACTGGACGTATCTGGACGGGTACTACTATTATAACCGCGCTCTCGCCCCCGGCGAGACGACCGTCCCGCTCTTCACCACGGTAACGTTTGCCCCGGAGATGGGCAACGAGTACCAGAACTCCACGGCGTATGTGGAAGTGGAAGTGGGCGCGGTGCAGGCGGACAACAACGGCACGGACGTGTTCTCCGCCGCCGGCTGGCCGAGCTTTGCTCCGCCGGAGCCGACGCAGGTGCCGGAGCCGACGCAGGTGCCGACAGCCGTTCCGGGAAATCCTTAAGGAGGTCGTGAAATGAAAAAGAAGCTGTTAGCGCTGTTTCTCTGCTGCGCTCTTTCCTTCGGCCTCGTGACCGCCGCCCTCATCACCCCCGCCGCTGCGGACTCGGAGCTTATGATCTACAGCGAGAATGTCGCTGTGGATACAGTTTCCGTTCCTAAAAATGAAAAGAAGACGCTCGCTGCGGGCGGCCTGTCCGGCTACTATCAGTGGCAGATCCAGGTCGGCGGCGACGTCTGGGCGAATATTGCCGGTGCTACCGGCGCGGAGTTGGAAGTTGGCTACGCACTTGTGGCGAACCTGCTGTACGGCGGCACGGCGAACATCCGCTGCCGCGTCACCGGCGCAGCCGAAGAGCCGGTTTACTCCAACACCATCGCGGTGCAGATCACGGACGAAACGCCCGTCTCCGCTCCGGCGCAGGCTCCAAAGGTCCCCACCGTCATCTCCGAGGCCGAGCCGGTAGGCGAGCCGGTCATTATTCCCCCGCAGACCGTGGAAGAGACCCCGGCTCCGGACGCTGCTCCGGCAAATGACCTGACGGCGAATGTCGACCCGGCCACTCTCACCGACCCCGCCCCGGTAAACGACCCCGCCCCGTCCGACAACGGCGGCGAAGAACCGGAGCCCCAGATCTCCACCTACACCATTCTTATCAAATACCAGTTTGAGAACGGCACGCAGGCCGCCAATCCGTGGAGCGCCACGGTTGCCGCCGGCAGCACCTATACGCAGACGATCACCAGCCCGGTCGTCGTAGGCTACACGCCGGATCAGGCAGCGGTTGAAGTTAATGCTTCCGAAGAAACGACCTACACTGTCACGTATGCCCCCGCCGAGGTCGAGTTCACCGTCAAGCATTATCAGCAGAACGTCCATAACGACCTGTACACGCTCGTTGATACCGAAACAAAGACGGGCTATACCGAATCCCCGGTCGGCGAGCAGCTTGCCAAGACCTACCCCGGTTTTTCCGCACTGCTTTACGATACCACGACCAAAATCGCAGCGGACGGCAGCACGGAGGTACCGCATTATTACGACCGCTACTATTTCCTGATGAAGTTCAATCTGAATGGCGGTTACGGCGTAGAGCCGATCTATGCCCGCTACGGCGCGCCTATTAACGTGGGCGAGCCGAAAAAGGCCGGTTACAATTTCGACCATTGGGTTGAGACGGAGGGCGGCGAAGAAGTTACCCTTCCTACCGTCATGCCGGCAGAGAACAAGACCTATTTCGCTGTTTGGAATAACGCACAGGGAACAAAGTATACCGTTGAGTATTTCCTGCAAGACGCCGATGATCCTGCAAAGTATGATTATATTGCCTTTGAAGAGCATTCTGCGCCAACCGGATCAACGGTGAATGGCAAAGACTTTAAGGAAATACCCACAGGCATTTCTACCATTGATCAGTACGAGCGGAAATACGCGATATACAATGACGAGAAAACGACCGGCGAAGCAACGGTTGCGGGCGACGGTTCTACCATCCTGAGAGTCTACTACGACCGCAAAGATTTCACGCTCAAATTCTACTATGCCATGTCCTCCGGCACGCAGTACTATGTAGTCGGCGGCTCAACTTACAATTTCGGTGCTACAGCACCGGCTAATACAGGCGATGAAGTAAAGCTGCTGGATTATTTTATGGAATCTCCCGGTTCTAGCCAACGAGGCTCCGTAGATGCGCTACCGCAGCTGAAAACCGACAAGGGTGGGAGGTACACTCCCGGAACGGATAAATCCACGGTTAACAGCACCCAATATACCTATTATTATTTTACTTTCACCGCGAAATACGGTGCTGACTTGACGGATTTGTGGCCGGTTGATGTAATAAACAATGTGAATCATCTGGGCACTAACAACAACTGGCCATACAAAGTAGCGTCTGTGGCCGGATGGAACGGCGAGCATCACGTCTATTATTCCCAGCATAATGATAACCAAACGATAAAGGGCAAGTATTCGGAGCTGGATTATCAGCTTCTTTGGGAAGATAGTTTCGGTCAACCCACGGATAATACGATTGCTTTCCTGTGTTTCTGGGAAAATGGTGCGTCGGTTAATTGGAACGTTCCGAAATTGTTCCGGTATAAAATTTGGGTTCCGGTTTTGGATAATGCACCCGATGGCAAAGAAACAACGGAATATAATGGCGTAAATTACTATTTGCGCGATATGTATGATACGGTTGATGACTCGAAGGTTGATTCCCAGACAAAGCCTTCCCTTGTTGGATTTACCGCGGGGGATCGTGTCGGAGAAGAGATGGTTAACCCTGATTCCACTAAGTATAGTGAAGCATGGATTGTAAACTTCTACTATACCAGAAACCAGTATGAACTGAATTTCTTCGGTAAAGACGAAGCAACAAAAAAGCTGTATTATGAGGAACCGCTGAAGGGCGAATACTACGTGCCGGATTATCCGGCCAATATGGAACCCGGTGCATATACGTTCGGCGGCTGGTATACCTCCAAAAGCTTTGCGGAAGGTACATACTTGAACTTTGATACGGCGAAAATGCCCGCTCATTCGGCGACGCTTTATCCGCGTTGGGTTTCTGAGACCCACACAGTTAAGACTTACCTGACCAAGGAAGCAATGGAAAGCAATCAAGCGCCGCTGACTACGATCGATAATGTTCCTCACGGCACAACAGTAAGTGCGCCGGCGGACCCGAAGAACGGCGAATACACGTTTATCGGCTGGTTCTATATGACTGAAACCGGCGAAGAACAGGCGTTCAACTTTGAAATGCCTGTCAAACGTGATCTGAATCTGTATGCCAAGTGGAATTCGGAAAAGCTGCTGACCTATACCGTCAAGTATGAGCTGGTTGACGGCACGGAGATCGCGCCGCCCACCACCGGCAGCGCGTTGGCGGGCACGACCAAGACCTTCAACGCAAAGTCCGGTACGGAGCTGAACGAGGGATATCAGTCCGGCTACTTCCCCAAGGTGGGCAGCCATTCCATCACCATTGACATCGAAAAGCCCGAAAACAATACCTTCACCTTTGTGTATGTGTCGAAGGAAAAGGTAGAGTACACCGTCAAGTATCTCGAAAAGGGCACGGGAAATCCGCTCGCCGACCCCAAGACTGTTACGACAAGCAAGGCGGTCATAACGGAGCCTTTCAAGCAGATCACCGGCTACGCCCCGGACGCCTATCAGAAGCAGCTGATGCTTGCGGCGGAGGGCAACGAGATCATCTTCTGGTACATCAAGGACAATGAACACGCGCCGGTGCAGATCATCCACTGGACGCAGAACATTGCGGGCGAGGGATACGCGGAGTACCAGAAAAGCACGAACCTCAACACTGAGATCGGCAAACCATACAGCGAAACCCCGCTGAACATTCCCGGCTTTACTTACAACGACACAGCGAGCAGCGCCAGCGGCGAGCTCACCGCGGCGGGTCTTGTCCTGAACCTCTACTACGACCGCATCGAGTATCCCTACGAGTTCCGCTTCCTTGAGCAGGGAACCACCGATAAGGTGCTCGCGGAATCTGTTACCGGCGCTGCCCGCTATCAGGCACAGGTGACGCAGACCGCGAAGGCCATCCCCGGCTATACGCTCGTAAGCGCGGAGAATCAGGCGATCAACATCGCCATCGAAGACCCGGCGAACGTGGCAAGCAAGAACGTCAAGACCTTCTACTACACCGAGCAGGTGGTGGATATCAAGTATCAGGTCGTCGGCCCGGATAACTGCGGCACGCTGGACAACTATCAGGAATCGCAGCTCAAGGTGACGACCGGCACGGTCAAGGGCGCTGTCCCGACCGCCGCGGAAGGCTTCAAGTTCGTCGGCTGGTACACGGACGAAGCCTGTACGCAGCCGGTGATAGCGACTAGGGTCATGAACAACAACAAAATCACGCCGGAAAAGACCAAGGACTTGGGTAACGATGTAAAGGGCTACGAGGCCGCGACGTACTATGCCAAGTTTGAGGCCGACGTTGCCGACCTGACGATCAACAAGCAGGGCTGGCAGGCGATTGACGAGAACCAAAGCTTCATCTTTGATGTGACCGGCCCGAACGCTTACTACAAGCGCGTTGTGATCCAGGGCAACGGCTCCGTCACGATCAAGGGTCTCAAGGTCGGTAGATACACCGTCACGGAGGTCACCGATTGGAGCTGGCGCTATAAGACCGCAGACGGTACCGCCAACTCGATAGAGCATGAAATCAAGCCCAAAGACGGCTTTGTCTTCGATTTCACGAACAGCCGTGAAAATGGCAAATGGCTCGGCGGCGACGCCTACCGCAAGAACGTATTCGGAACCATCATCGAAACAGATTCCGGTAACTGAGAAAGGAGGCGGCAATCATGTATAATGGATCCCACGCGAAAGCGAACAACAAACCGAGAATCCGCATGAACAAGCTGGCCATCCTGTTCATCGCGGTCGTCATGCTGATCGGCGCGGTGGTCGGCTCTACCGTCGCCTTTCTGGTGACCCAAACAGACCCGGTGGAAAACAAGTTCACCTACGCCAGCGTCTCCTGCGCGGTCAGTGAAACCTTCAAAGGCGCCACAAAGGAGAAAGTTCAGATCCAAAACACCGGAACCACGGACGCCTATATCCGCGCCACCTACGTGGTAAGCTGGCTCAACAAGGACGGGAGCATTGCCCCCGTCCCGCAGGGAACTACCCCGGACGGCTACATTCTCTCAATCAGTGAGAATCCGAACAACGCGTGGACGAAGGGTACGGATGGATATTTCTACTATCTGACACCCGTAGCGCCCGGAGGCCTCACGGACGGCAGTCTTGTCAACTGCACGGTGACGTATCCGCAGGGAGTTGAACCGGAGTACATCCTGTCTGTGGAAATTCTGGCGACGGCGGTGCAGAGCACTCCGGCCAAGGCCGTTCGGGAAGCATGGGGCGTAACGCCGTCCAGCTGGAACTAAGGAGGGAGTAACGACATGAAAAAATCGATGAAGAAGCTCCTCTCCCTCGTGATGGTTATCGCCGCGCTTGCGGCGCTGACCGTCCCGGCTCTCGCCGCCGACGCCGTGGTGAGCCGTCAGGGTACCAACGGTCTTGTGATCGAGACCACCGGCAGCGGCTACACGGACACCGACCTTTTTGGCAACTTCAAAAACGTCATGCCCGGCGACGAGCTGACCGAGAACATCACGATCAAAAACAACGTCAGCGGCTTTGACTATGTGAAGCTCTACATCCGCGCCGAGGCCCACGACGAAGAGGGCAACCCGCTCACCTACAGCGAGCCCTTCGAGAACGAGGACGGCCACGATCAGGCCAACATCGAGGGAATGCGCGACGAGACCGTCGTCACCATGGCGGACTTTCTCTCCAAGCTCACGATGGAGGTCTATCTCGTGAACGCGGACGGCACGAAGCAGAGCATCTTCTCCGCTTCCCCGGACGAGACCGCGCAGCTCACCGATAACGTCCTTCTCGGCACCTTCGCCAAGGGCAAGAGCGCGAAGCTTGAAGCGGTGCTCACGGTTCCCGCCGGGCTCGGCAACGAGTACGCCTACCGCGTCGGCGAAGTGGACTGGGTGTTCACGGTCGAGGGCTTCAACAACGAAAAGCCCCTCATCCCCACCGGTCAGCTCAACTGGCCCGTCGCCGTGTTCGGCGCGCTGGGTGTGCTGCTGATCGCGGGCGGCGTTGTTGTGCTCACGAAGAAAAAGAAGCATGACGAAGCCTAAAAAAATCGGGATCGTCTTATTGACAGCGGGAGCAGTGCTGGTGATCGCCGCACTGCTCCTGTTTTCCCATAACCGCGCCGAGGACAGGCGCGCCGGAGAGAGCGCGGAAGAGACGCTCCGGCTCGTAGAGGCCGCGAT
>ERZ779885.4853-NODE-4853-length-10180-cov-4.706370_pt1 | contig 10180 bp, 7 predicted proteins | sample MGYA00511554_ERZ779885 | MGnify/ENA primary metagenome ERZ779885 (study PRJEB29588, sample SAMEA2160998) | human gut metagenome | biome: human gut; feature: human-associated habitat; material: faeces | place: Denmark | collected 2008/2010 ... | reverse complement strand
CCGCCGGCCGGTGCGGAGCAGGCCACGCAACTGTTGCCCGACGCTGCTGCCGATTTCACCGACGACGCCGGCACACAGGTACTCACCGGCGCGACCACACCGATGCCGGACCAAACCACACCAATGGCCGGCACCACCACACCAATGACCAACACCGATTCGACTCCGGCCCCGACCACGCCGCTGGCCGAGCGCACCACCGTACTCCCCACGCCGCAGCCGTCATCATTCCCCCCGTCCGGCACCGCCCAGAGCAGCTGGGATCCCGCAAGCAACCAGCCCACAGCGGTGGACCCCGCCATTCGCCCGGCATTGCAGCGCATCATCGACCAAACCGCCCAAGCGGCCCCCACCGAAACCATGGTCCAAAATCCTCCCATGCCCAATCCGGTGGACGTGAAGCGAGGGGAATATCTGCAGCGCGGCACCCTGCCATTGATCCTGCTGGCGGCGCCGCTGGCGGCACTGGCGGCAAATGCTCCGCTCGTGGCCATCATCGCGGCCACTGCGTTGTTGTGGCTACTGCTCACCCTGGCCTATAACACCGAACCCCAGCTTGAGCGCGAGGGCAAACGCGGCGGCGAGCGCAAAAACTCCGATTCGTGGATTCGCGTGGCGACTTTTCCCTGGCATCTGGTCAAAGCCCTGCTGCTGGCCATTCCCCGCATACTGCTGCTAGTCATCATCTATATGGCGGGAACCGCCGTGGCCACCGCGGCTCTGGCACTGCCCGTTCACACCATCTCCTGGTATTTCACCGCGGATTGGGGTATTCCGGTGCCGTTGCTCAATGATGTGCCGTTCTCCGCTTCCGGGCTGGCGCTGGGCGGTTTCATGGCCATCGGCTGGCTGGTCACTGTGTTCGCCCCACAGTCGATGATGATTCGGCTGGGGGGCGGCGTACTGCGCGGGCTCAAACACAGTCGCCCGGCGGGCGCGCCATCCACCGAAGTGGGTGGGGCTCCACCTGCTCCAGTGGCGCCGGCGCCCAAGGGCGGCGGGCGCGGCACCGTGCTGTTCACCATATGGGCCATCATCACCGTGGCCTTGTGCGCGATGCCGATTCTGGGCATGCCGATCAACTGGATGCCGTTCGCCTAGAGCGGGGCGGAATCTCACACATCAGCCATCCGCACACATGGCCGTTGTGTATCCGATACGTTCGTTCCGTCACACTTTTACAGGGAATTCACCTCAGATCAGCTCTGGGCGCAGTCCTCCTCAGGCCCGGTCATTATGATGGGGCCCAAACATTGAAGCGATTGCAAGGGGATAGCTATGTCAGATCCGAAGCGTCAGGCCAAGCGTGCCACACGCGCTGAGCGCCGAGCGGCCGAGGAGGCCGCACAACAGGCACGGGCCGAGCAGGCAGCCAAGGAGCGTAAGCAGCAGACCATCATCGGCTGCATTGTGGTGGCCATTATTGTGGTGCTGGTGGCCATCGCTGGATTCGCCGTATACAAGGCTATGCGGCCGTCCAACACCAGCAGCAGTAGCCAGCAAAGCAACATGACCGTGGACGAGGCCTATAGCAAGCTCAAGAAAGTCAGTACCCAGCCGGCTAACGCCGACGACAAGGCCGGCTTCGTAATCTCCAACAAAGGGTATGGCCAGAAAGCCGAGGGGGCTCCCACCGTATCCATCTACATGGAACCGCTGTGCCCCGGCTGCGCCTCGGTGAACCGCCAGCTTGACCCGACGCTCGTCAAGCTGATGAACGCCGGCCAGCTCAACATCGATTTGCACTTCCTCAATTTCCAGAACAACAAGAGCTCCGACAACTACTCCAACCGCGTGTTCAACGGTGCCATCTACATTGCCGAGCATGATGACGATCCCGACCACCTCATGAGCTACCTCTCCAACATCTACGCTGAGGATTTCCAGCCGGGCGAATTGTCCAATTACGAGCCGGTAAGCAACGCCAAGCTGGAGAAGCAGGCCGTCAATGCCGGCGTGAGCGAGGATGTGGCCACCGCGGCATTCAGTGGTAAGAACGAATACGTCAAGTGGCTCACCGCCTCCAACAACTACACGATCCTACGCCCCGAACTGTTCAACAGCTCCGGCGCGTTCTCCTCCCCCACGCTCACCATCAATGGCGAATACTGGGATCTGAAGCAGCTCACGCTGGCGGACACGAATATGGTGGACGGCTTCCTCAAGTCCATTGGGCTGGATGCTGACCAGGTAGGCGTGGAAGGCAAAATGCCATCCATCGGTGCCAGCGGAAAGCCGATTTCGGTCGCCTCCTGATGCTGCGTGGCCGAATAAGTTGACGCCGCGACATATGCAATACCGCCTGCGGCTCGGCTTAAATTGACCACTCGGGAAGTACCGGTATACTAGTCATTTGTTCGCAACGATTTACGCGTTAAGAACAATCGCCTCTTTAGCTCAGATGGCCAGAGCGGCCGCCTTGTAAGCGGCAGGTCGTCGGTTCGATCCCGACAAGAGGCTCGACGCGTAGAAAAGTGGCGTATTATATGATACGTAGACTTTTCTACGCATATAATTCTTACCTTGGGTAAGTACTCCAGGAGCCTTCCCCCAACTATGGGCTTCCTGGAATGAGGGCGGAGCGTCCCCCAACCAGCTCCGCGCCTTCAGGGGGGCGGGAACATCCCCTTCTCTCCCGCCCCCTTTTTCTTTTCTTTTTTTGAGCTCAGAACAATCTGACGAGCAGGAATGGTGACGGTGGCCGGTGAAACCGCAGTATGGGCCGGAACAACCGTTACGATGGGTGGCGTAATCGTTCATCCAGCAGGAAGAGTATGGCAATGGCACGGCGTTGGACCCCGCAGCGGTTTGTTACACTGCGTCGCATCCGCGTAATCGCCTGTATCGCGGCGACCAGTATCGCGCTGGCTGGATCATTCGCGTTCACCGCGCGTAAATCCGTAGCCCTGAACATCAACGGGCAAACCACCCAAGTCACCACATATGCGATGACGGCCACCCGTCTTCTGGAGGAACAAGGGGTGGATATCAAGACCCACGATATCGTGACCACCTCGTCCGGCGACCAGCTCGCCAATCATGCCGTGGTCACCGTACAGTCCGCCTACCAGACCACCATCAACATCGACGGCACGTCCGTTCCCTTCTGGACCGTGGCCACCAGTGCCGACCAGTTGCTGGGATTTTTCGAGGAAAACCAGAACAACGCCACAAAAATCACCGTCGACATCGACAATGTGTACAACCAGCTCACCGGCGGACTGGTCATCAATCAGGATGGCCCGGTCACCGTCATTGCGGACGGCAAGACTTCCGTGGCCCCCAACGGCAAACTGCCCGCGGCCTCCATTCTTGACTCCAAAGGCATCGTGCTGAACAAAGAGGACCGTGTGAGCGTCGAAAAGGACGGCGATACCACTATCCTGCGCGTACGGCGCGTGACGCATGGCGAGGAAACGCGCACAGCCGTAGTGCCATACTCCACACAAACCATCATCGACTCCAATCTTCCTGAAGGCCAGTCGGAGATCCGCCAGCAAGGCGTCAATGGCGAGAAAACCCAGGTGTATAACGTCACGTATGTCGATGGCGTGGCCGAATCGGAGACGCTGAAATCCGAAACCGTCACCACGATGGCCATCGACCAGATCATCGCCGTAGGCGCCGCCAAGTCTGATACCGATAAAGGTTCCGACAAAAAATCCGACTCCGCCGATAACGGCAAGGCCGATTCCGGTTCCAACAATCAGCACGAGTCGTCCGGTAACAATGCCAACAACACAGGCGACAAGAACAACAGCAGCTCTGGCAACAACACGAACACCGATACCAACAACAATGCCGGCAACACCGGCGGCAACAACTCCGGTAACACCGGCAACACCGGCAACACCGGCGGCGGTACGAACAACAATTCCGGCTCTTCCGGCTCCGATTCAGGAACAACCACCACGCCCTCCGGCCGCCTGTGGCACGCCACCGTAGCCCAGGCTCAGGCCTATGCCGCCGGTGCCGCCGCGCAGCGCGGGTGGACAGGCAACGACTGGGATTGTCTGGTCAAACTATGGACCCGCGAGTCCAGTTGGCTGTGGTATGCCGAAAACGCGAGCTCCGGTGCCTACGGCATTCCTCAGTCGCTACCAGCAGACAAAATGGCTGCGTTCGGCGCCAATTACCGTGACGATGCCGCCGTACAGATCGATTGGGGTCTGTGGTACATCGCACAAGCCTACGGCAGCCCGTCCAAGGCATGGCAAAATTCCGAACAAATCGGTTGGTACTGATCGGTTACGAAGCCCACAAGGAACACACGCTTATGAACGACACCATTCCCGCCACCGGTCACCTGTTAGGTGCCGCCGATATCCGTCGTATCGCGGCCGATGCCGGCATCAGCCCCACCAAGAAATTCGGGCAGAACTTCGTCATCGACCCCGGCACGGTCCGTCGTATCGTACGCGAGGCGGGAGTGACCGCTGCCGATCATGTCATGGAAGTCGGCCCCGGCCTGGGATCGTTGACGCTGGCGATTTTGGAAACCGGCGCCACCATGACCGCAGTCGAAATCGATCCGCCGCTGGCCGAACGACTGCCGGGCACAGTCGCCGAATTCATGCCCGAAGCCACGTCACGACTCACCGTCGTCAATCGGGATGCCTTAACCGTCACCCCGGAGAACGTGCCTGATTTCAGCGATGACGCATCGTTTACGCTGGTCGCCAATCTGCCGTACAACGTGGCCACGCCGATTCTGCTCACGCTGTTGGAGCGTTTCGACAACCTCGTCTCGTTCTTGGTGATGGTGCAGAAAGAGGTGGCCGATAGACTCGCCGCCAAGCCCGGTTCCAAGATCTACGGCACGCCGAGCGTGAAGCTCGCCTGGTATGGCACCGCCGAACGGGTGGGCACCATCGGCCGCAATGTGTTCTGGCCGGCTCCCAATGTGGATTCCGCGCTCGTCAGATTCACCCGGTATCAGGCCGATGACCCGGCCGCCCCGGGAGCCTCGAACAGCACGGCCGACGGCGGCGCACAACGGGAACTCGTATTTCGTCTGATCGATGCGGCGTTCGGTCAGCGTCGCAAGACCCTGCACGCGGCATTGAAGACCATTGCGCCCTCCGAGGCATTCTCCATCGCCGGCATCGATCCGACCCGTCGAGGAGAGACGCTCACCATCGCCGAATTCACCGCTCTGGCCAAGGCCATCGAATCGTGTGGAGATGGAGATGAGGCACAATGAGTCCGGTAACCTCACATCCACGCCCAGCCGCTGCCCGACATCAGTTCGATGAGCTCTCCCCCATCACCATTACGGTGGATTGCCCGGCGAAAACCAATCTCACCTTGGAAGTGGGACCTGCTCACGACGAATGGGGCGGACGCCACGAACTGGACACCACCTACTGTGCAATCGGCGTATACGACACCGTCACCGCAACCGCCAAGCAACCCGGAGCGGGATTCTCTCTGGAGCTCGAAGGCGCTTATTTGGGCGACTTGGCCTCCTCACGCAGCGACATGCGCCGCAACCATGCGGTACTGGCCCTCTTCGCCATGGCCCAGGCGGCCGAGCGCGAGCCGGATGTGGCGTTGACCATCACCAAGCGCATTCCCGTGGGTGCCGGACTAGGCGGCGGTTCAGCCGACGCCGCGGCGACCATGCTGGCGGTCAATCGTCTCTGGGAGCTGAACTGGCCTATAGAGCGTCTGCGCACCATTGCCGCCACGTTGGGCGCGGATATGCCGTTCTGCCTGACCGGTGGCCTTGCATACGGCACCGGTTTCGGCGAACGCATCACGGATATCGCCCCCGGCAGCCGCGATGAGCTGGCGCTGATAGAACAGGGATTCAGCGGCGAAGTATTGGTCGGCGCGTACCAGTCGCAACTCAGCACTCCTGAGGTCTACCACACCTTTGACCTCGTGGGAGCCGCAGAAGGCGACCGCAATCATCTGCAGGCTGCGGCAATCAGCCTGCATCCCCGCAGCGGGCAGGCCATCGACGCCGCCACGCAGGCGGGTGCCAGCCATGCATTCGTCTCCGGATCCGGCCCCTCAGTGGTCGCTTTCGCCGCCGACGAGGCAGCGGCACAACGCATTATCGATGTGTGGCGCGATACGGCTGTGGTCGATCGCATTATTCGAGCCAAATCTCCCGCACACCCCAATATCGGCGTCAGACAGTGACGCTAAGGTAGCAACCAGCCACCCGACCCATGAAAGAAGTCCACCGATGACGTATCAGGTTGATGAACGTGAAGCCCGCAAGGCGTACGTGCGCCACCGCCAGACCATCGTCTTTTCCATCAGCGGCGCGGTATTGGCAGTAGTGCTGGTCATAGCCCTACTGTTCAATTTCCACGTTTTCGGCCTCGGCGAAGTGGAGACTCCGGCCCGCCAGCCGAATTACGGCAACGCGGCACCGTGCGCGGTCAAGGACAGCAGCGGCAAAGCGCAATACGTGTCCAACGCTTCGGTCGGCATCCGCGTGATGAACGGCACCTCTCACGGCCAATTCGCCAAGGCCGTGGGTGAGGCTTTGGCCAATCGTGGATTCAGCGTGCAGAAAATCGATAACTATTCCAGCACCGGCGTTGAACGCACCACCATCTACTTCGGCAAGAACGCCATTAATCAGGCGTATACGCTGATCGGCAATTTCACCGACGCCACCATGATCATGACGGCTCGCGAGGATCAACTCATCGATGTGGTCATCGGCGCCACGTTCAACGATCTGCAGGACACCAAATCCTCCCCACAATCCGGTAAGACCATCACCAATATCGAGGGTTGCAAGGCCGCCGATAGCATGACCAAGCTGCCCGCCGACACCAAACACGACGCATACACGGCGCAGTAAGGCGCATACAGCTTCATCTTCGCGAAAAACCGTACGCTGACACGTATTCAGCGTACGGTTTTTTGGTATCGGACTAGTATCGGACTACTGAATCTCGGCGTACCAGCGCTTGAGTTCTTCGACGGCCACATCGTGGTCCACCGGACCGTTATCCAAGCGGTATTCCAGCATGTGCTTGTAGGCGCGGCCGATCATCGGGCCGGGCTCCAGGCCCAGCAACTCCATAATTTCGTTGCCGTCCAGATCCGGGCGGATCGCGTCGAAGTCCTCTTTCTTCTTGAGTTCGCGGACGCGCTCCTCCATCTCATCCATGGCCTGGGAGAAGATCATCGCCTTGCGTTTGTTTTGTGTGGTGGCATCCGCACGCGTGAGCCTGTTCAGCCGCTCATAGAGGTGCCCGGCATCCTTGACATACCGGCGTACGGCCGAATCGGTCCACGGCTCGTCCACATAGCCGTGGAAGCGCAGGTGCATATTCACCAGTTCCGAGACGTCCTCGACCAGATGGTGGTCAAAACGCAGCGCCTTCAAACGCTTGCGGGTCATTTTGGCACCCACCGCGTCATGGTGGTGGAAGCTCACCTTGCCGCCCGACTCGAACCGGCGGGTCTTCGGCTTGCCGATATCGTGCATCACGGCGGCCAAGCGCAGCGTCAGGTCGGGGGCGGGCACCGGGCCGTCCGGGCCGGTTTCCAGGGCGATAGCACGTTCGAGCACAATCATCGTGTGCTCGAAGACGTCCTTGTGGCGGTGGTGTTCGTCGATCTGCAATTGCAGGGCCGGAATTTCCGGGAAGACGATGTCCGCAAGACCGGATTCGACCAACGCCTCAAGGCCGGCGCGCGGACGGTCGGAGAGCAGCAGTTTGGTCAGTTCGTCGCGCACACGCTCGGCGGATACGATGTCGATGCGGTCGCGCATCGAGGTAATCGCCTCGGCCGCGTCCGGCGCGATACGGAAGCCCAGCTGGGCCACGAATCGCACGGCGCGCATCATACGCAACGGATCGTCGTCAAAGGACTGTCGCGGATCCACCGGCGTGCGCAACACGCCCTTGGACAGATCACTGGCACCACCGAACGGGTCCACGAATTGCAGGTCGGGCACGCGCAGAGCCATCGCGTTGACGGTGAAGTCGCGGCGGGACAGGTCGCCCTCAAGCGTGTCGCCATAATTGACCTCGGGCTTACGCGAGTCCGGATCGTACGTGTCAGAGCGATAGGTGGTGACCTCCACCTTGACCTCGGTGCCGTCCGGGCGGCGGCGCATGGCACCCAGCGTGCCGAACTTGCGCCCCATGTCCCAGAAGCCGTCATGCCCCCACCGGCGCAGTATCGGCTCGAACTGCTCAGGCCGTGCGGATGAGCAGAAGTCCAAATCGTGGCTCTTTCTATGGAGCAGCAAATCCCTGACCGGGCCGCCGACCAATGCCAGCTCGTAACCCTGTTCGGCGAACAGTCGACCAAGTTCGATGGCTTCAGGCCATACTTCGAAATCCAATGGGCACCTTCCCGCGTGCGACGTTTTTCTGCCCTACCAGCATACCGTTACCCCACCTGCACACGGGGTTGAGTAAGGTGGAGAATATGATTACGCCCGCCGACCTTGCCCGCATGCTGGGGCAAACACCAGATTCGGCGGATAGCCATACCCAAGACCACCTGCTGTATACGTCCGAAACTCCGCATCATTCCGCCGATTCGGGCGATTCTTCCGATGTCGGCGGCACCGCGAGCCACTCCACCAATCAGGCCGTTCATCAAGACGAAGTAGACGCAGTACCGACTGCGCAACATTCCGGTGTGCCTGGCACACCCGCAACGCCCGCCACACCCGAACCATCCGAATCCGAAATATCGGACGCCGCCAGCGACATGCCCGCACCGAAGCCGATGATGCCCACACCGGCCACCGTCTTCGGCATGCATGCCACCGTCACCATCGCCACTACCAGCGGCACTATCGAGGGGCAGGCTGATGGTATCGCCGGCGAGGCCGGTGCCGAGACGATTGCCGAGGTCGAGCCGATTATCGCCACGGCACAAACGTCCGTAACCATCGTCACGAACGATCCCGCGGCGACCGCTCACGCGGCCGTAGATGCTGCCGTTGCGGTCGCCAAGGCCGCCGCCGCGCACACCACAGCGAGCACGCCGACCAGGATCAGCAGCCGCTTAGACCGGTGCATTCTGATTCCTCCTTCTTCTCAAGACCACCAGGATGCCGATGCCCAGGCATCCGAGCGGGCAGATTCCGATCATCACGGCCTTCAGCAGCGACGCTGTGGACTCGCTGATGGTCAGGAAATTGTAGTTGAGGGATTTGCTGCGGATGGACAGGGCCTCCCGCTCGCCGATCAGGGCGGAGAGCGCGTTCATGGCCAGGTCCCCGTTTGCGCCGGAGGAGTAGGCGTTGTACATGTCCTCCAGGAAGCTGGAGGAGGAGAACCAGATTATCTCCCCGCCGTCGTTGATTTCGACCTGGACCGCCAGGGCGAACGGGCCGTCGATGTCGCCGTCCTCCTTTTCGTAGGTAGTCAAATCATAGCCCGCGACCTTGGAGAAGGACTCGTCGGAGGTGGTCAGCAGCTCCGTGACCGTGGCCTGCGTGGTGCCGCCGGTCGAGGTCAGCCCCGCGGCAAGGGGCAGGATGGGCATGTAGTTCTCCTCGATGAGCGAGGCGGTGATGTCCGCGTCGGCCATGTCCGGCAGGAGCACATACGGCGACTGGAAGGCGTAGTAGCCGCGGTTGCCCTCGATGACGATGCCCTCCTGCGCGCTGACGCCGTAGATGGACAGCAGGCTGTAGAGGTTTTCGGGCAGGCCGTCCTCGGTCGGGCCGGCGACGGCCAGCAGCTTCCCGCCCGCCTCGACGTAGGCGGCCAGCAGGTCGGCCTCCTCCTCCGAGATGTCGCTCGCGGGCGCATAGATCAACAGGGCGTCCGCGTCCTCGGGGATCTGGTCCACGTTCAGGAGCGACAGGGACTCGGTTTCGATGTTCTCCTTTTCGATCTGCTCGGCAAAGGTGGCGGGCAGCTCGGCCTCGCCGTGGCCCTCGAGCAGGTAGAGCTTGGGCAGGTCGTCGCTGGTGACGTAGTCGATGGCCGAGGTGATGGCCCCCTCCCCGTCAAAGGAGGTGCTGTAGGAATAGGAGTACGCGCTCGTCTCCTCGACGTAGATCTCGTCAAAGGCGATGTAGCGGCTGCGCTCCCCGCAGGTGACGACCAGGCTGTTGTTTTCGACCGTCTCGTCCGTGTACTGCGCGGCAAAGGTCGGGTATTCGTCCGGGTTGCGCGTTTCGACCGTGATGTGGTCGGAGAGCGCCACGTAGCGGGAGAGGAGGTTTTCCAGCACG
>ERZ779885.4851-NODE-4851-length-10186-cov-11.669233_pt1 | contig 10186 bp, 9 predicted proteins | sample MGYA00511554_ERZ779885 | MGnify/ENA primary metagenome ERZ779885 (study PRJEB29588, sample SAMEA2160998) | human gut metagenome | biome: human gut; feature: human-associated habitat; material: faeces | place: Denmark | collected 2008/2010 ... | reverse complement strand
CTGCTTGAACAATTTTTACTTCAAATTATTGTCTAATTTTTGGGGGTCACTTCACCTTATGATGCACCCATCAGGCTGGACTCGGCATAGGAGCCGTGGAGCAGATAGTAGTGCCCGGGGATCCAGATGCTGTCTGCCGGAGGCACATAGTCCTGGCCGGGAATATCTATGTTGGCCTCCCCCGGGATCTCCAGCAGTACCGGCGAGCCGTCCACCATGCGCTGGCCGGTATACAGCATGCGGCTGATGATGGCGTCATAGAGCGGAAGCACCCGGTCATAAGCGGGACGAGGAGTTTCCTCCACGATGTTCCCGTTTTCATCGATGGTCCAGCCGGAGCCATCCTCCGCCGGGACGTGAAGTGTGACCAGCTCCCGCACCTTCACCATGGCCACAAACCGGTCCTTCAGCAGGAGACGGTTGGTCAGCATGCCCAGGTCCGGAGTATAGCCCAGGGCCATGCGGGTGGGCTCCCAGGCCACCAGGGCCGGATCCTCCCGGTCCAGCTTTTCCTCAAATTCCGCCAGGACCTCCCCGGCGTCCGCCACCACCTTGGTGGTGCTGGGATAGCCCGGGCCCAGATACTCCACCAGCCCAATGGTGGAGTAATTCTCCCGGCACTGGCGCAGGGTGCGCTGCAGGGCGAAGCTCAGCCCCAGGGATGTGCCCAGCAGCGTCACCAGCAGCGTCATCAGCAGCAGAAATGCCACCGACCGTTTGGGGGTCCGCAGGGCGTTTCTGATACCGTGTCTGGCAAACATATGTCCTTCCCTCCTTCGCTCTCTATGAATTCAGTCTATACGGATGCTCCAGGATATGGCGTTTCTGCCGGAGTCGTCCGGCGCATCGTCCAGCAGCAGGGACTGGCCCACCCGCCGGAAGGTGGAGCTTTGACTCCCGTCGGCGCTGAGCACCGTCACGGAGGCCAGCGTATAGGGCTCATACGGGTTGTCCAGGGCCACCAGGTCGTCGTAAGCCGGGTCTATGGGCGGGGCAGACGTTGAACTTACCGCCCGGAACCGCAGGTGAGGAACGTCCATCTCCTGATAGATGTCCCCCTCCTGGGGGTAGAAAACCTCCATATTGGCGATGTTCATACTGTATCTGGACAGAATTCTTTCCTTTTCCCAGTCCGTCATGCCGTCCAGCAGCTGCACCTGATAGCTGATCTGGCCGGTGGCCGGCTCCATAGAGGTGCTGATGATGACCACCGGATTGTCCACGCTGCGGCCCTGCTGCGCTTCCTTCTTCTGGATCCGCTGAAAATAATCCACATAATCGTTGTTATGCGTCCGGGCTTTTTCCGCCGGAGCGTTCTCCGCGGTCTTGGGCTCCGTGAGGAACGTCACCGCCAGGGCGGCGCACAGCAGAACCGCCGCAGCCGACAGCCACACCGCCGGACGGCGATAGCGCAGCACCGACTTCACCCGGGTCCGCACGCCTACCTCGCCAAAGGCCAGGGGGCACAGCACCAGTCTGCGCCGCCGGTTCAGGCTGCATTGCAGCAGGGCCTGGGAATAGGCGGCCCGGTCCTCCCGGGTCATATCCCGCACCACCCGCTCGTCGCAGGCCAGCTCGATATCCCGGCACAGCAGCACATACGCTGCCCACAGCAGGGGGTTGAACCAGTACACGGCGATGAGCACATGGGCCAGGGGCTTCCACCAGTGGTCACGGCGCTTCAGATGGGCCCGCTCATGGCGCAGGACGCTCTCCAGCGTGGCGCCCGTCAGACCAGAAGGCAGGTAAATGCGGGGATGCAGGACCCCCAGGATAAAGGGCGAGGCGATATCGTCGCAGATATACACCCCCTTGGCCACGGAGACGGACGCCGCCACCTGCCGCCGCAGCCGCAGCCAGCTGAAAGCCGCCCATCCCAGCAGCACTGCCATTCCCGCCAGCCAGACATAAGCCAGGGGCATCAGGGACACTCCGGGCCGGTCCGCTTCACCCGTTCGGAAAGCGTAAACATCCTGCACTCCGGTTTCCATCAGGATGATGACCGGCTCCCGGTCCAGGCCGGTCAGCTGGTCGCCGTACTGGACCAGCTCCCCGCTCTGGGGCCGGAGACTCAGTCCGCTCTCCGGCAGCACCGGGCACAAAAGGCATGCCGCCACCAGGCCCCACAGCAGGCAATGGGCCCATTTGGGCATGCGCCGCCGCGTCAGGGCCCGAACGGCCAGTATCGCCAGCACCAGCACCCCGGCGGTGACGCTCATTCCCGCCAGCTTCAGGAATATCCGGCAGAGCACGGGTCATTCCCCCTTCCGGAATTTGCTGATCATCTCCTGGATCTCCTCCGCCTCCTGGGCGGACAGGGGCTTCTGTGCGGTAAAGGCCGCCACAAAGGCAGGCAGGGAGCCGTGGAACGCATTGTCCACAAACTGCTCGCTGCGGCGGGAGGCAAACTCCTCCCGGCTCATCACCGAGGACACCACCCCGTTCACATTCTGAAACAGCCCCTTTTCACACAGCTTGCGCAGCACCGTATAGGTGGTGGGCTTTTTCCACTGGAAAACCTGCTCGCACAGCTTCACCAGCTGGCCCGAGGGAATGGGCTCGTTGTCCCACACCAGGTTGGCAAACCGCTCCTGCACCTCACCGATCTCCATCTCACGAACACGCATAAAAATGACCCTCCTTGAAAAGTTTATGGCTTGTAAACTTATATCAGTCTATCATACGTCGCCGGCTTTGTCAAGTTAAAGCAAGAGAAATTCGATCTGTGCCATTTGTTTTCACCGGAAGGACAAATGTTGCGCATCTGTCCTTCGTATGGAAAATTTGTGCAATTTCCCTTGCCGCTTTTGCAGCTTGCAGGCATGGGTGTGTCCCGGATTTTTGTAAACCAGGCTGCAAGTTCTATTTTGACGAAACATTTTGCAAGCCCGCCCCCCACAGGCTCCATTTTTACCAAATGATTCGGTGTTTTCATGGGCTTAATGGAGAAAATGCCGCCCCAGGCGGCTTTTTGCGGAAAACCGATTCACAACCCCGGGCCGGTGTGCTACATTTATCCTGGACCAAACAAAGAAGGACTCTGCGCCCGGCGCGGAGGCAATATGTAGGAGGTAAATCCATTATGATCCAGCTCACCGACCACGGCATGTACCTGGTAAACGGCGTTCCCCAGGAAACTGCGGCCACGGCCCAGGAGGAAGCCCGCCGCCGGACCATGGCCTGGCAGATCCTGCAGGCTCACAACGTGTCCCCGGACCCCATGCAGCTGCGCATCCGCTTCGACGCCATGGTGTCCCACGACATCACCTATGTGGGCATCATCCAGCAGGCCCGGGCCTCCGGCATGAAGGAGTTCCCCATTCCCTACGCCCTGACCAACTGTCACAACAGCCTGTGCGCCGTGGGCGGCACCATCAACGAGGATGACCACATGTTCGGCCTGTCCGCCGCCAAGAAGTACGGCGGCATCTATGTTCCCGCCAACCAGAGCGTCATCCACTCCTATGCCCGGGAGCAGATGGCCAAGTGCGGCTCCATGATCCTGGGCTCCGACTCCCACACCCGCTACGGCGCCCTGGGCACCATGGCCGTGGGCGAGGGCGGCCCGGAGCTGGCCAAGCAGCTGCTGAAGAACACCTGGGATACCCCCATGCCCAAGGTGGTGCTGGTATACCTCACCGGTACGCCCCGGCAGGGCATCGGCCCCCACGACGTGGCCATTGCCCTGGTGAAGGCCACCTTCGAAAGCGGCTTTGTCAACAACTGCGTGCTGGAGTTCGCAGGCCCCGGTATCAAGAGCCTGCCCATCGACTTCCGCAACGGCATCGACGTGATGACCACCGAGACCACCTGTCTTTCCTCCATCTGGGAGACCGACGAGGTCACCCGGGGCTTCTATGAGGCCCACAAGCGGCCCGAGGATTATAAGCCCCTGCATCCCGGCCAGGACGCATATTACGACAAGATGATCACCATCGACCTGTCCAGGATGGAGTCCATGATCGCCCTGCCCTTCCATCCCTCCAACGCCTGGACCATCCACGAGTTCCTGGAGAACGCGGAGGAGCTGCTGCAGAAGGTGGAGGCCGATGCCAAGCGCCGCTTCCCCAAGGCCAATCCCCAGCTCACCGATAAGATCCACGACGGCGCCGTCTGGGCCGACCAGGGCGTCATCGCCGGCTGCTCCGGCGGTCTGTTTGACAACATCACCGAGGCGGCGGACATCGTCCGCGGCCACTATACCGGCTCCGGCGCCTTCAGCTTCGACGTGTACCCCACCTCCGTGCCCGTGTCTCTGGAGCTGATGAAGGTGGGCTCCACCGCTGACCTGCTGGCCTCCGGCGCCATCATCAAGCCCAGCTTCTGCGGCCCCTGCTTCGGCGCAGGCGACGTGCCCGCCAATGGGGCACTGTCCATCCGCCACACCACCCGCAACTTCCCCAGCCGCGAAGGCTCCAAGCCCGGCAATGGCCAGCTGGCGGGTGTGGCCCTGATGGATGCCCGCAGCATTGCGGCCACCACGGCCAACGGCGGCATCCTGACCCCGGCCACCGACATCGACTACGATCCCACCGTGCCGGAGTACCAGTACGATCCTTCCAGCTACGACACCCGCGTGTATCAGGGCTTTGGCAAGGGCGACTACGACGCCCTGCTCAAGCTGGGCCCCAACATCAAGGACTGGCCGGAGATCGCACCGCTGGGCAACAACCTGCTGCTGAAGGTGGCGTCCTACATCACCGACCCTGTTACGACCACCGACGAGCTGATCCCCTCCGGTGAGACTTCCTCCTACCGCTCCAACCCCCTGGGTCTGGCCGAGTTCACCCTCAGCCGCAAGGACCCGGAGTATGTGGGCCGTGCCAAGGCCGTGCGTGCCGAAGAAGAAGGCCGCCGTGCCGGCAAAGCCGATGACGCCCTGCTGGCAAAGGTGCACGCCGTGCCCGGCTGCGAGAACCTGACCTGGAACGACCTGCAGATCGCCTCCACCATCTTTGCAGTCAAGCCGGGCGACGGCTCCGCCCGTGAGCAGGCCGCCAGCTGCCAGCGTGTGCTGGGTGCCGGGGCCAACATCGTCACCGAGTACGCCACCAAGCGTTACCGCTCCAACCTGATCAACTGGGGCATGCTGCCCCTGCAGCTGGCCGGGGCTACGCCCTTCGGGCTGGGGGATTACATCCTCATCCCCAATGTGCGTGAAGCGCTCAAGGGCGACCTGAAGGACATCAAGGCCTATGTGCTGGGTGATGAACCCAAGGCATTTGACCTCTACATGGCTCCGCTGACCGACGACGAGCGTCAGATCCTGGCCGACGGCTGCCTGATCAATTTCTACAAACATTAAAGAGGCGTTTCCATGTCCTGCGATCTTCACAACCATTCCACCTGTTCCGACGGCTCGGTGCCCATCCAGCGCCTGCCGGGCATCGCGGCCCGTACCGGGCTGCATGCCATTGCCATCTCCGACCACGACACCACCCTGAGTGCGGCGTACTGCTACGCCCATCCCCGACAGGAGGGCGTGGAGCTGATCCCGGCGGTGGAGCTGACCGGTTACGATTTTGAGCGCCAGCACCGGGTGCATCTGCTGTGCTATTACCCCAACCTGGACTGTGTCCCGCTCCGGGAGCACTGCGAGATCATGAAGCAGCGGCGCAATGCCTGCGGCCTGCAGACGGTCCATGAGCTGGAGGCGATGTACCCGCAGTTCACCGAGGAGCTTGTCTGGGAGACGGCGGCCGAAAGCGGCGTGATCTACAAAAGCGGCATCATGCAGGTGCTGGGGGAGCTTGGCCTGAGTGACGGCAGCATTTACGGCGAGACCTACCACAAGCTGTTCGGCTGGAATCCCCGCGGCATCGTGCTGCACTCGCCGGAGTATCTGCCGGTGCGGGAAGTGCTGGCCACGGCCAAGGCCAGCGGTGGTGCAGTGGTGTTTGCGCATCCCACCGTCTACAAGAGCATGCCGCTGGTGCGCGAACTGGCGGCAGAAGGTGCCATTGATGGTATCGAGGTGGACCACCCCAGCAACAGCCCGGAGGACCGCGCGGAGTGCGTGCAGCTTTGCCGGGAATACGGCCTTGTGCCCACGGCCGGGACGGATTTCCATGGCCGCAACCACAAGGTGCCCCATCCCATCGGCACTTGTACCGCTCCGGACGAGACGGTCACCCGCCTGCAGGAGATCGCCCGCAAACGGGGCGGCGGCAATGGTACACGATAAAGCCGGAAAAGGCTTTTCCTTTATAAGAAAGAGAGAGGAAGTTTGAAACCATGAGCAAGGAATTCAGCTTTGCAAACAAAGGCACCTGCTCCAAGCAGACCAATTTTGTCCTGAACGACGACCACACCATTGCGTCCATCGAGGTCATCGGCGGCTGCAACGGCAACCTGAAAGGCATCTGCCAGCTGGTCACCGGCATGAAGGCCGAGGACGTCATTGCACGTCTGGACGGTACGCTGTGCGGGTTCCGCAACACCAGCTGCCCGGACCAGATCGCACAGAACCTGAAGAAGGCTCTGGAAGAGATGAACTGACCGGAAACCGATCGAAACGCGGGCACCGCGCTTTGCAGAAATGCAGGGCGCGGTGTCTTTTTTTTGTGTACGGGAAAAGCGAGAAATACACAATATGCAATCAAATGAATAAGAATGCAATGATATGCAATTTTGATAAGTCGGACTTTTGAGAGAAAGGTGAGCGAAAGAACAAAAATGTGTTGCACTTCCCAGAAAATGCACTCGAAGCGCAACACAAGCGTAACGGGAAAAGGGGACACTTCCGGATGCAGTTGCACTTGTGTTACGATTCTGAACGGACCGATTTTTGAATTTTTTGCATTTTTGTCCCGAAAAATTGCGCAAAACCCCTTGACGATGAGATGCTCTTGTGATACTCTTGTGACACAAGAGTTGCACTTGTGAAACGAACGAGTTGCAAAACGGATTTGCAACGCGCAACCGATCAAATGCAAAACGGCTTTTATACAAAAAGCTGTATCAGGAGGATGTCTTATGAAACTCGAAATGCGTACTGTTCAGAAGATCGCGGCAGCTGCTATGACGCTGGCTGTGATGTTTGGCTGCGCATCTCCGCTCAAGCCTCTGGCTGCGAGCGCTGCACAGAACACTGTGCCGGTTTCTGCGGACATCGACGAAGAAAACTCCTACATCAGCGCACAGGACCAGATGTACCAGAAGGATTTCCTGAAGCTCATCAACAAGGCCCGTGCAAAGGCCGGTCTGAACAGCGTGGAGCTGGGCGATGCCGCCCACAACGCCGCCGCTGCTGAGCGTGCCGAAGAGCTGGCTACCACGTATTCTTATGTGCGTCCCAACGGTCAGCGCGACTTCACCGTTTTTGCCGAGAACGGCATCGACGATGTGTCCGTTGGCGAGAACTATCTGGCCGGCGTGTCCACTCCGGACTCCGCCATGGACCAGTGGATGAACCTCGATTTCGCCCGTGAGCGCATCCTGAATGCGGATGCCACCACCGTGAGTGTCGGCCACTATGAGGGCGGTGCCTACGGCAACTACTGGGTGCTGATCTTCTCTTACCCCGAAAACTCTCACACCGATGACTTCCGTCAGGAAGTGCTGGATCTGGTCAATGTCGAGCGTGTAAAGTACGGCCTGACCCCGCTGGTGATGGGCGATGCCAACCTGACCGCTGCCGCACAGAAGCGTGCCGAAGAGATCGCTACCGTCAACTCCCATACCCGTCCGGATGGCAGCAAGTGCTTCACCGTGCTCAAGGAGTACGGCGTGACCGCAGCTCCCACCGGTGAGAACGCCGCCTGGGGCAGCGTTTCTCCGCAGGAGGTCGTGGATGCCTGGATGCAGTCCGAAGGCCATCGTGCCAACATTCTGAACCCCGAAGCCCGTGCCATGGGCGTTGGCTACTACTACAACAGCAGCAGCACCTGGGGCCATCAGTGGATCCAGATCTTCACCAAGTGATATCCTCTTCATCATCATACCAAGATACCTTCTCCCTTTCTTGAAAAGTTGTGTGCGAGGAAAGCCCGGCAGCGAAAGCTGCCGGGCTTTTCACTTGCACAAATGGCGTTTTATGTTATACTGATTCTGAATAACACGCAGGAGGAACCATTGTGGAGGATTACCGGACCATCCGCGGTACGGCCGTGGGCGAATACGAAGAGAAGAAGAGCCGCTTCATTGCGCAGCTCTCCTTTGCGGACAGCGAGGAGGCCGCCGTGGCATTCCTGGAGCAGGTGCGCGCGGCCAACCGCACGGCGCGGCACAACGTGTATGCTTACCGGCTGCGGGAGGGGAATCGGGAACGCTACTCCGACGATGGCGAGCCGGCCAAAACGGCCGGGACCCCGGCACTGGAGGTGCTGCAGCACAGCGGCCTGACGGATCTGATCGTGGTGGTCACCCGTTACTTCGGCGGAGTGCTGCTGGGCACCGGTGGGCTGGTGCGTGCGTACACCACGGCCACGGCCCGCGCGCTGGAAAATGCCGAGGTGGTCACGGTGCGCAGTGTGGTGGAGCTGCGCGTGACGGTGGACTATTCTCTTTACGAGCGGGCATCCCTGCTCATCGACGCCGCCGGGGCAAAGCAGGCTGCGCCGGAGTTCACCGACCGGGTCACCCTGCGCTGGCAGATGCCGGAACACACCGAAGGTCCGCTGCTGGAACAGCTGCGGGAGCTGACCCGGGGCGGGGCGGAGGCAGCAGTGTCTGAGCCATTCTACGCACCTTTTTAAAAATCAAGTGAATTTTAGGAGCTGACACAGAACTTCCCCCTTCGACAGGGCCGTTGTGCTACAATTGCCGCAGGCGCGGCGCGTGGGATCGGCTGCGCCGGGATTTCCGGTGGAAAGGGGGGAGAAGAACCAGAAAAGGGAGGGGACCAGCATGGATGTGCGCCAGAGAACCGAAGAGATCGAACACCTGACCTTTGCACCGTGGGCGACCTTCAGCGATGCCAGCCGCGGCCGGGCGGTGCCGGAGCCGCAGGATCCGCTGCGCCCGGTGTTTCAGCGTGACCGCGACCGGGTGCTGCACTGCAAGGCGTTCCGCCGCCTGAAGCAAAAGACCCAGGTATTCCTGTCCCCGGAAGGGGACCTGTACCGCACCCGGCTGACCCATACGCTGGAGGTGTCGCAGATCGCCCGCACCATTGCCCGCGCCCTGCGCCTGAACGAGGACCTGACCGAGGCCATCAGCCTGGCCCATGACCTGGGCCACACGCCCTTTGGCCACGCCGGAGAACGGGCGCTCAACCAGCTCTGCCCGGGCGGGTTCAAGCATTATGTGCAGAGCCTGCGGGTGGTGGACAAGCTGGAAAAAGAGGGCAGGGGCCTCAACCTGAGCTGGGAAGTGCGCAACGGCATCGTGACCCACACCAAAGGCACCTGGGCTGCCACCCCGGAAGGGCGCATCGTACGCATGGCAGACCAGATCGCCTACGTCAACCACGACATCGAGGACGCCGTGCGCGCCGGTGTGCTGGACCCGGACATCCTGCCCAAAGACTGCACCGCAGTGCTGGGCACCACCAAATCCGCCCGCATCACGACCATGATCAACAGCATCCTGCGCAATAGCGACGGCAATGTACGGGTGGGTACGGAGGAGAATGAGGCCTTTCTGGCCCTGCGGGACTTCATGTACGCCACCGTCTATGTGGACAAAACCGCCAAACGCGAGGAACAAAAGGTGGACAAGGTGATCGGGGAGCTGTATGACTACTACCTGAACCACATCGACCGGATGTCCAATTTCTACGTTCAGCTGGCGTATCAGGAAGGCCGTGACCGCGCGGTGACCGACTACATCAGCGGTATGAGCGACGAGTTTGCCATCCGTACCTTTGAGGAGCTTTTTGTGCCGCAGAAGTGGCATGTTCTATAAACCGGAAAGGTCGTTTGAAAATCCATGATCCCACACGAATACATTGAGGAACTGACCCGCCGCACCGACATCGTGGAGTTGGTGGGCAGCTATGTGCAGCTCAAGCGCAAGGGGCGGCTGTACGGCGGGCTGTGCCCCTTCCACAGTGAAAAATCGCCCTCCTTTTACGTCTACCCGGACACCCAGAGCTTTTACTGCTTTGGCTGCGGGGCCGGCGGCGATGCCATTACCTTTGCCAAAAAGATCAACAGCATCGACTACCCGGAGGCCGTCAAGATGCTGGCGGCCCGGGCCGGGATGCCGGAGCCCCAGGAGGACGACAAGACCGGCCGGATGCGCA
>ERZ779885.4847-NODE-4847-length-10200-cov-9.219221_pt1 | contig 10200 bp, 10 predicted proteins | sample MGYA00511554_ERZ779885 | MGnify/ENA primary metagenome ERZ779885 (study PRJEB29588, sample SAMEA2160998) | human gut metagenome | biome: human gut; feature: human-associated habitat; material: faeces | place: Denmark | collected 2008/2010 ... | reverse complement strand
AGAATGGGATCGCGAGTGGATTTGCATCGGTAAATTAAAAACAGCTAATTTGTCTCCCTAGTCAAATTCGATGTCATGGGTCATGAGGATGGCGTAGGCCGCGTCCAGCCGGGTCAGAGGCTCCTCCGGATAGATGTAATGCCCCGGATACAGCGGCAGCAGCAGGCCGGCTCCCATACAGGGGGCGTACCATGCGTCAGAGCGGACGTCCGTCCAGAGGATATAGGCGTCTGACCGTTCCGTCAGGCCATACATGGAGGTCAGGATCCTCATGAACTCCGCCCGGCGGATGGTGTTGTTCGGCCCAAAGGTGCCGTCCGGATAGCCGCTGAGATACCCCTTTTCCGTCATGGCCTGGATGGTTTCCTCCGCCCAGTGCCCCCGGGTATCGCTGAAGGCGAAGGCCGTCACGGACATTGCCAGGGCAAGTACCAATGCGAGGGCCAGGGATAGCAGCTTCCTGCCCCATTTTTTACCATTTTCTCCACTCCTTCCTTTCTGTCAATTTCAGTGTCAGACCAGCGGATCTATAATCGGATTTTTGTAGGTAAACCGGTGCCCGTTCAACTCCATATCCAGCGCGACAGTCGCCTTGGCATCGGCGGAAATGGGCTGCGGCAGTGTGGCGGTGATCACTCGGATATAATCTGGGACAGTCTCCACCTCATCCGGAGTATCCATATGGGACACCTGGCTTTCCTCTGTTTCATCCGCAACCGTGTAGTTTTCCTGTGGGATGGGCTGGCCGTCCACGAACACCGTCACGCTGACCGTCTCGCCCGCAGCGTCTTCCGGCGCGCCGCAAACCACGGGGATGAAATCCTCGCCCAGCAAGTTATACAGCCGGACCTTCACCGCGCCGGCATCCTTTTCGTACCGCACGGATATGGAGCTCGGGCCGTCTCCCATATGCTCGGACGCGTATTCCTCGCTTTCTCCGTCTGTCCGCTCGATGGTCAGTGTGAACGCAAAGTCAGGGAAAGCGCCCTCGCCGTTGGCCGCCCAGTAGGCTTCAAAATCCGGTACATAATTATAATATGTAGTGCTATAATGCCCGGTCTTAATATCCTCCTGGGGAATACCGGCGCCAAATTGGTCTTCATAGTATGTTTCTCCTGAAATCTGATCGAACATGGTGATCTTGGCCGATGAAATGGTCTCAGGATCCGCCAGGGTCACATCGATCAGGCCGTAAGAGCCGCCTATGGTAGCGGTGTAAATGGAGCTTTCCTCTTTAGGCTCTGGGGGCAGTTCCTCTGCTGATGGCGGAACCTGCATAGAATTATCATTAGGCTGTACTTGCGTTGCATCGTCGGGTGGGATAGAAGAGGTCATATCTCCAGCTTCTGGCAATCCGGCCTCATACACCGCAACGGCCAACAATATCAGCGAGAACAACATAGTTGCCATACGCCATATGTTCTTGCGCTTCATCCTAAACGAATTGTTTTTTCCGCTGCTGTGAAACTCAGGAGGTAACGGTGCGCGTTCTGGTCCAGGAGAAGGTTCCGGCGGGATCATATACTCCTCTGGCAGAGGAAATTGTTCAGGTAAAGTATCCTCTGACGGAAGCTTATGCTCTAAAGGCGGCTCATGCCGCACATCTTTCCTTTTCATATTCATAGCCTATCTGCTGTGAACATCCAACTGCGGGAAGGGGCACTCCACTCCCAGCCGACGGAAGCCTAGCAACAGCTCTCGATTGAGGATTCGGATTGCTGAGTAGATATCTTCCTCTCTCACATCCACACAAAAACGCAGTATAACAGCGCTGTCGGCCAGACTTTGCACACCCAAGTAGACAGGCCCCGCTTTCATTGCATCACTATGTGCTTTGTAGATCTCATCAAGCAGCCCTGGAAGAGCTGCCTCCAAGTCTTCCAAGTCGGTCTTGTAGGGAATAGGTATATCGCAAATAGACTTTGAGACGCGATCAGATCGATTTAAAATGTTGCGCATATCCGCGTTATTGATGACTTTGATGTTCTCGCTGGCATCGGTAATTGATGTCGTGCGAATGCCAATATCGGTCACTGTCCCACGAAATCCCCCTATCTCCACAATGTCTCCCACGTTGTATTGATTTTCAAAGAGCATAAATAGGCCAGTTACAAGATCAGCAATAAGACTCTCTGCACTGAACCCAACGATCAACGTCAGTACCCCTACGCTGGCCAATACCACCGTAATATTTACTCCAATGATCGTCAGGCCCCAACAGAGTATAACGATGGCAGCTGCGTATTTCAACAGGCTGCGGATAATTGTAATCACCGACCGGGCACGATGTGCCTCTGGCTTGCAATATCCCAAGATAAGCTCTACCAGGTATTCCACGAACAGTACCCCTGCCATCATGATAACAAGGCGCAGCAACACATCGGCACTAAACGCCCAACTGGAAGCAAGCGCATCTGGTTGTATTGCCCCAGTTAAAAAACCGGTAATTATCGCAGCGACTAGTACCACTGCCAAGATCAAAAGCTTTATTACTCCTGCACGTTTCTTATCCATATTTATCCTCCTTCTGCGGCATTATTATAGCAGCGCGATTATTCATCAAAAGCTCGTTTTCCAGATATTGTACGATTCGATCCATCACAGCGGTCATGGCCCGCTCTTTTCCCTGCTCAGACAATCCCACGCAGGACTGCAGCATGGTGACCTTCAGCTCGGTCCCCATCTCTTGCTCCTCGGCAGAGATAGAAAAGGTGCTGAGATTGCCGTATACCTCCGCTTTGGCCACGACCGTGTCCTCTTTCTTTTGATAAGGCACTCTTTCGCCGTCCAGCACGTCATAAATTCCAAGGAGCACATACCGACGGACATATGGGATGATCTTCGAGATACTATAATTCATTCACGCTCCTCCTGTTCGTTAAAAAAATGCAGCTACCTGTCGTTGTAAGCAGGGCAGTTTTCACTCAATATAGCCGCTGATGGGCTGTACGTACATCTCGTCTTCCGTCACCGGCTGATAGCGCTCCCCAGAATAGCTGTCGCTCCAGCCGTTCTCCGCCCGGTAGATATCACCTGTTTCCGTGTCGTAAACGCGCTCATATCCCAATGTGGCGTCGCTCTGCTTCTGGCTCTGGATGTCCACGCTGGTGTCTCGCGCCTTCCAGGAAGACATGATCCCGTTCAGCACCTCGTTTGCATTTCGGCTGAAGTCCATGGCCTGCTGTACCACTTCCTGCCCCGCCTGGATGGTGGCGTTTACAAAGTTTTCCGAGTACTCCAGTGTGCCGAGGCTCTCGGTCAAAATGCCCTCCCACTCAACGAAGGTGTCCTTGGCCGCTGTGACCGCCATGATGTTATACGCCATATAATACCCGCCGTCCGCCTGGGGGAGCTGGTAGCCTACCGGCGGGCCGGCCGCGATGGGAACACTGCCAAAATCCACGACCGACGCGGCAAACATCCCCTCTCCCTCTCTGCCGTCTTCGGTGAAGGTGGCCCGCAGCAGCTCATCGCCCAGCGCGTAGGCGCTCAGGCTGCCGGTGGACGGGAAACGCTCGGTCACAGTGAAGGCCTCAAACTGGGGGAAGGTATAGCCGGCATAGCCGGGGCCATATTGGGCGGCAAAGTCGGCGTACTGCGGGAAGATCTGATAAAAATTCTCTGTAGATGGGCTGGACAGCACGGGAGCCTGGGCAAATATCTGCATATCAGGCATACCGGTCACGCCGGAATAATAGGTCCAGGCGTCCTTTCCCTCCTGACTGTGGAGCAGGATATCCGCCTTCAAGAGAACGAACATCTGATTGAGGGGCTCAGCGGGGTCCTGAATCCGGATGGAGTGATACATCCCTGTACCGCCGCTGGTGACCGTCCAGCCCTTGGGAATCTGGATGCTGAAATCTGGGGTTTCATACAGTTCCAAATCCACAGTCCTGGCCGCCGTTTCCGTGATCGACACCGCGGGTTCCCGGGAAGATGGGGCAGGCTCCGATGTTATCTGACCATCTCCCTTCGGCACGCTTTCGCTCTCCGGTTCGTTTCCCGGACCGCCGCAGGCAGTCAGGCCAAACAGGAGCAGCAGGGCCACTAAAATAGATCCTGTTTTTCTCAAATTTCATTTCCTCCTTATACAGCGACTGCCTGGCCTGAGCGTCCCACACCGCTGCGGACGGGGTGGACGCAAAAAACCGCGCCAGGAGATCCTGACGCGGTTTGTCGTAGGCCGGGATGCTGCGCCAGTATCTGTGGAAAGCGTAGCATAGATGGCCTTAAAATATAAGGTTACATTTGTCTCTTTTTTTATTTTACATCGTTTTTTTCGAATGACAGGGGGGGTACATTTGTCTCACGCCTTGAAATCCGGGCTTTTTTCAGGGGTAACGCCCTTGTTCTCCGGCATCCACTCATAATAGAACTGCAGCAGGCCGATCCGGCTCTGGGTTCCGGTCTTTTCATTCAGGCTTCTGATATGGCGATACAGCACAGGACGGGAAAGGGCCATCTGCTGCGCGATATCCTGCACGCTGCCGTCCGAGACCAGTAAATACTGCAGCACATCCCGCTCCCGGTCAGTCAATGAATAGAGGCTGGCAAAGGAAGAGAACTTTTCCTCCGGCGTGTAGCCCGCCGCCGGAGCCGGGGGCGGCGCCAATACGGCATGAGCCTTGACCGTGTAGGCAAACATCAGGATGCTGGCCGCGACAAACAGCACCAGCATGAGGACGATCAGCGTAATACTCCTGCCGGCAAGGAGCAGCGTCACCGAGCCGTTGGTAACCAGCGCCGCCACGAGATTATTCACCGCCCGTCCCATGCCGGCCCAGAGGTCCGGCAGGCGCATACAGGCAGCGAGCTCCAAAAAACTGGTGGTAAAAAACACGACAAAAAATCCGGAGGCCACATAGGCGACCGCTACTCCGGTCAGGAATGGCCCGCCCCACCGGAGAACAATCACACACAGCACCGAGAGCACCATCACGCAGTACATCATCAGCGTCATATATTTTCTTTTCCGGATATCAAAGAGGAAACCGGCAGCCAGGCCGCTCAGGGCCAGCAGCATACGGGGCCATTGCCCGATGTCCATCGTGCCCGCCGCATGGCCCAGGGTGATCGCGTTATCCAATGTGCTGAATACGCAGGCCATCAGGGCCACCAGAAGTACCAGGAGCAGTCCCGCCGGTATTTTCTTTCTGGACATTTCATCGGGGCGGAGCGCGGTTCGGAGCGGCGCCGTTTCATCCGATGCGAGTGCTTCTTTGTGGATGCGGCGTGTGCGCATGATCAAAACACTCAGTACCGCAAGGGAAACAGAGAGTACCGCGGCCTCCGCGATCTCTATATTTACCAAATTGTTGTTTGCGTACTGTAGCAGGATGCCGGCCGCGTAGGAGATTCCCACCAGGCCGGCTATGCGTTCGGTCCGGATCGTGCAGGCAGCCAGATAATGAACGGAGCCGCCAAAAACGCCCAGCAACAGAAACAGAACCACGCCTGCCGCAAGCGTGACGGAAAACGAGATGTGCTGTTGGATCAAAAATATGCAGATAATGGAGAGGAACGATAGGGAAAATATAAGGATCGTCTTGTTCCTCTCGCGGACAGAGCGGTTTATCAGCGGGTATATAAGAAATCCAAGGGCATTGACGCCCAGCGCATAATTTTGTGCAATGACCGTCTGGCTTTCCTCGACAATGCGGGAGACCATATTGACATATAGATATTCCGAACCAAGAAACACAAATGTAAAAATACTCAGCAATAAAAATATGGCGCTATGCGACGCCATAGCCTGCGTTTTCCTTCTCTCCATTGCTCCTCCATATGGCATGAGTATACTGCACTCATATCATTGCTCTGGCACCTGTAACCATCTTAGGGGCCGTTCTCGTTTTACTTCTTGTTTGTTGTCCAAGTGGCTATACTTTATTGTAATTTCTGACGGCCCATTATACCACAACAAGAAACGTCAGGGAACTACAACTGATTCCAAACACATAATACGGGAGGAAATATTATACCACAACAAGAAACGTCAGAAAAGTGATTTTCAAAGATCAAAGCCGATCCGAAAAATGGCCTCCCGCTGGTGTCCCGGGGCTGTGTGGTCCGTGCGTATCGGCCATAAAGTTTTCCCTTATAGTTTCCCTTACGCGCTTAACACAGGTCTTTCGGCGGCGGTACAATCCAACACAACAGCGGATGATCTTTTCCCGAAAACAAATCAAAAAAGACCACAACGCAGTCAAAAAGATACGCTAACAACGCTATCTTATAATTCATTTTTTTCCGTTGATAATCCCATGCAACCGCAGTGATAACCAATACTTCAACGGCCATTACGCCGATGGTGGGTAACGACGCCGCTTGCAGAATGGTGGCAAGGCATCCACCAGCACCGGTCAGCAACAATGCTTTCCGCTCCAAAGAAAAATCCGTCAGCCTTGCCACGAGATAAACCCCTAAAAACAGGCGCAGTTCATTGGTGAAAAGGCAAGAAACCACCCGTACCCAATCCATCATATATGCGCCCCCCAAAATTGATTGATTTGTCGCTTGACTTCCTGCAAGTGGGAGCGGCTGATGGGTAGCTGATCGCCGTTTTTCAGTATGGCAATGCTATCGCTGACCTTCATAATCTGGACGATATTGACGATATAACCACGGTCAATAAAAATAAATTCCGGTGCATTCAGTTCATCAAATACCCGCTGCAAGCTCTTTCGTACTTTTGAAGTTCCAACGCTGGACACGATACTGGAATTCTTGCCGTCCCGTTGGATATAGAAAAACGGACATCAGCAGAAACACTAATGTCCGTCAATCCATCGGCTCACAAGAGCCGCTATATTCAGTTGTCCGGCTTCACACAGGGGAGGCTCCGGCGGAGCCTGGCACACATCACGACAGTTCTCTTTGCCACTTCATTCTCTTGTCGTTCCCTGTGTTTTGCCCTTAATTTTTCCCTCATGAGCGTCCGTGAGGCCCTAAAAATGCGGTAATGTTCGATAACAGCCTATAACGCCTTCGCATGGATAAATTGGCGTATTTTCAAGGATTTCCGGGGCTTTAATAACACCCGATAACGCCTCTCGGAAGGTGGTGAAATCTCAAAGGGGTAATTCTATTTTCTCCTTTTTTTCATATGTTTCCATCTTTGTTATTACCTCCTTCGCAAAATCGTCCATGTTGACTCCAAAAAGAAAGCAAATTTTTTTCAACATATTTAAATCGGGTTCATTAACATCTCTCTCCCAATTCGATAGTGCCTGCCGGGTAACATTCAATTCCCCGGCTAGTTCTTCCTGTGTCATTCCCAATTGTGTTCGCAGATGACGTATTTGCTTTCCTGTTGTAATATTCGTCTGTTCCTGGTTCAAAATAGTTTCTCCTCTCTGATACTGATTTTATCAATGATATTTCGCAATAGCCAGCAATGAACGCTTGCATTGCGCAAGACGTTACATTATCTTCTGAAACATATAGCGCACCTTGTCCAGGCGGCTGTTTGGACGGCGGGGCTGGATGACTGGCTTGCCGACAGCGGCCTGATACCCTTTCAGTTCTGTAAGGCATACGCTCTGCCCGTTGGTGTAAAAGGCCAGATCAGTACGGTATGCCTGTATACAGCGGGCGGGAATCTCGCCAGTAAAGACAACTTCATCCTTTTTTACCTGGGCCGTTTCGATGGTGGCACAGTATTTCGGTGCATCATGATAAGCCCTGGAAAGGTATTCCTGGGGCGCATAGAGGATGAAGGAGAGATAAGGTTCCAGCAGCTGCGTCCCCGATTCCTTCAATGCCTGTTCCAATACAATCGGGGCCAATGAGCGGAAGTCCGCCGGCGTGCTGACCGGACTGTAATAAAGCCCGTATTCAAAGCAAATCTTACAGTCCGTTACGTTCCAGCCGAACAAGCCCTGCTCCAGCCCGTAACGGATACCATCCCTGACAGCGTTTTGAAAACTCTGGTTCAAGTATCCCAGCGAAACCCGGCTCTCGTATTGTACACCGGAGCCAAGCGAGAGTGGTGTAACAGACAGTCCTATGGATGCCCAAAACGGGTTGGGCGGCACCTCGATATGGATGGTGTGGCTGGCTGCTTTGAGCGGCCGCTCCATATAAATGACGGAGGGTTCCTTTACCACTGTTTCAAGCTTGTATTTTTCCGACAGCAAAGCGGAAACAACCTCCAACTGCACCCGGCCCAAAAAAGAAAGAATGATCTCATGGGTGATGGAATCCACTTCGCAACGCAAAAGCGGGTCAGTATCCGCAAGTTGCGTAAGAGCGTCCAGCAGCCGTTCTCTTTGCGCTGCCGTTTTCGGCGCAATCGTCGTCCGCAGCATGGGGAGGGGGTCCTCGCGCCACCTTTTACGAGGGAGCCGGGTTTGGTCCCCTAATACATCGTTTAACCTCACGCTGTCGCTGGGAAGGATAACAATTTCACCCTGATAAGCGGTGTCTGTCCGAACAATTTCCCCTTTGGATGGAATACGCATCTCTGTGATTTTCAGCTTTTCTCTCCCGGCCAGGGCCACCGTATCCCGCAGGCGCAGCGTTCCGCTGTATAACCGTAGATAGACACGCCGCTGGCCGCAATCGGTGTACTCAACCTTGAAAACGCTGCCGCATAGGGCGGCGCCCCCCTGTTCCCCAATCGGTTGGAACAGCCCTGTCACCGCATCCATCAACGGTTGAATGCCAAGGCCATTTTTGGCGCTGCCATGATAGACTGGGAACAGGGAGGCGTCTTGAACCCGCTGCTGTTCCTCCCGCGCAAGTTTTTCCCGGCTGATTGGTTCTCCTGCGATATACTTTTCCAATAATTCATCGTTATTTTCGATGACCGCATCCCATGCTTCTATGTCGGTATTTTCCTCCAGGACTATTTCCGGGGACAGCGACACCGTCTGCTTGATGATAATATCGGCGGAGAGCTTATCCCGAACAGACTGAACCACGCTCTGCAAATCAACGCCAGCCTGGTCGATCTTGTTGATAAAGATAACGGTGGGAATGTTCATTTTCCGCAGGGCATGGAACAGAATACGGGTCTGGGCCTGCACGCCATCTTTAGCGGAGATCACCAAGATGGCCCCATCTAAAACAGCCAAAGAGCGGTACACCTCCGCCAAAAAATCCATGTGGCCGGGCGTATCCACAATGTTAACTTTACATCTGTGCCACTGGAAGGAAGTGACTGCCGCTTGAATGGTAATCCCACGCTGCCGCTCCAAAAACATGGTGTCCGTCCTCGTTGTCCCTTTTTCGACGCTCCCCGGTTCTGAAATGGCTCCGCTGGCATATAGCAGGCTCTCCGTCAAGGTCGTCTTTCCAGCGTCTACATGGGCAAGAATTCCAATATTGATTATTTTCATGTGATTGTCCTCCCTTTACAGCCCCAAAGGGCATAAAAATCCCCAGCAGTAAAATACTTTTACCACTGGGGATTATAAGTTGCGGACATACACATATACAGCATACACCTGTTTGTGATTGCTGTTTTTGGGGATATGTCAAAATTGATAAGGCAAAAGTATTCTTAAATTGGGTACAAAAAACTAAGCCCCTACAAAAGGAGCTATCATAATCCTTTGTTCCCACTATTTGATTATAGTTTTATTTAAGAATACCTTGCCGCATATTTTTTACTCCTTTTCTGGATTAAATCATTGTATCACATCAGTTTTAGGAAAGCAAGTACCTAAAAGAAATTTTTCTTCCCCTTATATGTAACAATCATACCGGCTTCCTAGCGTTCAGAATGTTTTCTGCTGTCTGCTGTGGTGTTTGGTTGGAATTGTCCAACCAAAAGCCGATCCGTGGTGTTGTCTGCATTTTACTAAATACAAATTCAATGTATACAGAAAGATATAAGGAGTGGGAGGGATTCCGCCGTAGTTGGCATTGTAGGAAAATCCAAAAGTTTAGATTTTCCCACAATGCTTATCTTTTGGTCTTTGGTTCGGAATAGTGTAGTGCTGGCGGTCTATCTCTTGTTTTCGGTTGCTTGCTTCCTTACCGTACATGAGCATTTGCGCCCGGATTGTCGTTGCCATAACCCTCCATGAGGTTAATGGCACCCCAAATGCCAAGACCTGCGCCAAGCGCGATAACCAAAGTCTGCAATACACCAACTGCGCTGTTAAAGAAATCCATATAAACCTCGCTTTCTGCCGCTTTGCGGCTCAAAAAATGTTGTTGAAAATGAAAATGCCGCCGTTATTCCTCGGCGGC
>ERZ779885.4840-NODE-4840-length-10208-cov-2.764208_pt1 | contig 10208 bp, 7 predicted proteins | sample MGYA00511554_ERZ779885 | MGnify/ENA primary metagenome ERZ779885 (study PRJEB29588, sample SAMEA2160998) | human gut metagenome | biome: human gut; feature: human-associated habitat; material: faeces | place: Denmark | collected 2008/2010 ... | reverse complement strand
CAATTAAAGTATATCTTAACATGAGTTACTTATACTATGAAATAAAGACATAAATTTGTAATTTTAAGAATAATACAGTTTTTAGAGGATATATTTGATAGTCGAAAATAATCTGAACTCATTTCTGCTGATAAAAATAAAATGAACAAGAAACTATTATACCTTTTTTTTCTGCTGTCGGCACTCACTCCGTTGCTGCTGGCACAGAATAATCCGTATAAGATAAAAGATGGATTGTACGCCTATTATCAGCAATGTACCAAAAACATAAACAACCCGCGTGTGCTGCTGATGGCCGATACACTTTTCACCCGTGCCGGACGTGAAGGAGACCAAAAGGCGCAATGCCTTGCCATGTACCTGGAGTGCGACTATCATTATTACAAGGGAGATATACGCGCATTGATGCAAGCCAATGAACGTTTGCAGAAGTTTGCCGAACGTACTCCCCACCAGCAATATATATTTGGCTGTTGGGGAAGGTTGATAACCCTTTATATCAAAGAGAGAAATTTTGACGCTGCCCTAGCTGAGTGTAACGCTTACCAGCAGAAAGCTATACAGTTGAACAATGCCTATGGCATAGGAAGTTCCTATCGTATACTGGGTAAGGTTTATTACGCCAAACAAGATAAAAAAACGCTTTAGTCCAATTCCGCAAGACAGTAAACTACTATGCAGAAAACAACGAAAGCAAGCAATTAATGGATGTTTACGCTGTAATGGCTCAATGTTTTAGGATATTAGAACAGAATGATTCAGCCCTTCATTACGCTTATAAGGCATTAAAGGGAACTACTATCATAACAAATAAAATATCTATCTATGAAAACTTGGCTCAGATTCATCTTAGCCTTAATGAGCTGGATAAAACCAAAGCTTATTTAGATTCTTTGGACGCTATACGAAAAGAACATCCATTCACAGGAGCTTATCTTCAGAATTATTTGATAGCCGCCGCTGGATATTATAAAAGAGTGGGAAAGTTCGATCGCAGCCATGCATTGATTGATTCTTTGACAGACACCCTAGTCTTGTATACTAACAAAAGTGAGCTGTATAAGGCAGAAAAGCGTTTTGACAGTGCCTATATCTGGTTTAAAGCCGCACAAAACTACGAGAGAGACCAGATTCGTAAAGCCAACACCCAAATCATGGCTGAATATGCCGCACGCTTTGACAACGAGCGTCTGGAACTGGAAAAGAACCGCCTTTCCTTGCAAAATGCCGAGATAAACTTCCAACGTCTCGCTAATGAGCATAAACTGACATTGGCGGATCGCGAACGCGACAGCGTGCAACTGACAGCCACCGATCTGAAACTACAAAATAGCGAATTGGCACTGGTCAATCAACAGATGGAAGCGGAACGTAACCGTGCAGAAGCAGAGAGTCAGAAAGAACGGGCTGTTTCCGCCGAGCAGAGAAACCGGTTACAGAGCATTATCATCAGCGTAACCGGGTTATTATTGCTGTTCTGTATTTACCACATCTATATGCGCCGCCAAAACTACCGCCACCTGCAATGGGAAAAGGAGACTGCCGATGCCGCCCGGGAGGAAGCGGAACAGGCCCGCCAAAAAGCCGAGAATGCAGATAAACTGAAATCCCTTTTCCTCCAGAATGTGAGTCACGAGATACGTACACCCCTCAATGCCATTGTTGGATTCACCGGAGTACTCAATAGCGGAGAAGATATGGGGCTAAGCGAGGAAGAACGTAAAGAGATGTTAGGACTGATTGAGACTAACACGGAATTACTCACTACGTTGGTAAATGATATTCTGGACTTATCCAAGCTGGAGAGCGACACTTATACCCTCTGTCCCTCTTCGGTAAAGGTAAACCAGCTTTGCCGCAATACCTTACAAAGTATAAAAGAACGTGTTCATGCCGGAGTGGAATTACGTTTGGAGGAGCCGGAATATGCAGCGGACATTGTATTTACCACAGATGCCGCGCGGCTGCAACAAGTCTTGACCAACTTCTTGACCAATGCCTGCAAATATACCGAGCAAGGAAGTATCACACTGGCATACAAGGTTATCGAAGAAAATGGAGGAATCCAGTTCTCTGTTACAGATACCGGTTGTGGTATTCCTCCCGAAAAAGCGGAACAAGTATTTACACGTTTTGAGAAACTTGATTCATTCAAGCAAGGTACAGGCATCGGACTGAATATTTGCCGCCGTATCGCTGACCTAGTGGGAGGAAGAGTTTTTGTTGATACCACCTATACGGGGGGAGCCCGCTTTGTATTTATCCATCCAGCGTTAAAAATGACAAAAGCAGGTGTTTAAAAGTATCAATACCCGATGCTCCTCTTCACAGATAAAGGTGATTTTATTCTGTATTGTCCTCAATTAATATTATTTTTACCTTAATTGATACGTTACTATTACTATAGGTAGATTATAGGCAGATGGGCTTTGCATTTATTCAAAAAAATAAAGGTGAAATAATGAACAAATCAGATTCTTGAGTGTTAATAATAAGTGAAAGGGTTACACCTGATGGGCTGACAAAATAAGATTATTATGCAGAACAATTCATCAATAGGAAATTTGTACATGGACGATTTTTACCGATGTGATCTTCTAGCCACACCACCAAGATTCTCTGTCAGCTCTCCAATTAGGGCTTAAAAATAACAACTATATCTTTGCCTTAAATAGAGCACTACCCTTTCCTTTCAGTAAATAGCAAAAACAACTGTGGCCGCAGTTACATTTATATTGTTAACTTAAAAAATTGCAATCATGAAAAACGTGATTCAAGCCTACCAAGGCCAGCCTTTCAGCGTGACTTTAGAGTCAATGCTTGGTTCCACCAATTGTGGATGGTGTTTAATGTCCATGTCAGAGCACGTAGTGCTCTCCGGGCAGTCCAATGTTCCGGTAAGTCCCGGAATCGCTCCCGTCAATCAGATTTTCCATTTTATTGCCATTGACGGCTGCTTGACTCCGGACGAGGTTATTCTGAAATTCGGATTGTTCAATTTTTCTCAAGTATGTTCTACTCCAATACGTACTGTTAAGTTTAAGGTCAACATTATTCCATTGGTGACTAATGATGCGGCAAACGCTTGTGGCGGATGGGGCCCAAGCCGCGAACCGACCGAAGAGGATTTGCAGGTATTTAATGAAGCCATGGAAGGTTTTGTAGGTGTGGGCTACACTCCGTTGAGCGTACAGTCACAGGTGGTGAAGGGAATCAATTATCGTTTCCTCTGCGATGCTACTCCTGTAACTCGTGAGCCTAAAACCTTTCAAGCTATGATAACAGTGTACAAGCCTCTCCCGGGTGAAGGCAAAGCTCACATCACAGCTATTACATCTATAGAAGATAAATTATCAAACTGCAAGGATGCAGCCGTGATTCACTTGGATGACTTGAAGGTGAATATCCACGACACATTGCAACAGTTTATAGCGACACTTGCCAGCTGTAAATTAGAGAAAGGCACTTACTTCTCAGGTACTGTTTACATGAAGGATCTTCCAACTGGTTTGCGTCAGGCAGAAGTACAAGGAGTTATTGGTGATATTATAGGTGATATGCTGTTGGATATGACCTTGACCTCAACTGATATGTCTACTCGATGGACATGTACATACAGAACCGGACATGGAATACCTAAATGGGTTGAAAGAAAGTAGTTCTGGATGCTGATAAAATCTGTTTAAATACGGACTTCTACGTTAAAAAGTGTCCGGCATGGCAACGGTCGGACATTTTTCTTCTCTTCCCAATAAAGAAATCAATTTTTTAACAAAGAATACTGCCAATCAACTTAATTATTTCACAAAATGGATTATAATACCAATATAGGTATTATAGCTAGCTTCATTGTATCCCTATCCCTGGGAAAGTGAAACTGATTATGTCATTGAAGAAGTCAACGGTTTTTAAGAAAGAACTTCAATATGGAACGCAGCAAGCTTTAAAAACACTTAGTTTAACGGTCATATGGAAGATAATACAAATAGCAAAACTCAAAGCAAAGACGCTTGTAAGAAACAAAAGACTACACCTACAGGGTGTAATGTCGGTCTTTGTAATATTGATGACGCGAGTGCTTCAAATTGTACGTATTACAAAGGATATAAAGAAAAAAGGGAACAGATAAAAGATTTCAAAATAGGCGTTAATGATCGCCATGGAAGTAAAATAACATCAATCTACAATCGTACTTCAAATTATATCATTTATGAGATTGAAGATAAGGATATTGCAAATAGTTTGAGTCTGTCTATTGCAGAATGTGAGAAAGTAAAAAACATGGATGATAGTCTGAATATGCGCTTAAATTGTGTAAGAGATGAATTTGTTAGTACCCAAGGGGTAATGAATAAACTATTACCAGACAGCATCTTTACCTTTAAAACCCGATTGGCAGGCTTGATAGCTAAGGCTTTAGAGACAAAATGTAATTCAAACGAAATGAGAGCTATTGAAAAATCAATAGAGGAGATGACAGAGAAAGTAAATGCAGAATATCGATATCAATGGAAAAGTAAACTAAAGTTCTCATTTTGTTCGGCAATAGTTTGCATGTTTGCCGTAATTATTGCTGCGGGATTACTCTATTGGAACTCACAAAATGAGACGATCGATTCTATAAACACTATCATTCCTATCATCTTAATGTCTTGTATAGGTGGTTTTATTTCTATCTCGATAAAAATGAGAAAAGTCATTTTCCCGAGAGACTTTTCAGATCTGATGATATTTCTATTTTCTCTGGAACGTATGTTTTTAGCAATGCTATCGGGGACTGTTGTGGTAATAGCCATGAAAAGTGGTATGGTTCTCAGCGTTCAGACGGATATATCTTCCACTTACACTTATATGTTATTCGCAATTATTGCAGGATTCGGAGAACAGTTTGTTCCTAATTTACTGACCTCTCTCTGTGAAAAAAATGCCAAAGACAACAAAAATGTTGATTGAATATCTTGGTATCTGCCCAGCAGGGGGTGAGAGGCGGAGAAGAACTAATAGACGGATTTGCTTAATCGGAACAGAAAGATAGAAAAATTGAATAGTTTTAAGAATATAGATGATTATGAAAACAGCTAAGAATTACACAACAGTACAATTTGTAGGATATGTGCTAAGCACGACTCCTGCTTTAAAGGAATCTATAGAAGAAATGAGTGACTGGGGAACTTATTTAGGAAAAGAAGATGATACGGAAGATATTAATGCCCGCTTAAAGCTAATAAGCAAAGTTCTTAGAATATCGATTCCGAAAACAGTGAGCGGCAATGATACCTTGAAAATATTTGTGATTCCCGAATTTTTCTGGAGAGGTAAAAGAGGAGCCTATCAGTATAAAAATCCGAATAAGGATGAAATGTACGAGAAAATTAAGAATGGATTGGACAACATTATTAAAAGGTGTACAGAGGAACAAAATGATTATAGATTCAATCCGAGCGACTGGCTTTTTGTTTTTGGTTCCGTTCTAACAACTCCTGTTTCTTCACACATAGTGACCGATATCGATAAAGTTTTGGCTAAAACCGGCGATGATTTTCTTAATGTATATTCGCTCATAAAGAAAAACTCAAACGGCAATTCTATTGGTAGCTTGTCACGCCTGCTCCGTATTGCGGACAAAGCAGAGGTAGCGAACACTACGGATGATGAAAAGCTCTCCTCATTGTTGGCTGATGTCCTGAACATGAGCGATTCTTTGGCAACTCAGACAATATACAACAGAAGCCTGATTTTCTACGACGGACAGGTGTACAACATTCAAAAACAATATAAATCGAAAGAAGACTTTATCCTGAACAATTCTTCAGAAGACAAGAACCAGGTGGAATGTTATTTGCAGACAATGGTTAATTACCCCTCTATTGACAGTGAGTCCGCTGTTCCTACTTTGCCCTTATCGAATTTTACTTGCGGTAATCTGAATATTGGAGTTGAAATTTGCCTTGACCATAGTCGCAAAAGGTTGTTGGAATATGCCAGTAAAGGAGAGATACGACCATTAGATATACAGATTGTCCCATCCTGTGGTATGCAGTTAAGAAAAGACTCCATCGTTACAAAAGAAGGAGGATTGCTGTTCAACTGTGATGGTGAATACACTCTTGAAGGTGATGCCCAAAATGGCGATTATTCACATTCTGAACTGAAAAGAGGTCAATTTACCGCTTCGTGCGGTCCCTGTCTTTCGAAACAATTGTCAATCCTAGAAATCATTCCAGTTATGAATGGGGATATATGTATAGACGAACTTTTTCCACACGGTGCCGGACAAATTCACATCTATAATCCTCAAAGCTGCAATACTAAATTCAAGTAAGAGTGAAACTCAAATCTACCAAGGCCAACCTTTTCAGTGTAACTTTAGAGTCCATGCTTGCTTCCATTAATTGTGGATGGTGCCTATGTCCATGTTGCGGTAAGCCCCGAAGTCGTTCCCGTCAATCAGAGTCTCCACTTTGTCGCCATTGACAGTTGCTTGAATCCAGATCAAGTTATTCTGAAATTCGATTTGTTCTGTTTCTCAGGAGTATGTGTCACTCAGACGCGTACGGCTGAGTTCAATGCCAACATTATTCCTTTAATCCTGACTATAGTAGGAATGGCACTGACCATCCGCAATCTGCCACAACCTATACAGTGTCGGTATTGGGACGTTTGTTTCTGGTAAGAAGTACGGTAACATAACTGTTGTTACCAAGGCTTATAATCGTCAGCACACGGGTGGAAGTAACTGATGAAATAATACAGACTACTTGTTATTCTTTGAAAGAAAGCCAATCATCTCACTCTGATTGGCTTTCTTCGCATGGAGGAACTTCCGGATAAACTTTACGATGTACCTCTCTGCAACCTTTTTCTGATTTCTCCAATAAAAGTGTAGTTTGACAAATAGGTATTCGAAATAAATCGTAACTTTGCAAATACCTAATAAAGTGTATTATATGGAACAACAGGACAAATATATTCGTTTCGACTGGGCCGTGAAGCGCCTTCTGCGGCAGAAAGCTAATTTCGGTGTGCTGGAAGGCTTTCTTACCGTGCTCCTAGGGGAACAGGTGACTATCCTTGAATTGTTGGAGAGCGAGAGCAACCAGCAGACAGTGGATGACAAATTTAACCGGGTGGACATCAAAGCCTTGAACAGTAAAGGGGAAATTATCATCGTGGAGATACAGAACACCCGTGAACTGTATTACTTGGAACGTATACTCTATGGTGTGGCAAAAGCTATCACGGAACATATTTCTTTGGGAGACCGCTACTATGAAGTGAAGAAGATCTATTCAATTAGTATCCTTTACTTTGATATCGGCAAGGGGGATGATTATCTTTATCATGGTCAGAATATTTTTGTAGGTGTCCATACGGGTGACCGTCTGGAGGTCACCACCAAAGAGAAGGATGCCATTGTCCATAAACTTCCTGCTCAGGTTTTCCCCGAATATTTCCTGATACGTGTGAATGAGTTCAACAAGGTAGCAGTCACGCCTTTGGAAGAGTGGATCGAGTATCTGAAGACGGGAATGATCCGTCCCGACACCCAAGCTCCCGGTTTGGAAGAAGCACGGCAGAAGTTGATTTATCACAATATGTCTGCGGCTGAACGTCATGCCTATGATGAACATCTTAGCGCAATGATGATACAAAATGATGTACTGGATGGCGCAAAGTTGGAAGGACGCATGGAAGAACGTATCTCTAATGCCCGCAAAATGAAAGCCAAAGGCATGGATACTGCTATAATTTCCGATATTACCGGATTAAGCAGTGAAGATATTGACGGGCTTTAACTACGGGAATAATAAGGCTATTTGTCATTTCGAATGAAAGCCAATCGCCTGATCGTGATTGGCTTTTTTGTTTCTATTCCACATGCAGAGGAACTTCCGAATAAACTTTACGATGTACCAACCCGTCGGTTTCCAATGAACGAAGTGCAGTTACAAGCATCTTCTCATCCTGCCCGATTCACTCCGTTCTGCAGATCGCCACCACATTCCTTTAACAGGACCTTTTCCAGTTCATGCACTTTGTCCGGATGAGTGGTTGAGAGATCATTTCGTTCCTGCGGATCATCGGGTAGAAAGAAGAGTTCCACTGCATTCCGGGATAAGTAATGGCGGAGTTTCCAACCATCAGTTGTCACAATGGCCGGGCCTGTGTTTGAACCGAATATGATATATGGATGGGCAGATCCCGGTTTGCCCATTAATAGTTGTGATAAAAACGAGCGTCCGTCCTTTTTCCGCATTTCTAAACGAGGTCCCAGCCATTCGGCCATGGTGGGCAGGATATCATAGTTAGCAACCAAGGCATCGCAAGTTTTTCCGGAAGGGACAATTCCCGGGCAGTAGAAGACGAGCGGTATGTGGACACCCCCTTCCAGATTACTGCGTTTCAATCCGGCCATACCAGCATTGCCATTGAATATATCTCCACTGGCAGAACTGCGGTACTTGTCTGCATAATCATCGAATAACTGCCCTGTCTGCAGGTTACGGTAAGGCTTCTCGCATCGTCCTTTCTGCGAATAATAGATTTCGTGCCCGTTGTCCGCAGAGAATACGATGATCGTACGGTCCGCAATTCCCAACCGTTCCAGCTCGGCAAGGATAGTGCCTACATTGTCATCCAATAATTTTACCATCGAGGCATATTCGCGTTCTATGGGAGTAAGTGTCGGATTTTCCGCCACTTTCGGATGGATGGAAGGTATGGCTACGGGACCGTGGGGCAACTGGGTAGGATGATAAAGAAAGAAAGGCTCGTTACGATGCTCACGCAGGAAGGTTAGTATCTTGTCCAGAAACAAATCCTGGGAGTAGACTTCCTTCCCAGTCCGGTTGCGTCGTTCGGCCAACACGTCCGGTGTTTCATTCTCTATACTTTTTCCCCCGTTGGTCAGCGTGTTCCCATAAATGGGGACGATGCGTCCGTTGTCAAACAAAAAAGGAGGATAGAACCCATGGCAACGTACATGATCCAGATAGCCGTAATAATAGTCCCAACCATGACGGCGTATCTGTTCGCGTGTAGCGGTAAACCCCCATTCCAATTTGCCTATTTGGGCAGTGGTGTAGCCAGCCTCCTTGAATACTTGCGGTAAATAAAGATCCCCTTCCGGCAGCCGGACATCTTCCGCATTCATCTGTTCTTCCGCTTGGGCAATGTGTACGGTATCGGCCAAAGAAACGGCAAAAGCGGCTCCTCTGGAAATAGTCCATTTGTCTGTTCCATGACAGTCATGGTATCCCGTAAGTAACGAAGCACGCGCCGGGGCGGAAAGCATACAACCATAAGCGCGGCTAAAAGCAGTGCCTTGCTGTACCAAACGGTCAATATGGGGAGTCGTGAATTGCCGTTGCCCGTATGCGGACAGCATACCGATGCCCATGTCATCCGCATAGATGTAAATCACGTTAGGATGTGTGGCCGGATGTGCGGAAGAAGATGTTCCGGCATGGATGGAGGACAGTGGAAAGGCTGTCAGCCCCAAAGCTAGCGCTGTATATATAACATTGGGTTTTAAGGTTGGAATCATAGGGGAATCGTTTTTATTTAGAGGATGACTATTTTATTTTTCTCAAAAGTAGATATTCTCACGTGTTTTTGCAACAAAACAAAGGATTGAATGGAACAAAATACCGGAAAGTCCTGATTGCCAGCAGGACTCTCCGGTAAATGTCAGATTTTGATTACCATTCCGGGTTCTGCTTCAATTGTTCATTCAGTACCAGTTGTGTCACAGGTATCGGGGTATCACCAACATTTTGTACAAAAGTAACTCTAAGGTGTATTTTTCACCATAAAATACATAAATTAAGTCTCTAAGCTCTTAAAACAGGAATAAACAGTTAATTTATGTATAGATTATATTTTTAAATCCCTGTATTCATTTATTCCCAGTGACATTTGAGGACTAAAAGCATATTCACCCAAGAAATTTATATGAGACCAATTTAATGGCGATACGTGTTTCAATAAGTTTTCATCTATACCTCCATGTTCTTTTTGGTATGCTATTGCTTTTTCTAAATAAACGGTATTCCAGATACTTATGGCATTAATCAAAATATTCAAAGCACTTGCCCTCTGTAATTGGTCCTGCAAGTCACGTTCGCGCAGTTCGCCCTGTTTTCCAAAAAATACAGCCCGTGCAAGGGCGTTCATTGATTCCCCTTTGTTAAGACCTCTGAGTATTC
>ERZ779885.4837-NODE-4837-length-10214-cov-7.280441_pt1 | contig 10214 bp, 9 predicted proteins | sample MGYA00511554_ERZ779885 | MGnify/ENA primary metagenome ERZ779885 (study PRJEB29588, sample SAMEA2160998) | human gut metagenome | biome: human gut; feature: human-associated habitat; material: faeces | place: Denmark | collected 2008/2010 ... | reverse complement strand
AAGGCCGCCCGGCTCCAGTCGGTTGGCCCCTCCACGGCACAGCCGCCCCGGCTGGCCATCCAGTGCCGCACCCGCCCTGTGTCCAAGGTCAGGCCGCCCAGCAGATCGCAGATGGTTTGCAGGCTCTCCCGGGCCCCCCGGGCATCCACCGCCACCAGAACACCCTTTAAGCCGGTCTCCACTTTGGCATCGGTCAGATCAGAAATGTCGGTGAGGAGAAGCACCTGCCGGGTACCGAACCGCAGAACCGTACCATCCCGCCGGGTCAGAGTGATTCCTCCAGCGAGGCAGAACAATACCTCAAAGTGCAGAGGCTCCAGCCGAAGGGGCAAAGAGAATGTCCTCTCGCGCAGGGAGAACAGGCAGGCTCGCGCGCCAGGCATCACTTGTGTCCATTCTCCCTGTTCTGACAAAAATTCTGCCAGCATCCGCTTGCCTCCTCTCCATTGATCTGCGTCTCAGATACTTATCGGCCAAACAGCCCTTTCTTCTGCCAAGAATCCTTCCAAATCTCCCCCACATCATAGCCAGTGGCGGAAATAGCCGCCCGTAAAGCCTCTTGATCCAGTTCAGCTTCCGTGATTACCACAGTCTCTTTTTTACTCCGAGATGAGGTGACCTTCTTCACCGGAAAGGCTTTCCGCACCGCATCGTTCACATGGCTCTCGCACATACCGCACATCATGCCGTCTACTTGGATTGTGTATTTCCACATCTTCTGTTCCTCCATTCTTCTTAAAGTCCGTTTCGCTGGTTCCAGCATATACGGTACACTTCATCAGAAACATTCCAATGGTTGAATCGTAAGTCAAATGCTGTACTCAGCCGCACCATTTTCCTCTTTTTATGAGATACCACCCAGTTCTTCATTTTCTAAAAGGCTGCTGTTTTCCCGCATCGCCAGCACACAGAGCCAATGCTTTTTTGCATTCCGATTTACGATGATCTCAGAAAAACCTGCCTCGGTGAGAAAACGGGCAAGTTGGTCTCCATCGAAGATCCTCATCCCATCAATGACAGAAAGCCACTTGCTGGCGTGGGGATCTTCTCCGTCCGACTCATTGACGATCAGAAAGATGCCGCCCGGCCGCAAGATGCGGTACACCTCCCGGAAACTCTCCGTGGGGCCGGGCCAAAAATATACCGTTTCAAAGGCAGTCGCCAAATCAAACACCCCATCCTCAAAGGGAAGGTGCGACACATCCCCTTGTATGACACGGCAGCGGCCGACCTGCAGTTCTTCCTGATTGATATTTCTGGCCTTTTCCACGGATATTTCCGAATAGTCCAGGGCGGTGACAGTTGCGGCAGGGTATTTTCGCAGAAGGGCCCGGATGTTTCGGCCGCCGCCGCAGCCCAGTTCCGCAATCCTGACGGGACCTGTTTTCGGCAAATAGCCCAGTCCCCAGTCTGCCAGGGCGGCATGGGCATGATTCATGCTGGCTACCATGCACTTGCCCAGAAAGCCTTCCGGCTTGCGTGTATTGCGAAGAAAAGATCGCAAAAGTCCCATAAGCACCCTCACCCCCTAAAAACAGTTAGCACAAACTAACCAATGAGCAGTATACACCTGTTTAACGCAAAAATCAAGCCCGCCGACTTATATAGAAGCGGTTTTATTGAGTCGAGCGATACATATTCAGAGCCGTCAGTACTCCCTCTTGACAAGAAGATAGAATACCCTTTATAATTCTTTATGTAGTTAGTTATTGCTAACCGCAAGAAATATGAATGGAGGTTGAACCACCCATGTCCCTGATTCAGAAAGAAATTGCCGATTTCACCGTACAGTGCTACCAGAACAACGCTTTCCGGGCTGTCTCCAAGGCGGACATCCTGGGCAAGTGGAGCGTGTTCTTCTTCTATCCTGCCGATTTTACCTTCGTGTGCCCCACAGAATTGGAGGATCTGGCCAATCTCTATGAGAAATTCCAGGCCATCGGCTGCGAAATCTACTCTGTTTCCTGCGATACCCACTTCGTCCATAAGGCGTGGCATGACGCCTCCGAGCGCATCCAGAAGATCCAGTATCCCATGCTGGCCGACCCCACCCATTGTCTGGCCAAAGATTTTGAGGTCTATATTGAGGCGGACGGCGTGGCCGAACGGGGCAGCTTCATCGTGAACCCCGAAGGGAAAATCGTGGCCTATGAGGTCAACGCCGGCAATGTGGGCCGGAATGCCGATGAACTTCTGCGGAAGGTGCAAGCCTGCCAGTTCGTGGCGGAGCATGGAGACGAGGTGTGCCCGGCGAAGTGGCAGCCCGGCGCCGAGACCCTGAAGCCCAGCCTGGATCTGGTGGGGCAGTTGTAAGCCATGGAGCGGATGGAAAATTTCTACGATGTCGTGGTCATCGGAGGAGGGCCGGCGGGACTCACCGCCGCCCTCTACCTGGCCCGTGCCCGCTACCGGGTCGTGGTCGTGGAGAAGGACCACTTCGGCGGGCAGATCACCATTACCTCGGAAGTGGTGAATTATCCCGGCGTGGGCAGGACCAGCGGGACGGAGCTTACCGAGACCATGCGGAAGCAGGCGGAGGGCTTCGGCGCTGAGTTTTTGCTGGCCGAGGTCACTGGGCTGGAACTCTCCGGCGATGTAAAGACCGTCCGCACCGGCCGGGGAGATTTGAAGTGTTTCGGCGTCCTGCTGGCCACCGGCGCCCATCCCCGCATGGTGGGCTTCCAGGGGGAGGAACAGTTTCGAGGCCGGGGCGTGGCCTACTGCGCCACCTGCGACGGAGAGTTCTTCACCGGGAAGGATGTATTTGTGGTGGGCGGCGGCTTTGCTGCGGCGGAGGAGAGCGTGTTCCTTACCAAGTACGCCCGTCAGGTGACCATTCTCATCCGGGGGGACGACTTCACCTGCGCCCAGGCCACAGCGGACGCGGCCAGGAGCCACGAGAAGATCACCGTCCTCACCAACACAGAGGTGGAGGAGGTGTCCGGCGACACTGCGCTCCGCTATCTCCGGTACCGGAATACCAAAACCGGGCGGGTGACCAAGTACCACGCAGCGGACGGCGAAACCTTCGGCGTGTTTGTCTTTGCCGGCTATGAGCCGGCTACGGAGCTGGTACGAGATCTGGCGGAACTGGACCAGCAGGGCTACATCCTCACAGACCGGAGCCAAAAGACAACTGCGGACGGCCTGTACGCTGCGGGCGATGTATGCGTCAAGCCTCTGCGGCAGGTGGTCACTGCCGTGGGAGACGGCGCCCTTGCCGCCACGGAGCTGGAACGCCTGTGCGCCACTATGCAGGCCAAGACCGGCCTTCACCCCAAGGCCCCAGTGAGCCGGGCAGAAGAAACGACGGCGTCCACCGAAACAAACAGCACGCTTTTTACGGGGGATATGCTGGCCCAGCTCCACACGGTGTTCTCCAGAATGGCATCTCCGCTGGTTCTGCGGCTGTATCTGGACGAAACGCCCCTTTCTGCCGAGTTGCGGCAATATATGGAGGAGCTGGCGGCCCAGAGCAGTAAACTGTCGGTGGAGATCAGCGGCGTAGCCGATACGGATCACATTCCCTGCGTCCGTGTATGCCGGCCGGATGGAAGCTGGACGGGGCTCGCCTTCCACGGCGTTCCCGGTGGGCATGAGTTCACCTCTTTCGTTCTGGGCCTCTACAACGCCGCCGGGCCGGGGCAAGCTCTGGACGAAGATACAAGAGCAGCGATCCAGTCGATCCAGAAGCCTATCAAATTAGAGATCTTGGTTTCTCTCTCCTGTACCATGTGCCCGGATCTGGTGACGGCGGCCCAGCGGATCGCCGCGGAAAATCCCCGCATCACCGCCCAGGTCTATGACCTGAATCACTTCCCGGACCTGCGGGAGAAGCATCAGGTGATGAGCGTTCCCTGCCTGGTTATCAATGATGGGGAGCAGGTATCGTTCGGAAAGAAAAACATACGGCAGTTGTTAGAACTCTTAACATAGCAAGGAAGCCGCGTTGCGGGCCGTTTGGTCTGCAACGCGGCTTCCCTCTGCAAAAAAGACTTGTAGCGCGGAGTCTTTTGGAGTATTCTTTAGTTATCAATGACTAACTCCGAAAGAGGCATATTGCTATGAGGAAATCAGATCTGGACTTCTGGCAGGGAATGGCCGCGTATTACAGCAAATTCATGCGGCGCTCCGCACCGGTATATGCGGAAATCTGCAATCACATTCGTCCGCATCTCACCCGGGACATGAATGTATTGGAATTGGCCTGCGGCACAGGCCAGCTATCCTTTCCCCTGTCTCCGTATGTCCGGCTGTGGGAGGCCACCGACGCCTCTTCCAAGATGATCACGGAGGCGAAGAAACAGGCCGGATCTTCCAGGCTTCATTTCTCGGTGCAGGATGCTTCCCGGCTGCCATATTCCACAGAAACCTTTGACGCGGTGGTGATCGCCAATGCCCTGCATATCTTACCGGAGTCGGAAAAGGTTTTGCGAGAGGCTCGGAGAGTCCTAAAGCCGGGCGGGTGGCTATTCGCTCCTACCTTTGTCCACGCCGGGGGGAAACTGGCCAGCCTGCGGACCTGGTGTATGGAACGGACCGGCTTTCGTGTCTACCACATATGGAACGCCGGAGAATTCATTGCTTATCTTTCGTCTCACGATTTCTGGGTGACGGAACACACTCTGCTCGGGGGGCGTGTACTTCCTGTGTGCTATGTGGCGGGCAGGAAGTAACTGCCCAGAATGGGTCGAAGGCGGGCCATCGGCGCTGTATGACGGTGGCCCGTCTTCTGACAATCAATGAATGCGGACTGTTTGTGTAGTCGTTTGGAGCTATAAATTTTCACTCCAAACTTCATGTTGACATATTTCCAGACGGCCATTATATAAAATAGTAGTAGGGATAATCTGAATGAGGTCCGCAAACTCCATCCAAGGGAGCGGCAGCGCCGCTACGGCCGGTCTACTCTGCCATACTTTGAGAGTTTTCTACGAAGTGCAAGCGCCAGCGAATGAAAACCGCCCCTCTGAGCGAGTGCTCGGAGGGGCGTCTTTGTGTCTTAAATTTTTATTCAGATTGATATTGTGCTGTGGCGTCCGCTTTTTTATTTAATTGCGTCCTTCAATGCCTTTCCTGCCTTAAAGGCCGGCATCTTCCCGGCTGGGATCACAATGGGTTCCTTGGTCTTGGGATTCCGGCCAGTGCGCTCAGCGCGCTCTTTCACTTCAAAACTGCCGAAGCCAGTGAGCTGGACCTTATCTCCCGCACACAACGCTTTCTCGACCTGGGAGAGAAATGCGTTCAAGACTTTCTCTGCATCCGCTTTGGAGACCCCGCTCTCCTCGGCCATACCAGCAATCAGTTCTCCTTTGTTCATAAAGCAAATTCCTTTCTTTTTCTAATGATTGGGACAAGCACTCTCTACATGACAGCCGCATCAGCGGCTTACCACAGGGATGAAGCCCAAGGCATAACGGCTGAGGGCGTTCCTCCCTCAGCCGCAGCCGCGGTCAGCACATATCCCGTGCCCACTCCCGGACATCTTCCAAAGTCAGCTCAAAGCGGCCGCCTGCCGCAACCGTATTCCTGGACATATCCACGATCATGTAGCCGCCAAGGTTGTCCGCACTGATGGGCGCATGGGATTTCCGCATCATGTAGCCAGCCGCCTTCAGTACACGGCGGAGCGATTGCTCCAGGGAATCCTCTGTACGCATCGAAATACCTCCAATTTGATATTCCGAGCCAAACCACGCCGCGCTCCAGCCGTTTTCCTGTTGGTATTATAACAGGGAACTCACGGAAAATGCAACTGTGCGGTCTGGTTTGGATGCTTTTTCCTTGCGTTTCCAATGCAGGCACTCAAAATTAGTGCAAAGGGCCTCGGACATCGAAGGAAACATATAGCACTCACCATCGAAAAGGCCCCATCGCGCCGGCATCCTAAAAATATGAATATTCTGTAATCAGGCAGCCGCGGTGCAGGTAATAGAATACCCACACCGCGGCGTTGCCTTTTTCAATCAAAGTGTCCAGCGGCTGGACTCCGTCCGTTCGGAGACGAAATCCCGGTAGATGCCCGCCTGCTGGATCAGTTCGTCGTGGGTACCCTTTTGGACGATGCGCCCCTGGTCCACCACCAGGATCTGGTCCGCGCCCCGCACCGTCTTGAGCCGGTGGGCGATCATCAGCACGGTCTTCTCCCGGGTCAGGGCTTCCATAGCCCTTTGGAGCTGGTCCTCATTCTCGGGGTCTACATTGGCCGTGGCCTCATCGAAGATGACGATGGGCGCGTCCTTTAAGAGACACCGGGCGATGGAGATGCGCTGCTTCTCTCCGCCGGAGAGCGTGGCTCCTCCCTCGCCAATTACCGTGTCGTATCCATCCGGCAGGGCAGAGATGAAGTCGTGGCAGCACGCCTTTTTTGCGGCCTCCACCACCTGTTCATGGGTAGCGCCCGGGCAGCCGAACTTGATGTTGTTCTCCACGGTGTCGGCAAAGAGATACACCCGTTGGAACACCATGCTCACCTGCTCCATAAGGGACTCCAGCGTGTACTCCCGCACATCCCGGCCGCCGATGGTCACACGGCCGCCGTCCACATCCCAAAACCGGGCGATCAGGTTGCAGAGGGTGGTCTTGCCGGAGCCGGAGGGCCCCACAATGGCGGTGGTGGTCCGGTCCGGAATGGTCAGGGACACATCCTTGAGGATGGGACGGCTTCCATAGGAGAAGTTCACATGGTCGAATACAATCTCGTGGCTCTCCGGGCGGATGGCCGTGCCGCTCTGATCCATCTCCGGGATGTCGTCCACCTGGTTGGCGTGGTCAATGGAGCTGCCCACCAGACGCAGGGCGGACACGCCGCTGCCCGCGGACTGGATCTGGGAAAAAATCAGGAAAGAGACGATGACCGCCATCAGCGCATTGGCGAGGGACATGGCTCCCGTCAGGCACAGCCCCACCGACGCGGCCAGGATCAGAACGCTGAACAGGTGGAGGACCATCTCCTGGCCCCAGATATAGGGAGTGAACAGCTTCTCCACCGCCAGATTGTTCGCCCTGCTGTCCTCCAGCGCCTGCCGCACCCGCTTGTCACCCTTTCCCGTCAGGTTAAAGGACTTGATGACGCTCATGCCCTGAAGCTGCTCCAGTACCGCCTCCACCAGCCGGGCCTCGTCCCGCTGGCGCTTGGGGGCAATCTTGGCGGACTGCTTCTCCATTCCGGAGAGGAGGGCCAGATACACCAGCATCCCCGCCAGGGCCAGCAAGCCGATCCGCCAGTCCCAGAACAGGACGCACAGCAGCATGACGGCGGAGTTGATCAGGCCGCCCAGAATACTAACCAGCACCATGGGGCCGGTGCTCTCCACCTCGTCCAGAACGGTGGTGGTGATGCCGGTGAGTTCTCCCAAGCTCTGGTCATTGAAATAGCCCATGGGGACCCGCTTGAGCTTGTCACCGATGGAAATGCGCTTGTTCGCCACCATGAAATAGCCGGCGTGGGTCTGCTGGAGCTGGCTGAAGCGGTTGAGGATCGCTCGGCCCAGAATGCTGGCCAGCAGAAGCCCCAGCGCCTGCCATGCCGGGGCGGAGTCTGTGGAGCCGCCCACAAGGGCCAGCACCACCACATAGATGGCCGCGATCTGGAACATGTGGAACACCGCGTAAAAGAAGCCTAAAATCATGGACTTTCGGATATTGCCCTGCTCCTCTCCGGCAAAGTCCCAGATTTTTTTCAAAACACCGATCATGCCTACTCTCCCTCCTTTACGCCCATATGCGCCCGCCACATCTCCTGATACAGCGGGCAGTTCTTCAAAAGTTCCCCGTGGGTGCCCACATCCTGGATGCGGCCGCCATTGACTACCACGATCTGATCCGCGCCGGTGATGGTGCTGAGGCGGTGGGCGATGACCAGCACGGTCTTTCCCGCCACCAGCCTGCCCACGGCCTGCTGGACCACGGCCTCGTTCTCGGGATCTATGTAGGCGGTCGCCTCGTCCAGCACCACAATGGGCGCGTCCTTGAGCATGGCCCGGGCGATGGCGATGCGCTGACGCTCACCGCCAGACAGATGGGCGCCGCCTCCGCCCACCACCGTGTCATAGCCGTGTTCCAGACTGCGGATAAAGGCGTCACACCCGGCGGCTTTTGCCACGGCCTCCACCTCGGCGTCGGTGGCCGCCGGGCGGCCCATGCGGATGTTCTCCCGAATGCTCTCGTCAAAGAGGTAGTTGTCCTGGGAGACAAAGGCCACCTGGTCGTAGAGCTGCTTCAGCGGGACCCGCTTCAAGTCCTGTCCGCCCAGAGTGATGGAGCCGGAGGTTACATCCCAGAAGCCGGCGATCAGCTTGGCGATGGTGGACTTGCCGGAGCCGGAGGGCCCTACAAAGGCGGTCATGGTCCCGGCGGGGATGGTGAGAGATACATCGTGGAGCACTTCCTTGTCCGCGTGGTAGCCGAAGGACACATGGGAGAGCTGGATGTCCCGCCCCTGGAATTCCGCCGGCGTTTCCCCGTGGTCCTGCTCCGCTCCGTTCAAAATGGCGTCCACCGAGCCCACGATGGTGCCTACCTTGGCGAGACTGTCCACAAAGTCCATGGCGGCCAGCAGGGGCCCGGCAATGCCCAGGGACAGGACGATGGTGGTGATAAAGGTCTCGATGGGCAGACTCCCTCCGGTATAGAGGAGCCAGCCCACCGGCAGAATGGTGATCATGGTGGTGGGCGAGATGGCACGGGCCAAAGAGACCGGCATCTGGCAGCTCTTCATCCAATGGTAGAAGTAGGAGGCGTTGGCCTTTACGCTGTTGGAGAAGCGGGCATAGGACTGCCTGCCCTGGTTAAACGCCTTGATGACCTCAATGCCGCCGATGTACTCCACAATGGCGCTGTTCATGGCCTGAGTGGTCTTGACCGAGCCCTCGTACTGCTTGCCGTAGCCGGCCATCACCGCCATCATGAAAGCCATGCCCACCGGGATGGACACCAGGCTCAAAAGGGCCATCCGCCAGTCCAGCACAAACAGGTAGATCAGGATGCACACCGGCCCCAGCACATTGGCGGTCATCTCCGGCAGAAGATGGGCCAGAGGCCGCTCCATGCTCTCCACCTGATCCACGATGACCTGCTTCATCTGGCCGCTGGAGGTGTCCAGAATCGTACCCAGAGGCATCTTTGGCAGTTTCTCCAGCACTTTCTCCCGGATAGATTTCAGGATAGCAAAGGTGGCCTTGTGGGATTGGGACAGAGCCAGGGAATATAGGGTGGCCCGGAACAAAAAGCCCACAAGCGCCACTGCACACCATATCAGGTAGTATTGTATGCTCTCCTCCCCTTTCAGCAGGCCCAGGATGATCTGCGCCGCGGCGAAGTAGGGGAGCATCCCGAACAGTACCCCCACCACAGCGGAGAGTATTGCCCGTTTCAAGCCTCCGTGCTGTTCTTCTCCCAGCTCCCACAGACGGAGCATGGGACTTTGCTGTTTCATGATAAATTCCTCCTTTTGGTTAGTAAATGCTAACTTTTGTGCAAATGAGAGGGCTGCACCCAAAGGCACAGCCTCTTGTCAGGGCTGAGGATCGAACACGGTGGAAAATCCCGCCATGTGATAGCGGTTGAGCATCTTGACATAGCGGTGGGCGGCGGCGCGGTCCATGTTGTGCCGCACCACCTCAAACATACCGTTGAAGTAGGCGGTTTCCGGATCGCTGTTCTGTTTCGGATCAAAAGCATATCCTTGACCGTTAGATTTGATTTTTGCAAAGAAATCCTTGTAATATGCACCATCCTGCAACAGGTCATAACCGTGGGCATTGACGTTGAAATGGAGTAGACCGGGTACATAACTTGCTACACGCTGAATATCTGTACCGTATCCCTGAAATGAAACCCGAACCGGAAGAGATTTCGGTTGAGTTCCAACCGGGACGACCAAAAATCCAGTCACCGGACGCGGTCCAGGGCAATCCACAGAAACTGCATACATCTTGTAACCGGAGTTGTAAAACGGAACTTCTTTCATGGTCGCTTTTACCGGAATTTCATCGAGTTTGGTCTTCTGCTTTGCCCAGAACGTATCGAAATCTTCCGGTTCAGGGACAGCCTGTTTCAACGTGTCGATCTGTACCCCCGCTCCGCCATCGAAAGCTTTACGGCGGTATTTTTGGTTCTTCAGCCACGGATGCGGATAGAGCAATTGCAAATCCCGTCCCTGATAGTCGCGCAACCACCCCTGCAGCCGAACAAATCCCGGCTGTTTCGAACTT